>C687J35174_10004213_pt1 | contig 19414 bp, 13 predicted proteins | sample RifCSPhighO2_01_FD_35174 | JGI IMG/M metagenome (IMG submission 35174) | reverse complement strand
GTTCTTTTTGCGGCTGTGGCGGCGAATTGGCAAAACTATTACGCGGAGGTGACCCGCCATATCAGTGAAACGTTAGGTGCTCATATCCAGTTAAGTGGAGAATCAGCACAGGTTACTCATTCCTACGTAACATCTTTTTTCGTTCATGCCGAACAACTGATTGTGGCATTCCCGCTCGTGATAGCCGTCGTCGTGATCGCCCTTGTCACACATTCTGTACGAGACAAGCTTTTGTTCCGGCTCGCAATTGGCTATTCGTGTATGTATTTTATTGCCATCGCCATTATCAAGCCGGACCTGATCGATGTGGGAAATATGTTGCATTATCTATACCCACTCGCGTTTTTCTTTTCCGGAATGCTCGCCGCTATCGATTATAAGAAGATGCGGCACGTGCTCTGGGGGTTTTGCGGTCTTCAAGTGGTCGTATTCGTGTATACGCTGTATCTTCTTAGTGTCCCCACCACATACAATCAAGCAGCCGTGTATATTGAAGAGAATTTCGTCAATGAGCATGCTCTTTTCATAAACGAGATCGTTGAGCTCTCATTGCCCCTCAATAAAGAGACATCCTCCCTACTCGGGGACTGGGTATGCGGGAGCAAGTGTCAGTATTGGCGCTCATCTTCCGAGGACTCCGATTTCAAACCCCTCGTCATAACTCCCTTCCAGGGCAAGACAGGAAAAGTGGATCTATCCTCGTATAGCCGAGTATTCTTGATAACAGGAGCGCACCCTGTAGAAATGTGTGCCACTGATGAACCAATAGTGACCTTTCAGAGCGGATATTCTGATGCAAGTTTTGTCAGCATTCAAGACAATTTGGGAAATTATCTCTCGGCTGACTTTTGGCGTCTTCACCGTCTCGGCAAAAATATCAGGATATATGAGCTCACCAAGAAATGCGCCGAGAGTATCCGTTGGAAGGACTTCGAGGGATTTTCAGCTAAAGGCTCTTCCACTAATAACCTGATGGGTATTAGGGGCTAGAGCCCTTTGTGCATCGTCCGTATACTATCGACTTATTAATGGACGAGGCCTAATTAACGAACGGTGCAGTACGTATATCGTCGGATATACATCTTGGAATATAATAAACAATATGGACGAGGCGCATTATGAAACTACGAAATCGGCCGAGAATTCGTGGTGGTATCGCGGTAGGACCAATGCCATCAAGCGCGCCATTAAGAAGTTTGCTGTTCACAAGGGCGCCGTGCTCGATGTGGGCGCGGGATATGGCGCGATGTTCCCTTTTTTGAAGGCATACGGTCCCGTGACGGCGCTTGAAATCTTCCCGCCGTGCATCGAAGCCTGCCGCGTGCGTGGCTACACAAATGTGGTCAGAGCGGAAAGCGAGCTATTTTCTGTACCCGAGAATTTTTCACTCGTCGGGGCGTTTGATTCACTGGAGCATATTGAAGACGATGTGGCATTCCTTTCGAAATTGCGCAATACAATGACTCCGGATGGGATCTTTATCGCTACGGTTCCGGCGCATCAATTTCTGTGGAGTACGTTCGACGAAATAAATAAGCACTTCCGACGACACAGTAAGAAGTCGCTCCGAACACTTTTCGAAAAAAGCGGCTACGATGTGCGGTACATTTCCTATTGGAACTGTTTGCTACTTGTGCCGGCTGTAATTATGCGTCTTATGGGGCGTGCGGGCGGGGAGGCGCTTACGCCGCCACAGTGGATCAATTCAACGTTGTCAGCCATTTTGTATTTCGAATCGCTCTCCCTCGCTATCGCGCCTCTCCCGATGGGGCTAAGTCTCATGATCGTCGCAACTCCCAAAAAAGCGGCTTCCCGCTAAGAGTCCTATCTATCTATTGACCCAGCCTCCTTTTTGGAGGAATATCCACAGACGAGCATCTCGCATGGCTAAACCTAGGAAAAAAGCCTCAAAAGGGCCACACAAGGGGGGTGTAAGCGACATCCCCGTCGTTATTTTCTGTGGTGGGCGTGGCACACGCCTCAAGGAGGAGACCGAGGTCATCCCAAAGCCGCTGGTCCCTATAGGCGACAAGCCGATACTGTGGCACATCATGAAAATCTATTATGCGCAGGGATTTCGTAATTTCATCCTCCTTCTCGGCTACAAAGGCTCGAAAATAAAAGAATATTTCAGCAACTACATGCTCTACACGAGCGACTTCACGCTCTCGCCCAGTAAAAACGGTGCGACGGCGCGCTATCACACAAAGCCGGAGGAAAAGTGGCACGTCACATTCGTCGAAACAGGACTCGATACGCAAACGGGCGGAAGACTCAAAAAAGCGGAGAAGTACATAGACTCTCCGGTTTTTATGCTGACCTACGGGGACGGCGTCGCGGATGTAGACCTCTCCAAACTTCTTGCAACGCATCGTAGCAAGAAGCGACTCGTGACCATGAGCGGCGTCATCCCGCCCGGGCGTTTCGGAGAGGTACTTCGGAAAAAAGGCGATGTTATCGCATTCAACGAAAAACCGAAGCGATCTGACACGCTCATCAACGGCGGATTTTTTGCGGTCGATAAGCGTATTTTTAAGGAATTATCCGGCGAGCAGACGCTTGAATTCGAAAAGCATGTGTTGCCGGAGCTTGCCGCAAAGAGAGAACTCGCGGTGTATGCACACGAGGGGTATTGGCAATGCATGGATACGATACGGGACATGGAGCACCTGAATCGGGAGTGGAGTGAAGGGAGTCCTCCGTGGAAGGTATGGCCATAAAACGCAAAGGGCCCTCTTCTTTCTGGCGGCATCGTCCCGTCCTCGTGACTGGTGGCGCGGGATTCATTGGCTATGCGCTAGCCACAAAATTAGCTGCGATCGGCGCACGGGTCTTTGTGCTGGATATCAAGTCTTCACTACCGCCCTTTGCTGTCGCAAAAAAGGATATGCGGAAAAAAATCACGTATATACGCGGCAGTGTAACTTCCAAAAAAACGGTCACGAGAATATTGCGGCTGAAACGAATTCAGACCATTTTTCATCTGGCAGCCGAATCCATTGTTCATCGCGCCCATAAGGACCCTCAAGTCGCGCTTGAGACAAACATCAAAGGCACGTGGGTGCTTCTTGAGAGCGCTCGCGAGGTCGGCGTTTCCGAAATACTCGTCGCATCATCCGACAAGGCATACGGCTCACACGACAAACTGCCGTACCAGGAACATGCGGCCCTCCAGGGTTTGCATCCGTATGATTGTTCCAAGAGCTGTGCCGATCTTATTGCGCAAATGTATGCACATGCGTTTGAAGTGCCGGTCGGTGTCGTACGGAGCGGGAACGTGTACGGACCAGGGGATACCAACTGGAGTCGGCTCATTTCCGATGCTTTTCGCTCTATCGCGCGCGGGGCTACCCTCAACATCCGAAGTGACGGCACGTATAAACGTGATTACGTCTATGTGGATGATGCCGTCGATGCGTACATGACACTCGCAACACGTTTAGTAAAAGACCAGCTCCACGGAGAGGCTTTCAATTTCGGCAACAATAGACCGCTCCGCGTTACCGATGTGCTCAAGGAGATAATACGCGTAGCGCCAAAGCTAAAATACAAGATCCTGAATACTGCGCACAGTGAGATAAAACATCAATACCTCGATTCCACGAAGGCTCGTCGCTTACTCTCGTGGCGCGCGCACACCACTATACGTGAGGGATTGCAAAAGACCGGGGCGTGGTATGCCGAATACTTGTCGCACTCGCGGAAAGCGTAATCAGGCTACTCGTATATAGCAAGAAATTCCTCGACCGTGTCCTCTACGTAATTCATTTGCCGAGGTGTAAGACCTTGGTGGCATCCCAGCACAAAAGCGTTTTTCATTATATATTCTGTATTGCCGTACTGCTTGAAGGGTCTTCTGTGTCGGATTTTTTTGAACCCCGGTTGTTCTAGGATGTTCCCGGTAAACACCGGCCGGGTTTGAATATTGCGCTTTTCGAGATATTTCACGATGGCAAAACGGTCGAAGGGTGCCCCAGGCTTCACGATGACAGGAAACGCGAGCCACGCGGTCGCGGTATTCGGAGTTTGGATAGCCGTATCAAAATAGCGTGCGTGCTTTTTGAAAAACGTCTTGAAATGCATCCAGTGCATTTTCCGCGCGGCGAGAAAGCGTGGTAGCTTCTTGAGTTGCTCGAGTGCGAACGCTGCGGAAAGTTCGAGCGGNAGCAGGTTGTAACCGACTTCNGAGAACACAAATTTNTCGTCATACGGGACACCGCCGATCNNGCTGCGGAACCGGTTNTTTAGTTGTTCGCTATCGGCTTTCTCGCCGAAGAGCGACGAGCGCCGGCCCCATCCGCGCAAGACGACGAGGCGCTCGGCCCATTTCGGATTATTGACGCAGATCATTCCTCCACCGCCTGCGCCGTTGATGATGTGTGAGCCGTAAAAGCTGGTCGTTGAAATATCGCTGTATACGCCCGTCGGCTTACCTTGTATCCTGCCGCCGAGCGTGTCACATGAGTCCTCGATAAGGTACAGTTTATGTTTTTTGGCTATCCGCGCGAGTCGCGGCAAGTCGGGAATGTTGCCTATGAGCGAGGGGATCATCAGGGCCCGCGTCTTTTTTGTAATAGCTTTCTCAACCTGGTCGATATCAATCTGAAATGTTCGCGCATCTACGTCACAAAAAACGGGTACGAGACCTTTTTGAATGATGGGAGCGACGACGGTTGAAAATGTCAAAAGGGGCGTGATCACTTCACTACCCCTCGGCAGATCGAGGAGTTCGAATGCAAGCAAATTGGCAGACGACCCTGAATTGACCATGCAGCCGTATTTTTTGCCGAAGAGGCTGGCAACCCGTCGCTCGAATTCTTTCGTTTTCTCACCGAGTGCCGTATTGCCTTTGAGAATGTTCACCACCGCGTTTATTTCCTCTTTCCCATGAGATGAGTGTGCATACGGTACGCGTAGTCCATTGCTCCCTTTTTTCTTCATTATCGGGCATTGTGTCAGAGCGCAGAGGCGGTGTCCATAAGCGCTGATGTACCCCACCGATATTGTAGTATAGTGCCTACGAAGGTCAGCATCAGTCAGATTTTCTTGCACGAACACGCATGAACACGCCCCAGCTTTCGATAGTTATTCCCGCCTTTAACGAGGCGGCGCACCTTGCGGAAGTTATTACCGCGCTTGCGCACTCACTCGAGCAAGCGAAAATTGATCATGAGATATACGTCGTGAACAATGGTTCAAGCGATGGGACTTCGGATGTGATACGCGGACTCCACGCGAAAAATCCACGGATCCTCGGCATTGAGCTTGCGCAAAATCAACAGTACGGAGGCGGAATTCTTGCAGGACTCGCTGCAGCACGGGGAGAGGTGCTCGGATGGGCGCACGCCGACGGGCAAACTGATCCGGGCGATATTATCCGTCTATACCAGAGGATGCGTGCCGAAGACCGAGAGCTCGGGAAAGCAGTACGCGTGCTGAGTTTTGAGCCTCGCATCCGCAAGATGCTGAGCGCCGCGTATTACGCGATATTCCAAATACTTTTCTGGAGCCCGTATCGAGACATGAATGGAACTCCGAAACTGCTCACCAGGAACGCGCTTGAGAAATTCTCACTCGAGTCCCGCGATTGGTTCATAGACCCGGAATTCGTCATTAAGGCCTTGCGCCACAAAATGCCGATACTAGAGATAGAAACGACCTGGCATGTGAGAAAAAGTGGCGGGACAAAAGCACGACTTTTTCTCGCAGGCCTCGAATTTTTCAAGAACATGCTGCTCTACCGATTTCGGCTGAAGTAGGCTATCGTCCCTAGGCTTCTTTCCACCATTCGATAGTTTCCTCCAACCCTTTGCGTAGGTCGTAGCGCGACGTCCATCCCACCTCTTCCCGCAAACGGCTAACATCGGCAACTATCCGTGCTGGTTCGCCATCGGGTATTACTTCGGGAATGGCTTCCGCCACTTCGGGCTTGCCGACCATTTGTGCGATAGAAACGACAATATCTTTGAGCGTTGTCGGAGTACCCGAAGCGATGTTGACGGCGCCTGTAACGTTGCTGTCCACAAGCACGGCAAAAGCGCCAGCGATGTCGCCAACGTACGAATAGTCCCTGACCAACCCTCCCGCAGTGATACGCGGTGCCTTTGCCTCTAAGAGCGAATGAATTGCAAGGGGTACGAGCCGCGCCTGCGCTTCGTGTGGTCCGTACAAAAAGAATATCCGGCCCCACGCAAGCGATAGGCCGTTCTCCTTTGCGTACTCCTCGCACGCGAGGTGGGTCTCGTGTTTAGCGATACCATAGGGCGTTGCCGGCCAGATAGGCGAAGCGTCCTCCGAGAGCGTCTCTTGCGACACCGTCCAGTCGTATTCCATGCATGTCCCTGCCAGAGTGGCTCGTGTGCCGCCGCTCTCTCGAAACGCGCGCACGAGCGCCAGCGTAGCATCCGCCCACCGCGCGTTCTCCGGCGAAGTCTTGTAGTCCTTTGGGTCTACGTACCATGCGAGGTGGAGAAGATGCGTAGCGCGCAGTTCGGCACACAATCCTGCGGCCGCTGCTTTGTCGAGAAGATCCGCTTTGTGCCAGATCACGCCTGGATGTTCAAGTGGGTGGTCATGATACACCGCATGCACTTCGAAGCCTTGTTCGACGAGCGGTTCGAGCGCGTGTCGGCCAATGAAGCCCGATGCGCCAGTCAGAAGAACTCTTCTCATGTTTTCCAATCAGGCCACGTCTGATCCTTCGGAGAAACTATGCGCGTGGACACCTCGGGCCAGTCGATCTTGAACGCGGGATCATTCCAGCGCACTCCACGCGACGCCTCTCCATTAAAGTACTCACTCATCATATAGAGGATCTCTGTCGCATCAGAGAGGGTTTGAAATCCATGAGCGCACCCCTTTGCGATATACAGCGCACGGCGATTTTCAGCATTCAGCTCCGTCGCGACCCACTGCAAATATGTAGGGGAGTCGTGGCGCAGGTCGACCGCGACATCGTACAGGGCTCCTTGCGTGCAGCGGACCAACTTCGCTTCCGTATGAGGTTTCTCTTGATAGTGCATGCCACGGAGCGTGCCCGCGCGCTGATTGAAAGAAGTACTGCTTTGCACCATACGAGCCTGGAGGCCTCGTTCAACAGCCTCTTTTTCGTCCCACGTCCGTGCAAAAAAACCACGTTCATCCTTAAGGAGATCAAGCTCCACAATATACACACCGGAGATCTTGGTCTCGATGAATTTCATAGGTTTGAGTATCGCTAGACATGGTACCAGAATGACGCACAAGACTCACTATTGAGTCGGCAGCGGATGTACGATACAGTGCGCACGTATACGATCCCCTATGAATGGATTATCGGTTCTGGGTCCTAGGGTACGTCTCCTTCTCATCACTTTCATATTCGCAGGGCTCGCGCTTCTTATCGAGGCGCCGCTCATTGCATTTCCCTTTTTTGCGGGCGAGCAGTACCAAGGCATCAATATTGCCCCGTATGGAAATGATGAGCATTACTACCTTACGCGCGCGAAAGAAGTGCTGGAGGGTCATTCGCTTGGGCAGCCATTTCTACACGAGGGAAAGGATCTTCCGGATTCCTTCCAGACCAATATTGAACAAATACTGCTCTTCCCGCTTACGGCAACGGGAATCGGCCCTTCCGTGGACGTCGTGACGCTGTACAATATCCTCAATTTTCTAGGANTAGTAGTGCTCCTNCTCCTCATATATCTCTTCGTATATGAGATTTCCGGCGATGNGCTNCTCGCCCTAGCNACAGCAACGTTCGTCGTCGGAGGATACGTTCTCATAGAGAACAAAACGGTGCTCTATTGGATCCTCTCTGGCCAATCGCCAATCCACGGCGGGCCTAATTTGTTTGGCCGCTCTATCTATCCCTACGTCACACTCGTTCCGTTTTTCGGATTTCTCATTTTCACGTATCGCGCCGTGATGTCGAGGTTTGAGAGAATTTCTCGCACAACAATTGTTCCGTATCTCTACGTACTTTCCGCGGGCGCGCTGTTCGGTTCTTTATTCTACAATGCCTTCTACGGTTGGACATTCACCCTTGCGCTACTCGGCTCGCTCACGCTCGCCGCGCTTTTGTGGCGCAGGTGGCATGCAGCACTCGCGACGGTTGGTATCGGTGTAATTGGCGTCGCACTTGGATCCTACAAACTCGTCGGATACTACCAATTGTTCACTTCAGACATAGGGGCGCAGATATCGTATTTTAAGCTCACCATGTACAGTCACGCCTTCATTATGAGTACAACCGGTCTTGCAACAGCGCTCCTATTCGCGCTCTATTTCTACCTGCGCCGATATGACGAAAACAATTTCTTTATCTTTGCAACTATCCTTGCCGGTTGGGTGGCACTCGAACAGCAGATACTCACCGGTCTCACCGTTCAGTATGGGCATTACTACTGGTACTTCGTCGTGCCGCTCTCCATTCTAGTCAGTCTCTATATGGTCTCGCGGCTCGTTCCGGCACGGTGGCGAATGTGGTGGCAGTGGGCCTGCATTGTGCTCATTGTTGTTGCCTTCTCGAATACCGCGGCAGGGCAATACAAGTGGTTCTTCGACTCCGCGCCGGGAAAAATGCGAGAGCAGCAATTCGCACCCATTGTGCACGCGCTTGCACAATTACCGAAAGGCGTTGTCTTGGGAGATCCCGGCACCGAGAGCTACTCCAATCTCGTCACGATATACACCGACGATGATGTCTATTGGGCTCCGGCGGCGGTGACGTCGTACGTGCCGCTCGAACATTTGCGCGAGGCGATACTGGTGTACTGGTATCTGAATAAAGATATGCGACGAGACCCGGCCGTATACATGAAGCGCGTACTCAGTACATCGGAGCGAACGACCTATACGGGTATGTACGAGGACCTGGAGCGCTACGAATCTGGCCTGCCGCTCGATAGCAATGGCGCGAAGATCGCTCGAGATGATCCGCGTCTCGTCGCCGCACGAGAAAAGCTGCTTTCCGAACTCTCTGCGGAATATCGAGCGCTTACGCGTTCGCCGCAAACCCTGCGGGCCGCCCTTTTGAACCGCGGGATCCGTTACGTACTATGGGATACCGAACTCTACCCCGAGTGGGACCTTTCGGTGTTCGACTCTCTTAAAGAGATTGCGCGGAGCGGTGACATTCGCCTTTACGAATTTCCAGAATGAACCGCTTTCAATTATCTCCTCGAAGTGATACAAAGTTAGCGTGAAGGCAATAGGCAAAAGGCAAAAGGCAAGGGAAAACAAAGAACGGGTAGTCGCGGTCTCGGGCGGATTCGATCCCTTGCATATCGGACACGTCCGGCTCTTGAGGGCGGCACGCGCGCTTGGGGACAGACTCGTCGTAATAATGAACAACGACAATTGGCTCATGGCCAAAAAAGGGTTCGTATTCATGCCACAAGAAGAGAGAGCAGAGCTCTTACGCGAATTTCCGTTCGTCGACAAAGTAGTNCTGACCTCTCACAGAAAAGACGACCCTGACCGATCCGTCGTTCGAACGCTGAAAGAGGTCAAACCTGATATTTTCGCCAACGGCGGCGANAGAGATCCGAAAGANGCAAAGAAAAAAAGCTCTTCCTTAAACCNTGACCAAACGTTTTGCCGCGAGAACGGGATCGAACTCATTTTCAATGTTGGCGAAGGCGGCAAGGTGCAATCGTCTTCGTGGATGATCAACGCCGCCCGAAAGCCCGCTTCGCGGAGCGTGCGCCCGTGGGGCAGGTATTACGGATGGGATAGCGGGAAGGGATGGAACCTGAAAACGGTCTACATAGATAGGGGGAAGCGTCTTTCGCTCCAGTATCACCGCGGGAGGAGTGAGCACTGGATGCTTGTTGAAGGGGACGCGACCGCGACTATAGAGAGTCCGTCTGGACTGAAAGAAATGTATACGCTCCGCCTCGGAGAATCCTTCCGCGTGGGGAAGGGTGCGGTGCACCGGCTCGAATCGAAGAAAGGCGGCGTCATCGTGGAGGTAGCGCTCGGTCACTTTGACGAAGACGACATCGTTCGGCTCGAGGACGATCACGGCCGCGCCCCGTTAGAGAAGACACTCCGGCGGAAAACAGTTAGGAGCACGGTACGTTCTCTAACNGGGCGCGTGTCGAAGNAACGAGCGTGATAGTATTCCTACCATGCACGGAAGTTCGATCGAAAGTGTATTGCGATGGATAGTCCTCGGAAGCATCTTCGCGCTTCCGTTCATCGTTTTTATCGTCGCGCAGTCGTTGTTCTTTCCCTTTATCACCGGGAAAAATTTCGCATTCCGTATCCTCGTCGAGATCGGAGCTGCGGCCTACCTTGCACTCGCGCTCACTAATGTCTCGTATCGTCCGAAGCGCTCGATACTCCTTGGAGCCTTCGCACTTTTCGTTGTAGTCATCGCCTTTGCCGATGTCTTCGGCGTGTACCCCTTTAAGAGCTTTTGGAGCAACTTTGAGCGCATGGATGGATGGGTCACGCTCGCGCACCTCTTTCTATACTTCGTCGTCGCGTCGGCCATGTTGAATACCGAAAAGCTGTGGCGCACTTTTTTTCAGGTCGAGCTCGGGGTCTCCGCGCTGGTCGCGCTGTACGCGCTCTTGCAGCTCTTCGGGGTCGCAAGCCTCTCAACGGGCTTTTCGTCGCTCTCCCGGCTCGATGCGACGTTTGGCAACCCCATCTATCTCGCTGTCTATATGCTCTTCAACGTCGGCATTGCGTCACTTCTCTTCGCGCGGCGACGGCAGGAGAGCGTACGTGTCCGTGATCTCGCATCATGGCTCTATGCTGCTCTCATCGTCCTCGACACGTTCATCCTCCTTCTGACCGGTACGCGTGGCACCATGCTCGGGCTACTTGCCGGCATCGTGGTGGGGGCCACTCTTTTGGTATTTTCGGGCGACGTATCACGACGTGTATCCCGCATAGCTCTCTCCGTCTTGATCGCCGTCATTGCACTGTGCGGCGTGTTTTTCTTGGTCCGCGAGCAGTCGTGGATCGCGCGCGTGCCCGTCTTGAACCGGCTTGCCACTATTTCCGTGTCCGACAATACCGCCAAAGCGCGCTTCATGAATTGGGGAATGGCATGGGAAGGGGTTAAAGAGCGACCGCTCCTCGGGTGGGGACAGGAGAACTACGCCATTGTCTTTGACAAGTATTATGATCCGGGCATGTATGCGGCAGAGCAATGGTTCGACCGCGTCCATAACATCATCTTCGACTGGCTCGTCGCCGCCGGTTTCTTGGGGCTCCTTTCGTATCTTTCGCTTTTTGCCGCCGCATTTCTTGCCATCTTCCGGCGGGACACGTTTGACCCGCTTGAGAAAAGCATCCTCACGGGGTTGTTCGCCGCGTATTTCATTCACAATCTGTTCGTATTCGACAACATCATGAGCTACGTACTCTTTACGACCGTNCTCGCGTACATTGCAACNCGCGCGGCGCGGGGGAATACGCCGCTCTCGTTGCCGCAGGTGTCGTACAAGTATCTTCCGGTCGTCGCAGCGCTCGCGCTCGTTCTTCTGTGGGGCATGGCATGGTACGTGAACGCGCGCGCTCTCTCCGCCAATCGCGCGCTTCTCCAGGCGCTCGCGCCCCATCAAGAGGGCATCGCGAAGAACCTCGACTACTTCAAGCAGTCGATCGCACTTAGGACCCTGGGCACGCAGGAAGCCCGAGAGCAGCTCCTCCAGGCAGCGGCGCAGGTCGTACGCGCAGAAGGCGTTCCGCAAGAAGTGAAACAAGATTTCTTCACGACAGCGGTACAGGAAATGTCCGAGCAGGCTGCAAGCTCGCCGCTAGACGCGCGATTCCCGCTTTTTCTTGGCGTGCTCTTGAACGGTGTGGGAGACGTAGAGAACGCCGCGAACGTTTTGGTGCGCGCGCTCGAGCTTTCGCCTACCAAACAAACCATTCTTTTCGAACTCGGCGCAAATGCGCTCGCGCGCGGCAAGGCTGACGAGGCGCTCGCATATTTTCAAAAAGCCTACGAGCTCGAGCCGAATTTTAGCGACGCGCGCCTCTATTACGCCGCCCTCGCCATCCGGCAAAAAAAGGAATCGCTTGCGAACGAGCTGCTCGCACCCCTCCTCGAAAGTGGCGCGGCAGCGGACGCGCGCATCGCGGCGGCCTATGTTTCGATAGGACGGTACGACAAAGTGGCATACATATGGGAGAAGCGCATCGCTTCGACGCCGAATGATCTGAACGCCTACTTTACGCTCGCCGCGGCATACTACGGAGCGGGGAATACGGCGCGCGCCATTACCGTCCTCCAAAAAGCGGGCACGCTCTCGCCGGAAGCAAAAGCGCAAGCCGACGCGCTGATAGCGGAGATCAAAAGCGGTACTGCAAAACTCTCACCGAATTGACGCCCGGATTTTGAATTCAATTTTGCATTTTGATATTTACATTTTGATCTCTCAAAAAAATTTGCAGAATTTTTTTTTGAGAGTTATCCCCACACCATAATGCAAAATACGTTGTTCCCGCACATTAGTGCAATAATGAATGAGTAATACGCATCACGCGTCACGTGCGCATGGGCGGGTCGAGGTTAGCAAAAGCAATTCTCTCTCAATATGGCAAAGAAAAAGAAGGCAAAGAAAAAGAAGCGCCGCTAGCCTGCCCGACTGAATGACTGAAATCATTCAGTCGTTCGGGCGGGTCNCGTCCCGCATGNTTCTCTAGGCTAGAGAANAAACGATCCGCCNNANGGCGGATCGTTTTTATTCTATGTNCGTAAAGAAAAAGATATCGCACGTTCAGCCTGGTGGCTTCAGTACTTCCTCGCACCACAAAAGTACTTTCAAATTTCTAACTCGCTACCGCTCCTAAGAAATTTTGGTCGCTCACGCTCGGTCGCAAAAAAAGGTCGTTTGATGTAGGATGGCCTGTACTAACCGGATTATGGCCTTTTGGAAATCGGTATTTGGCGATGAAGGCGCGGCCGCTTTGAAACGCGCGGAGCCTATTGTTGCAAAGACCAATGCGCACGAGGAGGGAATGAAAGCACTCTCGGACACGGCTTTGAAAGAAAAGACTGTAGAATTTAGGAAGCGATTGGCGGAGGGACTTGCCCGCGGAGCGGCGGAAAAGACAGTGCTCGACGAGCTTGCGCCGGAAGCGTTCGCCGCGGTGCGTGAAGCATCGCGTCGCACGCTTGGCCAGCGCCATTTCGACGTACAGCTCATCGGCGGCATGGTCTTGCACCAAGGCGGCATCGCAGAGATGCGCACGGGCGAGGGAAAAACGCTTGTCGCCACGCTCCCCGCCTATCTCAACGCGCTCACGGGGAGGGGTGTGCAAGTCGTCACCGTCAACGACTACCTCTCGCGCCGCGACGGTGTGTGGATGGGACAGATCTACCATGCACTCGGCCTCTCGGTCGGCATCATTAATCACGAGGCTTCCTTCCTCTACGATCCCGCACACGTGCCCCCGGAGGAGCGCACTGAAGATGACAAGACGCGCGATGCATTGGGCGCCTTCAAGGTCGTGCATGAATATTTACGGCCTGTTTCGCGACGCGAGGCCTACGCTGCCGACATTACGTACGGAACGAACAACGAATACGGGTTCGACTATTTGCGCGACAATNTGGAGTACGAGCCCGCCAATTTGCGCCAACGCGCATTCCACTTTGCTATCGTCGACGAGATNGATTCCATCCTTATCGACGAGGCGCGCACGCCGCTTATCATCTCGGCGCCTGTTTCAGACGCCGAGTCGCTCTACCAGCGATTTGCGTCGATCGCGGCGGGCATGGAGAAAGACGTGGACTATAGCGTCGACGATAAGCACAAACAGATCGCGCTTACCGACGCCGGCATAGAAAAAGCACAGCACATACTCGGCATTGACAACATATACACCGACGCGGGCATCAAGTACGTACACCACCTCGAGACGGCGACGCGCGCCAAGGCGCTCTACGAGCGTGACAAAGAATATGTGGTCCAGAATGGCCAGATCGTCATTGTGGATGAGTTTACCGGCCGCATGCAGCCGGGGAGGCGATGGTCGGAAGGTTTGCATCAGGCTATCGAAGCGAAGGAAGGCGTCGCTATCCAGCAGGAGTCGCGGACGTTCGCCTCGATCACGTTCCAGAACTATTTCCGTCTGTATGAGAAGCTCTCGGGGATGACCGGTACGGCAGTGACCTCTTCAGAGGAATTTTACAAAGTATATGGATTGAACACGGTCATCATCCCGACCAACAGAGCGCCCGCGCGCAAAGACCACGAAGATCTCATATTTCAGAGCGAAGAGGGGAAGATGCGCGCGATCGCGAAGGGTGTGCGCGAAATGCACGAGAAGGGGCAGCCGGTTCTCGTCGGCACCGTCTCGGTGGAGAAAAACGAATTGCTCTCCGCGCACTTCAAGGCGGAGGGGATACCGCATGAGATCCTGAACGCCAAGAACCACGAACGCGAGGGAGAGATAATCGCGCAGGCGGGGAAAAAGGGTGCCGTTACCATTGCGACCAACATGGCGGGCCGCGGCGTCGACATTAAGCTCGGCGGGAATCCGGCGACCGACGAGGCGTACGAGGAGGTGAAAGCTGCTGGCGGGCTCTTCGTCTTGGGCACCGAGCGGCACGAAGCCAGGCGCATCGACAACCAGTTACGCGGCCGCTCGGGCCGCCAAGGGGACCCGGGAGAAACGCAATTTTTCGTATCGCTCGAGGATAGCCTCATGCGCATCTTCGCGTCCGACGTCATCAAGCGCGTGATGGGCACATTCAAGATCCCAGAAGACGAGCCCATCTACAATTCGATGATAACGCGCTCGCTCGAGAAGGCGCAGACGCGTATCGAGGAATTGAATTTCGACGCGCGCAAGCACGTGCTTGCGTATGACGATATTTTGAACGCGCAACGCCAGGCCGTGTACGGACGCCGCCGCGCACTTCTCACGGGGGGGAGCGAGGCGGCTGAAAAGGAACTTGCACGGCTATCGGAGGGCAATCTGAAATTTGCGGCGGATATCGCGCGCAAAAAGGCGGAGATCGGGGAATCGCCAGCTGGCGGATTCCCCGCACTCGCGCGGCGCTTCCTTTTGCAGACCGTCGATTTTTTGTGGGTCGAGCATTTGGAGGCGATGGAGTATTTGCGCTCGAGCGTGAATTTGCGGGCGTACGGTCAGCGGGACCCCCTCGTGGAATACAAAAAGGAGGGCCTCCGGCTCTTTCAAAACATGGAAGCTACCTACGCGCTTCAGGTGGAGCATGCGCTTCCCAATCTTGGCGCGCCGACGCCGCACGTGACCAGGGATGTTGCTTCCTCGGCGGTTATCCACAGGGCCGCCCGCTCGATAACAGAAGGTGTCGGCAACGCAAGGCCGCGTGTATTCGGACGCAATGATAAGGTCATCATTACTGACGGAACAACAACCCAGGAGCTCAAATTCAAAAAAGCTGAACCCTTGCTTGCGACAGGGAAGTGGAAAATCGTCAAATAGAAAATTGCGCCGAGATATCGAGGGCCTCGCAAAGCACAAAGCACAGATGTCCAGAACACAAACAATGGAGAAAAGTGGCTCAAACAAATACCGAGATCTCGAAGAACGAACTTTCCGCTTCGCCCGAGATTGCCGAGATTTCCTTAAAACAGTGCCGAGAACTCCAGCGAATATTGAATATGGGAAGCAGTTGATTAGATCATCCGGGTCCCAAGCAGCCAACTATATAGAAGCGAACGAGTCTTTAAGCAAGCGTGACTTTGCGTTTAGGATCAAAATATGTCGGAAAGAAGCCAAAGAATCCGATCTTTGGCTAAATCTACTGGATATTACGAGCGAATCTCACGTTGCGCGGCGCGACGAGCTCATCAACGAAGTCGGTCAGTTAAGGAAGATCTTCACTGCGATACTCAACAAAAGCACCTAGTTTGCACCGTTTGTACTTTGGTCCCTGTGCTTTGTGCTTTTCATCTATCAAGGTACATTACGAGCAATGGAATATCGCGCTACTATCGGCTTGGAAATTCACGCTGAGCTTAAAACTGCGACCAAGATGTTCTGCCGCTCGAAGAACGATCCGTTTGCAGCGGAGCCGAATACGAATATCTGTCCGGTGTGTCTCGCGCATCCGGGTACGCTACCCGTCATCAACAGGGAAGCCGTGCGGCATGTGCTGCGTGTGGGGACTGCCCTCGGAGGAAAATTCGCGGACTATACTGAGTTCGACAGAAAGAATTATTTTTACCCTGACCTACCAAAAGGCTACCAGATCAGCCAGTACGAATATCCGCTTGTGCAGGGAGGAGAACTTGCGGGCGTAAAGGTCACACGCGTCCATCTCGAGGAAGATACGGCGAGCTCGATCCATAACGATTCGGAAGGAAGTACAGTGATCGATTACAACCGTGCAGGCGTGCCTCTCATGGAGCTGGTCACTGAACCAGTCATTCGAAGCAGCAAGGCGGCGGGCGATTTCGCGCGCGAGCTGCAGTTGCTCCTCCGCTATCTCGGCACATCCGATGCAAATATGGAAAAAGGCGAAATGCGCGTTGAGGCCAATGTTTCGATATCGGAAGATGACACGCTCGGCACGAAGGTCGAAATAAAAAACCTCAACTCATTCAGGATAATGGAGAAGGCCGTCGAACATGAGATACAGCGCCAGCAAGAGTTGCTCGAGCGCGGCGAGAAGATCGTGCAAGAAACGCGTGGCTGGGACGACGGCAAGCAATCCACCTTTCCACAGCGCACCAAAGAGGGAAGCGCCGACTATCGATATTTTCCCGACCCCGATCTGCCGTCGCTTCGCATCTCTGAAGTCGAAGGATTCTCCGATGCAGCACTCCGCGCGACGCTTCCGGAACTCCCGAGCTCGAGGCGGCAGCGCTACCTCGCTCGTGGCGTAAAGGGCGACGACGCAGACATGTTCGTACGTGAGCCCGGTTACGGCCTGCTTTTCGACACGGTTACCGCCGAGTGGGGGAAAGATGATGCACGGACGTTGCTCACGGCCAATGTCATCGCCAACAACCTCGCAGGTTTGCTTTCGGCGCTAGGGGGCCGAGATGTTAGCAGTCGAGCTACGGAATTCAGAGCCGAGATGCCTATGAGCGCCGAGAATCTGCGCACCCTCGTACAAATGGTCGCAGAGAAGAAAGTGTCGTCCCAGGCCGCAAAAGAGATCCTCGGAGCGTCCCTTTCGACGGGCGAGACGCCCGAAAAACTCGCCACAGCCCGCGGACTTTTCAAAATGGATGATGAAAATGTGCTTGAAGATATAGTCGGTTCGGTTGTATCCGAGAATTCGAAGGTCGCAGGCGAATATCGCGCTGGAAAGTTGCCCGCTCTGCAGTTTTTGGTGGGTAAAGCGATGAAAGCTGCGCGCGGGGCAGCAGATCCCGCCACCGTCAAGGCTCTTATCGAGAAAAAGATCGCCGAAATGCCCGAATAGAAACAACGTCGTAATTTGGTGGCGAGATATCCACCGAGGTATCAATTATTTCGCGTTGCATGGATTTCTCGGGTGTATACTGCCTCAATGTCAGATGAAGTGCATATCGGCGATCAGACTTACATATCCTCGAAGCGCGCAGCGCAGATCAGCGGATACGCACAGGACTATATAGGCCAGCTGTGCCGCTCTGGGCTCATCGAGGCGCAAAGAATTGGTGGTTTGTGGTATGTGGTGTTGGACTCGCTGTACAAGCACAAACAGAAGGCTGATTCGTACGTACCCGTTGCACCAAGGCGCGAACCGAGCACCGAAGCAGAGTCGCTGGTATCGTTCGACGGAAAAGATTACGTTTCCGCATCTCGTGCCGCCGAGCTAACGGGGTATCACAGAGACTATGTCGCTCAACTGGGTCGTACAGGCACTATACTCTCGCGACAGGTTGGGAATCGGTGGTTTGTGGATCGCGCATCGCTGCTCGCACATAAGGCAACGAAAGACAGGCTGCTGGGAGCAGTGCAATCGCAGGCAGTCGGGTTGCCCGAAAAAAAAGACGAGGAGGTCGTATTGCCGGAATCACTAAGCAATGCTAGTTATTCCGTGGCAGGTCCGCTGCTTAAGTACTCATCAGACGATCGCGAACTGCTCCCGATCTCTACAGATCACCCGATACCAGTCGTGGATGCTCCTGCCGCCTCTGATGCGATGCTCGGTGCTCCCGAACTCCCGAAAATCGAGCGGGAGGGCAATCTCGGCATGCCGAGGCGAGAAAATCTCGGTATACCGAGTCGCGTCTCGACACCGCTTCATATCCGCGTCCTACATCCAATATCCGAGGGTCAGAAGAAGTTGAATTTGCGAACGCCTGCGAATGCGCCGAGAGGCGGAGGAGTGCAGCGCGGATCGCTGAAGGGTCTGCGTGTTGGCGCGCTTGCCACGGGCGTTGCGACAATCGTCATATTTTTATCGTTGGGAGCTGTTTCGATGCGCAGCGAAGCGATCTATGCCCGTATTGACCCTGCAGTGCCTACCATGAGCGCGCTTTCGGCGAATGCAGCATGGTTCCTAGACCACTGGGCGAACTACCTTGAATCCGTTTTCGTCCCGTCCCTGACGTACAGTCGAGACCGCTAGCGCTTGATATTGCCCTATAGCGCGTACCTCGCGGTGCCGAGGTGTTTTTTTACCTCGCATATCGCATAGCCGAGATGTGCCGCAACTTGGCCCGCGGGCACGTACCGCATGGCTCGGGTCACTATTTTCTGGATTTGGCGCGACTCGCGATGGGGTGAAATGGGTTGAAATGGGGGGAATGGGGTAGAAGGGGTGGCAAAAAATAGTGCCGAGGACTTATCCCCAAATTCGCGCAGTCTTTATCAACAGGTTATCCGGAATAGCTAGTAATATATAGACAAGTCGCGTGCATTTGATAACAATGACTGACGAAATTTTTCTTGATGGAGTGCGGTATATATCCGCTGGTGACTCTGCGACACTCTCTGGTTTTACGCGCGACTACATCGCGCGTCTTTGCAAAGATGGCAAAATACGGGGTCGGCGCGTGGGAAAGCAATGGTATGCCAACCTTGAGTCGCTTCAGAGATTCATCCTCGAACAAGAGCACGCGCGCGCCAAGCGTCGCGAAGACCTGACACAGCAGCGCATACGGGAATACCAGAGCAATTCTCAAAACGCGCAAGGTGACACCGTGGCAATCGGAGCGCCAAGCGCTCCAACCGCAGTGCGCGCACCCATCATATCGAGACCTACTCCCTCGCCTTTTTCGGGAACCACCTATGCGCACGCGGCACTCCAAAGCGCTTTTGAAAAAGGTGGAAGCATAGCGCGCGCGCATTCGGCCCGCGTTGCTGCTCATGCAAACGTCGTGCACTCGATGAGGCATGCGCCGGTGCACGCGCTCGCACCGGGGGTCGACTTTTTGCACAAGCTCATCGCGGGCTCGGTCGCGGTCCTCTTCACCATCGGTACGTATGCGTTCGTCGATGCGCAATATTCGCGCATTGTTCTCAACTCCGTTCC
>C687J35174_10004205_pt1 | contig 19444 bp, 18 predicted proteins | sample RifCSPhighO2_01_FD_35174 | JGI IMG/M metagenome (IMG submission 35174) | reverse complement strand
AGTGACACTTGGGTGAGCACTTGCCAGCGAAGTGTTCGATACTGCAACCAAAAGAAACTACCAAATAAAGCAGTAACAGAGCTAGCAATTGCTAGCGCTTCATGAGCACGCTGAAAGGCACTGTGTAGTGTGATTGAGGTCATACTCGAATCAATTGAATTTTGACCATGCGAAAATAAAAATCCTAGCCCCCCGCCGAAACACATGATCAAGATACTAAGAATGGTTTCTTTTCTATTGTGTAAAATCCTGAGCACAAAGCAACCAAGCACACCCACCAGCACTACGCCCATGACTGTCGCGAGACTATGAAACAATATAAAGGCATTGACTGTGGGAAAAAGTTGACCAACTAATGTATAGAGCGGATAGTAAAAAATTGCCCGATTGGGCTCTGAAGTAAAGGTATTTTCGAGTAGAAAGCCATGCAACTGTCCAGAGTGAATTGCAGCAACATATACATTGATATCCCAGGGGTCAAACCAAGAAGCCTGACCGGTAAATACTTTGTCAGACGGTGTGTGCGTATACGCATACCACGTCGGAAATGAGGTGGTAAAAATCAACACACAACTGGCCAAAACGAGGGCAAATATGAACGGTAGTTGTCGCTGAAGTGTTTTCATCGTGCAGCAGCTGGATACTGCCAGACTTCGTCTGCGTTGGGCGTGACCGGTAATCGCTGGTCTGGTGGTTTTAATTTAAAAATTTGTAATGGGTATCCGGCTTCGGCTGACTGAGTAAATATAATTGCTTCCAGATTATTTTGGTAGTACTCTCGCAAATGACGATTGAGCGTGTATGAAAATACTACATATTCAACTTGACTCAGAATAGTATTGTATACGTCTGGATCGATTGGTTCTGCAGGTGGTGAGTTTGGCGTTTCTCTCAAGTCAAGATCGGGTCTGTGTTGTCGCAAATAAAAATATGGATCAGGCAAGCTACTTAAGAGCACGCGAGCATTCGGCGGCAGAATAGCTGCTATTTGTCGACTCAACTCTGCGTACTCACTACGATGTACAACAGACTCACCTACCCCATCAAAATAAAGTAATACGTTTGGTAACAAAAACGCACAAATAACTATGCCCGAAACAAGTGGTCGTTTGCTCCACAACCAAGCGCAGGTGTCTGCAACAGCCAGCACGCCTACCACGGGAATATAAACGATATACCACATCTCCTTCAAAACGACGGACAGAACGCTGCTTGTAAGAACCAAGAAAAAGAGCAATCTCTGTCCGGCATTGTGTAATTGTTTATTTGTAATTGTTCTCCACAGAAATACAGCTTCGGACAAAAGAATGCCCGCCAGCACCAATCGTTGTTTCGGCAAAAACTGAAAAATTTGCCAAAGAAAAATATCACCAAACTGTTTACGGTGAAGTTGCAGTTGGTTTTGCAATAGAAAACTTTCCCAGTTCGAGTAAAAACTTCCATACCAAAATCCAATAGCAATTATTGTCGGCAACACAACTGCTACCAAGTTACCAACTTTTGTTTGCCACTTTCCTTGCATAAACAATAGGTTACATACTATTGGTAGTAAAAAAATGCTGCCAGTTGGGTGTGTCATGCATGCTGCAGCTGCAAACGTACCACTGGAAACGTTCAACCACTGACGCCTGTGTTTGAGAAAGTGTAGGTGAGTAACTATACTTGCATACCCAAATAAAATTGTGACTAACTCCATCCGACCAACTACCGCACCGGTCTGGAAATAATAGTCAAATACCAATAGACAAACTGCAATCACTCCGAGCCAGCGTTTGGCAAACACTTGTCGAGCAACGGTGAAAATCAATAAGAGCGTTGTAGCTGCAGCTACGAGAGAAAGAATTCGCATTGCGTAGACGCTGATGCCGAAAATAGTAACCAGCGGAGCCAAGAGTAAAAAATAGAGCGGCGGATACCAGTATGCATGGCGCTCAACTTCTGGAATAAAATCGCGAAATAAACTGGTACTTAAATCAAAACCCTGTATCAGCCGATGAGTCATATCAGAAAACAGTGCCTCATCCATAAACGGTGGAAATTTTGTCAGGAGCAGTAGGAGCGAGCTCAGAACAAAAAAAATTATTAAACTTACCAAGATACCATGAGGCGAGGGAGAGAATTCACTGCGTATAGTGGTCATATCCACCTTTGTCGATAGTGTAGCCACAATCTACATAAATCAAGACAGCTCTGTACTGCCAATCTCGGTGTAGTATTTGATCTGCCAACTAATCGATTGGGAAAGTATGAAGGCACCTCACGGTAGTAAAAACCCTGAGAGGTGAGAAGCAAAGTTGTCTCGGAAAGGACAAGATAATTGGCAGTTACAAGTGGCTGTTCGAGGAGTTTTTTAATCGCTGCGCGAGGATAGGCTCGGAAACCATTGGTATTATCGGAAAGTTTACTCGATAAGACCAGACGGATCATTACGTTGGATACCCGACTAAACAAGCTGCGCAATCCGGACCAACCGATAATCCCCCCGCCTGGCAAGTACCGAGAAGCACACACAACGGTTTTCTTTGTTACCTGTTCGAGCAATTTCGGTAGGAGTTCCGGTTGATGAGAGTGGTCAGCATCCATCTCTACGAAAATTTTGCACGTACTTCTTTTATAAGCCAGGTGAAACCCTCGTATGACTGCCGCACCTCTTCCCAGCTTTGCAGCACCGCGCATCACCCGAATATGCTTTGATGACCCGTACCGCCGTTCAACAATCCTTGCGGTACCATCGGGAGAGTTGTCATCAACAACAAATAGGGATGCACCAGGAACCACACTGCTGAGAGACTTGATTAGAAAGAGAATATTTTCGCTCTCATTGTATGTGGGGATGATGATGGTAACTCGCTCGTAGTTCATGTAAAAAAGTTGTGAATTATGTTACTCACATACTTGAGATCGGCGAGCGATAGTGCCTGGTGGATACCAAAATAGCATCCAGCACTGTTGCAATGCATTGCGACTGGTAGAGTATCTTGCTCAAATTTCAGCTCACGATATGCTGGCTGACCAAGAATTGGTAGGAGTTGTCGAGTTTCGATACCATTTGATTCAAGGTGCAGCATAAAATTGTTAAGCTGCCAAGAACGATTTGCTAAAGCTTGCTTGGTTAATACAACTGGAAAAGCTAGTAAAGTGGATGCTTGATCTTTCTCTTGTTGTGGTAGTTGTAGACAGTTGTGGAGGTCAGATAGCGCAGCAAGTAAAAACTGTGTATTTTTTTGTCGCTTTTTTAAAATTTGATTAAGCGCCTCGAGTTGAGATACTCCCACTGCTGCCTCAAATTCAGAAAGACGATAACTAAATCCCACATGGTTAAATCGAAATCGCGATTGTACCAGTGTCGATAATTGACTTGAGCTCACAACATCATCGTCATCTATTGAAATGTAGTTTGTAGAACGACCGTGGTTGATTAGACTGCGCATCAGATCGTTCAGCTGCCCATCATTGGTAGTAATGACTCCACCCACCCCAGTAGCAAGCAAGTGGGCAGAGTAGGTTGAGAAGGCACCAGCCACACCCCAACTACCCACTTTTTTACCATGGACTGAAGCAGCCAATGCTTCGCAGCAATCTTCGATAATTACTAGCTTGTGCTGCAGGGCAATTTCAGTAATTTCTTTCATTGCCGCTGGTTTGCCAAAAGGGTGAACCGGAATTATCGCTCGCGTTTTCTTGGTAATTTTGTCCACCAACAACTCTGAATTGATAGTAAATGAATGCGGCTCCACATCTACTAAGATTGGAACTAAACCAATCTGTAATACAACGTTCACCGTCGCCACAAAAGTAATGGCTGGAACTAATATTTCATCGCCCTCTTTCCATTGGTGACGAATTTTAAGTGCAGCCAAAATCGTATGCAAGGCTGCCGTACCACTACTACAAATTAACCCATACTGGCAGTCGTGTAGTTGGGAAAATTTTTTTTCAAACCTTTGAGAAAATGGACCGTAGCTTAAACGCTTGGTCTGCAAAACCTGCATAACATATTGTTTCGTTTTTGCGGAAATGTACACTGATCCAAGTGAAATCTGTTTCATCATGCTGCAATGCTATGGTACTGTACTCGACTAAAGTTTGCACGAGTGCAATCTGCGACAACATTTGCAGGCTTGGCAGCATTAAAAGTTTGCCAACATAAGCTTACCACTATTATTGATAGCAAAAGCTATGTTAGAGAAATCTGAACACCCTAATTGCAGATACTTACTGGATCACAACAATCTGCATGCCATAGCTCATGCCGAGTACAAACGCAACTATAGGCAGCAAAACAAATAATACTGCAGCGAGTAGTTTTGAAAACGGCGTCACAGCGGTGAGGAACTTTGGAAGGGTACTTTTCTTTTTTGACATATGAGATCTATCGTACACTATTTTCCTGCGGGATTGCAATCGGTGTATTGGTCCCGCATGAACTTGCAAGAACGCTATTTCTCTGTGACATCACGAAAGCCTCAGCCATGAAATTCTGAATCGGTAGTACCTTGCATGATGCAATTTTAGCTGTGTGCCTCTTTCATATGCTGAAACGATTTTTCGATCAGCTGAGTGAGTACCATTTTGTCCACATCCAAAAGCCGTTTAATATACAAACATCCACCGCTCGTCTTATGTTTGCCTAAGTTTTTCAGCAATTCCTGGTTGTCTTTATTGCCTACTATAAGGGTAAACCCGCACTCAAAGTGTACCCTACTTTTAGAACTAGACAAAATCCCTTTCAAACAGTATATTTATTTCCAATACATACGAAATAACGTATATTTTGGAAACAAAATATGAATTATTACGATTTGAACCAACAGCTTGCCCCATTGATAGTATTTTCACTACAAGACATTTTTCTTGTTTGCCCAAGTTTCCGTCAGGCTACTCTATACGATTGGGAAAAGACTGGCAAGGTAGTTAAATTGAGAAATAATTGTTATGTATTTAGCGATTTTGTTCCTGAAAACGATGACTACTATTTACTTTCCAACTTAGTGTACCAGCCATCGTATGTTTCCACCGAGCTTGCCTTAAACCACTATGGAGTTATCCCAGAAACGGTAACTGTTATGACAGCCATCACAACCAATAAAACACAATCATTCACCACAGCAATGGGTACCTTTTCTTACCAAACACTTCGCCCCGATCTTTTTTTTGGCTACACCTTAGTTGAAGTAAGAAAGCATGGGGTACAAATCGCTTTTCTCGAAAAAGCTGTACTTGATTATCTCTACCTTAATACAGATGTCGATTCGGAAGAGGCCTTTTCAAGTTTACGTTGGAATAAGCAGATACTTCGTGACGAGATACATATGCGAAAGTTGGAAAAATATCTGGCTATTTTTACTCATAACGCGCTCTCAGAGAGAGTACATACTTTGTACAAATATCTGAAAGTCTAGACATGTTAGATATCACAACCATCAAACAAGTCTATGGAACGCAACTTCACTCGTTTGATAGCAGTTTACTGCGCGAGTATCTACAATACCAAATATTGGCGATTTTGTTTAATCATCCACTGAGTCGCAAGCTCTCACTTTTAGGAGGAACATGTTTACGCATAGTGCGTCAGCTACCCCGATTTTCGGAAGACATTGATTTTGACAACACAAACTTGAGTGAAGCTGAATTTAAGATACTTGGTCAATTTTTGCAAAGGGAACTCGAAAAACGAGGATACTTGGTTGAAGTTCAGTTTATCTCAAAAGGGGCATTCCAATGCCTTATCAAGTTTCCAGATCTGTTATACAAACACGGAATCTCACCACAAAAAAGTGAGAAAATTCTGATTCAAGTTGATACTTTTGATCAGGAAGTTCCGTATGAATCTGACATTTTCATTCTTGATAAATTTGAATTTTTCACCCAGATAAAAGTGACACCAAAAGGCGTCATCTTAGCGCAAAAGTTATGGACTATCACTCAGCGACCTCGGCTGAAGGGACGTGATTTTTTTGACATCATGTTCTTATTGCAAAATACGCAACCCAATCTGGCTTTTTTACATGCTAAGTTTGGTAAAAAAAATCTCTTTGAACTCAGAGAAGAAATTTTAGAGAAATTGCATGACGCTGATTATGCCCAGTTAGCAGACGATGTGAGACCATTTCTATTAAATTCAGCTGATGCGGACCGGATTACGTTATTCCCTGATTTTTTGCGACAAAAGTTAGCAAAGTAGAACCATGACAGCTCACCAAATCCCTATTACACACCAGCCCGCTGATTTATCATTATTAACTGACCTTACATGGGAAAGTAGTAATAGTTTTCCTCACGGAGAATTAGCGAAATACCTAACAGACAAGAATCCATACTCCGTCACCATCATTTTGGATAATTTGGATTGGCAATATCATAACCGCAAAACCCATGTCAAAAAGACGCATCACCCTCGGATGAGCCGGTATCATGAATTGTTACATGAATCGCTGACAACTGAATTTGGTAAAGAAAACTCCAACAAACAATATAGTGAGTGGTTAGACAAGTATCGCCAACGATGGCTTGAGGAAGGTAAAGCAAAAGACCTCGATGACTATATTTTGGAACTTGAAATGGAGCCACGCTATAAAAAGGCTATTGAACAAAGATATAAAAATATCGGAAAACTGAAACAGCCAAGATTTATTACTCATCGGGAACGATACTACAATCTTCCCGAACCTATTATTCATGTGGATTGGCGAAGCCCTTATGACAACTTGTTTATTTGGGCGGAAGGCAACCACAAATATGTTGCACGAGGTGGCAGTGGTTCTTCTGGAGCGAGAGAAACTAATAGTCGTTTTATTTTTGCTTTAGGGTTACTGAACCAAAAACAACTAGTGCCTTCACACCTCTTTTTATATGACAAAACGAATAAGCTACATCAGCTTCATTCGTTTCCAACTTTGACCATTCCAAAATATGACATTGGAGCCAATTATCATCTTGATTCTATTCGAGAAAAAAGACTGCTTAAAGGCACGCAACTTATTTGGTGGGAAAGCTTTGCGGAGTTGAAGAGATTATTTGTAAGTACAGTGAATATATGATTATTTCCTTCCTTAATTTTGATTCAGAAATTGATCCTCAAATAGTAAGTCGAGGGAAATCCTACTATCGTAAGGGTGCAGTGATCGAACTAGAGCAAGATGGAGAGAATTGGCATGCGGTAGTCGCTGGAAATGATGAATATACTGTTGATGTTTCGGTAAACAAAAGCGAAATAATCCATTGTAACTGTACTTGCCCCTATGATTTGGGTCCATTCTGCAAACATGAAGTAGCCATTTTTTACTCTATTCGAGACGGAGTCAAAACAGTCAAAACCAGAAAAGTAAAAAAGACTACACCAGCTACTCCCCAAATAAACACTCAAATTACCAACCTTCTTCAATCACTTCCCCAAGCTCAGCTTGTTAATTTTGTAACTGAACTTGCTGAACAATCAGTAGATATTCAACGCCAAGTCCTGCTTCGTTTTAGTCAAGACAGACCTGATAAAAAAACGCTGAGCAGATTAATCAAACAAGCCTTGCGCCAGGCATCGGATCGCCATAGGTTTTTGGATTACTGGAGCACTGGCAATGCTGCTGAGAATGTATGGCCATATCTCGATGAAGCTGAGCAGCTGATAAAACAACAAAACTACTCATTCGTTATTCCTTATTATCAAGTCGTAGTTGAGTTGGTGGTCCCAGCATTGCAGAGTGCTGATGACTCAAATGGGGAACTTGGTGGACTCATTGAAACCGGTTTTGAAAAACTAACAGAACTAGCTCCTAAGCTTTCCCAGAATGATCGGGAGCAATTATTTTCATATTGTTTGAAAGAATCAAAGTCAACAAAATACGATGGTTGGAATGACTGGCAACTACAGTGGCTATATATTGCTGCTTTGTTGATTATTAATTCAAGTCAGCAAATGCAACTTTTTGAGACTATTGATGAGCTGGTCACCAAAAATGAGAAGGAAAATAGTAGCGAACTCTTAGACGAAAATTTTGAGCCAATTCAAAAAGCACCTATCTTAGATGAATGAGACAGTTATTTTGCTCAAAAAGCTGCTCTGCTCAAACACCAGGTTATCATGAAAGTTCAAGGCAAAGACGCTGGTCTGAATTTTCTTCTTGAAAAACAGGCAATGCCAGATATAAAAAAAGAACTTATTCAACACTATATTAGTGCTAGAGATTTTCATAAAGCAAAACAGTTAGCTGAAGAAGGATATCACAAATACTTGACTGCATTACCTGGATTAGCAATTGATTTTGCCAAACAACTTGTTTTGGTTGCTGAGTGCCAGAATGATCATCTTGCACTAATAAAGTGGGGAACCGTAGTATTTTTGGGTTGGGGCGACTTTGATTATTACAATCAAATGAAACGAGCAGTAGATGCTCAAAGTTGGCTAAAAGTAGTTGATGATTTATTAAAAGAAACCGGTCATAATTCAAGACATCCTCACGCGGGTATTTATGCAAAAGCTCAAATTTTATCCCTAGAAAATCGTCTCCCTGATTTATATAAACTGATTACTTCAAATCCTGAAGGTTATAGTTTGTTATCTGAATATGAATCGATTTTGAAAACTGATTATCCAGAAGGTATTGCCAAAATATACGAAACCGAAATATATAAAAAGCTAGAAGGTTACAATTTGGGAAGATCTCTTTACCAAGATATTTGTCGTTTGTTGAGACGAATAAAAAAACTAGGTTTTTCAGAGAAAGTTACTGCTATTGGCATGCAACTACAAACCAGGTACACCAATCGGCCAGCTTTGCTTGATGAACTAAGCAGAGTATAATTTTAGAATTCACCTGTTTAAAAATGTAACTTTGTGGTGATTTCTGTTGATCTCTTCGAGAGATGGTATGAATTCGGACGAATTGATTGGGTTGGGGAGCTGGAGTATCCGGAGTGGACGGTGAAGGAGGTGAACCGATTTCTGCAGGATTGAACACACCGATGCGAAATCCTAGAAAGTCAGCACCTTATCATTCTCAGCCACAATCCGATAAAAATCCTCCATGTTACCGGCAGGGCATTCCTTACCACTCTCTTGCTTGCGAATTGCCAGGCAGGTACCACAAGCAATCAGTGCCCCACCTGACTCAAGATATTTTTCTAGTTGCTTCTTAATATCAAACTGATCAGATGCATGAGCTAAGTACTCCACCCCTTCACCAACCAGGAATACTGACACGCTGTCTCCTTTGCTCAGAGCCAAGTTGGCCAAACGCAAGGCATTCCAATTAGTTTCAGCAGTATTGCTAGAGAGAATTAAAGAGAGTTTCATAATGACCATTCAGCAAGCCAAGAGCGCATTTGCTCAATCTCGGATTCCTGAGCCGTGATGATATCCTCGCCCAGCTGTTTCATTTCCGGTCTATTAGATCCTGAGAGCAGCATTTGCGCCATCATCACCGCCATTTGATGATGAGGGATCATTTCTTGCAGGAAAGCCTCATCAAAGTTGGCAGCATTTTTGAGCGATTCGATGTCAGAGGTTTGCCCGCCCATCATCCCGCCGTGCATCATGCCTCGCCCCATACCCATCCCAACAGTTGAGTTAACAGGTACTTCTGTTCCATACCAGTTTTTGTACCAAGCTTGCATCTGAGTGATTTCTTGGGATTGGCTTTGAATAATCGCTTTAGCCAGGGTCAGAATCTCCGGACGTTTGGATCGTTCTTGTGCCAGTTTAGCCATCTCAATCGCACCTTCATGATGAGGAATCATTTGTTCAATAAAATGTTGGTCAAGATTATTGGCCAAGGGTGATCCATTGGCACCCTGACGGATGCCCATCATCTGCATCATGCCGTAATTATTCGTATTGACCGTATTAGTTACAAACAGCACTGTGAGCAAGCTACCTGCTAGCAAACCAATAATTCCGTAGAGAAGTGGCTGGTTTTTCATACCTACATGATAACAGTTTTAGGTCACTAGTCACAAGGGTAGGAGCTGGAGTATCCCGAGTGGACGGTGAAGGAGGTGGGGAGGCTTCTGCTGTACTGAAAGAATTTATAGAAAAGTTTTCAGTGGGAGTGAAAACTTTTTATACCACAAGAATTGACTCAATTCCAAACTTATATTTTTCGACTTCCCCTGTTTCCAAAACTCTACCTACATCGTGACCACATTTTTTGCACTTTCCTTGTAGAAACAGATCAAAATTATTGAGGATAAAAGCCCGATAATCAACAATTGTGGTGATATGATCGCCACTACAATATCCACAAAACACATTCTTCTCAATTTTCTTAAAGAGCGGGTAATCATCTTTAAAAATCTGTTTTATCTGAGATAGGGAGATTTCTGTTTNTGTTTTTGTTTTTGATTTCATATTAAGAGGTNAGTTTGATTTGACTGATCATAATATAGTTAACTTTTGAAAAGATGCTTAAATCTNTTGTATCGNTTGTATGTTTTTCTGATTTCTTTTTTATATTGATCAAAAACGCCTTTATATAAAGCNTCTTGTTCCCACCCTCTCAAACCAAGATTTNTAGGATTAACCCCNCTCAGATTTCCTTTTTTATGCTGACAGCGAAGATGATCGAAAAACAAATCTCTGCAAAATCCCCAAGTATGTATATCTCCCTCTACATATGCTTTAAAACCTTGGTTGTCGGCAACCAAATAAAAAGGTTCGTTTTTATGGTCAACCAAGCCATGAACAATTGAGGTGTATCTTTTGTAGTCAATATCTAATTTATTCAAGTCAACCAGAAAGACGAAAACAGGAAAATCAAATCCGCTCCAATAATTCAACGTATTTTGTTTTATGTACACTGTTCCCTTATATTCTGGTAGCTAATTTAGATTGCTTGTATCCTTAATCAAGTTAAACTTCTTTTCGAGTGTTTTCACTTGAATTCCGAACATTGTTTGAGTCGGTTTTTCTCCAAAGACCCATTCACATATCATATCCAAGCCAACATCTTTCGAGCCATCTATTCGATGAACAATCGCATATTTTGAAAGAGCGCTTTCTACTAGCGCTTCTCCTGCATTTCCCTTTTGTTTTGACTTTAAATACAGACTCATATCAATAAATCATATTATTTAGACTCTTTATTACCCTTCTCCAATTTATGATGGTGTGTCATAAGATCCTTAATTACTTCTGGATCGTCATGATCAATCTTGATCGTATAGCCAGTTCGTTGAGCGTCAGAATTAGGCCAGTTGTCGTGAGAGCTATACTCAATATGTCGTTTTGAATCACCACTTATCTCGAAAAATTTATTTCCAACTTTCCAAGATGTTGACTTTGTGATCATCCCGAAGAACATCACTAGAAACGAAAAGGCAAAGAACCAATTTGTATCGGATATTTCCTTAAAAATTCCTACCCATTTACAGAATCCAATAAATATAAACCAGACAAGTAGATATAAGGCAGGGATAAACACCTTAAATAATTTGTTTTGAACAGAGTCGTTTTTCATAGCATTTCCAGATATACATTCCTAACAAAGGCTCTCTCCTCACCGTGATTTCTAAAACCGATTGATCCAAAATCAAAATCGATATTCTGCAGTAGTTTCGTTTCTCTTTTCGTTTCTTTACCCTTCTCATCCACCTCTCGGTAAACCACACCGATCTGTGGGGGAATTATAAAATGTCTATCAAATAAAGATGATTTACCGTCTTTTATATTTATTCTTACACTTCTTTTTTCGCAAATGATCGTAAGTTTATACCAAAGATCTGGCTTTAAGTTTTCATCAAAAGTATTTTCTTCTGTCACAATCCATTCACCATTAATCCTCAAGTGGGGCTTAACTTTGTCATAAAAAATCTGATACATAACATAATTTGATAAATTCATTGCTCTAACTATGCAACCCAAAGACATCTTGACTATCTTAAATTCACACTCAAATTTGTAATCATCCCAATTCGCTGTCTTTGGGAAAATGTATCCGGCATGGGAATCTGTAATTTCAAAACAATTTTCATTTCTCACATAGGCGAATCTACCCCTACCAACCCAATCCTTCTCACTTCCAGGTTTGTCTAGAGACGCAAAGTAAAAATCCTTGTCTTTTGTCTTAAAATAAATAACTACAAAGATAGAGATTGTAAAAACTGCAATTGTTAAAACAAAAGCCACTCCCTGATTAGTAAACAAAAAGGCTAGAGAGGCTGTAACTACGTTCACTAAAAACGCTAGAAATTCGTATTGATATTGCCTAATAAATATTTTAAGTTTCCTCATAGTCAGTTTTTATCGTCCTCATAAACTCCTGCATTGTCATGCAACTCTGGGTGACCTTTTATATCTATAAATGAGCATAGATAGTTAAATTTGTCCCCCAAGCTAACTTCAAACACACCTATCGAGGTAAGTTTATTCTCCTTATCCAATCGCTTAACCATTTCTCTCAAATGATGCCAGTTTTCCATGGCTCCAAAAAAGCCCATTTCAACAAATGAGTTTGGACACAAGATCAATAAATTATTCTTGCCAGCTTCAAACTTACTCAAAGAATTAATGATTGCTTCCTCAAAAATATCAAAACCAAGCCATCTACCCTCAGCATTGATAAATTGAGGTAAAGATAACCGCTTTGCCTTTTCAGTTGACCTCTCCTCTTCAGAGGAATGCCATAAATTCCTCTTACACTTTGGACACACTAGATTCTTAATTTCATTATTAGTACTTTCGCTATTTTCAATATTTGAAACCACAAATTCAACTTTCTCACCACAAGCCGGACAGATGATTTCTGCTTTACATTCGGGGTACTTTTCTCCTCCAACTATGGTCATAGCCCCCCTAAGTTCTCTGAAGTGTTTTTCGTCAACTTCCTTTGAAACAACACTCCGCCAAGATGGTGATTTGACCTCTACATACCAATTATGGTTATTTTTATCTTTAAAGGAGAAGTCGTACTTAGAAGAGTTCAGTCCTGAGGGTTCAAATTCAATAACTTGTCCTCCACACTTTTCTTCGATGATATAAGCTGCTTTATATTCTCCCAGTAGTTCATCCCGTTGTTTGGGACTCTTGGCTCTATTTCGATGTGTTTTATAATAGTTGTTGTCTTTCTGCTCGATAAAATCTAGCCATCTTTCAATCTCTTCATTCCATTGTGGACTCCAACCAAAATCATCTTCAAAATTTGCATATAAAAACAAATCGTTAAAGTGAGTTAGACTTTGCCAGAGTTGAGATATTTTCCATTCTATTTTTCTAGTGAATTTCTGAATCAACACTTTTTGCTCATTGATACCGTCCATCTGTGTTTCAATTTTAGCTACAACTTGTTTTTGAACTTCTAAAGAAGGTAGGGGTATCTTTACTTCCTTAATTTCTCTTAAATGCAAATTGGGAACACCTACTCCATGCAAGCGACTATTAAACTGCTCCTTCGCGATCGGGGAATTGACAATGTATAACAGATACTTAGGTAAAACCACCCCAGATGGTCTTAATAATGCTAGACTTACATAAATATCAAAAGTGAGATTTTTGTCCACTACAGCTGCAACGCCTGTTGTTCCATTTTTAGCAAGGAGCATATCACCAATCTTAGGAGTAATGCGCTTTGAAAGTTTTTGGTGTAAGTCCTGTGGGATGTATTTAATATTTTCCCAATCGATTTTTTGAGATACTACATTCTTTGACGACAGAAAGATAATTCCTTCTTTGACATAGGTAGGGGTTTGGTGGGTGCCATCAGTGATTAATTCACAAACTTCATGGAGTTTTTTCCATTCCCATCCGTCCTCCACTTCAATGTTTGGCATCCAATTTTCGACTATTTGTTTTGCACCATTAATAATTTTCTGGTATTTATCTATTTCTTCAATAATCTTATTCTGTACTTCAATTGGCGGGACTGGAATTCTAAACCTTTCAAGTTTGGCTTTGGTAATATGGACAAGACCCCCCGCACCATGAGCCTGAGCTTCAATGTCTGGAACTATCTTTTTGATGACTTGATATGCAAAATTAATATTAATATTTTCTTTTAACGGATTGAATCGATAAATATGTTGATTAAGTACTCCCTTACCTCTATTCCAAACATGGGGGCCAAATGATGTTCCTCGAGTTCCTGACCATGAAAAAAGCAAATCCCCGTTTGACACTAAAATTTTCGAGTCGAAATCTCCGTCAAAATAATTGTAAGTGGCCTTCTCATCGTTAAGATTGGCTATTCTAATGATAGGTAGGCCATTCGTTTTCCATTCTTCTTTTTTAAAAGCCCTCCCATTAATCATTTCGAATAGTTCTGATAATTCCACCATTGGCCATTTATTATCATTTTGATCTTTTTTTATTGAGTACTGATCACTTGAAAGGTTGTAGTTACCATCTTCTGAAATCTGTGATTTTTGAACTAAAGTAGCTATTCCATTCGTTCCTAATTGATCGAGTTCGAAATTTTTTATATATCCCTTCAATATTCTTAAGGCAACCGTAAGATCATTATTTTCTACGATCCTTCTTTGGGCTCCTAAATCAAACCCATCACTATCAATTTTTATAAATAAAATGTCACTTGTCTTTTTTGCCAAAGCATTATCAAAGAATAAGATACTTGTCTTTACGCCTGAATATGGGTTAAACACTCCGTTTGGTAAGGAAACAACAGCAAAAAGTCCATCTTCAACCAGTATTTTACGAAGTTGTTTATATGCAGTTCCAGATTGGAAAATAATACCTTCCGGCACGATGATGCCTGCTCTACCATTTGGTCTCAAGTGTTCCTTGATGTAATCAACAAACAGGACCTCAGCTCGGTTTGCCTGCACGCTGAACCGCTTGTGTGGGCGTATTCCGCCCTTTGGAGACATAAACGGCGGGTTGGCCATGATCACGTCATACATCTCATCCCATTTCTCATCACTAGAGAGGGTATCGTACTCATAAATCTTGGGCTCGGCAAAGCCGTGGAGGTACATATTAACCTTGGAAAGCTTGACCATGTCTGGACTAATATCGTAACCCACTAGGTTATTCATCAGTTTTTTCTTATCATCTGGGGTTAATGGTTTCTCTTTGTGCTCTGGATCATTCTTACCATCATGCTGTTTGAGAATATGTTTGTAAGCTGAAATCAGAAATCCCGCTGTACCACAAGCGGGGTCCAGAATAGACTCATCTTTCTTGGGATCGACCACCTCGGCAATGAAATCAATGATGTGTCGCGGAGTTCGGAATTGTCCTGCATCACCCTGAGAACTCATAATCGAAAGCAGATACTCAAACGCATCTCCCAGATCCTCGCTGTGGTTATAGGTAAAACCGTTGATCTCTTTAAGAAACAGGCTTAATGTCTCTGGACTACGATATGGCAAAAATGCATCTTTGAAGATATCGCGGAATAGTTGTGGCAGATGATTATTTTGCCAAAGCTTAGTAATTGCTTCTCCGTATAGCTCCAAGCGTTCATGACCACCAAGCTTGGGGTCTAGAATCTTACTCCAAGCATATTTTTCAAAACCATTGGTGAAGAAACGCGCCTTGCCACCCAACTCCATGGCGTCCTTATCCATGTCATCCATGAACTTGTAGATCAATGCCGTGGTGATTTGGTCTATCTGAGCCTTTGGATCAGGCACTTTGCCTACCAGTATTTGTCTGGCTGAGTCAATTTTGCGTTTGGTTTCTTGAGTTAGCATAATTATTTTCTTTCAAAGTTTAGTTTCACTGGAATACTTGAGTGAGTCTCTAGCCACTTTGTTGAGACGGTGATTACTGAATCCCACAATTTAATAAATTCTCCCAAAGTCATTTCTTTGCCGTTTAAAATTCCAACATTTTTATATTCTTTTTCAGATGTGAAAAATCCTACAGAATATCCAGGAATCTCTAGACGTAAAGTGTCGCCACCTTCCTTATCTCCAATAATAACTTGAGTTGATAAAGGATTTAGCTTTTCTACAATATCTACTGGCAAAAAAATATCGTCTGCAATGTCCCAAATATTCTTAAGGCCTTCCACATACCCTATATCAAACCGTAAATTTTTGTTCTCAATACCTTTAATGGGGCGAAATTTAAAGTCTTTCCAAGATTTATCACGAAGATTGTCCAATCGTATTTGCAACATTCCATCTTCGTACTCAAAAATAAAACGTGTTTTTTTAAATTCTGACAATAAGCGCAAAACAGCTTCTGTTTGTTTATCTAAAACTGATTTCTCAACACCATATTTGCTGTAAAGCAAAACTGCTATGACTAATGTGATCAATGAGGCTAAGGCACTAACAATATTTGATGAGACAGTAAGAGATTCATGAACTGTAGCAGTTAGGAAAAACGGCAATGTTGCACTTAAAAGAATCACAAAAAATAATAGGATTATTACAATTTTCCTCATAATTTTACATATACGTATTAACTGATACGTAATCCTTCACATACTCCGGCACAACCTCGCGGTAACCGTTGAGTGCTTTAAAATCTGCCAATGATACCTTAGGATTGGTCGCAAATCGACCATATTCTCTGGTTTCCACAATTTCCCGAATTTCGTTATCAGTGATGTAAGCCTTGAGGAAGTTTTTAATTGGGTAGTAATACTTACTGTCTGGTTTGTGAATAGAGACAAACTTCTCGAACTCTTCTTCCAATAGCTCGTCCTTATCCTTGAATTTGTCTAACCGACCAAAGATTTTATCCATGATCTCACGTAGCGAGAGACGACGGTCAACTTTGACTGATTTACGGAGCTTATCTAAATTGAAATAATCTTCTGGTTGATCAAAGACTTCTGTCTTTACATAGTCCTCAACTGCCTGCATGTCGCCAGCTTCGTATTTTTCTTTAATGAAGGAGTCAGCCTTAATCGTTTCTTCAAACTTCTCAAAGATCTTGCGATCCACTTTCATCCCTTGCAAGCCAATAGCTTTTTCTTGGAATGTTTTGAGAGGATCTGGAGTACCAATGGTTACCTCATCGATATTGACTGGAGGTTCACCACCTGGCCCAGTACCTTTTACAACCTGAGGAAGCTTAATAATTTCATCGTAGTTATACTTTTCTTCGAAGTACTCACAGTTGGCAAAGAAGTCAAATAATTTGAAGTTGTCTTTTTCAACTCTTGCTGTTTCAACCTCTCCATCCTCACGAGTTTCAAAAGCAAAAACGTGTTTTCGAGTACCTCGTCCTTTGATTTGGATAAAGTCTGTTGGAGAAAATATTGGTCTCATCAGGCAAAGATTTAAAATGTCCTGACAGTCGTAACCTGTCGTCATCATGCCCACTGTTACACAGACTCTGGTCTTGCTGGATTTATATCCGTCAAGAAAACGAGTGTGACCATTGAGATTGTTGTTGGCAAAGCCAATGGTGAATAGTTGAGCATCAGGAATACTAGAAGTGACCTGAACGGCAAAATCCGAGTTGTACTTGCCTGGCCAATAAGTGTCAGCCAGCTGATTGAGTAGCTGAGTGATCTTACTAGCGTGTTTCTGACTCACGCAGTAAATGATACTCTTGCCAATCTCACCCGAGATCTTATCCATCAAAGCATTTTTCAAAAACGTTTCACAAAAAATCAGGTTGGTTTTGTCTGAGAAAAACTTGCGCTCGAAGTCAGAGTGGTAGAAAGTTTGCTCCTCCTTGCCTTCTTCGGTATCAACTAACAATGAATATCCTTCATCAGAAAGAAGCTGGGTCGTAATCTCTGTTCTGGCATCAGCCACAATCGGGTTAACTAAAAACCCTTCTTTGACACCATCCAAAAGACTATAACGGAAAGTTGGCTCGCCAGTCTCACAACCAAAGGTTTTATAGGTATCCAGAAGTTGACGCTTTTCCCAAGCACGAGGGTCACGAGCATTAAGTTGATTGGGATCGATACCCTTTAAGTAATTCTTAGGAGTAGCGGTTAATCCCAATTTGTATCCTACGAAATACTCAAATACCGCGCGACTGTTACCACCAATGGAGCGGTGAGCTTCGTCTGAGATAATCAGGTCAAAATCAGTAGGGGTGAACAACTTTTGGTATTTATTATTGGTAGAGAGACTCTGAACGGTAGAAACGACAATCTCAGCTTTTCGCCAATCATCGCGGTTTTCTTTATAAATCACGCTGGTGAAATCTTTGGCAAGGTATTTCTTGAAATTCTTAGCAGCTTGATCCTCTAACTCAATACGGTCCACCAAAAAGAGAATCCGTTTAGCATTGCCCGTTTTTAGAAACAGTTTAATCACAGCCGCACAAGTGAGGGTCTTGCCTGTACCGGTAGCCATTTCAAACAGATAGCGATCATTGCCTTGTTTGGCAGACTCTTGCAGGGCCTGGATTGCTCTTAACTGATAAGGGCGCAGAAACTTTAAATCCTGCTCTTGGATCAGATTTTGTTTGAGCGTCTCATCTAGCCAGCGTGGATCCTTCTGGTAAGTTGGGTTTTGAGTTAGGGCAATATAATCCTCAGAAACATCTTCTTCTGCTAACTTCTTGGAATCTGGCTTATATGAAACAAAATGCTTGAGTGAGTCTTGAGTGGGAAACGAAGCAATAAGAGAGGGGTTGCCTCGCTCAAGATCCCAAAAGTAGTGAAGGTTGCCGTTGGAAAGAACTATAAAACGAACATTTTGGGATTGTGCATAGCGCCTAGCTTGCTCTTTGCCATCTAAAGGATCCTTGTCCTCAGACTTAGCTTCCAGGACTACATAAGGAAAACCTTTTTCATCAAGCAAGAGAAAGTCAATAAACCCATTTTTTGTTTTGTCAAAATCATTGCCTAATTCATCGACTGCTTGTTTAGTTAGTTTGACATTGTTTTCAAGAACAACAGTAGCTGGTCCCTGGTCATTATCAAAGAATCGCCAGCCAGCCTCCTGAAGTAAGGTGTTGATTTTGATTCTGGCTTTTGCTTCTTTTTGCATCATAGTCATTTATATTCTTATTTTTGAACTGTACATTTTTCTCGTACAGTTGGTTCCATTTCGGAACTAACTCATTTCTTCTTTATAAACTTCTTAATATCCTCAAGGCGATAGCGTCTGATTTTCTTCTCCCCAATGCGTACCGCCACCAGAATGCCCTTGCGATCCCAAAGCCGAAGGGTGTTTGGGTGAACACTCAATATTTCCGCTGCTTCCTTGAGTTTTAAAAGTTTTTCCATAAGTACATTACCTACCAATTGATTACACTAGCATACAAAAAAGTTCGCAATTTTTCAATCCCTTTTATGAGAGAAAACTGTATAGGCATCAAATACTAGCCCTGACCCCGCGTGGCCAAGTTTACGAGGCGTTTGCTGCCTAATTGGGCTAGTTGTGTACCCTGGAGACAAAATCTGGAGAATTTGGAAGCAATTATTGAACCGTTGCCTTACTCACTGGTCCATTCAACTCATTGGAGTAGTTGATCAACTGGTCACCACTAGTAAAGGCAACACTGATACTTGGTGTTTCTGTGGACTCGTACACCTTAATGCAAGGAACGCCATTGCCGTTATAGTACAAACCC
>C687J35174_10004201_pt1 | contig 19456 bp, 14 predicted proteins | sample RifCSPhighO2_01_FD_35174 | JGI IMG/M metagenome (IMG submission 35174) | reverse complement strand
TAAACGTGTATCCGCTGTCAGGAGCTATATAGGTATCTCCTCCTACTACGTGTAATCTAGAATCCGGAGCTGTTGTTCCTATACCAAAGTTAGATCCATCATCATAAGCTAGTCCTGTTGTTAGAGTATTGGTATCAGACCATCTGGCTATGTAGTTAGTAGCTCCTGATCCATCTATAGACCCACCCCCGCCGCTGTCATCAGCGCAATACCAGTACAAGCTGGTGTTGTTCCATTTAAGTATCTGATCGTTTGAACAGCCCTTAAGCAGGGTAAGACCGTCTGAAATAACTTCAAGCCCGCTGTTTGATAAGGTTGACCCTGCGCCGCCGCTGGTAGTAAGAGTAATGCTGTCCGCATCAATAAGTCCTGAAGCTAGGGTTAGGGTTATGTTGGAAGTTCCCGCCTGCAAGGTTCCTTGAGTATCTATGCTACCCGTAGTTGAGAGAGTGGAGGAAAAGGTTGCGGCTCCGGCAACCCCAAATGAGCCCGTATTATTAAATGAAACATCGCCGGTTCCCGAGGTTGTGAGGTCAAAACCGGCGGTTGCTATGTTTGTATTCGCGTCAAGCGTTGCACTGTCCGAAAAATCACTAAAGTTAAGGCAATCGGTGCAACCTCCGTTAGACGCGACCTCGGCCAAATCAATGTCATCCAAATCAATATCGCTTGATATCTCAAGCCCCGATATTGATATGCCATCACCTTCTTTGAGCTTAAGCTCACCCGTCTTTCCTTGAAGTGACAAGACCCCGTCGTTTGAAATAGTCGGGGTCTGGCCGCTAGTTACCTCAATTCCGTCTCCCGCCTTAACACCGTAAAGAATGTTAGACGCCGTTATTGAGCCCGTTCCAAGATTCAGACTTTGGTTGGGTATGCTGACATCACCGTTAAAAACAGAGGGCCCGTTGACTTTAAGGCTTTCAGCCACCTCAAGTTTTTTGATATTGGTGTCAATGTTTATAAAGAAGGTGGTGTTATCCCAGTTGCTCTCTTCCAGTGCGAGTACATTTTTTATACTTTTTCTTGTTCGTTGTTTATCAATCTCATCTGCGCTGTCCTGTGGTGCAAAGTCTGGTACAAAAGATAAAAGGTCTTTTTTAGGCTGACTTAACAAAAGGAAGTAAGAGATTCCGGAAAGCAGAAGCAAGGAGGTTATAACAGCGGGGTTGCGCAGGGTATTAAGGAAAGGGACTTTTGTTTGAGGTTCAAATCGGGTTGCAGAGGGTTTAAAAGGCTTAGCTTGGTTATTAAAACTTTCTAAGGTTGATATGAACTTTACTTCTTGGAGTCTTTCTTTTAAAGCCGTGATCTCACGTAATCTAAAGACCCTATAGTTGTTTGGTAACCTATAAGAGGCGATTTTACCCTCTTTTTCAAGTCGTCTCAAGCTGGAGGGGGATATTTTTAGAATAGATGAGGCTTCGGAAATGCTAAGTATTTTGTTTTGTCCATTGTCTAAATTGTCAGGGTTATTTTGAAGGGCAGGGTTGAATTTCATTTTTGCTTTTGTTGCAATATTTGGTAACCATTGATAATGATAAATATTGAGTACAAGCTTGTCAAGGATTTTCCTTGTTTTAGTAATGGGTAGATTTTATATCATGAACACATTTTGTCGGAAACAAAATAAGACCTGTAGTCGGATAAATTGGTTTTTTTAATATCTTTCCATCACTCAGCTAATATAGTATAATATATATTAGATTATTATGGATTTAACTACGGATAAACTTTATGAAGAAAAAAGTTTTTGGACATTTCTCATTCAGAATAGAGCTGTTGTCGTTTCCTTTCTTATAGGAGGTTTAGCTTCAAGTCTAATAATGATTTATCTTCCGGATAAAGCGCTGAAAGAATCCATTTCTGTTTCTAAAACCTCTCAAAGTGTAGTGACAATTGATGAAAACAATTTAGATACTGGAAGACAAAGTATGACAAATAATATAATTGTTGAAATTTCCGGGGCTATTCTTAGGCCTGGCGTTTATGAAGCCTCGGAAAGTATAAGAATAAATGATTTGGTCAGAATGTCAGGTGGTTTTACTAAATTGGCTGATAGAAGATGGCTTGATAAAAACCTTAATTTAGCTTCAAAACTCCATGACAGCGAGAAAGTGTACATTCCTTATCTGGATGACACAGAAAAAGAAGTCTTATCTTCAAATGCAGTTAAGGCTACCGGGTCTGCCGGTTCAGCTCAAACCGGAAAGAACGATTCAGATCTTATTAACGTGAACAAGGCATCTCTTTCCGAGCTGGACGGGCTTCCAGGAATAGGGGAAGCTTACGGCAAGAGAATAATTGAAAATAGACCCTACGAAAATTTTGATGATCTTGTCAAGAAATCCCAGGTAAGAGAGTCGGTACTCAAGGAGATTAAGACAAAAATTACTTTTTAGCGGCTTACTGTTCAAGTTAATTAGTTAAAGGTGAACGGTAGTTATTTTAAGATATAATATGACAAATGTTATTAGACATCAAAAAGTCCTTATTTTATTAGCATTACTTGTCATACTTTTCTTAACAATTGTTAAACCTAAGTGCTTGGTGTGTTTAAGTGCTAACAATAGATTTAGAACCCGTCTTGTTGAACTTACGGAAACTTTACTCCCAAAACCCCATTCATCTCTTCTGTCAGGAATAATTTTTGGGATTAAAGAATCGCTTCCCAAATCGTTTGAAGAAAATTTAAAACGTACGGGGACAATTCATGTGGTGGTCGCCTCCGGCTATAACATAAGTGTAGTCAGCTTTCTATTCACTACATTTGTTTCAGGACTTCTTGTGCATTATAGTAGGTTTAAGAAATTTCTAATTGTGCAGTTTTTAGTATTGTTTTATGTTGCACTATCGGGTTTTCAAGCCCCGATTTTAAGAGCCTATATAATGTCAATTTTTGTGAGTTTTGGTGAGTTGTATGGCCGAAAAAAGAGCACTATCTGGATACTTATTGTGACGGCACTTCTTATGATTTTTTATAAACCGTCCTGGGCGCTCAACTTAAGTTTCCAGTTCAGCTTTTTATCTACGTTAGGGCTCATTCTTTACGCGAACAGGATAGAAAAAGGTTTTCTGCACCTTCTGAATAAGCTAGACGCCCCATTTATGGATCCCACGAGACTCATCCTGAAAGATTTCTTCCAGACAATGTCGGCTACCCTTTTCGTATGGCCTTTGATTTCATTTTATTTTGGAAGAGTTTCACTCCTTTCCCCTTTTGTAAATGTTCTAGTTTTATGGACTGTGCCCGCCATTATGGTTCTTGGGGGTGTTATTGTTGCCGCGGCGGTATTCTTCCCCGTTATATCAAAAATTTTAATCTGGCCCGTCTATCTGCTCCTTGAGTATTTCGTTTCCGTTGTAAATTATTTCGGCTCCCTAAGGTTTTCGGACGTAGGCTTTAGAGTGAACTTGATCTTTATAGGATTTTATTATGCCTTATTGTTGTTTTCACTTACTTTCTTTAAAGAAAATTAATGCGCCCAAAGAAAGCTCAACAACTTTTCATAAAATTTTTCATTTTGGCTCTCGCGGCGCTCCTTTCTTATTCAATAGCTTATGGAAGCTTTAGGCTTAAAGACGATAACCTCATTCATCTGAAGTTTTATGATGTCGGGCAGGGTGACTCCATCTTTATTAAAACGGTTCATGGCTCTTATATTCTGGTTGACGGCGGCCCCGACTCAAGGGTGTTAAATTTTATAGTTAAGGATATAAAACCTGGGCCTTGCTACCTTGATCTGGTTGTTTTGACCCATCCGCATTCAGACCATCTTTATGGGCTGAATGAGGTACTTAAGTATTGCCGTGTGGGGGTAGTTCTGACAACAGAGATAAAAGCTGAAACCAAGGTTTTTGGAAAATGGGAAGAGCTTTTACGTGAAGCAACGTCGTCAGGCAGGGTTAAGGAGGTTTCCCTTGCCAGGTCCAATAATGATATACAGCTTGATGGGATTTTATTTGACGTTCTCTGGCCCTTAAATGAAAGCGTAAGCGAGGTTGAAAATGAAAATTTGGGGAGCATAGTTTTCCTTTTTAAGTATGGTGATTTTGAGGCTTTATTTACCGGAGATGCCGAAATGGAGGTTTATGATGAGATTTCTCCGGACGCACTTTCAGATTACGAAATTGAAGTCTTAAAGGTCCCGCACCATGGATCATCCGACTCTCTTAACAAAGAATTTTTTGAGAAACTGGGACCAGAAGTTTCAATAATCTCGGTTGGGAGAAATAATAAATACCGCCATCCTTCTTTGTCTGTGATTTCCTTTTTCAAAGCCAATGGTTCTACCGTTTTGCGGACTGATGAAGATGGCACTATTGAAGTTGTTACAGATGGCAAAGGCTATGAAGTTTCTGTGGAGAGGTAGTATTCCTTTACACTGACCCTTCCTTCCACTATATTTCTTACATGATCCGGGAAGATCTAGTAAAAATTATAAGAAAAGCAGTGACTGAAGCAGGTATCTCTTGTCCTGACAAGATAAATCTTGAGCATCCGGCGGATGAAAAGTGGGGGGATTACTCAACCAATGTCGCTATGGTAATTGCGAAGGACTTAAAGCAATCTCCTTTGGAAATTGCCAACAAAATTAGTTATAGGCTACAGGGGTTAGTACCTACTTTGATCATTAAACATAATGAGTACAGCCTGTTTTCGGTAGTGGAAACCGTTAAACCCGGCTTCATAAACTTTAGGATTTCCGAGAAATGGTTACAAGATAATGTACATAACCTTTCAAAGACTGATTATGATTATAGGGTTAGAGAAATTGGTATGGATAAAACAATATTGGTTGAATATTCACAACCTAATCCAAACAAACCACAGCACATAGGACATGCCAGAAATAATTTTTTGGGAAATTCCATTTCCAGAATTCTTCGCTTTTTGGGATTTAAAGTTTTGGAAACAAATTACATAAATGATTGGGGTTTGCATATTTGCAAAAGTATGTTGATGTATAAAAAGTACGGGGCGGGTAAAAAGCCGGATAAAAAAGCCGATCATTTTGTCGGAGATTTTTACATCATGTTTGAAACGGAAGTTGAGAAAGATCCGAGGCTTTTAGAGGAAGCGAAGGAACTGTTTAGAAAACTGGAAGCGGGAGATGGCGAAACGGTGAAGATTTGGAAAAAAATTGTGAACTGGGCTTATGAGGGTTGGGAGAAGACTTATAATGATCAAGGTATAAAGTTTGACCTTGTTCAAAAACAAAGCGATATTGTTGAAAAAGGCAAAGAGATAGCAAATCTCGCGCTTAAAAAGGGTTTAGCGGAAAAAGACGAAACGGGTGCCATCATAGCTAAACTTGAAAAATATGGAATTCCCGATAAAGTGCTTTTAAGAAGTGATGGAACATCTATTTACTCAACGCAAGACCTGGAGCTTGCCAAAGAAAGTTTTGAAAAGTATGGCCTATATAAAAGGCTATATGTAGTAGATCACAGACAGGATGATTACTTTAGACAGATTTTTAAAATACTTGAAATTTTTGATTTCCCATGGGCGGGGAACCTTTATCATGTCTCTTACGGCGAGGTGAGGCTTCCGGAGGGTGCTATGTCCTCAAGAATTGGCCTTGTGATTAACGCGGATGACGTTTTGGAGAGGCTTTTGGAGCTTGAAAAAGAAGAGGTTGAAAAGAGAGAGGAGCTTGAAAGTAGTGGGCAGATGAAGGAGAGCGAGGGTAAAAGTGCTAAATTTAAAAAAGTGCAGGAGAGTGAAAACGCTGATAAAAATGAGGTTATACGAGAGGTTGCTCTTGCCGCTTTTAAGTACCCGATGCTTAAGGTGGCTAGCAAACAGGACATAGTTTTTGACTATTCCTATGTGACCAAGTTTGAAGGCGACACGGGTCCCTATCTTCAATACACACATGCCAGGGCTTGTTCGGTCTTAAGGAAAGCAGGCGTCAAGGCCAAGACGGGTGGGGGTGACCTTTCTTATAAACCCGTTGCCGACGAACTTAAGGTAATGAGAGCTCTTTACAAGTTTTCCGAAGTTGTAATCGCAGCTGGTGAGGGCTTTTCACCAAGCCTTGTTTGCGGCTATCTTTTTGACCTGGCCCAGAAATTTAATTCTTTTTATAACGTTCTTTCCATTATCAATGCGAAAGATGCTTTGGCTAAAAATTTCAGGCTTTCACTGACTCTTGCCGTCTCAAAAGTCTTAAAGGACGGCCTTTTCCTCCTTGGCATAGACGCGCCCTTAAGAATGTGACTTGTGCTATCATTGTGGCATGGGAAGAAAACCCTCCAAATCAAAGAGTTTCTCGCTTTTTGGCCTCTTAAAAATGTTTGTATTTGCCGGCCTTGTTTTTGGTGTAATTTATGGTATTTCATACGGTGTTTCCGAATTTTCGCGACTTGATCTTGCAACCCTGCTTGATAAGAGTCTCGTGCCTATACCGGAAGTAGCGGGGAAATATATTGAGAGAGGAAGTTCTCTGCTCAATAGAGATAAAGAAGATGAGGTTCCCGTAAATTCAAGGGAGATTTTAAAGATTGCGCTTCTTTCCGACTCTCATAATGATAATGACAACCTTGCCTCTGCGATAACTAAATCAACAGACATCGGCGCGCAGGCTATTGTATTTCTCGGGGATTACACTTCCGTTGGTTCCCTTGATGAGCTTAAAAAGGCTAAGGAGGCTATGGATACGTCTACCCTTCCGTATTATTCGGTGCCGGGTGATCATGATTTGTGGAAAAGCGAAGGATCTTTAAACTTTACTTCGGTCTTTGGGCAAAGATACGGAAGTTTAGCGATAAATGGGGTGAAATTAATCCTAATAGACAACAGCGATAACGAGATAGGTGTTGATAAAGACCAGCTGAAGTGGTTTAGCGAAGAACTTGAGAGTGTTGACGGTAATGTCCAGACGTTTGTTTTTATGTCAAATCCCCTTTATAACAGCGATGGGTTTAAACTAATGGGTGAGAATAATGAGGCTGTTTCAGATCAGGCGGCATTGCTTCTTTCTTTGATTAGGAGTTCTTCTGTCAAAGCGGTGCTCGCGGGGGATAATCATAGGTCGGATAAAGTGTTGGATCCAGAAAGAGATACGTTGACACACATTGTTGTCGGAGCGCTTACGAAGGAAAGGAATCTTCAGACCCCAAGGTTTGACATTTTAACAGTTTATGAGAACGGAGAGCACAGAGTTAGTGAAATAATACTGTAAGTACAATTAGACTCTATATTCTGTTAATTTCAGCCTTTTTAATAAACAAAGATACTATTTGTTTAGCATACTTTATTACTAAATGTCATACATTTTTATACAAAAATTAATTTTAACTTTCCTCAAAATGTGGACAGAAGAGATAGGTGAGTAGAAGTGTCATATTTTTCCCTAAAATATCTATAGCATTACGCAAGTTAATAAATTTATCCTTCTCAATCCTGCTTATGAAGTGATAACAGTCTTTAATTGTTGTTATAAAAGTATTTTATCTCTGTCATATGATTATGTATTCTATTACCATGGTTGTCGGAAATATCGTTTTACACAGTATTTTTCCCTTAAATGTTTGATCCTTTTAAAAGAAGAATAGCATATTATTTCATAGTTAGCATGAACTAGGGCTTTGGGTCAGCACGAGGTTTGTGCTGGACAGGGGTTTAGTCCTGGCTCTATGACCCTAGACCTGGTTATGGTTTAAGTCTATTATTAGCTAGTATGCAGCTACACCAGCTTGTGAAGAGCATTTCTAACTCTCTGCTTGTAGTGTTTTTGACGGTTTTGTACCTATCAAAGGTTTCATTTGCCGATACCACAACTCTTGGTGTTGCCAGGGGTGTAGTTATAAGTGACCCTGACGTGGGTGATGGAGATATAATTGTTGCCTCATCCGATGGGTTTAGGGTTTCAAAGAAATCCTATAACCCTTTAATCTTTGGTGTTGTGACGGCTAAACCTGCCCTGGAATTAAAGCAAAATGATTTATCGGGGACTTATCCCGTGATTTCAAACGGCTTTGCGGAGGTTAAAGTTACGGCGTCGGGAGGTGCAATCAAAAAAGGGGACTTTCTTACTTCTTCCGATGTTTCCGGAACAGCTATGAAGGCAGGGAAGGAAGGTTTTGTTCTTGGCACAGCGCTTGAAGATTATTCAAGTTCAGGCGTAGGAAAAATCAAAGTTAATCTGAATATCACTTATTATAACCCTGCCATGACGGGGTCAAGCGGTGGAATTAGTAATTTGGATATAAAGGCCCCTAATAGTCCAGGTTTTTTTCCAACCGTGGGAAGCTTTAACTTTTTGAAAGTCGGGCTGATTGTAGTTTTGTTCGTTCTTTCTTTATGGCGTCTTTCCTACATCTCTTCAAGGTCACTTACTGAACTTTCCCGAAATCCAATGGGGGAGAAGGGTCTAAAAACCTGGGTTTTTATTAATGTTTTAATATTGTGGGGTTTTATTCTCGCGGCATTTTTTGTAATTAGTGTGTGGTTAAAGTAGGTTTAATGGCCGTGAAGTAGAACGAAGTTCACTTCACGCCCAAGAAGCAAGCTCTGCTTAGCTTCATGGCGGAGGGGGAGAGATTCGAACTCTCGAGACCCTTGCGGGCCTATCTGTTTTCAAGACAGACGCACTCGGCCGCTATGCGACCCCTCCATATCCAACAACCAACTGATTCTAGCAAATATTTCGACCAAGTTTAAGTAAGGATATTGATGGGTTCTTTACAATCTGTACATATTGTACTAAAATAAATCCATGAATTTAATTATATCTATAAGCAAATTTAGGGATAATATTTCCGAATACCTTAATGAGGTATCTAAAGGAAATAAAGTAATAATTAAGGATGAAAAGAGGAATATTGAGATAGCCGAGGTTATAAGTAATAAAAGGTTTGATAAGAAATCTTATGAGGCAGTCTTAAGAAGGACAGCTGGGGTATTGACTTCAAAGAGCCATCCTGAATGGTCAACCAAAAATAAGGTGAAAGACTGGATTAGAAAGGTTAGGGGGGAAAGCGGTAGGAGTTTTAAGTAATGTATCTTTTGGATACTGACATACTCATTTGGGTCTTAAGAGGAAAGAAGGATATAGTTGACTGGGTGTCCCGTCTTAAGGAGGAAGGGCCTTTATATATCTGTGTCATTTCTATGGCAGAGATATATAAGAATATATTTCCGTCCGAGATAGGCTTTACGGAGGAGTTTTTAAAAGAGCATATACACATTCCCATTAATGAAAAGATAGCTAAGCAGGCTGGATTTATCTGGCAGCAATACTCTAAGGGCTTATCAAGTTTGAGTTTAATTGACTGCCTTATTGCTAGTGCCTGTTTGCAAAATGGCCTAACACTCGTTACTTTTAATGTTAAGCATTTTCCGATGGAAGGACTAAAAGTTTTAAGACCCCTGGGGAGAAGGAAAAATTGATGTTTGAGGTGGGTTGTGTGAAAATAGAGGGCGTTTGATAAAGTTGTATTGAATCAGTTTGCTCCCGTAGCTTAATAGGATAGAGCAGTGGTTTCCTAAACCGCCGATCCCAGTTCGATTCTGGGCGGGGGCACCATGAAGCGAACTTGTTCTGCTTAACGATCAAACCTAAACCGCCACCGCGTTATTTCACGAGGTTTTGGCCGGCGATTATGAGAATATTGGCTTCAGGTTTCTTTTCACCCTCTGGAAGAGCTACAACATCAGCCCCTAGCAATTCTGAAATCTGTTTGATAACATCCTCATTTCCACTTGTAATACCAACCACAAGAGTTTTATTGTAGTTATCTTTAGAAGCATTGTCACGGTCGGGTATCTCAAACTTAATTCCATTAGTTTTAAGCTTCTCCTCAACGGTTTTTGTCAGTCCTGTGGTTTTAGTACCGTTAAATAATGCGATTTTTAAGAGGATTTCCTCTTTTTTAGGTTCTTCCTTGGGCGGTTCTTTTGTTTCCCCTTCCTTATTTTGTTCGGGGACACTGCCTGTTTGGTCTGTCTCGGCTCCCGCCACCTGGCCCTGCTGCTCATTTATACTTACAGCGCCTACGTCAACAATTTTTCCGGTGCTAGGGCGGTAAATAATGGCTTTTTTAACCTGGTCTTTATAGATAAGGATTTTATCCCCGTTTTTGGCTCTTGCGAGAAATGGGTTTTCTTTAAGCTTGTCCTCATCGGATACAGTAGCTACGGTTGGGACCTCGCCTTCGGGAAGCTCCATTATTTTTGAGACCGCGGCAATTAGCTTCTCGGCTTCTTTTTGTGCTGATTCAGTTGGGTTTGTGGCGGCTTTTTGGGCTTCCTGATATTTTTTATAAAAATAAATGGAGGGTGCCAATGCTATACCCAAAACAACAAGTATACCTAAAAGCGGTAAAGCCGCTTTTTTTGCTAGGGTTTTAACATCCATGGTCGTATTATAAGCTATAGGCATTTTGTTTACAAGAATGTGCGGAGATTATGAGTATGTTGCGTGGATTGCTTCGTCCCCACCCTCCCGCTTCGCTTGAGAGGCGGGTTCTCGCAATCTAAAAGGAGGCTGGTATAATCTTTTGGGATGAAAAAAGGTTGGGTCCTCTTAATTTTGAAAATTGTGATTTTTTTGGGTGTGCTTTTTGCTTTATATTATTTTTTGTTTTTACGCCCTAGAACAATTCTTGTAAGAAACCTTGTTAAACTGCAGTCAGAGCTTTCAAAAAATCGCGGAGGTCTTGCCGAAAATCGTATTTTTATAGTTGAGTTTGCAAGGCTTGATCCAAAAGATCCAAATTTTTTATTTAAAAAGGAGCAGGCGCTTGGGATTATTCAAAGGACTAATAAAGAGGGGCTGGAAAGGGTTAAAGAAGCGAAAACCGGTGATCTTCTCATCCGGGGGGAATCTGGGAATACTAGCAAGATCCCCACTTTCCCGCCAAGAGGGCGGGCAAGCGTGGGGATGGCAGATTCCTTGGATGGTGGTTTAGCTAGAAGTGTAGAAGCACTCTATGGCAAAACCGAGAACGTTCTTAACAGGCAGGGGAGTGTGGTTGAAAAGCTTTCTGGTCTTGGTTCATCGCTTTCAAGTATTTACTACTATGATCCAAAGACAGATTTGGAATCTTTGGACGTCGTTTCTCAAAAAGAAGAGCTGATTGCGAGGTCGGAAGCCGCCATTAAAGGTCTATCAAGGATTTCCGCCGGTTTGAAAGAGCAGACAGGTGATTTGAGTACCGATTCAGTTCAAAATGAAATAGACAAGACGGTTGAATCACTCTCTGTTTTTATAAATCTTCTTAAAAATGGAGATTACCAGGGGGCTAAAGATGAAAGATCAGAAATTAGCAATCAGTTTCAAAGATTGAAAGAAGAGGCCTTTGAACTTGAATTATCGGTAATAAAGTCCGATGGGACGGTGAAGCTTCTCACAGACGAAACAAATCTTATACTTGAATATGATTTTTATTTGGAGAAGATTGATTCCGTGATCAATACGCGTATTTGATTCGTGTCATCCTGAACTTGATTCAGGATCTTCTAATAATAGATTCTGGCTTTCGCCAGAATGACATAATGTTTGCCTTTTTCTCTCTATGGAGTGGTGGGGGATGATGATTCGTCAACTGAAGATTCACTTATAACGGGAGTTTCTGTTGTTCCTGCGCCCGCGCCTTCTGGTTCTGTAAGCACCGGAACTTCTTCAAGCTCGTTTCTTATTTCCTCCTCCGTTACGGTTTCAGGCGCTTCTGAAGTTTCAACCGGGGATGCGGATGGAGTTGAAATTTCAATATCTCTTATTAGCTCTTCAATTTCTGGAGGAAGGGTTGGGATAGCGGACTCGGTGCTTTCGCTCCCATCTGATAAAGGTATGTCGGATTCTGATGCCTCTGTATTAATCCCAAGCACAAGGCTTCCGTTTTCAAATCTAGGAAATTTTGCCGACAAACCTCTTCCGATACTTCTTAGTTCACCCGTTATTAGAGAATACCATTCAGCCCTCCATTCGCCCGTCAGTTTGTCTTTTCTTGCAAAGACTATATTGTTACCTTCTATCTCCGGATTTATTGCTGGGTCACCCGTAGTGATTTGAGAGATGGACGTGCCGTCAAAAACAAATATTTGCCAGGTATCATCAATCCATTTTTCCCATACAACAACGCCTTCTTTGCTTACTTTAGGCTTTTGGTTTGAACTAAAATTGGTTACCTGTACCGTAGTTTGAGAGGGGATATTGTAAAGAAAGATCTGCCCGGGCCCGTTTATATCTTTTACATAAGTTATGAACTCGCCTTTGGAAAATGCCATTCTGCTATTGTTCCTTCCTTCTGTGATGAAGTTTTTATTGCCTTTGTATTCATAATAGACCTGCTGATTCTCAAGAATGGTTTCGGATCCCGCGGGGACGTTGTTTGATGCTAGGAAAGAAATGATTTCTTCAGGGCCGCTTCCAGCCACCGCCTGCGCAAAAGAGGGTCTTATGAGACCAAACGCCAGAATGCTGATTATTAAAGGCGCTCCCCATGATTTAAAAAATTTCATTTTTTTCATATGTTTTAGATTCTGGCTTGCGCCAGAATGACAATAAGTATCCTAGCTTTCCCGCCATGGACAACACGGTCGCCAGAATGACAATTGGTCTTGTCATCCCGGGCCTGACCCGGGATCTCTATTCGTAGTGATACCTGCTTCCGCAGGGATGACAGGCAGACTGCCTGTCAATTAGCCCAGAAGAAGCCTCTTTCCGCGTTGTTTTCAAAAAAGTTACCGTGCCTCATTAGATTATCCGTCTCTGGCCTTGTCGTAAGGGTGGGGCAGACCGTGTAGGTGCCAAGCACGTTATCTTGGGTGTCATTGTAAACGAGCCTGAAGCTATACTGCGTAACAGCTGCGGCGCTGTTGTGCTCAAGATGAAAATCGTACTCAACATCCTGTGTGGTTGTACCAGAGTTGTGGTTTGTTTGTGTCGGGTTGGACTTGGCGTACTCTTCCAGAACATCTGACGGTGTTAGTTTGGTTACTGTAATGTCCGCCCCGTCCGTGACGGACGAGGTCGCATACCGCCAGATTTCAGCGCCTCCTCCAGCGCCGACATCGGTCCAGGAGCCTGTGGTACAGCTTCCGTCCGTTCCCGCCTTATATTCAAGTTTAAAAGTTACGTCGCTTGTCGCGAGGTTAACTGTTCCTACCGTCAAGGCTACTCTTAACCTTAATTCCTGTGTTGGTTTAGGGGGGTCCTGGGACGCGGGAAGTGTAGTTAAGGCGGTGCTTTCGGCGATATCGGGGTTGCCCCATATATCTGTTACGTTTTCATTGTCCGAATCCACATACCACCTGTAGGCGCTTAAGGTAAAAGTTGAGGTGTAGTAAACTTTTACGTCCACGACATCAACGTAGTTTATCCTTGCGGTGTTGTTGTTATTGTCTCCAACTATATGAACCACAAAGTTTGATGAATTTAGCTCCGTTGTGGTCCAATTGCTTCTACCCCAAAATGTCCCCGACGAGGGTTCGGATGTTCCAGCTGTTGATGTGCTGTTGTTGCAGTAATATTCATCTCCGTCCAATGCCGCTGTGCCAATGTCTCCTGTGGTGCAGGTGTCAGAGTCGTTTTGAGCCGCCGCGGTCCAGGTAGTTCCTCCGTCCCATGAAATACGCACTTTAAAGTCTTGAGTTCCACCAGCAGTAGCGGAGCTTATATGAACATCATTTAAATGTACAACTATGCCAAGGATTTTGGCGCTCGCCGTTAGCCCAAAGCTATAGCCACTAAACTGGAAGTTTTCTTCAACATTGGGGTTGTTGTCTACAGCACAGGCATAAAGGTCGTTGTTGTTGTCCGGAGGTGCGTCATCCGTGAAATTTCCCGTTGTTGGGGCTGTGCATGTGTTGCTAGGGAGAGTGCTTGGAAGCACAAAGCCTGTGTTGGAAGCGTAGGCTATTTTTTGTTCGGGAGGGAAGTTAACAAGCGGGATTCTTGGAAGCTTGGATGTCGTCCAGAATAAAAGGATTAGCAGTATCAAAATAGAGCTTAACACTCTTCTTATGGCGATAGCGGCGGTTTTTATAAGCTTGTTTTTCGGTTTTTTAAAAAATGTATGTTTCATGTTTTAGATTCTGGATCAGGTCCAGAATGACAAAATGTGTCATGCCGGACTCAATTCATGTCATCCCGGGCTTGGCCCGGGATCTCTTAAAATCCCCTGTATAAATCTTCCCAGTTCGGGTTATGCTTTGTGATCAATTCATTTTTCCACATTCTCTTCCAATTCTTAAGAGCTTTTTCTCTAGCTATTGCTTGAATAGCTTTTTCGTAAATCTCAAAGTATACCAATTTGTGTACCTTGTATTTAGACGTGAATCCTTTTATCAGCCCTCTCTTATGTTCGTAAACTCTCTTTCTGATATTACCTGTAACTCCGATATACAAAACGCTGTTTCCGGCGCTAGCAAGGATATAAACGTAGTATAAAAATTTCGTTGTAACATTATAATATACATTGTTACTAATTTATAGATTCTGGATCAGGTCCAGAATGACCTTAAAGATTCTGACTTTCGTCAGAATGACAAATAGTGCCTGTCATGCCGTCCGCTAGCCGGCGGACGCGGCAATCTAGTGAGATCGCTTCACTTCGTTCGCGATGACAAGTGTATTAATTATTCGTCAGGTATTCAATGTCAATCTCACCCACCTGCACGGTGTCGCCGGATATGTCGGCGGTCATCACTATTCTAAACGTTGCGTAGCTTCCCGCCGTGTAGGTTCCCTCATACGGGGCGGCTTCAATTGAAGTCTGCGTCCAGGCAGTACCCGCAACCTGCGTGCCGCTAGCTCCGTTTTCAAGCGTTCCCGCTGTGTCGTATAAGAAAACCGTAACCGCGTTATTTGTTGCGTCGGTTCTTTTGCCCCAGACCTGAATGGGGTTGCCCGAAGCGGCAAAGGCCGCGAAATTATCTGGAACTCTCCATCTTACCCAGATATCGTAATCGTTTGCCGAGCCTCCCTGGCCCACCCAGCTGTAATAGTTGTGGATGTCGCCAGAGGTATTGCAGACCGCGGTATTGGTTTGTGGGATATCCGCGCTCACTCCGTTTTCACAGAAATCGGAGGTCATGGTTCCTACATTGTTTGTGGTATCGCCGGTTAGAGTTGCACCAGGGAATTCGGGAGAAAGAGTAACCTTTCTTGTGGGCCTTGCGGTTCCGGCGTAAAGAGGCCCGGAATCAACATCAAAGGTGAAGGAGTTGGTTCCGTCCGAGAATGAGAACAATGACCCGCTCGCGTTGATGGTGAATGTATCACCGCCCGAAGGGCCTATGGTAACGGTTTCGGCAGCATTGATAGTAATGGTGGGTGTGGTTGCGCTCCATATCCAGTCGCCGGCTGATGTTATTCCTCCAGTTGTGGCAACAGTGAAGTTGGTTCCTGAAATAATATTGTCCCCAATGTTTATGGCATTTGTAATAAAGGAATCTGACACGTCAAGCCCGTCCACAATGCCTCCGCTTACTCCGCTTGAGGTGATAAGGATTGCGTCAGTCAGGGTGGAAGTTGCGTCTTCCGCGTTGTCAAGGAGTATTAAGGATTCTGTTGTGGCGTTAGCCGCGTCATTGGCGTTTGTTATCACTATGCCTCTTTGGGTGCCTGATGAGGTCTGGTTGGTTATGGTGATATTTTGAATGTCCTGCGCGGCCGTGCCGGTTATGGTTGTTGTAACTCTTAAGCCGATGTCCCAGCCGCTTGCGTTCATGTTGATGCCGTATTCGCTTGCCGCCGTTGCGGTGAGGCTGTCTATCAGTACTGCGGAGAAGGTATCGTCAGCCGAGCCTCCTATCGGGTCAAAGTCAAGATGCAGCGCCGAAACATCCGTGGAAGTTCCGTCGGCTCCTTCTATGTTGATATACAAGCCGTCTATGTTGTCGGCGGTTATCCCGTCGCCACCTGTTAAGTTAAGCTGGACCACATCAGCGGTAGGAGCAACGGCCGCCGACACGTTTGTGATTTCAAGCTGGACATCTCCCGCGTCCCCGTAGGCAAGCCTTAACCGGTCGGCTGCTGTTGTTTTATCTATTATGTCACTTGCTGAGGTGAACGCGCCTCCGCCCCCTGATTCATCTGCGGCGCAGTACCAGAACTCGCCTGTGTTGTCCCACTTGAGTATCTGGGCGTTATTACAGCCTTTGAGTAGTGTTAATCCATCAGATACTACCTGTAGACCAGAGTTAGATAGAGTTGCTCCAGTACCTCCTGTGGTAGTAAGTGTAATAGCATCGGAATCTATAAATCCTGTAGCTAATGTTAATGCTACAGGAGTAGATCCAGCGTAGAGTATTCCATCTATTTCAGCGTTACCAAATACATACAGATCTTCATTGGCTGTAGGATTATTAAATGTATAACCTGTATCCGGAGCTACATACAGATCTCCTCCCCTTACGTGGAGTAGGGCATCGGGAGCGGTGGTTCCTATTCCTACGTTTCCGGCAAAGTAATTTTCCGCGCCCGAATCCGTCTGGAAAATGCCGAAGTCTAAAGTTGCCTGCAGGTCATCTATGTATAACCCATAACCTGTGCCTACTGTACCGCTTGAGTTGAGTATGCCGGAGTAGAGGCCATAAGCGTTTTGTATTGTACCGCCTGTTGTTCCAGTGTTTGTTACGTTGCTATATACCCCATAGGCGGTTGAAATTGTAGCGGCAGAGTCCTCCTTGACAGTTGAGTACACTCCGTAAGCAGTTGTTATATTTCCCCCGGGATCACCGCCCTGGTTTTGAACGTCAAAGTAACCACCGGCGGCTTGGGTAATTGTTCCCGTGCTCTTATTGTATATTTCAGAGAATGTCCCGTAGCCTGTGGTCAATGTTCCCGTGTTGTTATTGTTTAGCGCGCCGTAGTATAGGTACTCTGACGCGGTGTTGTTTCCTGATCCGCTGGTAGTTAGGTCGAGGTCATAACCTATAATTGAATATGAGCCGTTTGAGTTAATGGCGAATGTTGGGTCATTGTCAACCACAAACGCACCCTGGTTTGTATAGGATTTTGTTATTGCAAGTGCGCTGTTGTTAAGTCCCGGATTAGTAGTACCAATCCCTACATTACCCAGTTCATCTATTACAAAGGGAGAGGTATCGGAAGCTTGGTCATCTACTCGTAACGCGAAATTCCCAGGCCCTGTGCCATCAGCGTAGTGTTTTATGTATAGAGATGTATTGTTATTAGATCCTCCGGTATTAGATATATCTAGAAGAGTACCCGTGTTATTAACATTAGATCCTGATAGTGTTATTGACTGTAATGCTCCCGTAAAGGCTCCCGAGGTAGAGGATATATCCAGTCCTTTACCGCTCGTTATACCATCTACGGATAGTAAGTATGCTGTTCCTTCCGTAAGAGAGTCAGCGTTATATGTCCATCCTGTGGTTGTAGTACCTGTAAAGTCAAACTGGGTGGTAAAGGTAGACAGGTTAATGGTGTTATTACCGTCAGGATCTCCTATATCATCCCAGGCGGTAGCACCACCACTATTATTATCTGCTGCGCAGTACCAGAACTCATTAGTGTTATCCCACTTAAGTATCTGTCCATCCGTACATCCTTTAAGCAGTGTAAGACCATTGGATACTACTTCCAGTCCTGAGTTAGATAGAGTAGATCCAGCTCCTCCTGAAGTAGTAAGTGTAAGAGCGGCTGCGTCTATATACCCAGTAGCTAATGTAAGAGTAATGTTACTTGATCCAGCCTGCAAAGTACCCTGTGTATCTATATTACCTGTAGCGTTAATACCTCCGCTAAGTGTTACTCCTGTACCATACAGTATTCCATCAAGCTCTATGTTTCCAAAGACATAGAGATCTTCATTAGCCGTGGGATTGTTAAATGTATATCCTGTATCAGGAGCTACATACAGATCTCCACCTCTTACATGTAATCTGGAATCAGGAGCTGTAGTACCTATCCCTACTCTTGTGTTCTGGGAATCAAGGTTTAAAAGCCCCGATTCAATGTTTAGAGAGGTGGGGGAGCTATCCGCAATATTCCAGTTTTGAGCTTGTATTAGCGTTACTCCGCCTGGTGTGTCAAGTACCAAGTCCCCTGTCCCATATGTAATTAAGGTTAAATCGTTGTTTTCAAAGGACTGTCCTGCAGTTATATAAAGGGGCCCGTTTGACAATATGTTTGCAGTTGTTTGGTTTGTAAATATAAGATCATAAGCCATTGAAACATCTCCAGGAGAGTTGAAACTTGCGGGAAGGTTTGACGTTAATGCAGTTTCCGAAATGGAGAAGATGGACGAAGACGCGTCTTTGATGTTGAAGAGGTTACCCGTTGTAGTTCCTAAAGAGCCTATATTTATTGAAAACAAGTCTCCACTTGCGGTTGTGGATATAGTTGGGCTCCAGTCTAAACTAATTAGGTTTCCAGAGGTAAGGGCGTTAGATGTAGAGGCGAGGTTTATACCTTTTCCAGAAGTGAGGCCGTTTGCACTTATATCAAGTAATGTTTCACCATCTATTGAGTTTGCGGTTATGTTCATGGCATCTAAGGTGCTTGAGGTTGTTACTAGATCAAGCTTGGCCTCTGGAATACTGGTACCAATCCCTACATTACCAAGTTCATCTATTACAAAGGGAGAGGTATCACCCGATACATCATCTACCCGTAATGCAAAGTTACCAGGCCCTGTACCATCCGCATAGTGCTTTATATAGAGAGAGGTATTGTTATTAGATCCTCCGGTATTAGATATATCTAGAAGAGTACCTGTGTTATTAGTATTAGATCCTGATAGGGTAATGGACTGTAATGCTCCCGTAAGAGCTGTAGAGGAGCTGGATATATCCAGTCCTTTACCACTGGTTATACCATCTACTGATAGTAGATAAGCTGTACCTTCCGTAAGAGAGTCGGCATTGTATGTCCATCCTGTGGTGGTAGTACCTGTAAAGTCAAACTGTGTAGTAAAGGTAGATAGGTTAATGATGTTATTACCATCAGGATCTCCTATGTCATCCCATGCCGTAGCTCCGGCTCCGGAGTTATCAGCTGAACAGTACCAGAACTCACCTGTGTTATCCCACTTAAGTATCTGACCATCTGTGCATCCTTTAAGCAGTGTAAGACCATTGGATACTACTTCCAGTCCACTGTTACTAAGAGTGGATCCTGTTCCTCCTGAAGTAGTAAGTGTAAGGCTAGCTGCATCTATGTATCCTGTGGCTAATGTAAGAGTAATGTTAGAAGATCCGGCTTGTATAGTACCCTGTGTATCTATATTACCTGTAGCGTTAATACCTCCAGATAGTGTTACNCCTGTTCCATACAGTATTCCATCAAGCTCTATGTTTCCAAAGACATAAAGATCTTCATTACTTGAGGGGTTATTAAATGTATAACCGGTATCAGGAGCTATGTATGTATCTCCTCCTACTACGTGTAACTTGCTATCGGGATCAGTCGTCCTATACCTACATTACCTCCTGTAAATAGTGCTGAATATGTGCCATTGGTAAATGTATGAGTAC
>C687J35174_10004198_pt1 | contig 19460 bp, 19 predicted proteins | sample RifCSPhighO2_01_FD_35174 | JGI IMG/M metagenome (IMG submission 35174) | reverse complement strand
CTTATGGGCCAGCGATGCAGCTTGGGGAGAGCGAGCCACAGTATGATAGCGGCGGCTGCGATGAGCGCAGCGGGCTGGGTCCATGATCCGGCAATGAGTGCCGCCGCGACCGCGACCTCGCCTATCCCGAGAATGCGCGCCACGAGGTCATCGCGCGAGATATGGCGCCATGCGGTGTAAGCGAACAGAACGCCAAGCGCAATACGGATAACAAATGCAGAAAAGGGCGCGAGGAAGAGTATTTCCGGGAACAACGAAAGCATTGCCAAATGATAGCATAGCTGTCATTTGGGAGTATCAAGTATCAATTGAAGACCTTGGTATTGATACTTATTTGATACTTGTCACTTGATACCTGATACTTTGAACATTATGGAATTTCCAATTACCGTACTTTTGCATAATGTTCGGAGCGCGCGTAACGTAGGCTCTATATTCCGCACCGCGGATGCGGCTGGTATATCGCATGTGTATCTCACTGGATACACACCAACACCACGCGACAGATTCGGGAGAGTACAAAAAGACATCGCAAAAACCGCGCTTGGCGCTGAGATCAGCCTCCACTGGCAATATGCGAAAAATCCCGAACGCTTTCTCGCATCGCTACGGCGCGCCGGGTGGCTGATCGTCGGCGTCGAGCAAGACGCGCGCGCGATCAGTTATCGCTCGTTCAAACACAAGAAGCCGACAGTATTTATATTTGGCAACGAAGTGCGGGGGCTCTCACCAAGTCTGCGAGAAAAATGCGACGTTTTGCTTGAAATTCCGATGCGCGGGACAAAGGAATCACTCAACGTTTCCGTCGCCGCCGGCATTATTCTTTTCACCTGTCACTAATACGTCACCGAATCTACCGTACGCCCCTCTGCATCTAAAAGACGGATAACATCATGCGAATTTCGCCACAGCTCGCTTGAAGAGCCGAGGTAGATCCGCCACGTATCGAGTTCGAACTCGCGGTCAGACCGAAAGGTCGCGACGCAACCGTTGTATGAGAACGTGTTCGCAATAAAAAGTTTACAGGAATACGAAAGATCTGCCGGCAGCGTCTGCGGATAGTGACACTGCGCCATGGTGCGGACGTAGTCCATGCACCGCTCGCCGTATTGTTGCAGGTTGCTGGCATTAACCGGCGCTGCTTCGCTCGGTATCGTGCACGAATTCGAAAGTTGCGGATTGAATTGCTGGAACTGCGCGAGGTATCCGGTGCACACGCTCTCGCGAAATGATACACCGACGGGAGAGGGCGAGGTTGAAACAATAGCGCGTACGCCCGGCCCGAGCGTTATCTGCTCCACACTATTGAGCGCTCCATGCACGAATTTTGGTGCGCCGAGTGGGATATATGCACGTACACCGGTGAGCGCACTCTGTAGCGACCACCCCGAAACAGTTACTGGTGAGGCCATAAAGGCGGTGTTGAGTTCTACGTATTCCGTACCACCGCTTTCGGTCGCGCCGCCGGCGCCAAGCGACACGCGGCCGGCATACGGAGATGGTGTGCCGAACACGCGTAGGTTTTCGGCCGATTGTTTCAAACTTTCGTACTGTTGTTCGATAGCGTCGAGCTGTTCTTGCGGCGAGTCTTGGATTCCGTAGTCATATGCGGCGAGATCGGGACCCTGCGGGATTGATACCTGCCACGGGAGTGTGATTTGATAGCTATCAGTGGATCTCCCGAGGAAAATATCGATTGGGTTAGGGATCGTCCGGACAAAGGTAACGATCTGACCCAACGCCCCACTCCAGAGCCACATCAATATAAGTACGACGACGGCACCGAAGGCGACGTACTTGAGTACCTTGAGGATGAGTGAGTTTTTCATGCGTATCGCATCTGTAATTTTAACAGCTCTTCGCGAGCGACCGCAGTATCGCTCCATGGAACAGTGCGGCCGTTTTCGTCGGTAATTTCGCTGTCGATTCCCATGCCGGTGATCAACACAACGTCACTCTTTTGCGCGAGCTCCAAACTACGTCGGATCGCCACTCGCCGGTCCAGGATTATTTCCGGCTTCTTTTTCATGCCCCGCGCAATATCATTCGCAATACTCCGCGCGTCTTCGTCGTACGCTATGTCGTTGGTGAGTATCACCGATTCACAATAATCTTCAGCAAGCTTGCCGAGCATCGGCCGCTTCCACGTGTCTCTGCCGCCGCCGGCACACCCGAACACACATATTTTTTTTGACGATCCGTATGTCTGGTAGAGCTTTTCGAGGGCATCTGGCGTGAGCGCGTAATCAACGATCACGGAAAAGTTCTGCCCGCACTCTATGCGCCGCACTCGACCAGGTATCTGTGTCACGCGTGCAATACCTTTTTCGATCGCGTTCGTGTCGATGCCAAATGCATGGGCGACCTCTGCGGCCGCAAGAGCGTTTTTCAAATAAAACTCTCCGGGCATTGCGACGCGCATTGTTCGCCCCTCAAACGTGAATGCGCCACCGCGTTCATCTGCAGAAAATGGCGCATGGTGCGAGAGTGAAAACCCATGCTTTTTCTCCACGAGAAGCGCGAGGTACCGAGCACTCTCTCGATCATCCGCATTCGCGACCATGATGCGCGGCCGTTTGGGCGAGCGCAGGAGTGCGCGGCCTATCTCGAACTTGGCGTTCGCGTACGCCTCGAACGAGCCGTGAGATTCGATGTGTTCTGGCGTGAGATTCGTGAAGACGAGACAATCCATGGCTATCGCGCGGTGTCTCGATTGCTTGACCCCCTCCGATGTCATTTCAATAATCGCGGCCGAACAGCCGGCGGCCAGAGCACGGCGTAAGAACCGCTGGATAAAAAACCTTCCTGGCATCGAACGCCCCGTAGCGGCCTCAGTGCGCGTCCCCACTTTGACACGGATGGAATTCGAGAGTGCGGTCCGTAACCCGGCGGCTTCGAACATTGCGTTGATGTACTCTATCGTCGAAGATTTTCCGTCGGTCCCGGTAACGCCGATAACGATGAGTTTGCGAGAAGGGAAGCCGTACAGGAGCGCTCCGAGATAGGCGAGCGACAAGTGGTATGCGGAAAGAACGAATCCAGGCAGAAGTCGACGCACGATTTTTTTCAATCCTCGCATGGCTATTTTCCGCCGACGATCTTCAGCGCGGCGCGCAAGCGCTCGCTACCGGATTCAATGTCATTCGGCACCTTTCGAAGCGCATCACGCGCTTCCGGCACGCTGTAGCCAAGCGCTCGCATTGCCTGAAGCGCCTCCTCGTCACCGTGTAGTGATTTGTCACTGCCATCGGGAGAGATTCCGACCTTGTCGCGTAGCTCGAGTACTATTTTTTGTGCCGTTTTTTTACCAATGCCAGAGACGTTGGTGAGGTACTCTGCTTTTCCGGCCGAGATCGCACTCTTAAGTGTTTCCACCGATGCGATATCGAGTATCGCAAGCGCAGACTTCGGCCCGATACCGGAAACGCTGATAAGCATTTCAAAAAGACGCAATTCTTCTTCTTCAATAAACCCATACAGGTCGAGTGCATCCTCCCGCACCGCAAGGTGTGTCCAGAGCACCGCGACTTCATTGAGCTGGATCTCTACCATCCCAGCCCGTGTGAGCGCCACTTTGTAGCCGACCCCATTCGCTGAAATTATCGCGTACCCGCCGCGCAGCGCTTTCACGACCCCCTCAAGATAACCGATCATATGGTAAGTATCACGTATCAAGCAACAAGTATCAAATAAGTATCAATGCCCAATTGCGCGGGACCAAACTGATACTTGATACCTGCCACTTGATACTTTCGCGATAGGAGTGTACTATCGCGGTCACATGGCCAAAACAAGTTCAGCAAAAAAGGCACACCGAGTGGGCGAACGCCGCCGTATTTTTAATACCCGCCGCAAGAAAACGATGAAGGATGCAGTAAAAAAAGTAGGCGATTTGATCAAAAGTAAAAGTGCTTCAGAAGGCTCTGCGGCCCTCCCGACTCTCTACAAAGCGATAGACAAGGCGGCCAAACACGGAACGATAAAGAAGAACACGGCGGCTCGCATGAAATCGCGCCTCACCAAGCGCGTTGCGTCGCTCACGAAGTAATTGCTTCCGTATCAAACGCCCGCGATTACCTAATTCTCACGACCGTGAGAATTAGGTAATATTGATACACGCGTGAGTACCCGGTTCGGTAGACCATATCTTCCAATCGTAATCCCATCGCCGGATTTCCGTCGCGTGGTAATATCACGCTATGCTTAAGGAATTACAGGATTTGGGACTTTCGGAAAAAGAGGCGCGCGTGTACCTTGCGGCGCTCGAGCTTGGGCAGACCACCGCCGACAAGCTCGCGAAGCACGCCAAAGTGAATCGCTCCACGACCTATGTGCAGCTCGAATCGCTCATGAAAGTCGGGCTTATGAGCACGCACGAGGAGCGCAAGAAAACGGTATTTGCACCCGAGTCTCCCGAACTACTTGAGGACGAGCGTAGCCTTGTCAGGGTCAATTGATTCGACGAGGGCGTCATGGATCCGATTGTTGGTCGGATCGCCGGGATATATTTCCTGCGAGTGGTATTCGGCCCACACATCGTGCCCGCTCTTTAGTTGCTTTGCAACCATATCGTCGACCGACTCAATAGACGAATGTTTGAAAGCCTCTGCATGCAAACCGATATTCTTTTTATCGAAAAACGCATTTATTTTACCTACCGATTCCAGAGTTGAAATCCCCTCGTCGAAGTTAAAGCGCGTCATTATGGGCATGTCTTTACGAAACGCGCCCACATCGTCGGCACCGACCTTTACGCCAAACTCGATCGCTAATTCTTCTTGATCAAATAATCCGTAGCCGTTGCGATACAGGATCATTTGTAGACAGGCCACAGCGCAACACTTCGGCTTTTGCAAGATGGGGATGTAGGCGTGTGCCTGTGGTGCTGTTTCCATAAGGTACGGATTGTTCTCGGTATACTGACGCACCAGAGATATCTTGCAACAGAGATTGTTGATGGCCGTTGACAGTATGGACAGGGATATCCACATGTTTGCATGCATGACCGTCAGTTTCGTTGGGCCCGCAGCATTCGCGAAATAAAAAAGCGTCTGGCCGTCCCTCTCATTCCTTAGGGGGGCTGCTGTGCGCCTTCCACACATTACCTAAATCTCACGACCGTGAGATTTAGGTAATGTATTGGTAGTGAGGCATAATCTATGTATTCAAATCAAATTGTTCTCGGAGAAATCGTTCGTTCTCTAATTCATCAACGATCAAGTAGAGAATATCTTTACCAACATGCAGATCGGCTTTGAGCAAGGCAACATATTCTTCACATGCGTAAGGATAGATCCACACACTATCTTGCAACATACGAAAACCGACAGCTTTGAGCTCAGCCCGTAGCGCGTCCCGCGTCTTTCGCCGCGGTTCTTTTATGTCGAAAATAACCAGCCGCCATTTGCCGTCCCAACGTTTCGGCTTTTCGATGGTATGTCGTCTTTGTTCCTGCGAAAGATATCCGCGTCCCTTATTCGTGATGCGAAGTAAACTTATGCCGTTGTGGTTCTCACGGACGAGTAAACCCTCGGCGAGCAATTTTGATATCGCCACATTTCGCGAGCTCCTAGGTCGATCAAAGATTTTGCTCAACAACGAACGCGGGATGATTTTTGGCGTATTTGGTGCCATTACCGCAAGCGAAATTAATCCCACTGCGGCAACTGTCTGCAAGATGGCTCGTTTGAGGCCGCTTTTGCGGCTTTTCTTTTTAGATCTGTCCTCCAGTTTTCCCATGTATCTACATATTACCAAATTCTCACGACCGTGAGATTTAGGTAAGTGTAGAGCGGGAGTCAGGTCAGGAGACAATAGAAATTCTATTTTCATTGCTCCCGGCAGGAATCTCGCTCGACTCTCGGCTCGTCGTCACTCGCCTCGGTCTGCGCACCAGCTCGCTGTCTCGCGTACTCGCTCGACAACGCTCCACTGTTCGATTCCTGACGCAGTGTGCGCAGGCACACTGCTCCGGTCGTAAAAAAGCACTTCGTTTTTTTTTGCTCCCGGCAGGAATCGAACCTACATCACATCCTCCGCAAGGATGCATCCTATCCGTTGAACGACGGGAGCGTTTTGTACTCGGGAAATGTACCATTATTTTTACTTTTTTCCATCTTTATTCGCACAGGCATCATTCGTAGATATCGTGCGTGCCGATATCCAAGAACAGCAGGCTGTCGTTGGCGACAAATACGAACTTAATCCGAATTTTGCGATTGATAGAAAATGCCCACGCGTCAGCATCTTTGCCGTGCAGTTTGTGCGTATCGAGACTCGGGTGGAACGGATTCAACCGAAACAGCGTTTCTTTGCGTTCAGCAAGCACGATAAGCTGCGCGGGTAGTCGAGTAGCTGATTTGAGGAATTTTTTCGAGTATTCAACGCGCATACCGCCGAGACTTCTTGAGTGCTTCCGAGATAGAGTTAGCAACAGTCGTTCTCCCTGCGCGATGTTCGCGCATGCCCTCGGCTACGAGCTTGTCCAGGTCACGCGCGGCTTTTCCGGTGAGGTAGTACGTCGGCACCGCCTGCGCCACGAGGCGCTTGTATTCTTTGAGCGGTAAAATAACCACCCCCTCCTTTTTTCGTATGTCCGCCCTTGAGACTGTGATTGCCATGCGCGGCATTATACCATATTCGACCGTTTCGCCGCTCGATTTCTAAAAGACAACAAAGAAAACGGACCCGGTGCGGCAACACTCATTCGTGAGTGTGCGCACCGGGTTCGTCAGTTGGGCCGGCGAGGCCGTCGAACGATCAGTGCTTGCGACGGATGTTCGCGGTCGCCGTTCGAAGGTTTGCTGCGGCGTCGCGCAAGTTCGCAGTTTCCTTTTCGTCGAGCTTTTTCTCGATCGTCGCGAGACGCTCCGCGATCTTGGTGAGATCCGCCTCCTTCACCTGAATGGTGCCGACATCGAACGAGTCGAAGCCGGTCCCGCCCATCGAGCGGTTCGGCGCGGCGCAGGTTGGCTGTTGCACAATCTGCTCAGAGATCGGTGTCGACTGCGGCTGCATAGCCGGTGTTGGCATCGGTCCCTGCTGCAACGTTGCCGTCCGCGCAGACTCGAATTCGCCGAGCATCGCGTCGATACGAGCGTCCGCATCCGCTGCCGCTGCTGTGCCGCTGTAGTCCTTGGCGACCTTGCGCAGGCAGACGGCCTTCGATTGATCGCGCGGCAGCTCCGAAGTCGTGCAGATCACGAAGGCCAAGCGAGCCTTCGTTTGCTTGAGCTCGTCTTGCGGGTCGATCTGCGCAGCCTGCGTAGGCGGCTGCGGGGCTGGCGTTTGAGCGCTTGCACCGACGGAGCTGGCGAGCATCATCGCGGTGAGGATGTGAAGGATCTTCATGGGTAGTGTCCCCAGTTAGCCATCGTGCGATTTTCACACGACTCCTGCCATTATATCACTTATATCGTAATAGTCAAGTGCGGCGGTGCTGAAAAAGGCCGAAAGAGGGCCAAAATAGGGGAAGATTTCCACTTAGCTTAATTGCCTAAAGAGGCTTTGGGCCGCATGATTCGGGCATGACCGCCGAGCCCGGCTTTTTTACGCGTGAAAGGAAGATGAATCGCGATATTGTGCTGGGCATCATCGTCCTCGCCGGATTCGGTATCGGGCTCGTGTATTCGGAAATGCCGTACGTGCCTCCGAGCCCCGTTGCCTCCAATCAGAGTGTGTTGGTCGCGCAGGCAAGTGGCACGTCTCAAGAATCGACGGGGCAGAAATGCGAGACCACATATCAGACGTGTATCCAAACCTATCCGCAGGGACAGGCGCAGTGCGAAGAACAGTGGAAAAGTTGTATGAGAACGTCATGCAAGCTTTCGGAGGAAGAGATCGCTGAATCTACGGTACAAAAGTGTCCGTCCGACCCCATCTGCCAAGCTGCATGCCAGCAGGCGGTCTCGGGAGCAGGACAAGCGACCGTGAATTGTTGTAGCGGTGGTCCGCAGCGCAATCTCTCATGCAAAAAGCTATGGGTAGAAGAAAACAAATGTCTCGATGGTGCGAGCATCGGCGGTACTCCAACGGGAACCCCGGGTTCAATGTCAGGGACACAAACCAAAAGCTTAGCTGAGTTACAAAATGATTTGAATGCCGCCAGGACTGAGGCAGAGAATGTAAAAGAAGTAAGAGACGCACTCGATGGCAGATATCAGATATGTCTAGTCGATGGCGGTACAGACTGTGGCGGACTTAAAACATTGTCCGACGACTGGCAAAAGAAATACCAAAATTCGGTTGCTGAAGAAGCGAAAATTGTTGCCAGCATAAATAGTTATGCACAACCAGTGAATCCGGGCGAGATCACTCTCGGTACAAACCCGCAGACTGGCAATCCGTTTGCGCAAATACCGAGCGGACAAGAAGCTGCGTACTTAACGAGCCCGACGCAAACAGGTGCCGGGCAATATATGAATAATCCAGGCGCGAGCGGGCCGTACGACCCACAGGCACCGAGTACGTTCCCATCCGGTAGTGGTTCGACAGGATCAAACCTACCAATCGTGGACGATTGGCGGGGCTTCGGTAATGATGCACTCGCGAGCGGCCGCACCTCTCCGCTGCCCACATCCGACTGGAACCCCGGCGGTGGCCCGGTGCCGTATCTTTCAGGTGATAGTAGCAATAAAGAGTTTCTTGGTCAGAACAATTCAGTTTTGGGGTATGGGCCAATGACACCATGGCAAAGTTCTGTCGTCGGCGGCGTTTCAAACCCGACTGGAGCACCGATTGATCAGGCTTATGCGAACTGGTTTTCAGGTACGGTATTAATGGAGGCAAACAACTTGGAGCCGGGCAGTAGCGCGTTTCCAAACACCACTTCTGCCGACGGGGTGGCCAGTTTATATGAAGGGTATTTCGCCGGCGACGCGTCGGGCGCATACCCGAGTATAAGTCCGCAGCAGAACATCTCAGAACTTGAGCCCGGTTACTACAATTTCAACAGCGACGGAAGCGTGAGATTTGAGAAATTCCCGGATGGTTCGATGAGTATATACGCGACTGCTGCTGACGGTAAAACATATGCCAATAATCTGTCGCCGGATGCCCTCGCACTTGCAGAAAGAGTCGGTGTGCAGGTAACACCGCAGAACCTGACAGCCGCGTTCAATGCTGAACTTGTAGAATCGCGCGGCACGAGCATCCAAACGATTTTCGATAGACCGGGTGTTGCATATGGCGACGTTCCGACGGCACCAGGCGCTCAGCCGACGCAAACCGATGCATTCGGTACCACTCCCGCATACACCGCAGTTTCTCCATGGGGCACGGGCGGTCCGGTGGCGTACCTCGACAGTGGTGTCGATGCAGGGCGCGTACCAAGTGTACGCGAATTTACGTGGACGGACACTGTGAATGGAGAGATTACAGGTGCCAGCGGCCTATCGAACACAGGAAGAGGAGATGTCTCCATGTTAAACCCCGGCTTTGCGCCAAACCAAGACGGTTCCGGCAGTGCATTTCCATACGTCAGAACCTCAGACGGATACGTTCGGCAAGTTGATTACTTTGGTGGACAAGCGGGCGGGGGTTTTGCCGATGCGTCGCCGGGCGTAGATATTACCGATTTAAGTCAGGGGAATTTCTTTGAAGACCAACTTGATAATCGGGCATTTCAGCAAATTCCGGGCAGTGACCCGATTTTAGGGAGTCAGTTTGAGCAGGTTCCTGTAACAGGGATAGACGAAGCAAACTTGCCGCCTACTGAAAGCGGCCGTGTTACAAGACAAGTTCCGATAGAAAGAGTGGAAATCCCGGCGGCTGTTCCGGCGAGTGTGCCGCAAGAACCGGTAGATTTCGGGCAGCCGAGTCGAGAAGATGTATTAGGCCAGGCGCGTGCGGATCTCGCGCGGGTGGACGCTGAGTTAACGAAGCCGATCACAATGAGTCAGTTTGAGGCGCTTGAGGCCGAAAGAAGCGCACTGCAAACAGAAGTCGCCGCGCTCGAGAGCGCGTCTCCGCGGCCTGTTGATAACGGTATTGCCAACGGCGGTATTGCGACAGGTCAGCAATGGAATCCGGGCGCAGATCTGGAGTACGACCCCAATACTCGGCCACTTTCACCTACCGAGCGAAGTGATCTAAATAAATTGAACGCACGTGATCCGGAATCACTCTCGGCAGAGCAACAGTCGCGGAAACTGGCGTACGAGGAGCGCACACTACAGAATGGCGCAAATAAACTGCCCGTGCCACCGACCAAATTGGCAACAGAAGGAGGAGTGACGGCACCAGGTACTACACTTAGGGAACCAAATGGAACCGTGTGGCGTAGCGAGGGAGATTCATGGGTGACAAATGATGACAAGCGAAGCGATGCACAGCTCATTCGTGACGGATTCAGAAAAGTGGGCGACACGTGGTACGGACCAGGACAATGGCCAGACGGTAAAGGAGGTACGATTACGGTAGGTAATACAGAGGCGGATAAACCGAAACCGGGAGATCAGTGGCATGGAAGAGATGGAAGTTGGATATACGGAAAGGACGGCAAAGAGGACGATGGATATTGGTATAAAACCGGTGACGCACCAGGCACATCCGCCACGAATATTCTCGGTCGTGATATCGGAAGCATCCCGATAGGCACCCACACATTGCCAGACGGTAGCAAGGTGACGAACGATGGAAAACTACTTACCGTAACCTCCCCAAATGGTCAAACCAGGACATTCTCCGTTGCAGGATCAGCGGGGAATACTCTCGGCTCGCTTATGGGTCAAACACCAGGTGCCGACGCGGGAGCCGGCCTCACTCCTGAACAGCGCGCGGCATTGCAGGCACAGCAAGCACGATATGCCGGAGGCTTGGGCGGTGGCGGTGGCGGTGGCGGCGGTGGCGGCGGTTCCGGCATGGAAGGCATTATGCAGGCGCTCGGGCAAGCGCTTCTAAAAGCGATGCAGCCTCAGCCGCCGGCACAGCCATCGCAACCGTGCGCCGCAGATCAGAATGCATTTGCACAGCAACAACAGCAGTATCAGTACCAAATGCAGATGTATCAATACCAATTACAGCAACAGCAGTACCAAAAGCAGATAGGAGAGCTCATGGGCATGAGCCCGTATGCTTCGCTCATGCAGCCGCAACCTTCGATGCCATCCCCGTGCACAGCGCAAGGGGGCGGTGGCCAATGTCCTGCACTCCAACCACCTCCTCCGCCGAGCTCGTGCACCGTAGGGCTCTGGACTCCGGTGCCGACCCCGGGCTATGGCGGCCAGATGTGTCCGTCGTGGCAGTGTGTGCCGGGCCCACAGGTGAATTTGCCGAAAGCAGAGATATCGTGCGAACCGGAAACGATAGATCCGGGAATGGAATTCAGATTGGACTATGCATGTACAAATGCGGATTCGGCCGAAGGCGAAGGTTTTCGTACTGGTAGCAGACTCACTGGTGATTGGATCATAACGCCGCCATCGACCGCGACATCTACCACGTATGCACTGACGTGTACAAAGGGAAATCAGACATCAACGGATCAATGCACGGTGCGCACATCGAAGCTCTCGATTATCATCGTTGCCAATCCGCAAAGTGTGAAATCGGGAGAACGCAGTACTATAGGGTGGATTACTTCTGGCATGCAAGCGTGCACGGTGTCGTCGCCGGACATGCCCGAATTCACCGAGCGCACCAAGAGCAACACCAGTATAAATGGCGCGGCGACGAGCGACCCCATCCTCTCCAAGGTGGATGTGTTCCTCGACTGCACGACGCTCGGCGGCGATACACGCCGCGCAAGCGTCACCATCACGCCACGATAATTTTGTTACGCGTTTCATCAGACTTACCTAATTTTCACGGTCGTGAGAATTAGGTAAGAAATAAATATACACATTGCCTTCACGCGGCCGCGTAGAAATAATGTAGTTCATAGGACATCGAAGCACGATCAGTCACACGGGTTTTCAGGGCTTTCCACATACGGTTCAGAGCGGCCGCTGTATTCGGGGTATTATTACGGCATGTTCAAGTACGCGTTCGTTCGCGGCCTGCCCGACTGCAACATGCAGGCGGGTACCTCTGTCCTTGCCGCCCTCGTACTTGCCGCAGTACTCGGTGGTATGGCGCTCGTAATAGACGGTATTTCTCCATCGCACGCGCAACTGCCAAACAATTCGTCGCAGCTTGCACAGGCTGTGTCGTCGGACCTTTCAAAAGACGCGGGCATAGATGACATCGGAAAAGAACAGAAAGACGCCGCTAATTCTATTGCGAAAAAATGCGAAGAGGCAATCAAGGCCGCTAAAGCTGGGCAAACCACAGCAACAAGCAAAGGCGGCGGCATAGTAAAGGACGAAGATAACTGCGTCGCGGCATACCACGTACCAAACGACCCGACGTACAAAAGTACGGGTGGATATAAATGCGTCGGAAAATCCGCTTCGGTGAATCTTCTTACCAGCGGGGCAAGCGCGGGCGAAATACAGATCAAGGGAGCACCCGATCCGAACATGGAGCCAGGTAAATGTGCGGTCGTGGCGTGCGTTCCCAAGTCAACTAATTTAAATGCGTATGTAGAACTTGGTCTGTCTCTGCCCAGTAGTCTTGTTGGAGCAAGTAATCTTAAGACAGGGTCGATGCTCTGTGCTCCCGCAAACATGACGAGCATCGACAAATCACAAATCGTGAATCTGCTCAATACGAGCTCCAAGTCGTTCGATGTGCCACCCTCTGGCGGAGCATTGATACCTTCGAGTCCACTATCCAAATCTGATAACGATATCTTGAACCAAGTTTTTGGTAGAAGTTCGAATAATACATCTGGCCAGATTCCTATATCTGGAACCGGTCTTGCCGCTCCTCCGGAAGCCCGGATTAGACAGCTTGCTGAGGCAAACCCTAATGCGGAAGCGCAGGCTGCACAGCAAGCGGTGTTCAAAGCAACGTGCGAAGCAAACCCCCCACTGTGTGGTCCGGTGGCAACACAACGGTCGCCTGTTCCGCCCCCAGCGGATGCAGCAGCGCGCGCGGCGGCGGAAGCGGCCGCAAGAGCCCAAGCCGAGGCGGTAGCGCGCGCTGCTGCGGGCAGAACGGGCTTTGTAGACGCGACCAACCGTTCTGCAACGGGTGGGAGCTCGATGCTCAACGGTCTTTTGCAGGCGCTGACGCGCGGCCTTATGCAGCAGCCACCCCCGCAACCTCCGCAACAGCCACCCCAACAGTGCGGCACGGATCCGAACGCGCAACAGCAACAACTGCAGCAATATCAATACCAAATGCAACAGTACAACTATCAGCTGCAGCTCTATAATCAACAGCGATATCAGCAACAACTGCAGCAGCAGATGATGGGAGGCGGACTCGGTCTTGACTACGGTCTCGGGCTCGGCGGCTTCGGTGCACAACCCCCAGCACCCCAGCCTCCGCAGCCATGTACACCGTCCACACAGAGCCAATGCCAGAATCAAGTCCCACCCCCCAATCCGGCGGCATGCACCGCTGGTTCGTGGATGCCGCAATACCAAGGTGCTTGCATCGTGCAGTGGCACTGCGTTCCGCGTCCTGTGGCGCAGAATCCGCAAGCCAACATCTCATGTCAGCCGGCAGTTGCGGACGTGGGCATGAACGTCGCGATTACGTACTCGTGTGTCAATGCGACTTCGAGCGAAGGTGCAGGATTCTCGACCGGAGGCAAACTCGCGGGTTCGGCAACCGCGGTCGTGGTCGCACCGCAAGAGGGCAATACAGTGATATACGGTATTACCTGCAAGCGAGAACAGCAGACGGTAACAGAGCAGTGCAAGGTAGAGGTTTCCAAACCTTCAATCGTGCTTATCGCCAATCCGCGCGAAGTCGTGCGGGGCGAAAAATCGACCATCGGATGGGTCACGGCTGGCATGCGTTCATGCATCATCTCATCGCAGGACATGCCCGAATTCACCGAACGCAACGCGAGCAACACAAGCGTCAACGGCATGGCAACGACCGATTCGATACTTTCAGAGGTCACTGTCACATTGAAATGCACCACGCTCGGTGGCGGCACAAAGAGCGCCACCGCCACCGTTTCACCAAAATAGTTCTTAGCTCAGATCCCGAAAAACTCGAATATCTTGTGCGCGAGCGGTTCTTTCATGGGCTTTTCTTCTGCGCGCTCCACGAAGTACGCGCGCACCACTCTAGGATCGATTTGCTCGATAGGGATTATTAAATTGGGCGCGAGCCATTTTTTGGTATCAACCAAGAGTAGCGGCCGCGCATCGTGTTCGTCTTCCACCCAAAAGGAAATTATTTCATCAAAGCGGTGAAGTGTGTCGTTGACACGCAACCCCCTATCCGAGAGTTCGAATCGCGCGAGTTCGGGCGGAGATTTCGAAAGGAGTGCGATCGTGCTCGCCGCCACAAGCACGACCACGCCGAAGAGAAAGTCGCTCAGCAGTATGCTGATGATCGCGATAGAAATGGCGACGATGCCGAGCGCCCAGTACCAATCACTCCCGCGTTCGATGTGGTCGTGCTCGTACGCGCTCCAGCGCAGAATAACGTGCTCTTCGGGCATAGTCCTATAAATTGTATCATTCGGCGTTATGGATGAGTGCGCGTGATATCGTAACGTGGTACAACAGCGTCGGAGGGGTGGCTGAGTGGTCTAAAGCACCGGTCCTGAAAACCGGCGTGGGGAAACCCACCGTGAGTTCGAATCTCACCCCTTCCGCCCTAAGGAATTTTTATCGGAGGTATGCCGAGGGCTATACCACTGCGAGACATCCCGGAGACTTACAGAACGCATGGGCCATATTGAGACCATGCATGACTAATATTTCTTGTACTATAATCTTAGTTACAATGGCCAATCCATTTGAAAAAGAAAAGAAGCCTACTCGAGAGACCCAGAAAGTAACTTCTTGGGAAAAATGTACCGCTATAGCAAAGGGACTCATCGAAACTTACGGTGGCAACAGACTGCCGAGAGGTAGATATGGACGTCCGGCCCCAGAGGTTCCCGAAACTGCATCTGATGTTTTCTCTACGTTACCAAGCGAGAAACTTCAACATTTCTATGCGCACGGCGTTACACGTGGTCTAGAAGATACGGACATACTTGCTTCAGTCATCAGCATCCTTGAGAACTCTGCAGTGGTGGGTGATTTCGGGCCGTTGAGTGAAAAGGGTGTGGGTGCGCCGTATACAAATGCCCCCTACATCGTTATTGCACGTGAGACAAATTTCTTATGCTTCAAGATCGACGGAAAAGGCAAGCCTATTCAAATGGGGATTGAGTATGTCGGTGGACAAAAAGCTAATGCGTTGGAAGTCGATATAGCGGCTCTTGTTGTGAACGCGCAACATCCAGGACTCGTTGATGCTTTAAAAAAGCGCTATCCAAATGCGAACATCGTGGATGCCGTTGGTTTGAAAAAATTTCTTGAAGGAGGCTCTTAGGCGCCCTGCTGTCGAGGGCTCGGCATTGCATCGGAAAAGTAGCTAAAATATCCTTATGGTGCTTGAAGCAGGAAGTACTAACTGCGGACAGCCCGCCAGATTGGCGACCTTGAACCGAAGTAGAATAACGGTTTTAGTTGTATACTAAATCTCATAATATGAGTGTTCAGAAATGGCGTTGGGATCAGGGTAGACTCGCATACTTCCAGTTTGAAAATCTGAAAAGCATGGCTCAATGCCTCGTGCGTCTTGATGGTATTTCTCTTGAGCAGTCTGATGACCCACTTAGAAAAGAATTGGTAGAATCCACTGGCCTACCATTTGCCCCGGAAACTTATAAGGTTTGGAGAAATTATAAGCGAGTGTTCGAGTGTTCTTTTCTGGCTACCAATTTTGACGGCAAGCTATATGTGACAGATTTCTGCAAAAGATTGGCATTTGAGGATGGGGGCGAGGTGGATGTAGACGAATTTCTATCCCTATATATCCCAAGATTTCGCTATCCGTTCCCCGCTTTCGCTGAATACGACAAAGGTGAAAAACTTATTTATCCTTTCTGTGCCGTGTTGAAACGTCTATTTTCTGATTTTCTTATCCACAAGAAAGCTGCATTGTCGCTGGAAGATGTATTCTCGATTGTAATTGGAAACGAGTGTACTGGACTTGAGTCATTAGAACACTACGCCACCCTGGCTCCGACGGGGCATTCTCCGAGTGGAGATGAGGAGAGGCAGGTGAGAGAAATGCTGATCTTTATCAGTCAATTGAGCGTATTAAAATGGTACGATGGAAAACTCCATCTGGACATCTCCCCAAAAGATTACGAAGATTACAGCGGGTTTCAGTATCTTGTCACGCCTTTCTTTGTAGAATCTCGCGGCGACAAGGAAGCGGATTATCTCTCCCTTACCTCATTAGGCGATGAAATAACATATCCCTTTAAGCTTCAATCTCGAGAGATGCCGACTGACGATATATTTATCGAAGGAAAGAGGGCACGAGTAACTCATGTAAAAATTGAAAGGAGCCCACTCCTGCGCAGGATATTTCTTAAAACATACCCAGGAACGGTATGTAATATGTGCACTACTGATACAAAATATCGGTATCCTTGGACAGAAAATATTCTGGAGATTCACCATGTCCTACCGTTATCCTCCGCGCTTTCAGTGACAACTGAAGGGACATCGCTCGCAGACGTCGTGGGTATTTGTCCAAATTGCCATAAAAGTGTCCATGGTTACTACAGAAAATGGCTCAATGATAATAGCCTCGACGATTTTAGGAGCAAAAACGAGGCAAAAGAAATTTACGAACAAGCAAAGTCTAGTACAATACTTATATGATCGGACTACAGCAAAAAATTCCATTGAGTTTTCAGCTGGCGTTGTTGAAAAAATGTGTTCGTAAGGACCTAGATCTAAACGATGTACTTGAGGGAGAGGGTTTGACCTATGACCATTTGAGATATCGAGTATATTCTGATAATGATTTTGTTAAAACACCCTTTCAAACAATTGAAGATCTCAGACGCCCGAAAAAAAATATCCCAGCGGTTAGTTTTTTTTCAGGTGCGGGAGGTTTGGATATTGGATTTGACTATGCGGGGTTCGATAACCTTGCTTCAATAGAAAATAATGAATTATTCTGCGATACGCTAAGATTTAACAATCCAGGCCAGCTTGTCATCGGCCCTCCCGATTTTTCTGGAAACGTTAAGAAAAGAGATGAAATCGAGCATATTCTAAAAGAAAAACTCGAAATCAAGGCTCCTTTTGAGGGTGTGTTCCACGGAGGGCCACCATGTCAGCCTTTTAGTATTGCCGCCAACCAAAGATTTTCTAGAAAGGATAGTAATTTCAAAAGACGTGGATTCTCTGACAAAGAGAGAGGAAATCTCCTCGATGATTACATTTGGTTTATTGAGAAGTTTAAGCCAAAAGTCTTTCTAATCGAGAACGTCCCTGGTCTGTGGGAAATTGACAATGGGAAGGGTCTTAGTAAAGCACTACAACGATTGGCAAAAGCGGGGTATTCGATTCCAGAACCGAAAATACTAAATGCCGCTGACTTCGGTGTACCTCAAAAACGACGCCGACTCGTTATTGTCGGCTCAAGAACTAAGACTATGTTCACTATGCCATTTGATAAAGTGAGCCAGATACCTTGTTCGGTAATTTTTGATCAAAAAATCAAAAATAAAACCAACCATTTAACAAGAGAGCATGCTGCTGAATCTGTACTCCGATATATGGAATTAGCTTATGGCCAACGCGATCACCTTGGCAGGGTTGATAGACTCAATCCTCATTTCCCCAGCAAGACGGTAATTGCTGGAGGCGTGGCTGGAGGCGGCAGGTCACATCTACACCCTTACTCGCCAAGGACCCTGTCCGTGAGAGAGAGTGCTCGGTTGCAAACTTTTCCTGAAAACTATGTCTTTGTGGGACCGGTAGCGCGGCAGTTCACGCAAGTAGGGAATGCTGTTCCTCCCCTACTGGCCTTTCGGATTGCGGAACAAATTTACAAACAATTTTATAAGTAACAGCTCTTGGTATTACGAGCGCTCCGACCGTTCCCCCTGAATTCGCGCGATCGCAAAGTCGCTCAAAAACCCTTACACTGCTTGGAAGGGTTTGGTTCATGACCGAGCCCCACCGCATATGAAACTATCGGGTGTTGTACAAAAAGGAGTAAAGCGGGGAAGCAAACTGGGTTATCCGACCGCCAATATTCCGCTCGCCGATGATACCGTCTCCGGTGTTTATGCTGCGCACGTGTATATTAAAAATGAAGCCCTCGGCCGTAGCCCTACGGGCGAGGCACCGTATATGGCAGCCGCCTTTGCCGATTCAAAGCGAGGCCTCCTCGAGGTGCACCTCCTCGATTTTGAAGATGATTTGTACGGGCTTGAAATAGAAGTGGAACTTTGTAAGAAGCTACGAGACAATGCTGATTTCGATGATGATACAGTGCTCCGTGCCGCGATTGCTGTAGACATTGCAAATGTGCGTGAATACTTTAAGAATTGAAATATGTTCAGCGGAACCATCGAGGCAGTGGTACCAATAGGATCGGCGCGAGAGGTGGGTGCGATTAAGCGCCTTCGCATAAAAAAACCGCGGTCGTGGAAACTATCGAAAGGTCAGAGTATTAGCATAGATGGTATTTGTTCAACCGTCGTTTCGAGTACGGCAAATTCGTTTGATGTGGAATACATACCAGAAACTCTGCGAAAAACGACGGCCATGAATTTTGCGCGAGGCAATGCAGTAAATCTTGAGCGCTCGCTTACCCTCAACACGTTGCTCGATGGACATATCGTCCAGGGTCACGTTGATGCGCGCGGTCGTGTTGTAGCACTCGTCGAGACAGGTCGCGCAAAAGAAATAATCATCTCGATACCACAAGATCTAATGCCGCTTATCGCACTGCATGGCTCGATCGCGATAAATGGTGTGAGTCTCACGGTCGCCCGAAGAGGTCGCGCATCGGTAACGGTGGGGCTCATACCGCACACGCTCAAGGTTACGAATCTCGGCGGACTTGATGTTGGAAGTGAGGTGAATATCGAGACCGACCTCCTCGCGCGCTATCTGGCGACCAGAGCAAAAAGTGCTACAGTGACACGCGATGCAAAGAAAAGAGCTCGCAAAAAAGCATAAAGCGGGGGATGCATCGAGGCTGCGAGTGGGTATCGTCGCGTCACGCTTCAACGAAGACATCACCGATCCAATGCTCGAGGGCGCACGAGCGGTCTTGCGCGAATGGAAAGTAAAACCGAAAAATATCTTTGTGGCACGAGTGTATGGCAGTTTCGAGGTGCCGCTTGCGGGAGCGCAGCTAATAAAAAAGAAACGACTCGATGCACTCATCGCCATTGGTTGCATCGTCAAGGGTGAGACTCGGCATGACGAGTACCTCGCTGGTGCGACAATGCAGGGCTTAATGCGCGTTCAGCTCGACGCACAGGTACCTGTGGGCCTCGCCGTACTCACCACCAACACGCTTGCGCAGGCGCGCGCGCGTTCGCGCGGCGCGTCGAACCATGGCGCACAAGCCGCACGCGC
>C687J35174_10004195_pt1 | contig 19468 bp, 19 predicted proteins | sample RifCSPhighO2_01_FD_35174 | JGI IMG/M metagenome (IMG submission 35174) | reverse complement strand
TATACATTTTTATAATATATCACAAAATTTTAATAAAAAAAACGGGCCGCGTAATCCGCGGCCCGAGACCATTTCTGGCCATCATTCCTACTCGGGAACTGTGAGCGCCTTCATCTTGCCCGACTCATACGATTGATTTGTCGTCTCGGTGGTAACAATCAGTTCCATTTGAGACAAGGCGTCCGTTCCACGAACGACCTTCTGTCCGATCTGGGCCCGAAGCGACGGATAACCGATCCAATTGACAAACAGGCTCCGGACCCATCCGGTCTGCCTGTAACTCTCGTACGCGCGGAGCATGTCAAGCTGTTTGGACTGCTTGGCTTTGTAGGCCTCGCGCCCGGAGGCAACGAATGAAATTATCTTGTCATAAACATCGAGCTGACCGCGAAGATCAGGATAAGCCTCGACCATAGCGGAGAAGAAGGCTCCGCCTTGCCCGCGTTCAACGGGCTGGCCGTCCTTCCCTTCATACCGGCCCTTGACCGCATCGGAGATGATCTTATCCATCTTCTCCGACTTAAGATTTGCCAGCCCTGTCTGCTCGTAGAACGCGACTTCATAGTTCCCAAGCTCATTCTGGTTGTCTTGATACTGCGCATTGAGCGCCGTCTCCTGACTAACCAGATTGTTGCGGACTCCGTTAGCGTAGCCGTATAACGACACGCCACCGGCGAACAGACCGCCCAACACCACAACAGTGATGATGAGCAGAACCGGCACCGAACCCCTCTTGCTTCGTCGACCGTTCATTCCGTCCTCCTTCCGCCGACCTTGTCGGCGATGCTGGTTTTCTGAACACGGATCCAGGCCCGCATCTCCCGCCACTGGGACTTCCACCACTTCTTGATGCGGTTGACATCGAATGGCCCGGAATGATTGCGCGGATCACGAATGCCGTGCGCTGCAGCAGCGTACCACACGACACCGCACCCCAGCAATGACAGAAAAAGGATCATGCCATGCTGGAACCATGTGAGTTGGATTTCATTGGCAAGGTATCTGAAGCCTTGCCCGAAATCGTCAGGATCTTTGGACGACATGCTCACTCGCCTGAAACGGGTTTCTTTCAATTCCCGTCCCCAGATGATAGAGCCCAGACGGCCGTTCACTTCCTGACTGCTTTTTACCTTCTGGCCATAGATTTCAAAATGGCCCCGGATGCCTCCGATAACCGCCTCCGGCAAAAACGGCACACCCACAAGACTGTTTCGGATCTCGGTAATCATCCGCTCGTTGCCAAGCGGCATGCCGATCATCGCGCGGACCCAACTGACAGACTCACCGTCCTTTGTTCCAACAACAACGACAATGGTATTTTTACTCAAAGCATCCTTCTGGAAGTGTTTCGTATTCTGCCAGTAGGCTTTTAGCGTTAGGGCATATTCATCCGGACTACTGCCGACCTTTCTGAGGTCAGCATCATGAATCAGAACAACGTGAAGATCTCCCTGAAGTTCCGAACCGAGTGCCGCGTTCAGGTATGCCACTTTTTCGGACCACGCTCCTGTATCTACACGAAGCGTCGGGCCGACAGAGTAGGCCTTCCTCGCCATGTAGTAATCATACAAACCGTGAGACAACTCCGGCAACATTTTCACGGCAAGCAACTTTTCAACTTCTCCCGAATATTGGTTCAGAATAGTTGAATCACTCGCCAAAATGTAGTTGTCGTAACTGGCTCGCGCCGTTACAGGCCCGGGCTTTCCTGCCCGGACTCTGACGTCAGCCGCTTTCCAAAACTGCGGCTCACTAACGCCAACTCTGTCAATTACATACTGGGGAATGTTTTTCGAAGTCCGCCACCGATGAGATTGCGGATTTTCCGGAAACCGATGCTCGGCAATCGTGTAACTGCCAAGAGTCGTCTGCACGGAATACGATGTCTCTACTGTAACATACGGGCAATCGTGATAACGCGTTTCCGGACGCCAGCACGTACTACACGAACTGCGTCCGTCTTTATCCGTCGTACAATTGCACTGATACGAAACCATGACGATGTACGGGTCGCAGTCATACTCGTGCCAGCAAGGGCCGTCACGGGCACACTGAACCGGTTCGGCCACAGCCTGCAGTTCCCAACCGTTCCTGTACTCATTGAACGAAAGGTTGCTCGACCTTACTACCGACCAGCCGGCCCAGACTATCAGCGGAGTCAACACGAAGCTGATTGCCAAAAGCCCAAGGCCGTATTCTCCCCACGTAATTTCCAGATTATTTCTCTGGTAGTCCAGGAAAAACTTGATAGCCAGACCTGCGAGGGCCGCAATCAGGATTCCCTGAAAAATTAGTCCCGTCATTTTTTCTTACCTCTTATTCAATTGCCAAAGACCACCAGTTCAATATTATACAGCACAATTCAAATATAATCAAGTTATGTTTGAATACCAAAAAAGACCTTTATAGATTGATAAGAAAGTTTTCCAGAGCCAGGCGGTGGTTGAATTGAGGCTGAGAGAGCAGAGAGTTAAGCTTTAGAAGATTTTTTAAAACTTTATGGTTTGGGTTTTCCCGTGCCCGGAGAGTGTGTATCAGGCCGATGACAAGACCCTGATAACCTTTCCCGGCAAATAATTTTTCGGCATATTGCATACGTTCGGTTATTCCTTGTCTTGCCACATTCATAAACTCATCTACCGCTTTGGCGGTTGCCTTATCAATCCCCCTTTCGTTCAAAGGCAAAAATTGCACTTTCTCGCATCTGGACAAGACTGTCGGAAGAATTAATTTCGGCTTAGAGCTTATTAAAATAATGACGGTAAAAAGCGAAGGCTCCTCCAGCATTTTCAAAAAAGCGTTGGCGGCCTCCGGTACCAGCCGGTCGGCATCATTTATAACCACGAATTTGTATGGGCCAGCGTAGGGCTTCAGGGACAGACATGATTTCAGTTTGCGGATATCCTCAATATATATCTTGGTCTCTTCTTCCTCCAAACGAGGAGTGAGCAATTTAAAATCAGGGTCACTCTCCGGTTCCCGCTGATTTACCAGGCGAAATATGTCATAGGCAAACATCTTCTTGCCTATTCCTTCCGGCCCGGAAAAAAGGTAAGCGTGCGACAAAACACCCTGCTTCACGACATTCTCAAAATACTTCTTATTATTGTTGTGGCCCGTTGTTTTCCATGTCATTTTTTATTGCCGGCAGATTAACATCTTCTGAAACCGCCGGAAGATTCGCCTCATGTCGGCCGGTTTTTTTTAAGTAGACATACAAGACAACCAAACCGGTTATGACTAAACCCACTATTAATTGAACTTGCATGTTTTATACTTGCGGAGCCAGCAATGCGGAGGCGATCTTATCCGCCGCATCAGGCGTGGCAAAGGTTTTTAATTTTTCACCTATGGAATTATATTTATCGGGCTCAAGAATAGATTGAATCTGATTAATTATTATATGGGGCGTAAGATTCTCTTCTTCTATCATGGCTGCGCCGAATTTTGAGAATTCGAGTGCATTTTCAAGCTGATGATCCGAACTGGAATTTGTTATGGGAATAATTATAGCGGGCTTCCCAAGTATGGCAATCTCAAAGATAGAGCCGGCTCCGGCTCGTGATATGATTATGTCCGATGCGGCATAAACCATTGCCATTTCTTTCTCGCTGAAAAAAGGATAAAGCTTATAATTGTTTTTCAGAGAATCGGCATATTCACCCTCGCCTTCTTTGATTAATTTTTCAATTTCTGTCTTTATTGACTGGTACTGACTTTCGCCGCATTGGTGCAATACTTGAAAATCTTTGACCACCATCACAAGCGAGTCCAGAATTATCCGGTTTATTTTTTGGGCGCCTTGGCTGCCTCCAATCACCAATATGGTCTTGAGGCCGGGATTCAGGCCAAATTTTGCCATGGCCGCCATTCTGTCGCCTGTCAGCAATTCTTTCCGGACAGGGTTTCCCGTTAAAACCGTTTTGCCGGCCTTAAAGTATTTCTGACTTGAATTGAAGGAAACAAAAACCGTCTTTGCCAATTTTCCTAAGATTCTATTGGCAAGACCGGGAATAGAATCCGACTCGTGGGCAAGCAAAGGAATAAAATAAAGCTTCGCCGCCAACGCGCCCGGCAAAGACGCATACCCGCCCTTGGCAAAGACGATGTCGGGCATAAACCGGAAAACGTGCCATAAGGCCTGGAAAAACCCGACCGGCATTTTGAAAATATCCAGAATCGTCAGCGGACTGAAATATCTTCTTAGTTTTCCGGCCAAAATAGGTTTGAAATTCAATCCAGCTTCTACTGCCGCTTCTTCCATGAACTTACCTTCTCCCAAAACCATCAACTCCAAAGGAATCCCCGTTTGCTGGGTTTTTTCTTTCAAAGCGTTGGCAACGGCAACCAGCGGAAAGACGTGCCCTCCGCTGCCGCCCCCGAGAAGTAAGATTCTGTAGCTCATCCTGCAATAATTTTACCTTTTTTCGAGTGCCTGACGCAAATCCCACGCTAAGAATTATTTTATCTCAACAATTTTCTGCCTCGAAATGTGACCGGAAACTATCCGGATATTTAGGGTATGAAAATATTCTGAAAGCAGTTTGACTATCGCCCGATTTGCCCGCCCTTGAACAGGCGGGTCTTTAACTGATACCACAAAATTAAGGTCGTCTATTTTTTCAACTTTATTTTCATTTGAGTTCGGCTTCGCTTTGACGTTAATACGCATTACCTTAGTTTATAGTCGGTTGCATTTTTTCAATAACCGACTCGAGGGCTTCTTTATGATCCTCAACGGAATGCCCGCATAAAAGATCTTCATCGTCCTCGTCTTCGGCATCTATTCTTTCCAGTTCCCTTTTGGCTATCTGGCCGTAAAGTGTTTTTAATTCTTCAGACGGATCGTATTTAATTTCCATTTCGTTAGTATTGATTAGTATGTCAGTAAAAATTTTCATATTTTCTTCTCCCACCACCCCAGCCAAATCCCTTACCACTTCCGGATTCTTTTTAAAAGCACGCCCAAGAGCACAGATAGTTTCTCCGTCAAATGTAATTTTTCTTTCTATCGCCTTCGGAATTTTTTTAAACTTTCTAAACATGGCAATATTTATCAATTCGATTTTATTTGAGCAGTTTCAACATTTCCTGCCAGGAGCGGGTGTTGATGATATCTTTTTTCTCCGCCCAACCGCGGCGTGCCTGGCCGATGCCGTACTTAAGATATTGTAAGTGGACCAGCACATGAGCATCGGTGTCAATGGAGAGTTTCACGCCCATTTCTACCGCTTTGCGGATATATTCGTCCTTGAGGTCCAGACGGTCGGGAAAAGCGTCTATTTCCATCACGGTTTTGGTTCTCTTTGCGGTTTTGAGCAGATCGTCCATGTCCACTTTGTATGCCTCGCGTTTTTGGATGAGGCGCCCCGTCGGATGGAAGATTATATCCACATTCGGATTTTCCATCGCTCTTTTGATGCGGGCGGTCATGTCTTTCTCGGACATATTGAATTTGGAATGGACGGCGGCGCCGACGATATCCAGTTTTGCCAGCGTTTCATCATCTATATCCAGAGTGCCGTCGGGCATGATGTTCACCTCGGCGCCTTTCAAGACCTTAAATTTTGAATTTTGATTTTTGAATTTTAAATTTATTTTATCTATCTCGGCCATTTGTTCAACAAGGCGTTTCTCGTCGCTTCCTCCGGTCATGGCAAGGGACTTGGTGTGGTCAGTGATGAGTATATATTCATGGCCTAATTCTTTGGCAGCTTTGGCCATCTCTTCAATAGAATTCCTACCGTCGGTCCAGTCAGTCTGGACTTGTAAATCGCCTTTTATATCGTCATAACCGATAAGTTGCGGCAATTTGCCTTCAAGCGCGGCTTCTATTTCGCCTTTGTTTTCGCGAAGCTCCGGCGGTATCCAATCCATGCCGAGCTTTTTGTAAACTTCCTCTTCGGTTTTAGAAGCCAACAACGTTTTCCCGCGCCATAAGCCGTAATCATTCAGCATCCAGCCTTTTTTTTCAGCAAGAGTCCGCAGAGCGATGTTGTGTTGTTTATCGCCGGTCCAGCCGATAAGGGCGGCGCCCGTTGATTTTGGGTCCAGAACCCAGATATCCGCATCGATATCAATGCTTAAACGAACCAGGGCCTTGTGCCTGCCTTTAGAGTAGATACTTTTAACTTCAGAAAATTTGAGGAATTTTTCAACCACCTCGGCAGGCTTGTCTGAAAAAGCGATGAAATCCAAATCGCCGACAGTTTCCTTCATCCGGCGCAAAGAACCTCCAAACTCGGCGGATTGGACCTCCGGCAAAGCCCGAATCTTCTCAAGTATTGTCTCTGCTATAGGCATTATTTCCCCCAAAAGATACCGGCCATGCTCTTTTTTCAGAAAGCTGATGCCTTTCAAGATATTGTCCTGAGTTTTTTTGCCGAATCCGCCTTTAACGAGTTTGCCTGCCGCAGCGGCTTTTTCCAGCTGGTCGCGGGTTTTAATACCGAGTTTTTTATAAAGACGGAGAATTGTCTTCGGCCCAATGCCTTCGACGGACACCAAGCCTTCAATATCCACCGGAATTTCTTTTTTGAGCTTCTTGTATTCTTTGACCTGTTTTGTTTTGATATATTCCTCTATTTTTTCGCCGATAGACGGACCGACGCCGGGAATGTCTTCAAGAGCTTTCAGGCCTCCATGCTTATAAATATTACCGATATCTTCGGCCAGGGATTCAATGGAATCGGCGGCCTTCTCATACGCGCGCGGCTTAAATCCCACTTCTTTCATTTCAAGCAAAATCGACATTTCGTACAAAATTTTTGCAATTTCTTTATTTATCATATTATTTTGTTTTTATAAACGCAGTTCGTTTGGCCAAGTTCGAGGCAAAATCGAGCATTGCGACGAGCCATAGTGAACTATGGTGAGGAGCAAGCGGAGATTTTAACGAAAAAATTGGACAAACCCTTTAGGGCCCGTACCGCTTTACGAAAGTAAGCGGAGGGCGAACAAGTTTATTTAGCGCCGTCAGGCAACGGCCTGACTGTGCCACGAGATACTTTACCCCTCAAGTCCCTGAAAATTTTAATTTGCTGAACAGCGCCAAAAACGGCAAACATACCTCCCAACAGAAATACGAACTGAAAACCGAATTTTTCCGCTAAAAGTCCGCCCATGGCAGCGGAAGCCGCCGCGCCGATCCCGATGGCGATAGAGTCCAGAGACCATTCCACATTCTCCTGCATTTTATCGACATGTCTGGTAAAAATCGCATACCAGGGAGGGATGGCGAAAGATGCCCCGATGCCGTAAAGCGCCTGGATCATATAGATATGGCTTGCTTTTGTTGCAAATAAATACAAAAACGGCACTAGCGCAATAAGAAAAGTGCCCAAAACCATAGAATAAAAATCGTCATATTCGCCGTGATTCTTGTCCAAATATTTGGCAATCGGGATTTGAAGGCCTGATTTGAATATCTGAAAAATGGCGGCGGCAAAACCGACAACCGCCAAAGTCCCCCCCTCAATTTGTTTGGTGACGAATATCGCGAATACCGGGGCAAAAATAGAAAAACCGGCATTAATAAAGAAGTCGGATAAGACCAGGGTTTTGACGACATGGTTAATTTTCATATAAATTAGTTTACAGCTTTTAGTTTACAGTTTCCAGTGTTAAGTCCACAGAATAAAAAAGCAGCCCCAAAAGACTGCTTGCTAAAAACCCTAAACCATAAATTAAAAACTGATCAGAGATGCGGAAATCCGAATCCAGAAGAATCATCATCGCCGATAGGCAGCAGGTCTGCGGTAAGCTTGCGCAAAGCATCGCGGACAACATTAGCAGAATCTACAATATCCTTTTGCCATAATTTGGCGGCTAATCCCGCAACGTGGGGAGAAGCCATGGAGGTCCCCGACAAAATAGCGTATCTGCCGTCTTTCCATGTTGATTCAATATTTACGCCCGGAGCGGCAAATTCAATGTCTTTTTCTTCAACAACATAGGGCTTGGAGGTGAAATTATTCCCCCGCGAACTCCAGTCCGGAATTTTTATATCGGCGTTAACGGCTCCTACGGCAATCGCATTGGCATCTGCCCCGGGATAATCAATACTTCCGGCATAAGGGCCGTCATTGCCGGCGGCGGCAACAACTAAAACGTTTTTGGAAATGGCATAATTGGTGGCATCGATTATCAATGGGCTCGGATTATCAGAACCCAAGCTCATGTTTACAATGTTAGCCCCATCGTCGGCAGCAGTCCTTAAGGCAACAGCGATATCATCTGCCCAACAAGTGCCGTTATTAGAACAAACCTTATAAGCAAAGACACCGGCTTCAGGAGCCATGCCGTATATTCCAAGTCCGTCCAAACCGCCATCTGCGGCGATTATACCCGTAACATGGGTTCCGTGGCCGTTTTTGTCGTCGCATTTTCCGTCAGCAATAGCTGACGGACCGGAAAAATCTTTACAAGCTTTGACCCTGTTTTTAAGGTCAGGATGAGTTTTAAGAACTCCCGTGTCTAATACCGCAACATTAACGCCTAAACCTCCCGATGATTTTGAAAGCAAGGGATCATTGTAAATTGTTTTTATGCCCCAGGGAACTTGTTCTGCCGGTTTAGCTCTTTGCGCCTGAACCTTTCCGCTTGTTACCGGCGCCTGCGATAAATCGGGCAGGACGTTTAACTTCTTAACGGGTTCAATTTCTACCCCGAAAATCTTCGCGACGCGAAGCTGAAAATCGGTTAGGTCGGCGGTAAAACCGTTATCAAAATTATGCCTGACACCGAAGGATTTTTTCCACCAGCCGGAGGTGGATTTAACAAAATAACGGGTATCGTCGGCAGCGGCATAGGATAAGCGGGCAAAGGCCAAAAACAGCAAAATAACGACAATATAAGGGGTCTTTTTAGTAATCATATAATAGGGTTAATAATAGCAAATTCGCACAAATCTGGCAATCCACAGGTCACTCGCTCTACTTCATCCCATAGAACCGCCAGGACATATACCTTCATCGAACCAGAATAGATTTGTTCCGGCGGCAAATCTTTCTTGTCTCTCGGCATTTCGCAGAACCAAGCCTGAATGCCTCCGAGTCCTTCTCTGAAGGCATATATCCCGAGCGGTTTTTAAAATAAGTGAAACCCCAACCCATTTTAGACCGTTTGCCTCCGAGGGCAACATAATGCTCAAATTAGTTGATAATTTGCTTATTTTATAAATCTTAGCCGGAAAATCCGCCTCTTCGGCGGAGGAACGGATGCTAAGATTTATTAAGCAAATTGAGATCTAATTTGAGTATTTGTCCGAAGAAGACCGGAGGCGCAGGCAATAGGTCGGAAATGGGTGGGGGTTGAGCAGTCTATTCCTCGTCCGACAAGAACTTATCAATCCCGTTTTTAAGTTTGTCGCTAAATTCCTTGATGCGGTCGGCTAAAAACAGGGACCGGATAAAGGCCGACCGGAATATTATCTTCAGGATATAGCCGAGCGCGATTGCTCCGCCGAGGAAAATAAATATAAATACAAAGTTTTTAAGATAGTCGAAAAGAAATTTATAACTCTGGCCAAAAAAGAATCCGACAAAAAACACCATCCCTATCCACATAACCGAGCCCAGAAAATTATACAAAGCAAATCTCTTTAAATCATACTTGAACGAGCCGGCGGTTATCATAGTTGCGATTGTCAGCGACCAAGTAATCTTTGCAAACAATATCGCCCGGCCGCTGTAGCGTTTGAAATATTCTTCAACTTTTTCGATTATCTTCCTGCTTTTTTTATCTTTACGGCCCCATTTGTCTATTGGCTTAGACCCGGCATAGTATCCGACGGCATACCACGCAAATCCATTGATAACCTCGCCCGTAAGGCAGATAAAAAATGCCGGCCAGAGAGATATGCTGGCAATGGAGGCCAAGAAACCGGCCAATATGGTCGTATTCATTCCCTCTATGGCAGCCCCCAGAAAAATAAATAAATACTTATAGTGGATCAGGGCCGGAAAATGTGATTGAAAAAAATTAAAAAAAGTTTCCATGCACGAAGTGGTTTTACTTAAAATCTTTTAAAATCCGGAAATCCTTCACCAGGGTATCTTTGGTAGTTTTATTATATATCGCCACGGCGGGGTGATATAGTGGAACGATTTTTATTTTTCCGAATGGGGTCTCTGTTTCAAATATTTTGCCGTGCATTTGGCTGATTGAACAGAGCTGTGATTCAAGGCCAAATTTTCTCATGACGTAATCCATCGAGAACCGGCCGAGAGTGGCGATAACCTCCGGCTGGATTATCTCTATCTGCCTGTCCAAAAACGGTCCGTAGGCCTTAATTTCTTCGGGTAACGGGTCTCTGTTGAACGGCGGCCTGTCTTTGACGATATTAGTTACATAAACATCTTTGCGGTCTATGCCGACCGAGGCAAGCAATTCATCCAATATCTTCCCGGCGGCTCCGCAGAACGGCCTTCCGGTTGCCGCCTCGTTCTTGCCGGGAGCCTCGCCTATAAACATTATCCTGGCACGATGGCTTCCCTCTCCGATAACAGGAAAAACCTTGTTTTTAATACGCTCCTTATAAAGCGGGGACTCTTCGAGACCTGCCCCGCCCTTGCCAGCAAGGGCGGGGTTAATGACTTCGTCTTTGATTTGTCTTAGGAGTTCGGTTCTATCCATCATCATAGTTTACTATAAGCTGTTTGGGTTGTGAACAGATTCGCTCCCAGCCACATACCCCCGACTCGACCGATAGTCGCCTCGCTCCAGCGGCTCGGCGCTATCTACATGCTCGGCCCTCACCAAGCACCAAGCTTCGGGCCTGCGCAAGTTCTCCCTGTGGGTATATGGCTGGTCGCTCTTAATTAAGCAAAAGCGAAACCCTAATCTATTAGAGGGACTTACGGAACTCGACGGAGTGGCTCGGAGAAGGTTCACGGTGCTTTAGTCCGGGAATCTCTGTAATACGAGGCAAAATTCCAGCAAGAATTTATGCCGTGCCCGAGAATGGGTTAGGGTTGAGCGATTTTAAGAAAACAAAAAAGGAGCAAATGCTCCATTTAAAAAATTAGGGGGCGACACGTTGTCGCCCCCGACCGAAGACAGTCGTTAGACACTGGTCCCGGTCTTGGTCTTGGCCGCCTTCTTTCCCTGCCGATGGGACTTGGCCTGATTCCCGCCGACGCCGGCAACAGCCACGCCACGGTTCTCAATGATACCTTCTGACTGCCTGGCACGAAACCGAGCGCGAAGACGCTTGTTGCGGCGGTGGTCACCGTGTTCACCAGCCGGCGGCGGACACTGGCTCGGGCCGTGCATGTGGCCCTCTCGAATTTTGTGGTCGCCCCTGAAAGGACACGGAACGAGCATGCGAACCTCCTTGTGAAGAACTGCGTTTGCCAGACTATTGTTGTTTAAACATTATATTACCATCTCTAAACAATGTCAACACCTCACCTTTGGAGGATATGTATCCCAGCAGCGGTCGGCTTAGACATTCTTAACTGTGTTTATACTTAAACTATTGTTGACTATATCTAATCATGGACATGAAGCCCGCCAATCCTCCAAAGGTGAGGGGTCAACCCGGCGCAGAGAAGCCAGAACATTAACCTCCCCTGCTGGAGGGTCAACAAAAAATGGTCAAACAGACCGACGAACAAGAAAGATAAAAATAATATCAAAAAAGAGTAGTGGTATAGCTTCTCCATTTTAGTGCCAACAATAAAATCTTTAATAAGGAAAATAAGAAATAATATAAACGCGGCAATGCCCAAAATTCCCATTTCCGAATAGATAAGCAGATAGATATTGTGAACCGGCTGATACAAATTGCGAGGCAAATTGGGGTCTTGGACCATCAGCCAATTAACAAAATTTCCGGCGCCGGCGCCGAACCAATTTAACGATTTCAACGATTCCTTGTTGTAAAAAATCCTTAACTGAACCGCCTCCTCTTCAGAAGAGATTTTAACCCTACTAATTGCCTCCGGCCAGTAAAAAACTCCGAATAACACAACAACCGCAGCGCTAATAACCAAAATTTTGGTCAATTTGACCCTGTTCAGCCCGCGGGCAAAAATTCTCCTGAAATTCTTTTTGTTCAAGACAAGGACCGCCCTTGCGGCAAATCCGGCAAACCATAAAAATATCATCACCCGGGCAAATGTAAAAAACAAGGAAAGCAGAATAAGGGGGTAACTTGCCAGAAGAAATATGCTGAATTTAGGGTGGTAGATTTTGTTTTGGTGGTAAATGTGAAAATAAAGGTAGACAAAATAAAAAGAAAAGGCAGCCAAAAATAGGTACGCGGCCAGAATATTCGGGTGAGGCGTAGTTCCGTAGGCCCGGATTATTTTCTCGCTGTTCAGATTATAAAACGAGGCAATACCGATTAAATCAGATGATAAGACGCTTTCGCCCAACAACTTTAACCCTAAACTGGACTGCTTAAAGAATTGGATAATCGCAATTACCGCCTGAAACAATCCCCCGCAAATCAAAGCTGTCATTGACCCTATCAAACCAAATTTATAAACCGCGTAGCTTTTTACGTAGAAATAGAAAACAACTAATTCTGCGAGTTTTAAAACATTATAAGCGCTTAAGATATAGCTGGAAGAGTTTTTTATGGATACTGCCGAGATAGCAATAAGGGCAAATAAAAAATAATCATATTTTTCGATCTTTGGCTTTACTCTGCCGAGAACCCAGAACCCGAAAAGAATAATCAGCAGGATATCTGTGCCATAAAGAGATATCGCCTGCCATTCGTTAAAATTCCAGTTCTGGTGCCACAATATTTTCCGCGTCTGGAACGGAATCGCAAACAGCAGGAAATAAAATAAAAATTGTTCGAGTTTGTTCAACAACTTTGCCAGCATGGTCATGTTTTATAATTATGCCATATCCATAGCACCTCACAACCTCCATGCGTGACTGCGGGGTGCCCTTTTCTAAAATCTTGCTAATTTTATAAAAGGGCACACCCTCCGCCGGTTGCTTTGGTTGTAAATGACAATTAGCAAGAGAAGTTCAAACTCTTCCGGATAATGCAGGATACTTAGTAAAAGTTGAAAATACAAAAAATGTGTGTTATAATCTTTTATCTTTGACAATTTGGGAGATAAGAGATGAACGCTCTCATTTGGGCCGGCAGCATCCTTGCTCTCCTGACATATTTCCCACTGTGGAAGCAGATCAGAAGCGGCAAGGCGAAACAGAACTTTCTCACATGGGCATTATGGAGTGCACTTGATGCGGTTGTTGCCGCCACAATCATCGTTCAGGAGGGAAATTTTCTTTTGCCGGTGGTCTATACCATCGGAGGCACATTGACCGTGTACTTTATCTTGAAGGCCGGCAATAAGGCAGCATGGACGTGGTTTGAGACAATGGTTGCTTCGCTGACGATTGTAAGCATGGTAATCTGGTATTTCTCCGGCGAAAAGATGGCTACTATCGCAAGCACGACGGCCATGCTCATCGCCGGTATCCCGCAACTCGTCGATGCATGGAGAAAGCCCCAGGACATGCCAATTCTTGTATATTCCAGTTATTTCATCGCCAACTACCTATCAATGGCAGGCGGGAAGAGTTGGGTAGTCGAAGAACGATTTTATCCCGCTAGTGCCGCAGTCTTCTGCTTCTTAATCGCAGTACTTGCCACTCGAAAATTCTGGCTGAAACAAGAACTTGCTAAGGAGGCGAAATGAGGAAGACAAAGAAATCCTGGTTCCGGCGGATGCTTGCGAAGCTTCGCCGAAGAAATCCCCGCACCATGACGGGCTGTCCTCCCAAACAGCAACCTGTCAAAAAATTCTAATACAACAGTGCCCCGCACGACAGAAAGCCCCGCGCTTCGTCAGGCGGGGCTTTTTTATTTGATGAATAGTGCATACACAATCCCCGTTCCGAACATGAAGATGAGGAGATAATAAATAAATTTCGGAAGTTCCAAACTATATTCCGGGACCCTGTCCCCTTTTGATTTTGATTTTATGTAAACGAATGTCAAAACTATCCCTTCAAGCCCGATGGCAACTGAACCGGCCAAGCTTATGATATCAATAAAGGTCCGCAAACCGCCCAAGAATAAAACCAAAGGAGGGGCAACAACCAAGAGCCAGGCCAATTTCCTCGGAACATTATAATCGAGACGGAACATGTCCAAAAAAGCCGAGCCCAGCATTAAAAAAGAAGTGCTGACGGCCAAAATGCCGAAAAACGAACCAAGAAATATTATTTTGCCGCCCAAAAATTCATATAAACCCGATACGGCATCCGGTGTAGTCACGCTTCCCGATATGCCCAGAACCGTAAAAGCAAACAGCAAATAAAGCGCGCCGGTTAAAACAATCGCCAACGAGATGGATTTTTTCAAGCCGCCTTCTTGTCCGTTCAATATGCTTCTCTGAATGGGAATTGATGAAAATCCCGCAAAAGCGAAAAGTAAAACTCCATAGGGCAAGAACCAGAATTCCCGTTGAATTCCGGCAAGATTAGACAAATCTATTTTATTTATACCAACACCGAATATCATGAGCACCACCACGGTAAACAAGCCCACCAAAAGCAGTTCAACCCAGGAAATTCTTCTGATTCCCAATAAGACCAGAACCGAAAGAACGAAAAAAAACACTAAACTATATGAGGCCGGGGAGGCATAAAGAACAGAAGAGAAGATATTGTTCAGAAAATCTCCGGCAATAACTATGTATGCAAGCAGAGCGGAATACAGTCCGAGGGCCACGGAAAAGAAAATGGCTCTTTTAAACCACGGCCCGAGATATTTTTCGGTATAACCGGTTATCTGATGCTCTTCGTGGGTCCTCAAAACCACTTCGCCATACATAAGGTTCAAAAGAAGCGTTATAAAACCGATAAATATCAGGAATAAAAAACCCATCCAAAAGCCGGCCTTAGAAAAAGCAAAGGGAATTCCAAAGACCCCCACCCCAACCATGGTTCCTATCAGAACAGCAGTGGCATAAATAAATTGTTTACTTTTCAGTATATTCAGGTCCGGGATTTTCACTTTGTTTGAGTTGACCGAAAATTCCCCGCCCTTTATAACGAATATCCCGGGTCAGGTATTTTTCCACCAGCCAAAGCCCGGCCAAAACAACATATACGATTACCGTCGTTGCTATCGCTTCTTGATAATATCCTAATCCGCTGGCAATACCGATTGCCGCTACAACCCACAAACTCGCGGCCGTAGTTGTACCCTCAATGCGATTTTCCCTTCTTAATATTGTCCCCGCTCCTATAAAACCTATGCCGACAATGATATTTGCTATCAAATGGTAGTCAAAACCCGCCTGTCCTCCGATTGAAGGAAATTGAAAAAACAATTTTATGGAGGTAATGGACAATAACGCCGCTCCTATTGAAACCAGAGTATGGGTTCTTAAACCGGCAACCTTTCCCGAACGCTCTCTTTCAAACCCGACAATTCCGCCAAGCAAAGCGGCAACCAATAATCTCGAAATCATCGTCCAATCCAAATATGCTAAAAATTGCGTAAGCTGTGCCATATCAAACAATATTAGTACAAATATAAAATTAGGCAAGGAATAACTAACAAAGAATAACAAAAACCGCCTAAGTTAGGCGGCGGTTCTGATGCCTTCCGGTACAAATTTACCGGCAACAGGGCAGGCAGACGCGTAAATCGGCATTCTCGGGATATCTAATCCCACACGATGGCAACTGGCCCGATGGGCCTCCATTTTGGTCAGTTCGATATTCTCTCCGCAAGAACACGGCACGCAACAAGATGATATATGCTTTTTTCTTCCCTTATGGAACTCGCACGCGTGAGCGCACATCTGCAGCTACTATCCCTCTTTCTGAAAAGAGCACGGTAATTACTATACTCTATTTTAGGGCAACGCGCAAGACCTCATCCATTGTTTTGACAAAGACAAATCTGAGGTCTTTTTTGACTTCTTTAGGAATATCTTCCAAATCTTTTTTGTTGTCATTCGGAGCGATTATGGTTTTTATCCCGGCGCGATGGGCGGCAAGGACTTTTTCCTTAAGTCCGCCTATTTCAAGCACTTTTCCGCGCAAAGTAACTTCTCCGGTCATGGCTACCTCTTTCCTGACCGGCTTTCCCAAGAATAATGACACCAAAGCCGTAGTCATAGCCGTTCCAGCGGACGGACCGTCCTTTTTTATCGCGCCCGAAGGGACGTGAATGTGGATATCATCCTTGGTGAAATCTTCTTTAATTCCTCTTTTTGCCGCAAAAGTTCTGGCGTAACTTAAACCGGCTTGAGCGGACTCTTTCATTACCGAACCGAGCTGACCCGTCAAGATCAATTTTCCGCGGCCGGGCATTTTAGAGACCTCGATAAAAAACACCTCGCCGCCCACCGGAGTCCAGCCGAGACCGGTAACAACGCCGACCTCGTCCTTGGTTTCCGCCAACTGATGGGAATATTTGACGGGGCCTAAATATTTATGGATGTCTGTCTTGGTTACAACAACCTGCTTGCTGGAATGGGATTCAACCAGTTTTCGGGTTATTTTTCTGATGACGGCGGCCAACTGCCTTTCCAGATCCCTGACCCCGGCCTCGCGGGTATGTTTTCTTATAATATCGGCTAAAGCGGAATCTTGGAAAACCAAAGCTTTTTTCTTGAGGCCGTGTTCTTTAAACAATTTCGGCAAAAGGAAATTTTTGGCGATATGGAATTTCTCCGCTTCCGAGTATCCCGGAAATTCTATGATTTCAAGCCGGTCTCTCAAGGCGGGAGGAATGGTGTCCAAAACATTGGCGGTGGTTATGAACATTACATCGGACAGATCATAAGGCACCTCCAAATAATGGTCGGAAAATGAATGATTCTGCTGGGGGTCCAACGCTTCCAAGAGAGCCGCTGAAGGGTCGCCCCGGAAATCCATTCCTATTTTGTCTATTTCATCAAGCATAAACACGGGATTTTTAACCTTTGAACTGTTTATTCCTTGAATAATTCTGCCCGGCATAGCGCCGACATATGTCCGGCGATGACCTCTTATCTCGGCTTCATCCCTCAACCCGCCCAGAGAAACCCTGATGAATTTACGCCCCAAAGCTCTGGCAATTGACTGACCGACGGATGTTTTGCCCGTGCCGGGCGGACCGACAAGGCACAATATCGGACCCTTAAGCTTGCCGACTTGTTTTTGCACGGCAAGATATTCTAAAATTCTTTCTTTGACCTTGTTGAGCCCGTAATGGTCTTCGTTCAATATCTTCTCGGCTTCCTTTAAATCTATTTTTTCTTTTGTTTTTTTGGACCAGGGCAATTCGGTAAGCAAATCAAGATAAGTTCTTAAGTAGGAAACTTCGGGATTGAAGGACGGCATTTTGCCGAGACGGTTTAATTCTTTAATGGCTTTATCTTCGGTGCTCTTCGGCATTCCGGCCGAAAGAATTTTAGACTTCAATACGTCCATTTCGTCTTTTTCATCTTCAACGCCCAGTTCTTTTTCGATGCTTTTCAACTGCTCTCTCAAGAAGAGCTCCTTTTGCATCTTGCCGATTTGTTTTTTGGTCTCTTTGGTAACCGTCTTTTCCGCTTCCATGATTTCCGTCTCGCGAACAAGATAAACGTTCATCTCCCTCAAAGCGTCTATCGCGCTTTCCAGTTCAAGGATTTTTTGCTGGTCTTCGATGTCCAGATTTAAATTTACCGTCATCAGGCTCAAAATCTGTTCGGTGTCTTTGAGATGAAGCATCATGTAAATTATTTCCGGCAATATCGTCGGAAATGAGCGGGCCTCCGAAATAGTTCTGAATTGTTCTATTGCCCTCCTCAAAAAAGCCTTCTCTTCAAGGTTGTTTCTCAATATCATGTTGAACGGTTCGGCTTTAATCTTGAAAAAGGGCTCCTCGCTCACAAGATCGGTTATATTTGCCCTGACCAACCCTTCAACATCTATTTTAGAAGAGCCGTCAGGCAGTTTGAAAACAGAGACAATCCTGCCGATCGTTCCCACATTAAAAATATCCTTGCGGCCGATATTGTCTTGAATATTCTTTTGAGTAACAAAAAACACGAGCCGTTCATGGGCCAAAGCATATTCAAGAGCGGCAACCGATTTAGGTCTCTGAACAATAAGCGGAATGACCACCTTCGGAAACAGGACAGTATTCTTGAGGGCGATGAGCGGCAGCTGCTCGGGAATCAAAATATTGTTAGCTTTAAAATCAGGCATTGAATTGAGAATATAACACAGGTTTTACTAAAAATCAATGCATTCGGCTTCGCTCAGCATTGACCCTGAGTCTTATCGAACGGGTCAAATTAATAGTAGAATTCTTCCCTCGGAGGAGCGTTTTTGACTATTTCAAAGGCCTCTTCAGCCGTATCGACAATGGTATACATGCTCAAATCCGCTTTATCCACCGCCTGCTGTTTGATGAATATCTCTTCGTGTAGCCATTTATGAATAGGGTCCCAGAATTCTTTGCCTATCAGAACGACGGGAATTTTATCGGATATTTTCTTCGTTTGGATAAGTGTCAATATTTCGAATGCCTCGTCCAGAGTCCCAAACCCTCCGGGAAAGAAGACGTAAGCCCTGGCGGCGTAAGAGAGCATCAGTTTCCTGACAAAGAAATAGTGGAAACCGGCGCTTTTTTTCACGTAAGGATTAATTCTCTGTTCCATGGGCAACTGAATGTTGATTCCGATGGATTCGCCGTTGCCTTCCACGGCTCCCCTGTTTCCCGCTTCCATTATTCCTGGTCCGCCGCCGGTAACAACCGAAAGGTCGTTTTTGGCCAGCATCGTACCGAGCTTTCTGGCTTCTTCATACCAGCGGTTGCCTTCCGGAAATCTGGCCGAACCGAAAAATGTGACCGTTCTTTTGAAATCGGCCAAAAATTGCCAACCTTCAATAAGCTCGGCCATAATGCGAAGAACTCTCCAGTGAAGAGAGGCCCTGAAATCACCCTTTATCGGCTCTACTTCTTGGGGAAGCTTTGATGCCGGCAGATTTAATTTTCCTTCTCCATCACTCATGATTAAAAGATAATAGATATTTTAAAAAATTTAAAGAGGATAACTGACCGCTCAAAGAAGCCTTTTTTTGAGTTAATATTGACAAAATGACTCAATATATTGTAAAATATAAAACGGTTAGTTCTGTCAAAACTCGGTATGCGCTGAATGCGCAGGAGAACAACGGTGGAAAAGAAAAAGAAAGTCTTCGATATTCCGACAATCGTAATCTGCGCCATGTTCGTAATCCCCGTCAATTTCGTGTGGGACACTCGCGCAGAAGCACAGACGCGCACCGTGACGAACAAACCGAGCACGCAGTCACCAGCGGCTCGGCGCTATCTACATGCTCGGCCCTCACCAAGCACCAAGCTTCGGGCCTGCGCAAGTTCTCCCTGTGGGTATATGGCTGATCGCTCTTATATTAAGCAAAAGCGAAACCCTAATCCATTAGAGGGACTTACGGAACTCGACGGAGTGAGTACGAGGCAAAATTCTAGCAAGAATTTATG
>C687J35174_10004188_pt1 | contig 19495 bp, 24 predicted proteins | sample RifCSPhighO2_01_FD_35174 | JGI IMG/M metagenome (IMG submission 35174) | reverse complement strand
ACTTATGTGAGATTCATCAACATTTGCAAAACCTTTCATTACTACTCCGTCAGCAGGCATTTTTTCTCCTGGCTTTACGACAACGACATCACCTTCTTTGAGCTCTGTAGTATCAGTATCAATTTCAGTGCCATTTTTAATTCGGTGTGCCTTCTTCGGTAATAGTTTTGCAACTTCTGAAAGTGCATTTCCTGCGGCAGAGCTTGATTTTGCTTCCAAATAGTGACCAAACAGAAGCACCCACACCAGCGTTGAAATTTCAAGATAAAATTCTGCATCCACAGCGGGAACAAAAGTAGAGGCAACAGAAAACAGATATCCGCTCCCAACGGCAAGCGAAACGAGTGTCATCATTCCGTATTTTCGAGACCTTATTTCATGCCACGCGTGTTGAAAGAATACGAGTGCAAAACCAAAGATAATCGTTGCGATGCTAAACTGTATCCATTTGTTGAGACCGAAAGAAATGCCGAGTATTTCCGATAGAGCGGGATGCACTAATGCAAGGGGGATGAGGAGAAAGGTTACGATCCAGAATCGTTTAAGATAGTTTTGAGCAGAGCCGTGGTTCATACACTATATATTGTATAGTATATTCTTCTTGTATAGAAAATCAGTTTCTCAGTACGCACTCTGTTGCGCTCACAAGTTTCAAAATGTGANCNNACGGGGAATCGAACCCCGATTCCAGGCTTGAAAAGCCTGTGTCCTAACCGTTAGACGATAGGGCCGTATTGATGATCCTTTCCTTTAAGGATCTGTTTTGCTTTACTTTCTTTTCGCGTTCGAGAGCCTCTTCTACAGTCTTAAACTTCTTAGTATAGATAAGCTCATAAGGTAGCCTGAATTTCGTTGATTTTACCCGACCCGCATTATGCTCTTTCACTCTTCTTTTTAGGTTACCTGTTGAACCAACATAATACCATTTATGCCTCGTACTTTTTATAACATAAACAACAAACATAATGATACTCTATAACCGTTACCTGCCTGCCGGCAGGCAGGGACGATAGGGCAGTAAAACACGAAAAATTATAGCATTATTTGACTAAAATGCTAGAATGTGGGCGTTTGCAAGGTTTTTGGAGGAGTGCCCGGAATTGGTAACGGACCGCTTTCGAAAAGCGGCGCGCGCGAGCGCTTGGAGGTTCGAGTCCTCTCTCCTCCGCAATGATTCGTAAGGATGAAGGGGAGCCATCTGAGTGAAATATTATTTCGAGAGAAAAGAAAGGACTCGAAAGACGGACTGAGGCAGAAGCCGAAGGAATCCGGGCAGGAGGTTCTTAGCGAGCTTGCGAGCTTAGAAACCTGACGCCAAGCTATTTCGAACCTTGTCCAAAACAATGACGGACGTCCGACGTCCGTCATTGTTTTTAGTGACTTGGCGTTGAGTCCCCTCTCCTCCGTCAGTTGAGAAATGAAGTTATTGGCTCAGGAGTTATTCACATATAACGATAAATATATATTGACAAACGATAAGTAATGAATTAAGATAGAAGTATGAGTAAAAACCTTATTATTACAGCAGTTATCTTTTTGGTCATTGGTGGCGCAGTCGGCTATTACTTCGGCTACGATATCGGCTGGGAGCGTGCGGTGGTTTACTTGCAAAAGTAGTCCTCATGCCCCGTGATGCCTGTAAAGCGTTAATTTATGAAAAAAAGTTCAACCATATTTCTTCTAGTAGTTATTTACCTTATGGGACTCGCGGTCGCAGGCTTATGTGTCATCTTGCTCGGCGTAAGCATCTCCGGAAATGCCGGAATGTTTCTTCCGCTCATGCTCGGTATGCTTGTGGCAGCTGTGCCGTTTTTCTTCGCGCTCTACCAGGGGTTGTTACTTCTTCGTTACATTGACAAGAACAGCGCTTTTTCGGAATTATCGGTCACAGCCATCAAAAAGATTAAATACTCTGCCGGAGTCATCAGCGTTCTCTACGCTTTCATGATGCCCTACATTATTTATGTCGCGGAAAAGGATGACGCACCTGGCGGAGTCGTTATCGGGCTTGTACTTATCTTTGCTCCGTTTGTTATCGCCGTCTTCGCGGCAGTGCTGGAGCGGCTTTTACAAAATGCGATTGATATAAAATCGGAAAACGATTTAACCGTTTAAAATGTTATGGCAATTATTATAAACATTGATGTTATGCTGGCAAAGCGAAAAATGAGCGTCACCGAGCTTGCAGAGAAAGTCGGCATAACAATGGCTAACATTTCTATATTGAAGAACGGAAAGGCGCGAGCAATCCGGCTGTCGACTTTAGAGGCAATTTGTAGAGTATTGAATTGTCAGCCAGGAGATATTTTGGAATACCTGCCTGCCGGCAGGCAGGTGAAAAATTAAAATTTAACATGAATATATTTAATATGAACACTTTAAGAAATATCGCACTCGTTATTATAGGTATCAGTATCTTTCTTGGCGTCCGATATGTCGGAAGCGTGATTCACTATGGTTGCCACCGAGAACCGATAGTCAACGTAGATGGCGGAGACGATTGCGCGCCGCCGTTTGTGGGCATTGGAGCACTCAGCTTTTATCTGACTGGTGGTTCCTTCAATCCGCTTTTAAACCGTGACGCGATAACTGTCCGCAACGTAAGCTGGCACATCGAAAAGGTGGATCCCTCCGTCACAAATCAGGATGACCCCCACTTCTATGAGCAGAAAATCGTGGCCGACATCACGACTTACGATGGCAAGACTAAACGCTATGACCTCGGTACTGCGTACGGGTGTACCGGCACCACGACGAGTGAACTTCAGAACCACACGATCGTGATCGGCCGCGTGCAGTGTAACCTTGCCGAATCCGCAACCACATTCGTCGCGTTCAAAGGCAACGGTGGCTTTCATATTGAACGCTACGAGGAATCCACCACAGATGGTGATATTAAAACAACGATATTGGTAGAACTTAAAAAGTAACTTCCGTAAGGTTTGTCGAGTGCTTTTTACGCAGTACTTACTTAGCTTTTAGGTGCACGTAGATATCTTCAATTGCTTTGACAGCATCACCAGCTGCTATGTTGTTTTGATGATAGAGCTCGTCCGTACAATCGCCAGCCGCCCATATACCCGCGACAGAAGTTTTTTGATTTTTTGGATTTACAACAATACGTTTTACGGCATCAAGCTCAAGAAATCCTTCAGTAAAATCAGTTGATGGAATGAGTCCAATTTCAACAAAAATACCCTGTACCTTAAGTTCATGCTCCTCTCCCGTTTCTTTGTCAGTGTATATAATACCCGAGACGAACGCTTCACCTTTTATTTCCTTAATAGCAATATTTTTGATCGCGCGCATTTTTGGATCCTTAAGAACCTTCTCACTGGTGATGGGGTCTGCCTTAAAAGTATTACTGCGGTTGAGAAGTGTGACGCTTTTAGCATATGCTAAAAGCTGGGCCGCGGTTTCAAAGCCCGCGTTTCCTCCGCCAATAACGACAACATCCATACCCGCAAAGAGGGGGCCATCGCACGACGCGCAGTAGGTAAGTCCTTTATGTTCAAATGTATCCGCGCCTTGAATCGCAAGGCGTCTTCGTGAAGCACCAGTTGCAATAAGGATTGTTTTTGCCGAGTAGTTCTTCCCAAGACCGGTGTTTATTAAAAAGTTGTCCTTATCTTTTACTATGTGTTTAACTTTATCATTGCCTACAATGTCAACGACATCTCCCGCGTAGAATTCAAGATGCGCCTTTAGTTGTTTTGCAAAGTTTTCTCCGCTGATAGCTATGGTACCTATCCAGTTTTGTATTTCAGGTGAGACAACGCTCTGTCCTCCCCATACATCAGTGATGAAGATAGTCTTTAAACGCTTACGAGACGCATAAACACCAGCGGCACTTCCTGCCGGTCCACCTCCTATTATTGCAAGATCGTATGTCGTTTCCATAAGCGTAGTATCAATAAGTGTACTGCATAAAATAGTGGTTTAATCATAGCACAACAACACCTCCTTTCGAAGGTGTTGTTGTGCTATTTCTTTACAAAACAGTATTACTTTAAGCGTGAACGTTTAAGGAAAGAGGGGACTGACCAGTCGTCATCATCTTCAACGGGAGTAGAAGCCACAGGTCGATCGTTAGCAGTTCTTTTGTCAGCATCTGACTTTTTCTTTTCACTTGCTGATGCGCGATGGTCAAGAATCGTTGATTGAATGGTGTTATAAATTTTTCCCTTATTATCTTCATTGGCAACTTCGTCACGGTTTAACTGAAATAGGGAATTACCACCAGCTTTATTTACAATGCCATCTGGGAAACCAGTTGCAATAACCGTAACTTTGATTTCCCCCTTCTTAAGTCGTTCATCGCGTGTTGTTCCAAAGATAACTTTTGCATTTGGATCGATGGATTCAGTAATGATCTTTGCGGCCTCTTGAATCTCAATCATACCGAGGTCATCACCTCCTGCAACGGAGAAGAGAACACCCTTTGCTCCGCTCACTGAGATGTCGAGAAGCGGTGAGCTGATAGCTAGTTTAGCTGCTTCTTCAGCGCGCTTGTCACCACTTGCGTAACCAACACCCATGAGTGCTGAACCGGCATTTTGCATAACAGCTCGAATATCAGCAAAGTCCACGTTAATGATTCCTGGGGTTGTGATGAGGTCAGAAATCCCCTCAACTGCTTGTCGGAGTATTTCATCGCACATAGCAAAAGCATTTTTAACCGTTGTATCTTTATCAACGGTTGCCAACAGACGATCGTTTGGAATAATGATGAGCGCGTCAACCTCTTTCTTGAGTTCCTCAAGCCCTTGTTCAGCGATTCTCATACGCTGTTGTCCCTCAAAGGTAAATGGTTTAGTTACAACGCCAACCGTAAGAGCGCCCATTTCGCGAGCTGTTTTTGCCACAATAGGAGCGGCACCTGTTCCTGTACCACCTCCCATACCACAGGTAATGAAGATCATATCCGAATTCTTAAGAGACTCCTGTATCTCTTCTTTTGTTTCTTCTGCCGCTCGCTTGCCAATATCACTGTTCATACCAGCTCCGAGGCCCCGTGTAAGATTTTTTCCAATATGAATTTTCTTTTTCGCAAGTGACTGATGCAAGTCTTGCGCATCGGTATTAACAACGACGAACTCAACTCCCTTAACTTTGGAGTTAATCATGTGGTTAACGGCATTTTTCCCGGAACCACCAACACCAATAACTCGTATTCGCGCGAATGCTTCAATGTCTGGTTGTACTTGTTTCATAAAATCGTTGTGTACGTGAAGTGTATAACGTTCGTATTTTGTTTTCGGTACAATTAAAATGCTTAAATCCCGGACAACTTTCGCTGTCCTCACAGACCCCTTAAATCTTTCTCATCATAGCAGGAAATAGGGAATTGGGAACCTTTGACAATTTTTCGTTTTGTTTTGGAGTTTAGCCCTTAAATAGCCCTCCGGCCTTTCTTAGAAGTTGTTTTTAAGCTTGTTTTTACCTTTAATTTATGGGAGAAATTGCTTAATCCATGTAATGAAATCAGTTCCTGTCTTTTTAGCGATTTGAATACCAGCAGATTCCTCTGCATTACTGAATCCCCAAATGCAGAGCCCGTAGGCAACCGCCCATGAGGAATCTTTAATAGTGCTATGAAGCTTGTCTACCGAACTGCCAACATGAAGCGTTGCAATGCGTGATGGAAGCTTGAGCGAGGCGCGAGCCAGGTCTTCTATCGTTGCTATACCGGCACCGCCACCCGTTAGAACGATACCAGCGGGGAGTAGTTCGTTCTTTTCGATTCTCTTTAGGTGCACATCGATAAGGTGGAAGATATCGGCAAGACGCGCCGTGATGATATCGTCGAGCTTCTTTTTCGAGTAATCGGTATTCGTTATAGCCCCACGCTTTATTTGTTCCGCTTCTTCAAGAGAAATCTTAAGTCCGAGCGCAATGTCGTGTGTGATGTCTGTCGAACCAATGGGGAAGACCTTAAGCGATTGTGGTACATTGTTTTCAAATATAACAATTGAAACTGTTTCAGCACCAATATTGGCAAGAACGCACCCTGCGATTTTTTGTACTTTTGTGAGAATTACAAAACTACCAGCAAGAGGAGAAGCCATGACATCGATAACTTCAATGCCCGTATCTTCAACCGCTTGTATCAAATCGTTTAGATGTTGCTCGAGTGACGTAATAAAAAGTGTATCAACTTCTAATCTTGAACCCTTCATACCTTGCGGTCGCCCTAAAACGATTTCACCATCAATACGGTATCGAATGGGAATCACGTGGAGGATTTTTCTGTTGAGGATACGCTTTGATATTTTATCCTCAGTATCTTTAAGCGCATGTTCAATATCAAGGTCGGTAACTTCTGAGTCTGCTCGCGTTATAGTAGCTTCTCCGCGAGAACGTATTTCTTCAAGCCCTACTCCGCCAACTGAAAGGTACGCGCGCTTAACCTGTACCCCCGCGACTTTCTCGGCCTGACTGATAGCATTTCTAATACCCTCAGTTGTATCAACAGCATTTATAATATAACCATGGCGCAGTCCGCGAGATTGGGCAATACCCGTTCCTATAATAATAGGAAACCCACGGTGCTTCTCTTGCTTTTGTTCAGCAATCACCACCTTAATTTGGTGGGTCCCGATATCGATGCCAGTTGTAATGTTACGTGCCACAGTGAAATAAAGAAAAACGTTAGTGAGAGGAATGGGGAGACGGCCACTTCTTCGGGTTCGAATATGAATCTCAGTATTCTTTACTACCGAATATTAAATTGCTTAAGCATCTCTTGCTCCTTCTTATCCATTGTAGCGCCGTGTTTCAATCCTTCCAAATGAAAAAGGCCGTGGATAAACAAAAACGCAATATATCCACGCTCGCTTAACTGGTAACGTGGGGCTTCGACAGGAATACGATTTAAATTTATAAAGATTTCACCACAATTTTTGTCGAGTGGAAATGACAGTGTATTGGGCGTGTACGTCTTTTTCCTGTAGCGTTTATTAAGTGATAGCATGCGGCGATCTCCAGCAAATACCAGAGATAGTTCATATGATGCGCCAAGAATAGCATTTTTAATATACTCAAACGGCAAGCGCGGAAGCTTGCCGTTTGTGAAATTTGTTACTGCTACCGTGCGCGTCATGGCTATCGTCTAAAGTTCTTACGTGACTGGTGTTCCTCAATTTTGCCAAGTTTGAGAAGTTCATCGTAAATTTTCTTTCGTCGTAGCGAAGCAAGCTTTCGCTTTTTACCTAGAAAAGAGGAAACAGGTCGTTCTCTATAGCGCATACCGCGGACGCGTCGTAAGATACCTGATCCTTGAACGCGTTTTGTAAAACGACGAATGACCCCCATGGCATTTTCATTCGGATTCTTATTAACTTGAACATTTATATTCATGTGGCCATACGTTACCACGAGATATACGAATGTGCAAGATACATGCTATAAAATCATGCTTGATTTTAAATACTCAGAAAGGTCCCCAACGGGTAATACAGTTTGTGCGTGCGTGTTGAGATCACGGACAATAACCGTGCCGTCGAGCGCTTCTCGTTGTCCCATGATGATAGCACGCGGAATGCTAAGCGAGCGTGCCTCTTCAAGTTGCTCGGTCAAGCTGTTACTACCGATAGCCTGTTGGAGNGGGATGTGTGCTTTTCGAAGTGCTTCAGTAACCGAAAGACTAAGTAGTTTTGCTCGCGATCCGAGTTGTACAAAGTAAATACGAGGTCGGCGCACTCGGGGTGGCTTCCATGCGGGAACGCGGGCTGTTTCGAGCAGTTTTTCTATAATGATAGAAACCGTAGGGACATGTGCTTTGTGAAAACGTTTGAAAAGATCGTCGCATCGTCCTCCGCGAGCGATATGAGTTACTGGTACAACGTTCTCTGCGTCATCACCTCCAGTTTCTTTTATTTCAAACATGGTTTGCGAATAGTAGTCACGAGCTCCTGTTAGTTCGCCGTCAATTTCATAAGGAATTTCAGAAGATTCTAGAAATTCCAGCACTTCTTTTAGATGTCGACGATGAGCGTCAGATAGGAATTGCATTGGTTGGGGAGCACCCTCAAGAAGAGGGTGTTTCCTCTCAAGGAGAAATTCATGCGCATCTAGTATGTCGCGTTTTAAAGCTTCTCGGCACGTAGCCGGCATGATGGCAAGATTTTTTCTAAAATAGGTGTTCAGCTCGCGGGTAAAACGTTGCATGGAGTCGCGGTCGCCCACACTGTTAATGTGGACACTGGCTTCTTTAACGCCAACTTCATTTAAAATAGCCAATGCAGAACTGAGGATGAGTGCTTCCGCGATACTTTGTTCAATACCAAATACCGTAAGACCAAAACGAATACGAGCTTTTCCACTATTCCGAGCGCTCTTTCCACTTTCAGTTCTCACATGGTAAAGCTGAAGCGGGCGATTCATCCGAGCAACATTCAGCGTGAGTGAGTGTTCAACAAGCGTACTCATTTCTTCACTAAAGCAATCATGTGATTTTTGAACAACAGGTTCTGTCTTCTTGTAATTTCCTGTTGCTGAATATTTCTCGAGAGCTATTTCAAGAGGCATAAAACCGTAATAAGAAGCTACGCTCGATGCTCTTTTAAGGAAATCAGTTTGTGACATTGTTTTTATTTTTTTAGTTATTACTCGTAGCTCTTTTGGATACCTCCGGGTAATAAAATATCACCCGTGAAAGGAAATAGTCGAAGCAATGCTCGGCCAACAAGATATTTTTCATCAAGTGGCCCCCAAATACGGGAGTCAGAACTTTCATGCCGGTTATCACCCATGACAAAGTACTCAGTGTCTTTGAGTTCAACTGTCATGTTTGCACTACTTTTATTTTCTTTTTCCAGATACGGTTCATCAAGAATGATGCCACTCTCATGCTCGCTGTTTTTAATGATGACATCTTTCCCGCGCAACTGTATGGTCTCGCCCGGGAGTCCGATGATGCGCTTAATGAAGAACGTTGAGGGGTCACGAGGGTAGCGGAAAATAACAACATCACCACGAACGGGCTTTTCAAACGCATAAGAAAGTTGATCAACTATCACATATTGGCCAGTCTCAAACGTGGGCTCCATTGAGGCACCACTTACAATGAACGGCTGTGCTATAAATAAGCGTATGGGAGCAACAATAAGTGCCGCAATGATGGCAAATTTTATAACTTCTTTAATAAAAAAGTGTGGATCTTTGGCAGAAGCGTCTGCCTGCTCGTTTGTGAGAGGTGGAGGTGGTGATGTTCGCGTATCAGGAAGAGAATTATTTTCGTTGTACTCCATTTAAGATTTACGCAAAGATTATTTACAAAATCTTTACTAACTTAGTGTGCATTGTAGTATACATAATCTCTTGACACAAGAATCATTGTCGTGTTTCGTTGCTGTATCTACACAATTGAGTAGAGAATGATACACTGTTTACATGACCTATGTGATTGTTGGCTTGGGAAATCCCGGTGAAGCATATAAAAATACGAGACATAACACCGGACGCTCTTTTGTAGAGCATTTCGGGAACCTTCTTAGCTTTGATGATTGGCAAAAGAACAAAAAAGCGAACGCACTTGTTGCAAAAGGTGAGTGTGAAGGTGAAAAAACAGTACTCGTACTTCCTGATACCTTTATGAATCGCTCAGGTGGCGCGGTTGCTGTTTTTGTTAAGAACAAAAAAGCGGCAGAGAAACTTGTTGTTGTTTATGATGACATGGATTTACCACTTGGTTCGATGAGAATTGCTTTTGGCCGTAATTCAGGAGGACATCGTGGTATTGAATCTATTGTACGAACACTCAAAACAAAGGATTTTGTGCGCATACGAGTTGGGGTTTCGCCAACAACGCCATCGGGGAAACTTAAGAAGCCAAAAGGAGAGAAAGCGGTTGTTGATTTTTTAATGAAGCCGTTTCGGAAACCCGAACAGAGCATGGTGAAGCGCACAGAGGGGCGTGTTCTTGACGCCCTCCAAACTATTGTGCGTGAGGGGGGACAAACGGCAATGAATCAGTTTAATTGAGGTAACGTAATTTAGATTTTTACTCAGCCTTTTCTCCTATGTGAGAGAGTGTCATGCGCTGTTCCTCGGGCTCGAAAAGAGTAATGGTAAAGGGATAACTTTTTCCAAGTTCTAGTGACTCGCGAAGTTTTTCCTCACTTCCAAAATCAGAAATGTGTACAAGCCCTGCGACGCCTTCTTCAATGGAGATGAGAGCGCCGTGTTTGTTATGTTTGATGACAACACCGGGAACAGTATCTCCCTTTTTATATTTCTGGGAAGCTTCTTCCCATGGGTTTTGCTTAAGCGCCTTTATTGAGAGAGAAATCTTTCCATCTTTTATTTCAATAATTTTCACACTTATTTTGTCACCAACGCTGTACATGGTCCGTGGATCTTCTACAAGCCCCCAATCCATTTCTGAAATGTGGACCAGTCCTTCAAGACCTTCTTCTATTTTTACAAATACGCCGAAGTCAACCATTCCGGTTACATCGCCTTCAACAACATCGCCAACCGTGTAGTGGTCGATAATATCTCCCTTCTCTTTCTTTTCGGGATCTTTCTCGGAGAAGATGAGCTTACCCTCCTTGGGGTCTGCCGTAATAATAGACACCGCAAGACGTTCACCAATAAGTTTCTTCAACTCATCAAGAATACGATCTTTATCTCCACTTTCAACACGTGGGTAGTGTTCACTTTTAAGTTGTGAGGCGGGAAGGAACCCCTGGATACCCTGCCACTCGATGATAAGACCTCCTTTGTTCGCATCTTTTATAGGAAGCTCGAAAACTGTCATGTTTGCAATAGCAGATTCCGCTTCGCTCCAGATGAGCGCTTGTCGTGCTTCTTTGAGAGAAAGTTCTATGTAACCGTCTCGACTCTCGGTCTCAACAACTTTTGCCGCAACAATATCGCCAAGGTTTACCTTTCGGAGAATGTCACTTGCATTTAAGAACTCACGTCCATAAATAATGCCTGTACCAAATGGTGGGACATCAATGTATACACTTGATTTTTCAATAGCAATAACAGGCCCTTCTACAAGGTCGCCTTCTTGTGGTGGGGTAGGGCTCTCCGAGACGAATCGAGACATTACCTCGTCTTTCTTTTTTCGCTTTCCTTCCTCTGTCGTGTCGTCTGAAGAATCATCTTCAGATGCACCAACTTCATGCAGTACGGTGTCGAGATCCTTTTCTTTTGTATCCATAATATACATTGTGAATATATACGGTATCTCTGCCTTCAATTCTCTTCGCCACCCGCAGGTGTCCGAAGCAGAGAGGGTTATCGTATCTCCACGTATTAATAAAGCCCTGTGCGGGGATTTGAAAGAAGTATATCAAAAAAGAGGAAATTGGCAATATAGTATTGTTTCATAAAAAAAGTGCCCCATTCCATGGACGTGGAAGGGGCGAGTTTTGTAGAGGCACAGAGGCAGAGAGTGGAAAAATGAATTAAAGAACAAAAAAGTGGGACTCCGGCGAGTCGGGAAACTCGCCGGAGTGAATGGAGGGATCTGTTAGAACGCTTGTGAGGGGGGGNTACCTCCGTTGTTTTGCCATAGCCCAGTGCTACAGCTCCTATTTTTAACAGTACCATGTGGATCAGTGATAACAAGGTCTCAATGAAATACCTGTTGAAAACTTTTTATCAAAATTTTAAAGAGGTAGGGTGCGTTTTTCCCCGAGGTATCGTATACTAAAATCCATTATGGTTATTACATATCATGGCGGAGAGTTTTTTAAAGTAACTTTTGGCGACACAACGCTTGCTTTCAATCCTATTTCTAAAGACTCACCATTAAAAACAACAAAATTTGGTGCTGACATCGCTCTCATCTCTTTAAACCATCCTGACATGAATGGTGTTGAGCAAGTACACCATGGCGACCGTGCCCCGTTTGTTATTAATGGGCCCGGTGAATATGAAATACGCGATATATTTATCAAAGGTTTTTCTACTGAGGTGACGTATGGAGGACAGGAAATGATTAATACTATCTATACCGTTGAACTTGAGGGAATGCATATGGTTTTTCTCGGTGCGCTTGGAGAACGTAAGATTTCTTCGGAGACTAAGGGGGCACTTCCTGATATCGATATTCTTTTTATCCCCATTGGTGGTGGCGATCTCCTTTCTCCTCATGACGCACATGAGCTTGCTGTTTCGCTCGAGGCAAAAATTGTTATTCCTATGCACTACACAGATAAAGAACTTTCTTTATTTGTTAAAACAGAGGGAGCACACGGTAAACCTGTTGAAAAATTAACGTTAAAGAAGAAAGACCTCGACGGGAAGGAAGGAGAAATTGTAGTCCTTCAAGGATAATCTCAGTCAGTTTTTGTTGGAGGAGCAATTTCGTTTAAACAAGTAAAAAGAAGTGTCGAAGAAAAGTATGCTTGAATTTTTAGATCGTTTACGTGAAAAACCAGAATCAGTACGTTTTAAGATTGTCCTCATTACAGCAGCTTTTATAACAGGTATTATTTTTATTGTATGGCTCTCTGTTGTTTCACTCCGTTTTAGTGACAATAATAATGTTGGCAACGGCAATATAGGTGCCCACGAGAAGGGACTTTTTTCTAGCTTTGGTACCAGCATAAAAGAATTTTATGAGGTCAAGAAGAAGGGTATTGGATCATTTGTTGATGGGTTAGGNACCGTTCACTATGATGGTCGGAATTNATGAATAAGCACTCAACAAAAACCGTTTAATGTGCTAAAATTAATGCAATTATTGAGGTATATATGGCAAAAGAGGATCCAGAACATAAGAAAGAGGGCATTGCTTCACCACAGGTGGTGCAACAGGGCATCTCGGAAGAGATGCGTAATTCATATCTTGATTACGCTATGTCGGTCATTACAGCTCGGGCTCTTCCGGACGCTCGTGATGGATTGAAACCCGTACATCGCCGGATTCTTTTTGCTATGCATGAAATGGGTCTCACGGCAGGAGTGAAGACTCGAAAGTGTGCTGCTATTGTCGGGGAGGTGCTCGGTAAGTATCATCCCCACGGTGATATGGCAGTGTACGATGCTCTTGTTAAGGTGGCGCAGGATTTTTCCCATCGGTACCCGCTTGCTATCGGTCAGGGGAATTTCGGTTCAATTGACGGCGATAGTGCGGCAGCCCCACGTTATACAGAAGCAAAGATGTCGCGTATTGCAGAGGATTTGCTTCGCGATATTCAGAAGGAAACAGTTGATTGGAGACCAAACTATGAAAACAATCGCCGAGAGCCGGTTGTTCTTCCTTCAGCACTTCCTAACCTCCTGCTCAATGGCACACTCGGTATTGCTGTTGGCATGGCAACGAACATTCCTCCGCATAATCTTGGGGAAGTTGTTGACGCTGTTGCCTACGCTATTGATAATCCAGACGCAACAACAGAAGATCTACTGCAATTTATCAAAGGTCCTGATTTCCCAATGGGTGGTATTGCTTTTAATCAAAAAGATATTGAGCATGCCTATGCAAATGGACGTGGCGGTGTTGTGGTTCGTGGCGAAACAGAAATTGTTGAAGAGAAGAATGGCAGTTTTCAAATAATAATTTCTTCAATCCCGTACCGTGTTAATAAGGCAGAACTTATCAAGCGTATTGCTGATTTAGTTCATGAGAAAAAACTTGAAGGGATTAGAGATTTGCGCGACGAATCAACAAAGGACATACGTATTGTTGTTGATTTAAAAAATAGCGCTCAGCCACAGACCGTTCTTAACTATATATATAAGCACACACAGCTTGAGGAAACATTTCATTACAATGTTGTTGCGCTTGTTGACGGAGTCCCGCAAACGCTTTCACTCAAGGGTCTCATTGACGTTTTCATTGGACACCGGAGAGATGTCGTCAAACGCCGTACGGCGTTTGATCTTAAGCGAGCACAGGAGCGAGAGCATATTTTGCTCGGCCTTAAGAAAGCGCTTGATCATATTGATGCCATCATTAAGCTTATTCGTGCCGCTAAAGATGTTCCGTCCGCGCACGCAGGACTTGTAAAGATATTTAAATTCTCTGATCTCCAGACAACAGCGATTCTCGAGATGCGCCTTCAAAAGCTTGCTGGCCTTGAGCGTAAGAAAGTTGAAGATGAGCTTAAAGATGTACAGACGCTCATTAAAGAGCTTGCCGAGTTACTCGGCAGTCCAAAAAAGATTTTATCTCTCATAAAGAAGGAGCTTTCTGATGTTGCTGAGAAGCATGGCGATGAACGTCGCACCAAGATTGTGAAAGGAGGCATCAAAAATATTTCCGTTGAAGATATGATTGCTGATGAGGAAACCGTGCTTGTCCTGACATCAGGAGGGTACATCAAGCGCACAAATCCCGATGAATATAAAAAACAGAAGCGAGGGGGGGTTGGTGTTATTGATTTAAATACAAAAGAGGAAGACTTTGTCACAACGTTTTTAACGGCAAGTACGCATTCAGATTTACTGTTCTTTTCTGACCGTGGAAAGGCGTATCAAATAAAAATGTATGAGGTGCCCGAAGGACGACGTGCCACAAAAGGAAAATCAATAATGAATTTTCTCTCCCTTTCTGCTGATGAGCAAATTACCTCTGTTCTTGCTATGCCAAAAGAGGTGAAAAAAAGCGGACTTGCCATGCTCCTTGTAACAAAAAGAGGTATTGCAAAGTGTGTTTCCGCTGAGAGTTTCTTTGAGGTGCGGCGCAGTGGTTTGATTGCTATTAAACTTACCGAGGATGATGAGCTTATTTCTGCTACATTTGCGCAGAAAGGTGATGGAGCCGTTGTCGCAACAGCACGTGGGCAGTCGATTCGGTTTAACGTTTCCGATATTAGAGTAATGGGGCGCAATGCTTCTGGTGTACATGTTATCAAACTAAAGCAAGGAGACGCTGTTATTGGAGCGGAAACGGTCAGCGCTTCTCTTCTCGATCCGCATATTTTAGTGCTTTCTGAGATCGGGTATGGCAAACGTACAAAACTCAAGGAATATAAAGTACAAAAACGCGGTGGTTCCGGTATTAAAACGGCAAATATTACTACAAAGACAGGGAAATTAATGGCCTCTCGAATTGTTGATGGCGTTGATGGAGAATTGGTTGTTATTTCAAAACGAGGGCAGGTAATTCGTGTTGATCTCAAGGAGATACCTTCACTAGGGCGCTCTACGCAGGGTGTCCGCATCATGAAACTGCGCGAGGGGGACTCCATCGCTTCATTGATTGTTCTATAAGAGAAAAGAGTAGGAGCTATGCACAGGATTGAAGAACGGAGTTCTCGTTTCTCCGTTATAATGATAACTACGCCATGGCTTTCTCATTACCACAGCAGATTATCCAAGCGCTTTCGCTTCGTGAAGGCATGTATGTCGCTGATTTTGGTGCGGGCTCAGGACACTATACGCTTGCTGCTGCCCGTAAGGTTAACGATGGAAAAGTGTGCGCTGTTGATATTCAAAAGAATCTTTTGTCACGCATAAAGAACGAGGCTTCTCGAGAAGGGCTCTCTAATGTTGATGTTGTGTGGGGAGATATTGACGAAGTGGGTGGGAGTCGACTGGCACCGCATTCCATGGACGTTGTTATACTTGCTAATGTATTATTTCAAATTGAACGTCGCGGTATGCTTGTTGAAGAAGTGAAGCGCGTTCTTAAACCCAAAGGGAGAGTGCTCCTCATTGATTGGCAAGAGTCGTTTGGAGGAGTTGGGCCAGAGGAGCGTGATGTTTTAAGAAAGAATGATGCTCAAGAACTTTTTCTGACTGCTGGTTTTACGCTTGAGCGAGATATTAGTACAATTGCAGGAGACCATCATTATGGTTTTGTCTTTTCTATGGTCTAATTGTTTTTTAAAATAATAATGAAGAATCTCAGCACATTTCAAATTGTTCTTATAAGCATTTTTGTTGTTGCGGCTATTGTTGGCGTTATCATTTTTGCTAAAGGGTTTGGCGGTCCGAGCAGTAACGAGCTTCCGGAAGTTGTTATATGGGGGACTTTTCCGGAGAATGTCATGAACAGCGTTATTGGCGCTCTGAAGCAAGATGACGCACGTTTTGCCCGTGTGTCATATGTTGAAAAAGATGAGCGTACGTATGATGCTGATTTTGTAAATGCACTAGCGTCGGGAAATGGTCCTGATCTCTTTATTCTCTCGGAAGATCGCATAGTGACGCATCGCGACAAAGTAATCACTATTCCTTTTGATACGTATTCAGCGCGTACATTCCGTAATACGTTTGCCGAAGCAGGTGAGCTGTTTGTCACTTCAGACGGTATTTTGGCACTCCCTTTTTCCATTGATCCCATGGTGATGTATTGGAATCGCGATATTCTCGGCAATAAAGGCATTGCTAATCCGCCCTCATTTTGGGATGAATTTTTTACATTAAGTCCAAAACTTACTGAACGAGACCATTCCTCTAGTATTGCGCGAAGTTTCGTTGCTTTTGGTGAATACAGGAATGTTGATCATGCAAAAGACATCCTCTCTGCTTTTATTCTGCAAACCGGGAATCCGATTATAGGACTTTCAAATAGTGGGCAGATCGTCTCAACGCTTACCAATCGATATGATTTTGTCGAACCGCCGGCGCTTGCCGCTCTTCGTTTTTATACGGAATTTGCAGATCCTATAAAATCTGTTTACTCGTGGAATAGGGCACTGCCACGTTCAAAACAAGCGTTTGTGGCGGGTGATCTCGCTATTTATATGGGTTTTGCAAGTGAACTCTCATCGCTTGCGGAGACTAATCCTAATCTTAATTTTGATGTAGCGGCATTTCCACGTGCGCGTGACGCAGAGCGTTCCCTTACACTTGCTCATATAACAGGACTTGCTATTCCTCGAGGGAGCCGAGATACAAGTGCCGCTTTTGCTGTTGCAACCGCCTTAACAGAACAAGTCTACAGTGCACAGTTTTCCAAACTGATGGGTTTGCCACCTATACGACGGGATCTTCTGCAAGATATACCAACTGACATTGTGCAACCAGTGTTTTATACTAGTGCTATAGTAGCTAAGGGATGGCTTGACCCTAACCCTGATGCAACAAACGGCATATATCAACGTATGATAGAGTCGACACTATCTGGTCGGGCCCGGCTTAGCGAGGCGCTTGATACGGCAGATGCAGAATTAAATGATTTATTGCGATGAAAGTAGCAAAATATTTTAAATTAGTTTGGACCGGTATTATTTTTTGTCTCCTGCTCGTTCCACGTTTCAACGTATGGAGTGCCACAGCAACTGGTCCCTCAAATATCTCAGTATTTCAAAATCCACTCAAGGACAACACCATCCAAGAATTCCTCGTTAGGTTTCTTGAGATCGTCATTCAAATTGCGTTTCCTTTTATTGTTCTTGCTGTTATTTATACTGGTTTTTTATTCGTCAAAGCGCAAGGTAATCCTGAGGAGTTGAAGACTGCAAAACAGGCATTTCTCTGGACTGTTGTTGGTGCTCTTCTCATTCTCGGCGCTCTCGCTGTTTCTGAACTTATTAAAGCCACTGTTGGTGAAGTAATTAGATAACCTATGCGCTTTTTCTTTGCAACATTCCTCATATTTGTTGTTCCCGCTGTTGCTGTTGGTGCGGGGAGCACTTTCCGGAGCTTTGTTAATGATCTTGTTAATTTTTTTAATACTGCTCTTGTTCCGTTCATATTTGCCATCTCCTTGCTCGTATTTTTATGGGGGATATTTCAATATGTCATATATCCTAGTGAGGAAAAGAAGACAGAAGGTAAGCAGATCATTCTCTGGGGTCTTATCAGTTTTTTTGTCATGCTTTCTGTGTGGGGTATTGTCAATCTGGTACATTCATCGCTTTTCCCAATATCCTTTACCGGAGGAGCTTCTTCGCTCCCCAACTTAATGAAATAGCGGGAGTATAGTTTCTGGGGTATCCACAGTCCGCTATTTACAAGCAGATGTGTCATACTATCATTAACTATATGCATCTGAATTTAGTAAATAATAATTTTCCAATGAAAAAGATTCTTCATAATGTGACGACTGGACTTAGTTTGTGGGCGCTTCCTTTTCTTGTTTTTGCGCAGGGGACAAATCCTAACACAAATTTTTCAAATGTTTCCTCTTTTCTAAATAATTTTATTGATTTTATAAATGGTACACTCGTGCCGTTTATATTCGCTCTAGCATTNCTTGTTTTCATTTGGGGAGTTGCTCAGTACTTCATTTTCTCGCATGGGAGTGAAGAGGGACAAGAAAAGGGGAAGAACCTTATGCTTTGGGGCCTCATCGGCTTCTTTGTCATGGTATCTGTATGGGGTATTGTTAATCTCCTCGTAGGGGCTGCTGGTTTAGGAGGGCAAACCATAGATACAAATCTATTCCCATCGGCACCAAAAACGAACTAGTTTTACGCTTCCATTTCTTTCTTTTTGTTTTTGGGGGCGCAATGAAGTAAGCTTAATCTACTATGGCAGCCGTTTCTCAGGTATTAGCACGCATTGAAGCAGAAATACTCAATCCGCTTATCATTCTTTTGTTTGGTTTTGCGCTCATTCTCTTTCTGTGGGGAGGGTTTAAGTTTATACGAGATGCTGGTAGTGAGGAGGGGAGGACGCTGGGGAAACAAAGTTTCATTTGGGGTATTGTTGGCATGGTTATTATGGTGTCAGTTTACGGCATTCTTCGTCTTGTAACCTCTACCGTTGGTGTTGATTTACCACCATATTAAGAGTTTTTAATAAAAAAGATCGTCCTTCTCATCTGAGAGTTGGACGACCTTGAGTTTGCCTCGCACAGGCATGGTCATTTGCGAGGGAATTGAATCTCTATCGCGACTGGCGAGTCGATCCCTTGGAATTCCATCCTTGTCACGATGAGTCCCTGCGGGAAATGAGCTTCTGCTCCCGTTCCGCATTCCTCGACGACAAGTGCGTCGTCTTGGTTTGCCCGCGTGCGGAAGCATTTTCTCACGTTCACGATTCCCGCTGATGGAGCGGTTCGCGTGATCCAGTCGCATCCCCGCACGGCGGGGATTGGTTTGCTCCAGCCGCTCACTGGCGCCGTTATCGTGATCGGCCTCTGGCACAGCGCCTGGTTTGTGGTGCCAGTGTTTACGCTGAGATTCTCTTGGGATTGCACCTGGTCAGCAAGCTTGTATGACAGGTGGAAAAGGAAGATTATCCCACAGAGTGAAAACAGTGCAATGCGCGCCCATCGCTTAAGGCGAGGTTTCGTTTTGTTGTATTCTGCAGTTCCTTGTATTTGCGCATCTTGTCGCGCTTCCTGGTACTGCATCACGACCTCCCGCTTTCGTTTGCCGAAGCTCCAGCCACAGAAGCAAGGGCGGCGATGTTTCCTCCGCCACCAGAAACTTCGTGGATATTGATTCTTCCCTCAGTAGCTTTTGATGCAAGGAGTGCAAGTTGGAGCAGATTCCGGTATTGATTCCGGTCAAGGGATCCGCTCTCAAGAGCTGCCACAAGATCCTTCTGATCTTTGTAGCCAGCCATGAGCGCCACTTGTCGCATAACCTGGTTCAGTTGCTCGTGGGTGTCACGAGCCTCCTGCACACCTTTC
>C687J35174_10004176_pt1 | contig 19553 bp, 21 predicted proteins | sample RifCSPhighO2_01_FD_35174 | JGI IMG/M metagenome (IMG submission 35174) | reverse complement strand
GATTTGCCAATCTTGGGCAGTTTTCACAAAAAATTTGTTCGGCGTAGCTACGGCTAGGCCTTACAAATTTTTTGCTCCAAGCCGCCCAATATTGCCAAACCTGCGGCGACTTTAGTGCGGTTTCATAATGTTTGTTCCATAGGCCTGAAAATTCTATCAAATTTTCGCTCGAAAATCTGCTTTTTCGTAACGGAAGTAATTGGTTAAGTTGGTCTAATGAAATTTCACAAAATAAGACCCCAAGTTGCAATTGCAACTTGGGGTAAATATCAGACCCAAATGAGGTTATCTGCCAGCTCGGCACCATCAGCAGCTCTGCCTTTTCTGGCGCCACCATCTGTTGAAGCCATTTCCCCTTCAGAGAGAATATAAATGGCTTCAGATGATTTCATCTTCTCGAAGATTGCCGACGAAACGACAATCTCAAAAAGATTGAAGAGACGACGAGTCGGCATGCCTGCCGATTCGCGGGCCGAAGTACCACATCCAGAGAATTTCTGGCGGATGGTTTTGACAAATCGAACTTTGATTTGGCTCACCTCGTCTCTGCTCAACACGGGAGAGTTTTGAATTGGCAACTCTTTTGTTGCCAGCTCCTCCCGAATCTCTCGGAGCGGATTAATTTCGTAAGTTTCCGGATCGCGAGATTCGAAAACCTTAAACACCGCATCCAAATGCTCTTCGTCTATAACGAAACGAGCATCTTTTCCTTCAAAATCAGTTGCGCCGAAGCACGACTGGAGCATGCCTTGACCCTTTTCAGTCAATTCTGCCGCCCCTCCGGTCGCCGCAACCATTCTGCGGCCCTTCTCAAACGCCTTACGATTGAGAATTCCGAAGAAAACCGTTTTACCAGTTTCCGGGACTACCATTCGCAAAGCCAGGTTACCAACAGACACTTTGACCTTCGCCATGGAAAAACTCCTTCGTGATTCGGTTTGTTTGGACAGTCGCAGCAATAAATTAACCTATAGAACAAACATTATGACTGATTAATTTATTGCTGCGACCGTATATAAAAGAGCTATTCTCACATGGCTCAATAGTATCATATTATTAATATTATGTCAATATTTTTGGGCGCTATTCAGAAACCATATCCATATCATTACCTCCTTCTCGATCGTCACCTTGACCTGGAAAGCACGCTTATTCCCTTAAAATCGATTGTAAAAGAAAACAAAAGGTTAGAACCTCTTGTAATCGGTAAGAATGGAGAGCAAATTGGACAAATTTACGCCCAAGATGCACGAATGCTGCGGGCTTTGGGAAATGTTAGAACCGCTATTATGGCATCATTGTAACATTTTTATATAAAAGAAAAAGCGAAGTGATTAGCTTCGCTTGGGTGATACAGCGTGTTACGCTGCTTTTTTGACTTCAAAGTTCTGCACGAAGTATTCAAGGACTGGCAGTTGCAGAGGAAAAATGGTTTCGGGATTGTCGGCAATCATTGCCTTCAACTCCTGCACTGATACCCACTTGGGGTCTTTGGCTTCGTCTTTGTTGATGCGAACTTCACCTTCCACTTCGCACAAGAAGACAAACCCAATCCACGGCAAGCCATCGTTCGTTTCCAGCACCTGCTGGCAAACGAATGGCTTGAACACGAATGCCTTGTCCCGCGTTCTGGGAGTAACCACCTTACTATGGTAGTCATCAATGACACGAACCACATCCAAGTTGGTTTCTTCCTTGACCTCTCGCTTGAGGGCGTCGTAGACGTTCTCGTAGGACTCCACTGCCCCCGCTGGGACTTCAATCATCCCAGAGTAAGTTGGGCTGGTCTGCGGCTTCCAGCGAGTTTGTAGGAAAACCCGTAACTCTCCGCCATCCCGTTTGAGTAGAATGGCAGAAACGATAGGAATTGGTTTTTGGCTCTGGTTCATACTCACTTTCTCCTTTTCTTCGCCTTGCGAGCGATGAAATGGATGAAATTGGTTTCTTGCCCCAGCCATGTTGCCTCACTTTCCACTCGCCTTCGCCATAAACCTTGGCTCCCGTGCTATCAATAACGATATGCAATGGTTCGTTGGTTATGGGACGGACTCGAATGGCAACATCCAATGTTACACCTCGCACCGAAAGTGTGGAATAATCCGGTGCCTTTCTATCGCTTTGCATTTTTGTTAGAATACTTGAAAGAAAACCTTCGACTTGTCGCAGGGGCAGGCGAAATACTTGCTGGAGCATGATGGAAGTTTCGATAGCGACATTGCTGTACAACCTTGGTTTGCCACGTTTTCCGGTTTTGGTTTTTTCTTCCCATTCCTCCAACGCTTTTTCAGTAATCCAGAAAGTAACTTTTCCTCGATCCACCAACGCTTGATTGTATTCCTTCCAGTTTCGCACCTTGTACTGTTTTTTATTCCCTCCTTGCTTGTGCTTTTTTGATGGTTTTGATGGTTTATTATTCATATACCATCATTATACCAAGAAAACAGGAGCAAAGAGAGAAGAATTATTCAACAAGGCCATTCTTTATTATGATTACATTTTCATCACTATCGGGTACTTCCATGGCATTCATAGTTTGATGCAAAAGATTCTTATCTAAAACAAAACGGTTTTTTTGTTTTTTATTTTCTTCCCAGCGCTCTGTCGCAACTTCTTTTGGAACATCAATGTAAATCACTTTTGCGTATGCCCCGACACTGCTGGCAACTTCACGAAGCTTGTCCCGGCTTGCTTTAGTATGATTAGTTGAGTCGTAAAGGACGTTTAAACCTTTTTCCAAAGCTTCTTGTGTTTGTTGATAGGAAATATCAAACACTTTTTTCCAACCTGCTTCATCGGGCAATTTATTAGTATTCCAATCATAATGCAACTGCGTAAGAATATTATCGATGCTTACATAAACACATGAAGTTTGTTCCAGAATTTTCTTGCCGATGTAGGTTTTCCCAGAATACGGAAAACCACACAAAATCCAAAGGGTTTTACTGCTCTTTTTTATTAATAAAGTAACATCGTTGATTGAATCCATAAATCTATTGTAATCGATTATGGCGTAGAAAAAAAGCGGAATGAATCATCATCCGCTTCTGAAATTAGATAGCAAGCCATTGAATGGCCGCCTAGAGTTGATTGATCAAGCGCTGCGCCTGACGTTCAGCGCTTGCCAAGTAGGATTGGAAGCTCTTCTGTTTTTCCAGTTTCCCATTGGACAGAACGTAGACCTCAGTTGCACGAAAACGCTCAAGCAGATAGCGATCATGTGAAACGAGGACTACCGTGCCCTCGTAATTGCCGATCGCCGCTTCCAAAGCGTCGAGTGCCTCAAGATCGAGGTGGTTCGTGGGCTCGTCCAGCAACAGTACATTCACGGAAAGCGCGGAAAACAATGCCAACAGAAGCCGGGCACGTCCTCCGGAAGAAAGAGTTTCGACTTCCTTGTCGATTTCTTCCGCTTGGAAGCCAAACTTCACTGCGAGGTTGTAAGCCTCGGGAATCACGAGCCCGCCTTTGCCGGTAAGAACATTTTTAATGCTCTCTTGGCGAGGCAGATTGTCGTGTTCCTGCATAAGATTCCCGACTACCAGACTACTGCCGATGCTTACCGTCCCCTCCTTGGGTGCAAGCTCTCCGCCAACGGTTTTGAGCAACGTCGTTTTGCCTGAACCGTTGAGTCCGAGAATCACCACACGGCTTCCATAGGCGATATCCAGAGAAATCGGCCCCACGCGGAAATCGCTGTCGGGATATTGGCATACCGCCTCTTTCAAGACGATGTCCCGCGAACCCTTGGGCTTTGCCGGATCGAGAACGATACGGAAAACGTCGCGTTCGACGGGTTTCTCGACAACATCCATCTGCTCGATGCGCTTCTCAATCGCTTTGGCGGCCCTGCCTGATTTTCCGGCACGGTCGCGCTTAAAGCCGCGGCGGAACTTGTCGTTGTCCGATCCCATGAACTTTGAGCCCTGAATGGCATCTGCTTTCTTAGCTTTAGCCTCGGTACTCAAACGTTCGATTTCCTCCTTTTGGTTTTCGTATTCCTGTAGCTGGCGCACACGGTCTTTTTCCTTGCGCTCCAGATAATCGGAATACTTTCCACTAGTAATGTTAAGCGTCCGAGTGTGCCAATCAATCTCGAAGATCTTGCGCACTACCCGATCCAAGAAGAGCCGGTCGTGAGAAATAATGATGCAGGCGGAATCCGTCCGCACCATAAAATCTTCCAACCAGATCAATGCTGAAAGGTCGAGATTGTTAGTCGGCTCATCCAGCAGTAAAACATCAGGGCTGGCGAGAAGAATGCCTGCCATGAAGATTTTGCTTTTCTGACCTGATGAAAGGGTGTTAATGCTCCGGCTACTGGAAATTTCGCTCAGGCCGAAGCCAGCGAGCATCATTTCCATGCGATAATCGAAGCTGTATCCGTCCCGGTGCTCGTATTCAGCAAGCGCATCCGGCGAGGATTCCAACTTGTCCTCCAAGTCCTTGATGCCCGAAATACGGCGCAGGTAATCACAAATCTTTTCTTCCGTGGCAAGACTGGTGTCCTGTGGCATATAGCCAACGGTCAAATCCTTGCGCCTAATGACTTCTCCGCTGTCAGGTTCAACGATTCCAGCCAGAATCTTCAGTAAAGTAGTCTTACCGGTGCCGTTGTAGCCGATCAACCCGATTTTCTGTCCCTTCTCCAAAGAGAAAGAAATGTCATCGAGAACCGTGATCGGCCCGTACGCCTTGTGAATTTTTTCAGCTTTAAGTTCCATAGTCTCTTACTCCTTATTTTATCCTGATTTTTGAATTTCAGGAAGCGTTGTAAAGGTACAGTTCCTGACACCCGATGTATCAGTTGAGTTGATACTATACCAAAAATTACTTCATTAGTCAATAATTCAAAAATAAAAAAAGTCCCCTGCTCCAAAGAGTAAGGGGACAAACCGATAACATCAGCTGTTTGCCAACTTGTAATATTCGGTCATTCGGTTGGCCGCACAATTACAAGCGGTAATTTCCTGGCTGAGATTCATCAGTTTCACAAGCAGAGACACAGTCTTCTCCGTATTCCGACGGAAAATTCCGAGTACCGTTTCCATGGAAGCCGGCTGCATCGAGATTGCGCTGGGAACACAGACATCATAGTCGGTGATCGTTGCGACAACCCCATAGCAAAGGCCGAGTTCCCGTGCAAAGTAGCACTCGGGGTACTGCGTCATGTTAACGATATCGCCGCCCATCATTGCGTACATCCTGCTTTCGGCGATCGTCGAGAAACGGGGGCCTTGAATGACCACCACTGTGCCCGCAGGCTTGCAGTTTTCATCCATGGCCTTGAGTTCTCGAACGATTAATGCCCTGATGTGTTCGCAATAAGGTTGAGCCATCGGAAGATGAATCAACTCCCGATCAACCTCGAACGTGTCATCGCGACCCCAAGTAAAGTTGATGAACTGATCAGGAACGACGAACGTTCCCGGTTCGATCTCTTTCCTGAGACTACCCGAAACGCATGTGGCGATAACGTGGCGAACTCCCACTGACCGCAGTGCCGCAAGGTTGGCCTTGTAAGGCACTTTGTGGGGCGGAATCGTATGCCCTGAACCATGGCGCGGAAGAAAAGCGATGCGCTTACCGCAGAAGTTTCCAATCAGCAAAGGTTCAGACGGCTTGCCGTAGGGAGTCTCCACCTCGATGACTTTGCAGTTTTCGAGTTCAGAGAGTTTGCATAGACCCGATCCGCCGATGACACCAATAATAGGCGTCTCCACGGAGAAGGGCGGTTGCTTGCTCTTCTGAGAGAAAACTCCAGATGAGTCCATGAACCACCTCCTTTGTGAAAATAGCGTTGTGAAGATCCGGCGAATTGATGCTACTGTGGATTTCATGAGATCCCCACGCACATCCTCCGCCATTAAACACTTCACTCGCTTCACCGTTGAATAACGGCAAACGCTGCCGCCATTCATGCACTGTCCCGGTTTCCCCGATCCTGAACGATTCAGGGAGATCATTGACATGACCCTGATCGCAGCGCAGAAACGGACAATTAGTAACCTGGCCGTCGGCTTGAATTACCAATTGGTTACCGTAACAGGTGCAATCGACCGAAAACGGCAAACCGCCAGTGAGCATCGAGAGCTTCTTTTGAAGCTGGTACTCATAGTATTGCCCTTCTTCAGTGACATCTTTGAGGCCTGCCAAAACATTCTTGGCCGCCAGCAGACAATACTCTTCCGCACTCTTTCCGGCGAGTTCACGGATAAGAGCACTGCCTTTCATCAGGTTGAACCCGAATTGGGAAATGCCCAGATTTTTCATGAACGCCGGATATTCCTGCAAACACTGTAGGTTGCTTGGTGTGATGGTTGCGGAAGCAACAACCCTAACACCTTCTTGCAGGCAGAAATCGACAGCACGCTTGATCAGCGAGAATGTCGGCATTCCTTCACCGGTAAGACGGATTCGGTTGTTGTCCTGCGGTGGACCATCAATGCCCAAGGCAACAGTGACTTTATGATAGGTAAAAAGTTTCGCAAGCCGAGCGTCAAGCAGAGCACCGTTGGTGCAAAGCATCAACTCAAGGTTTTGCGGCAGATCGCCTTGATCTTTTGCCTTCTCCACATGACCCAGAAGCTTTTCCAGCACCTCCTTATTCAGTAGAGGTTCACCTCCGTAAAAAATCAGGAAGTATGGATCACTGTCCGCCGGATAGTCATTGATGTGCCTTTGCCAAAGCTCTATGCCGGCAATTGCATCATCAAACGAAAGCAGGTTGTTACCGTAGCGTTTCGCAAGCCCCGGAATCGGACAATAGGTGCACTCGAAGTTGCAACCCTGGGCCAGCATCAGATACAGGATCGTCGGCCTATTGAGCATTTGCAGCGCTTTTGCGCGAGCAATATTCAGCTCTTCGGCATCGACTCCATCATGATCGATGAACATCTTGCGACAGACAAGTTCATCAACGAAGTCGCGCGTCTGTTTTGACGGTTTCTCAGCGATCACGTCAATGAGAAATTCGTTCCAGATTTTCTCTGAAACAAAAATCGGTTCGGGATGAAGCTAATGAAACAACGCCAGCAGTCCGTCTTGCGATAGCGTTTTCATGAAACGCGAAACGCAGAGACGCTGCCCTATGCACCTGATCTGGTTTTGTTTTGGCAATGACCAGTTCAGTGCATCAACGGACGTTTTCGGGAACCACCTCATAGCTCTTTCCTTTCAGAAAAAGAGAAAGCCCCTGCATCCGTTTGGAGCAGGGGCCGTTGTCGTCCCGTCAGAAGGTCGGGTTAATTGGTCAAGTTAACCTTGGCCAACTCCGCACACTGCTCCTTGGTGAGCGTGACTTTGCCGCCGAAGTCGTCGATGATGACGACCTTGTTGGAGCCGTGGTGAACTTCCACGGTCGGACAGCAGCCCTGGACTCCGCAGAGCTTGGTACGGGTGACGGTTTCGTCAGAGACTTGGTTGTCAGCCATGGCTGAAACCCTCCAAATGAAATGAACATGCAAGACAGACAACCCATCCTGCTTGGCCTGAATCATAATATAATACTAATAAATATGCAATATATTGTGTCCCTGAATTACGAGAACAAGGTGGACTATACCTACACCCACAATGATAACCCCCCACCCCTATCTTATAGTTTGGATATCATACCATGTAAAAAGGCACTATATAAGCGCCCTTTTACTAGACCAAGACGGATATTATGACCCGTCTCGGTAGGCCTAGACTGCTGCGGGGCTAGGATTCGAACCTAGATTGTGCGGTTCCAAAGACCGACGTCCGACCGTTAGACGACCCCGCAATGTTATAAATCTCCAAAAATACCTTCGATCCAACCTTGAATTTTCCTGTTTAAAATGGAACTTTCTATTACGGCAACTTTCAGTAACCCAAAATATATATTTCCTATATTTCTCCTTTTAGTATTCACTTTGTGCTTTTTAAAATAGATGTATCTAAAATTCTTTTCTGAAAAACTAGTAGCTGTGCGCCAATAGTGTAGCACCTCATCTATCCTGTATTTATTATTTTCGTGAAGATATATTGTAAAGTATATTTTTTCTTCTGGTAAATCAATACACTTCAACAACCACTTCAAATATAGTTTTATCATCCGAGGATCAGAATTAGAAAAATAAGTTCCCGATCCTGGACTATGTTCTTTCTCCTTACTTCCCTCCGCCCAATATAACGCAATTCCAATTAACCACAATTCCCTTTTAGATAGCCTGCCAACTGCACCACGTGCTTTATCTTTTATTTTTTTTGTAAGAGCAATCCTAATATCTTTCATTTTCTGCGCGCCGCGGCGCGCAGAAGCTAGCTTTTTATCGGTCAATCTTTGCTTTTGACTTTCTGCTAATTTAACACTTTTCAGCCACAAAGACAAGGATGATTTGGCAACGGGAACTTGCTCTAAAATTTCCCGGTATGACAATCCTTTTCTTCGCAATTCAATAGCTTTATTTTTATATTCCGTTTTTGCCAACATATTTGAACCTAGTTTTAGTATATATTAATAATACTACCTTGGTTCGAATATTACAACCAACAGATATGCCACATTTTAAAATTCTACCTGCACAGACCGGCGACCCCGCAATACGAAAAATGGTTTTTAAGGAGCTACCCGCGAAATAACATCAAAATTAAGATCGGCATGTAAAGAAGTCCTTGATAAGCAATAACTTGCGACATTATCTAGCATATTGTTTACCGTAAAACACGCTTGGCTGTGGAAAGTAAAATTAGAATTACTATCCTTGGCTACTATTTTACGATTCACAAGCGGGGAAATAAAACTAACTGGTTTAACTACAATAATATTTTCGTCAAAAGATACCAGTTCAAATAATGGACCCGAATTTGAGCCGCCAGTGGTGCCAGACGCACCAAAAGAATCGCCGTTGTTTAGTGTTAAATATTGAGTTGTTTCCGGAGCATAATTTGGCTTGCAATCTTTCATTTGGCAGGCGGTATGATAGGCCGTAATAGTAAGTTCCAGTCGACTTGATGTGGGCACGGGGTTATTATTAGGTTTTTCTCCTGGCATATAATTATTCTGATTGACACTTTCTTCCGTCTGTTTATTTTGGATTTGATTAGATATTTCGTAAACGATATTTTTAAACTGGTTATCGCCAGGAACATACATAAAAAAACCGATTGCGATTAAAGCAATGACTCCAGCGCTAATATAAAATAGTACTATTTTTTTCATAAAATTTAGAAATTAGTTTATCAAAACTTACGCAGTTAAATCAACATCATTGTCATTGCGAGGAGCCCGCAGGCGACGAAGTAATCTAAAGATGAAGAGAGATTGCTTCGGGCATTGCGATGCCCTCGCAATGACGTAACTGCATAAGTCATGTTTATTATAGACATAATTGATTCTACGATTTTTCTTGTGTTAAGTCAACTACCGCCAACTCCAGCGGCAACTGTAAAATGGTGGCGTATTTCATCGTATTTTCCGCGCCGATAAATAATTCCAACATGTTTTTAATGTCTTTTTCTGACATTTTTTCAATTTGCGCTTTCATAGTCAATAATTCTTCCTTTGACAATCCTGAAGTTTTTGCGTCTACCAAATCGGCGTGTATTTTCATTAATAGGGCCTGGCGCAGGTAAAAAATGAGGGTTTTGGCAAATTCACCAAGGTCAACACCGGCATCAACTAAAGAATTTAAAAATAAAACAGCTTCTTTGGCTTTTTTCTCTAAAATTAAACCCACAAAGTGCGAAATTTGTGAGACCTCTACAATTCCCAGTAAATCCTTAATTTCCTGCAACGTAACCACTTTATCGCCCCCTGAAAAACTAATACACTTATCCAACAGCGATTCGGCATCTCTAAACGATCCTCGGGCGTTGAGAGCAATTAAGGAAAGCGCCGCCTCTTCAAACTTCACTTTTTCTTTTTTGGCGATAAAGTCCAGTTTTTCAATAATTTCCGGCACATGGAGCCGTTTAAAATCAAACCGCTGGCAGCGAGAAATAATGGTAGGAATCATTTTGTGGGCTTCGGTAGTGGCTAAAATAAATATAGCATGAGCCGGCGGTTCTTCCAGGGTTTTAAGCAGGGCATTTGAAGCGGCTTTGCTTAGCTGGTGGCATTCGTCAATAATAAATACTTTGTAGCGCGACTTTACTGGAGAAAATTTAATTCCCTCGATTAATTCTCGGACTTCATCTACCCCCGTGTGGCTGGCCGCATCGATTTCTACCAAATCCATGGCTTTTCCCTGCGTTATTTCAAGACAAGAATCGCACTTGTTGCAGGGTTTGGCGCCTGATACTGCGGTGCAATTTACCGCCTTGGCAAAAATCCTGGCCATCGTGGTTTTGCCGCTTCCCCGCGGCCCGGAAAATAAATAGGCATGCGAAATACTCCCCGATGCAATGGAATTTTGCAGGGTCTTGGTAACGTGTTCCTGGCCGATAATTTCATCAAATCCCTGCGGCCGGTATTTGCGATAGAGGGCTAAATTTTCAATCATTTTACTTCGTAAAATTCGCAGATATACGCGGATTAGTACGCGGATTCTCGCGGATACGTAACGTAATCTGCGTAAATCCGCGTTATATCTGCGTTAATCCGCGAATTTTATTGCTTGCAATAAAATTGAGCTATTTTTTAAAAACAATAAATTTATAACCGGTAAAATTCCAAATCGCCGCGCCGACGGCCGCAATAATAACACTGAGTTTTATCGAGGTTGCAGCAGGAATAGCACTTTGCAAACCAAAGAGTTTTGTCGCATAATAGAATACGCCGATGTCTATTGCTAGCCCGATCACCGTAATTAAAAAAAACTGAATAACTTCTTTGGGCGCATGCTCTGTATTATGTTTTTGGAATGCCCAGTATTTATTGCCGAAGTATTTTATACCCGTGGAAAATAAAAAAGAAACGGCTTTGGCAACCAATTGATGAAAAACGATGGCTAAAAATCCCACTGCTAAAAATTCAAAAAATTTCAAATCAATGACCGTGGCAAACGCTCCCACTAGCACATGCTTGGCCGCCTGGAACACCCACTCGTACTTTTTGCCGATGTAATCGGCCAGCCATAAGCATAGTAACGAAATAATAGGCAATAAAATCCATAACATCAAGGCGCCGTATAAGCCAAGTCCGCTAAAAATATCCCCTGCGACAAAAGCGACCATACTCCCACACACCAGAGCTAAAATAATATCTATGGCCTTCATTAAATCATCATAAAATATTTTTGGGCCAATCACAAGACCGCGCCAGAGCTTGATGAATAATGCCAATACACCCTTATTGTCATTCCCGCGAAAGCGGGAATGACACGAAAGAGGCATTATTTGCCAAGATCGCATCGGGCCAAGCAACCCCTCACGCCACCCAGTCACCCACCGTCATTGCGAGGAGCCATAGCGACGAAGCAATCTGGGTTAATGTAGCTAAAAAACTACAGTGGATATTACCACGCCGCGCCCCGCGGGGCGCGGCTCGCAATGACGATGAGTGTAGGCGTAGAGAGGTGCGAGGGGTTACTCGGCCAGCCAGTTACTCGGCCAGCCCTTAACAATCCCGTTTAAATTTGTTATCATGGATCATTATATGGACATCACATCCAGAAACCGCACTCCAACCCTTGCCGGTTTGCCAATCTTGGGCAGTTTTCACAAAAAATATGTTTGCCGTAGCTACGGCTAGGCCTTACAAATTTTTTGCTCCAAGCCGCCCAATACTGCCAAACCGTCGGCAACTTTAGTGCGGTTTCTGGATGTGATGTCCATAATCACCATGAAAAAACTTTTAGAAGATGCCAGGCACTTTTTCGAAAAAATAGACGTTATGCGAGATAATCTGCTTGGGTTGCTCATTGTTCCCTACTGGCCCCGGAAAATCACCCCCAATCACCTAACTATCGCAAGAATTATTATTTCCGTGGTCTTGCTTGTTTTATTGTTTTACCATCAAAACACCAATAAAATATTACTGATATCTCTTTTTTGTATCGGCGCCTTAACCGACCTTCTTGACGGATCGGTAGCCCGAAAACTTGACAAGGAAACCAAAATAGGATCCATACTGGATCCATTGGCTGATAAACTGCTCATTTTCCCCATTGCCATATACAGCTTACTTAACTTCCACCGATGGATATTACTGTTAATCATCGTCCTTGAATTAACTAATGCGTTAATCGTGATGTATGCCCGTGGTTTCAACGGTTTTGCGGAATCAAACTATATTACCGTATTCGATAAAATTAAAATGGTGCTGCAGTCCGTGGTGTTTGCCGGAATATTAATCTTCTGGCCGCATCCGCCCCAGACCGTATTTGTGTACTTGCTTTGGTTTTCGGTATATTCCATTATATTAAGCATGGTTGTAAAAATAATTGATATCAATAGTAGACCTGCTGCGTAAAGGTTTCCGTAGGCGAAACGTCACAATGCACTTGCGAGGAGGACTTGCGAGTCCAGCATAGCGAAAATTTGATAGAATTTTGAGACGTACCCAAGGGGTACGTTGAGAAATTATTGCAAATTTGCAGTTGAAATTTTGGCGTTTCGCTAGGAAAATCTTTACGCAGCAGGTCTAGTATTAAAAAAATAAACAGGGTATAAACTACTTTGAATTATTATGAAAAAAAATAACCCTATAAAAATATATAACACCCTTTCGGGCAAGAAAGATATTCTAAAACCGTTGCGCGGCAAAAAAATAAACCTGTTTGTGTGCGGCCCCACCGTGTATGATTTTTCGCACATCGGCCACGCCCGAACCTACATTATTTTTGACTGCTTTGCCAAGTATTTAAAAAACCAGGGCTTTGACGTGTTTTATTTGCAAAATATCACTAATATTGACGATAAAATCATCATGCGCGCCCGGGAAAAAGGAGTGCCGCCAGAGGACTTGGCAGAGGCATTTTTTAATGACTACCTCAAAGACATCAAAAATCTTGGCATTACTACCGTTAAAAAATATGCCGAAGCCACCGATTATATTAAAGAAATTATTAATCAAATACAGCGCTTAGAGCAAAAAGGTTACGCCTACACTCTTGAAGATGGAATTTATTTTGATATTTCCAAAGTAAAAAATTACGGGAAATTATCTCACCGCACCGCATTGCAAGCCGAGGATTCAATATCCCGCATTGACTACAGTAAAAATAAAATCAACCGCGGGGATTTTGCTTTGTGGAAATTCGCGACCCCGGGCGAGCCATCCTGGCCCGCACCGTTTGGCTCGGGGCGCCCCGGCTGGCATATTGAAGATACTGCCATTACCGAAAAGTTTTTCGGGCCCCAGTACGACATTCACGGCGGCGGGCGTGATTTAATATTCCCCCACCATGAAGCGGAAGTTACCCAAATGGAGGCGGTTTCCGGAAAAAAACCAATGGCCAGCTACTGGATGCATACCGGCTTTTTAACGATTAACGGCCAAAAAATGTCCAAGTCCTTGGGCAATGGTATTACCATTGATAATTTCCTAAAACGATATTCTATGCAGGATTTAAGGTTTTGGATCGCCAAAAATTTATGGCACTCCCCCGTTGACTATTCCGACTCCATTATGATTGAGGTTAAGATGGCATTGGAAAAGATAGAAGAGTTTTTAAGAAAAATCAAAAGTCAAAAGTCAAAAGTCAAAAATGCAAATCAAAATTCAAAATTGCTAAAAAAATTCAAAACCGATTTTTGGACGGAATTGGCGGATGATTTTAATACGCCGAAGGCCTTTGCTGTAATTTTTAACTTCATTAAAGAAACTAACAAAATAATAGATGAGGGTGCGATAGACAAAAAAAATGCCGGCGAAATTTACAAATTTTTTGAAGAAATTAACGATATTTTTGGCATTATTGATTTTAAAAAATTAAAAACTTCAAACGTGCCTGCCGAAGTCATGGAACTGGTAAAAGTCCGCGAGAATCATAGAAAAGCGCAGGAATGGCAACAATCAGACGAATTGCGCCAGGAAATCGAAAAATACGGTTTTTCAGTGGATGACACACCAGGCGGCTCAATAGTGAAGAAAATAGAAAATAGAATCTAGAAAATAGAATAGAAAAAGAAGCCCAACGAGAAGTCATTTCTCGTTGGGCTTTTGAGGCGACAGTACTACGCGTCCATGTCTTCGCCGTACAGAACTTTGTACAGCTCTTTGATTTCCGCGGGCGTCCAGTCCGCGTAGTTGCCTCGGCCGACTTCATCGTCAGAGTTGTCTACTAACGTATAGAAATCAACTTGGATGCTATTGAGCCACCTTTCTCCGAATTCACCCAACGTAGCCATGTTGGGGATGGTTATATCTTTAACACGCTCCCTGATCTTGGCAGTCGCGGTTGCCGCCCGCTTGGCAACCTCTACGATCCGTTGTTCCGTCGTCATAGTAAACCTCGTATCTTGTGAATTGTTTACCAACCGAACATTTTATAATTTATCATATTATAATAGTATTGTCAACTCCTTGTCCGCCACCACTGATTTTGATATACATAAGGATAAGTAAAATAACCATTAACCTTTGACATTTGACCGGTGACACCGACGTCACTTTTAGTCAATTGTTAATGGTTAAATGTTAATTGTCGCATTATGGCCGAAGCCATTATTAAAAAACCGCCGCAAAATATTGAGGCCGAGCAATCACTGCTTGGTTGTTTAATGCTGGACAAAAACGCCATTGTAAAGGTGTCTGATTTTGTACGGGCGGATGATTTTTACAAAAACATTCATAAAGAAATTTTTTCGGTCATGCAGGAATTGTTTGAAAAAATGGAACCCATTGATATTATTTCGGTTTCCACGCGATTACGCGAAAAGGGGCAATTAGATGGTATTGGCGGTTCAACCTATTTAACATCGCTCATAAATTTAGTGCCAACCGCCACCCATGTGGCAAATTACGCCAAAATTGTGCGGGAAAAAAAGGTGCTACGCGATTTAATTTCCGCTTCTGAAGAAATTGGATTGGACGCCTTTGACGAATCCCAGGAAGTTGACCAATTATTAGATAAAGCCGAAAAAAGCATTTTTTCTATTGGTCAAAAATCACTCACTCAAGCATTTTTACCCATTAAAGATATTATTCCCGAAGTATATGAAGGCATAGAACAACGTTCTCAGCATAGCGGAATTTATCGGGGCATTCCCACGGGCTTTAAACAACTTGATAATATGTTGTCGGGCCTACAACGTTCCGACTTAATTATTTTGGCCGCCCGGCCGTCTATGGGAAAATCATCCTTGGCTCTGGACATAGCTCGCCACATTGCCGTCATGGAAAACTTGCCCGTTGGAATGTTTTCACTTGAAATGTCAAAAGATCAGCTAGTAGAGCGACTCTTGGCTAGCCAGGCCAATGTGGATTCCTGGCGCATCAGGACCGGAAAACTACAAGATGGCCAGGGTGACAATGATTTTTCCCGGCTACAAACCGCCATGGGAAGTTTATCAGAAGCGCCCTTTTACATCAACGACATCGGCATGGCCAATATTTTGCAAATCCGCGCCATGGCGCGCCGCCTCCAGCAGGATAAGGGTTTGGGGTTACTTGTCGTTGATTACCTGCAGCTTATGGATCATACCAATAAATACGCCACGCCCATCCAGCAGGTCACCGAAAATTCCCGGGCTTTGAAAATGCTGGCCAAAGAATTAAATATTCCCATTTTAGTATTAAGCCAGCTTTCCCGGGCTGTGGAGCAACGAACCCCCCACCGGCCCATGCTTTCTGACTTGCGTGAGTCAGGCGCCATTGAACAAGACGCGGACGTGGTGCTCTTTATTTACCGTGAAGATAAATACAACGAAAATTCGCTGGAAAAAAATATTGCTGAAATTATCGTGGCCAAACACCGAAACGGGCCAACTGGCGCCATAAAATTGTACTTTGATGAAAATCGGGTCAGTTTCAGAAGTTTGGAACAGGGGGATTACTCCACAGAAGTGTCGGCAGACTAAAATAATATACCTTTGACTATTGACATTTAACAATTAACCAACGGTGACGTCGGTTGTCAATGGTCAATTGTTAAATGTCAATTGTTAAATGTCATCTAGCATCAAACGCCTCACTGACTTATTCTCCAAATTTCCCACCATCGGTTCGCGTACCGCGGGCCGTTTTGTTTTTTATTTAATTAATCAAGACAAAAAAGAGGTAGATGAATTAATTAGCGCCATACAATCCTTAAAAAATAATATAAAATTCTGTGCCTTTTGTTTTAACCCCTTTGAATCAACAAATGGCCCGGCATCTTTATGCTCTCTATGCCAAGATCCTGCCCGAAATCATCAAGTATTGTGCGTTGTGGAAAAAGAAAATGACCTCATTTCACTGGAGCATACCGGGCGATACAAGGGCCTGTATTTTATTATGAGCAATACGTTGGTAACCCTAAAAAAAATAAGTGGTGGCGGTATCCGTCTTGAGCAATTAAAAGAACGGCTCTTGCATCCGGAAACATTCGGCATAGCCAAAACGCCCTTATCTGAAATTATCATCGCCACCAATCCCACCCCGGAAGGCAAAACTATTTCCATCCTCATTGAAAGGGCTTTGAAAGAAATTTTATTACCCTCCTCAATTAAAATCACCCACTTGGCCAAAGGGCTACCAATAGGCGGTGAACTTGAATACGCCGATGACGAAACACTGGAATCGGCATTTGAAGGACGTAAATAGGAGAATGTATAAAAAGAAGGGCGCCTCAAACTGAGCGCCCTTTTTGCAATGGAATTCCCCACAAGATCGTCTACACCAAAATTCCGGTGGCCGGACCGCAAAAGTCATTCTGGTAACGATTGTAATGAGTTCCCAAAACAACCTTGCCATCATCAAAACCGATGTACGGAGTCAATAAAAAATCACCGTTACCCCGTTCAGAACACTCTACTCCGGGACAATCAATCCAAAGAGCATTGCGGTCCTTAAAACAGAAAGGGTATAACAAGAGCTTGCAAACGACCGTAAAAGGATCAAGGGGAAATACAGGAAAACTAAGACACTGGCATTTCTCGGCCGATTCACCCACGTGCTTTAGGCCAAACTGGCACGCAATGACCAGAATATCACAGCCCCTCTGTTGGCCTTTAATAATATTGAATGCCTCAATATTCTTTGAGTGCTGGCGGAAATACTTGGGAGGGAACTGGGCCTCCTGCCATTCATTGCGCCAATTATGGAAAACTCCCGGATAAAGGCGGCTAAATATATTAAGCAGAATTTTCAGTGCTTGGCCATAGGTAGGCGCAAAGCATTGCCAGCGAGGGATAGCAAACCAAGCTTCTGCGCCTGGCGGAAGAGAGCGTAATGCTATACCCGTGTCCGCTACTCCTAGAATTGACGTCAATTTTCCCCAGTAGGAAACCTGCCTTCTGATTTCCAATAATTGAACAAGGCGACTTCCAATTTTTCTGATGTTATAATTTTTCGGACTGGTACCAGGTGCCAGAATCATCACCAACCTCCTATTCCTTGGATTGAGAAAACTGGTCCCGCTATTGTAAAAGAACTATTTATTTTTGTAATTGGGCGGTTACGGTAATTCGCTGGTAATTTTTTCCCGGCGGCCAGCATGAAATCAGGGTCAAAATATTATTACTTAAAATGGCCTCATCGTTTATAAAATCCTGGCCCTGCTGGATGATTTTTTTATCCGTTACGGCATAGATATACTGGGTATTGTTAAAATTAAGGATAATCTGGTCCCCCGGGTTAAGGTTTTCAATATTGCTAAAAATGTAATCGTATTTTATGTGCGGCCAATTGGGCGGCGCCGAGTGTCCTAAAATAACCATCTGACCGTTTTCACCGGGCAGCACGGAACCGGGGTAGTAAACCACTCCTCTATTTAAATCCTTTTCCAATAATTTTTTATTGATGCTTTGCCCGATTACTACGGGCGCCTCGACACCAATACTTTTAATAACCAATGAATTATGGGCAGGCGTACGAATAAATCGATTGAACACAGGCGTATCGCCCCGGCTAGCTTCTTGAGGATTTATGTTAACCAGCGCATCTGCCACATCCGGATAGGGATTGAAAAATTCATACGCCAAACCATACCATGCCTTGTAATTAAAAACCCAGGAAACGGTATTCCAGTTGACCAAAACAAAGCTCAACGCGAGCAAGAAAATAAAAATTTTTACCAGTTCTTTTTGTTTATCGTTCATTATTAAGGCCCCCTAGGCAAACGGAAGACCCCTTAAATAGTAATATGATAGGTATTCAGGTAAGTCAGCGTCTCTTGATTAAAGAGTAATATGGTAGACAGGATAATAATTAATAAAAATGACCGGATCATGAGCTTAGCATGGGACACTTCGGGATTTATGGTGATGCTTAATAACAGCGATATAACTACAAAAACCAAAAAAATGTATGATGCGTAGGTCACAACCTTTTCCTGATCATAGACCAAAAAATGAATGAGGCCGGTATACATTCTGCTGTAGCGTGATGTGGCAACCTGGTTGCCCTGGTGAATTTGAGCAGCGTCCCCCAACACACGCTCATCTGCTTTTTCTGTCGGCACACTAGAATATGGTTGATCCTGGGCGGTAGCACTAGGTACCGTGCCAAAGGATTCCGGCACAAGGGGCCCGGTACTAGCCGATACGCTGGGCGGCAAAACAGAAACTTGGGCAATAGGAGGCGCTGGCTGCTGGGTTTTAGTTGGCGGACGCCGCGCCGGCAAACTTCCGAAAACTTGCACGACCAGCATCTCATTATTGGCGCCGAATCCTTCAACAATAGCGGTTCCCACATCCCGATAGTTCGGATTAAGTAAATTTTCCCGGTGGCTTTGCGAATTAAACCACGCATCAAACACCTGGCCGGACTCAATAAAACCCACGGCTAAGTTTTCGCCTGCATATTTATATTTATACCCCGCTTGTAAAAACCAATACCAGGGGGTAAATCCTAGGGGACTTTGGTGCGAAAAATAATGGTGCTGTAGCATGTCTTGGGCTTTCAGCAGGGCGGCTTTATCTAATTGGCTATTTTCCTGTAATGGCGACAGACCTGCCATTGCCCTATTTTGATTTAACAGGGTTATTAAACTTGTCCTGGTAATATCGGCAAAAAATGTATTTTGAGGTAATGGCAATAAAAGTCCACTGGCAATTATTTTAACAAAAAACAACAAAATAACGATACAAAGCGCCATGTTGCTTTGCAAAAAAACCGGGTTATAGTTATTCTTTTTTGTGGGCACGCATAACATTTTTAATGTTACATATGCCCCGGAAAATAGTTTTTTAAATACCATAGTTTGTATACCATTAGTATAAAATATATTATTCATTTTGTCAAATAATTTGGGTGCTGTTCGGAAACAGTCACCACCACCGTCATTGCGGGCCTGGCAAGGCCGTGGCAATCTCAACACGGGAAGTAAGATTGCTTCGTCATCTGCGAATTCCTCGCAATGACGACAAATGAGATCATTTCCGAACAGCGCCAATAATTCATAAGTATGGACATCACATCCAGAAACCGCACTAAAGTCGCCGGCGGTTTGGCAATCTTGGGCGGCTTGGAACAAAAAATATGCGAGGCGTAGCCGAAGCTACGG
>C687J35174_10004162_pt1 | contig 19599 bp, 23 predicted proteins | sample RifCSPhighO2_01_FD_35174 | JGI IMG/M metagenome (IMG submission 35174) | reverse complement strand
TTATTATCCAGGCAAGAATTGCTCTTGAAAAAATGCCTGCTTCTTACAGAACAGACCAGGCAGGATACATAAGCCTGCTTGAAAAAACCTTGATGCTTATGGAAAAAACAAGCCTTTTAAGAGAAGCCACTTCTTACATGAAAGATTACAGGAAAGAAAATAGAGAGATATACGAAAAACTTTTCAGGCCAGATGTAATCCCTAATTTTACTTTTACGCGACTCGTGAGTGATTTGCCGGAAGATGCAGAAATAGCAGATCAGTATGAAATATCCAGCGGAGACTATGATGTTTCACTTGTGACAATTCTTAGAAAAAGAGATGAGCCAAAGTTTATTTATCATCTTGTTCCTCCTGAAAATATTCTTGACGAAGACCAAGGCATGCTTCTTAATCTTGCGAGAAGCGTTTTGGTAGAGCACCAGCCAAAGGCAGAAGAGTTTACAGATACGGAAAGAACAAGGCAGGTTTTTTTTAATATCTCAAAAGATCTGTTACAGGATCTTGCTAAAAGCAAGAACATAGGTATTTCATATCAGGATTTGAATAAACTCGCAACAATTCTCGTAAGACACACAATTGGCTTTGGGCTAATAGAAGTTCTTTTGCAGGACAAGAAACTTCAAGATATTTCAATGAATGCTCCTGTTTCAATGATCCCTATTTTTGTGCGGCATGAATCTTTTGATGAATGCTTAACAAATATAATCCCAAGCCAGGAAGACATTGATTCTTGGGCGGCTAAATTTAGGCTGATTTCTGGAAGACCATTGGACGAAGCAAACCCCATACTTGACACACAGCTAGAAATGGGAAGTTCTTCAACGCTTGGCCGAGTCAGGGCAAGAATAGCAATTGTCCAAAGGCCGTTGAGCCCTGATGGATTGTCCTATGCGATAAGGCGTCATCGTGAGGAACCATGGACTTTGCCTTTGTTTGTCGAGAACAAGATGATAAACTCTCTCGCAGCAGGAGTTTTAAGTTTTTTGATTGATGGTTCTCGAACATTGCTCGTAGCGGGGACCAGGAGCAGTGGAAAAACAAGTCTGCTTGGAAGTTTGATGCTTGAAATAATTCCAAAATACAGAATTATTGTGATTGAAGACACAGCCGAGTTACCGATAGAGTCCTTAAGAAAATTAAAGTATGATATTTTGAGAATGAAAGTTCGAAGTGCGCTTTTAAAATCAACAGAAGTTTCTGCCGACGATGGAATAAGAACAAGTTTGCGTTTGGGAGACTCTAGTTTAATTATCGGAGAAGTAAGGAGTGTCGAAGCCCAAGCGCTTTATGAAGCAATGCGTATCGGCGCGTTAGCAAATGTTGTTGCAGGAACAATTCATGGCGCAAGTCCTTATGGGGTCTTTGACAGAGTTGTAAATGACCTTAAGGTTCCTGCGACGAGCTTCAAAGCAACAGACATAATTATTGTGGCAAACCCGATAAAATCTCCAGATGGTTTGCATTCATGGAAAAGAGTTGTCCAAATTTCCGAGGTTAGGAAGCATTGGAAAGTGGATCCTTTAGAAGAAAAAGGATTCGTGGATTTGTTTAAGTATAATGTTGAAACAGATCAATTAGAGCCAACAGAGGATTTGATTAACGGAGATTCTGAAGTAATCAAGGATGTTGCTTCTAATGTGAAGGGCTGGGCTGGAAATTGGGACGCTGTTTGGGATAATATTCTTTTAAGGGCAAAGATAAAAGAAGAGCTTGTTAATACTGCAAAAAGACTGAACAATTACAAGATTCTTGAGGCTGAGTTTAGTTCGAAGGCAAACCATGCTTTCCATAGAATCTCAGATGAAGTGCGCCAAGAAACTGGCTTGCCATTAAGCGAAAAAGTCTTTCCTCTTTGGCTTAAATGGTTCAATGATGAAATTAAAGAGATGAAAGTGTAAGATTTAAAAGAATAAACTCGCTTAATACATAATGCTAACATTTAATAATAAAATCCAAGTGGTTTTTGTTCTATTCATAGTGGTGGTTGTTGGTATAATAGTTTTTTTTCCTTTTAATAATCAAAGTGAACTCATTACGATTATTTTAAGCGTCGCTACCTTTTTGTTTGGAATTTTTGTAGCCTTCTCTATTAGCGATAGAAATAAACGAATGGAGAAAATAAGAACAAATGATTCTCATGAACGCTCAAACTTAGTAAATATATATAGTCTTTCAAAGACTCTGGGCAAAAAAATCTCAGAAAGAATAAGGAAAAAAATAGACGAATATCTCATGGCTACTTTGGATTATAAAATTTGGGATTTTTATAAAACTGAAAAAGAATTTAATGCTTTATTTGATTTAACTATGTCAATAAAAACAAAAAATAAACCTCAAATGGAAGAAATAATAGAAAGATTGGAAGATATCAGACTTTCAAGAGGAGAAACCGCAGAGGTAATTAATGAAAGACTATCTAAATTTGAGTGGGTAATTACGGTATTTTTATGTTTAGTTGCATTGATATGTCTAATTTTGATTAATCCCGGTACTTTAATTTCAATAATTCTTTTATCTGGACTTTCCGCTGCGGTAATTTTCTCGGTTTATTTCCTTTATAGCTTAGATAATTTATCTTGGAAAGAAGAAACCATAATCTTTGAGCCATATGCCCAAACATTTGAATCATTAGGCCTATTAAGATACTATCCCGAGGATTTGATAACATTTGGAAAAGTCAAAAAACACATGGGTAAAAAATACAGGTTAGGAGTATTTCCAAAGTCCTATCCAGATTTTTCAGGCAAGAAAATTAAAATAGTAAAAGGATAGATAGAAAATGGCGAGATACGATGTTTTCTACTTCTCTTATGGATCTAATCTTTATCCAGATATGATAGAAGCGATAATCGGTAGAAAGCCTAAGGGTTTTAAATATAAATTAAATGGTTATGAACTCTGCTTACAAAATTGGAATGAGATCCCAAAAAAAGCTAGAAAAGTACTCAAAAGATTTTGGGATAAAAACTTTAAATCTTATATTTTAGTGAAATCCCCTAAAAAATCTGTTAAGGGGATTATATGGAAAATTTCGAAAGAAGAGCATGAATTGATTGGGCAATGGGAGCTTCATGGTTTATGGTATACTCCTATAAATCTCAAAAGGAAAATAGGGAATAAAAACGTCATCTTAAAAACAGAAATATTCAAAGGTAAAAAAGCTGCTCCCGTAAAAAATAAAAAAGGTCACCCCCCTTTTCCTGTTAAGAAAGAAAAAATTCTTTATGTTGCAAACATAACACGAGAAGAGTATTTAAGCGAGAAAATAAAAGAATTAATTCTCAAAGATAATTAATCCCAAAATTTACTTAATAAATTTTGAATAGGTTGAAGAATTATTATGGGTCTGTAACATAATTGCAGCATATGTCATAAAAATGTAACAGATATTTTTCTAAAGATTTATTAATTGTTTTTCATTCTTTTCATCATATAAAAGAGAGTGAAATAGTAAATGCCAGAAGCCCAAAAAAAACAGGTTGAGGATATTCTTAATGAATATGGAAGCAAGATAGAATCGCGCATGGCCACATTTAATTCTGCAAATAAAAATCTTGGAGCAGATTACAGCCAGTCTTATATTAAATTCAAGGAAGAAATGGCTCCCGAGATTTCTCGCTACGAACGTTGGTGCAAAAGCCTTGGAAGCCTTATAAAACTGAAAATTTCTGTTGCAGACCAACAGAAGATTAAGAAACATCTTGATGTTGCTCATTTGGACTTAGAACCCTGGCAGCCCTTAACGTTAAGTGTTGTTTCATTTCTAAGCGTTTTTTTCATAGGACTGCTTCTTTCTCTGGCTGTTGTTTTAATTACGGGAAACTTAGGCTCATTTCCATTTTTGTTTTTCTTTCTTTGTGTTATTCTTTCCTTATTTGTTTTTTATTTTATGAAAGATTATCCTGCAAGGCTGGCAAACAAATGGCGTTTAAAAGCGTCTTCGCAGATGGTCCCTGCTATTTTGTATGTCGTTGTTTACATGAGACATACATCAAACCTAGAGAGAGCCGTAGCGTTTGCTTCAGAGCATTTGAGTTACCCTCTCGCTCTTGACTTCAAGAAAGTTTTCTACAATGTTCAAATAGGAAAGTTTTCGTCAATTAAAGAAAGTTTGGATAATTATTTAGAAACATGGAGAGATTACTCTATTGAGTTTATAGAAGCTTTCCATCTTATCGAAAGCAGCTTGTATGAACCAGATAATTCAAGGAGAATTCTGACTTTGGAAAAATCGTTGAAAGTTGTTCTTGATGGAGTTTATGACAAGATGTTGAAGTTTACACATGATGTTAAGAGCCCTTTAACAAATGTTTACATGCTTGGAGTTGTGCTGCCAACGCTAGGGCTTGCATTGCTTCCATTGGCAACGGCAATGCTTGGGGGTTTGTTAACATGGGTTCATGTTTTTGTGCTCTTTAATTTGGTAATCCCCTTTTTTGTGTTTTATTTAACCGATAAAATAATTTTTTTGAGGCCAGGGGGTTATGGGGAAACATCTTTGCTGGAGAAAAACCCTCTTTACTATAAATACAAAAGTAAAGCACCTTATCTTAATGCGTTTTTGGTCACTTTGCCATTTTTCATTCTTGGTCTTTTGCCATTGATTTTTCAATACACACCGTTACCAGAATTAATTGGTTTACAGAAAGACTATACTCTTTCTCAGTTAGGACTTGGATTTTTTGGTGATGGAAACTTTTTTGACTTCACAAACGATGCCGGTGGTGTTGCGGGGCCCTTTGGAATAGGTGCTTTGATACTAAGCATGTTTATTCCTCTTGGAATTGCGTTGTTTTTTTCTATATCTTTTGGGGAAAGAACAAAAGAGATGATTGTTGAAAGAGAAAGGACAAGACAGCTTGAAATGGAATTTAACAATTCTTTATTTCAATTAGGAAATAGAATAGGAAATGAAGTTCCTCCAGAAATAGCCTTTGGCAAAATTGCAGAGTCATCTAAAGGTTTGATGTCAGAAGATTTCTTTATGAGGGTTAATTACAATATAAGGCAAATGGGAATGAGTGTTGAAAAAGCTATTTTCGATTCAAATAAAGGAGCTATAATTTACTATCCTTCTGATTTGATAGCTACGAGCATGAGAATTCTTGTTGAATCAGCAAAAAAGGGGTTACAAGTTGCGGCAATAAGCATGATGAGCATTTCTGAATATGTAAGAAATATTCATAAGATAAACGCAAGGTTGAGAGACATGCTTGCAGAAGTTGTCTCCGATATGAAATCAAACATGTCTTTCCTTGCTCCTCTTCTTTCAGGAGTCGTTGTTGGTTTGGCAGCGATGATAACTGCTATTTTAACTAGACTAAACTTACCAGAACTTCAAGGAGAGACTGCGGCTGGTTTTGGAAATATTGGAACAGTTTTAGACATATTTGAAGTTGCAAAAATGATCCCCCCTTATTTCCTTCAGATTATTATAGGTATTTATCTGATTCAGATAGTTTTCATTTTAACAAGAGCATTGGTTACAATAAACTCTGGAGAAGACAAGCTTGAGAGAACAAACAAAACTGGTAAAAACCTTACAAAAAGCATAATGCTTTACTTTTTGACTTCATTAGCAGCTACATTGGCATTGTTTATTTTGACATCTATAGTGCTTGGAAATCTTGGCTGAAGAGTTAAGTTTATTAAATAAGAACTATTTTTTTAATTATGAATGATTTTTTAAACAAAAGTGGCAAATTTCTAAATAAAAAGGCAATGCAAATAGAGATTATTGGTTGGTGGTTAATTTCTTTAATTGTTCTTGTAATAATGATTTTGGGATTTATTATTCTCAAATCAAAAGGAATTGACGCTCTCGAGTATATAAAAAATTTGTTTAGGTTTAGATAATGGACAAGACTCTTAATAAAAAAGGAAGAATTGACTTAGATAAGCTACTTATTGCTATTTTAGTTTTTGCTGTTGTTGCGGTTGTTTTGGTTTTTATTTTTAGGGCAAATGTTCTTAGAAGTCTTGGAATTTTACCCTCTTTCTCGTCTTTTGATTCGGAATTTGTTTCACCCAACGAGGATGCAATAGAACAATGTATGGAGATTGGCAAGATAGGAGCGCCAGAAAAAGAAAGCTGGTATAAATCAAAGGAGCAATACATCTATGTAAATGGACAAAAAACAAATTTATATCTTGATGATAATAAAAATATTAAACTTAAAAGACCTTTTTTTGGGAGTGATGTTATTGTCGGGGTTATTACTAACCTAGGTGTTATCCTTATTGAGGATAATTTCCTTAATGAAGAAAGTTCTGTTTATAAAAGGTATAAAGAAGAGCTTCCCCCAGTAAATGTTCTTAAATATTTGCTTGAAGCATATTATATCCCCGGGAATATCCTATGTAAGAAAAGGGAGACTTTGCTTTAAATGAAAACTAAAAAGGGTGAAATAACGGGTGAGGAAGTTGTTAAAATAGTCCTTGCAGTAATAGGAATATCCCTCCTCATAGGTCTTACAGTTCTGTTATATAATGGTTTTGGAAAAACAGAAACTAAACAGGCAAGTGCCACCCTTGAAAAGATTATTATTGAATCAGAAAAATTATCAGACGAAAGTCAGAAGCAAGATATAATTATAGAATCTCCAAATGAATGGTATTTGACAAGCACAGAATTAGGAAATAATTTTTGCGGCAATAATTTTTGCTTATGCTTATGCAAGGATAAGGAATGCAATGGGCAGACTGTTTGTAAGGCTACAGAAAAATTTATTTTATTGAGGAATGAAAAAGGGGGCGAAGTAAGAGTATTGGAGCAGAAAGCACCTTTTGGAGCAGAACTAACATACAAAGAAGGAACATTTTATCCTTTTAACGCAGAAGAAAATTTAAAAGTTACGCCATTATTTTATAGATTTAATAAAGATTATTCTCAAGAAGGCAGATGGGAGTGGAGTCCAGATTTAATAAACTGGATGAGCATTGAGGAAAATATTGTTAGAGGGGGGGTGTGGAACGGTAAAAAACCATCTTCGGCCAATGAAAATTTTATTAATGCTTTTAACAGTATTATTAAAGAATTCGCAGGAAATTTAAATATAAATTATGAGGAAAAAGGAAAGGAATTTTTAGGAAGAAGCGGCGTTAAAGAATCGAAAGCCGTTGTTATCTTTCAAGTAAAACAATGATAAAGAAGCATAATAAAAAGGGAGATCTAGAGGAATTAGTTAAAACAACGTTCTGGATTATATTTTTTGTTATCCTTCTGGCGGGTGTTTCTTACTTAATTAAAAATTTAACTGGAATTTAAAATTAAAATGAAAATAAAAAAAAATAAAGAAAGAGCAAGTTTTTTCGTTTATTCGTCTCTAATGAGCCGAACGAAAGCAGACATGAGCTCTAAGATGTTGGTTACTTTTATCCTTTTAATAGCCGGTTTTGTGCTTATACTCCTTGTTTATTCTAGGATTGGTTTTGAGGGGTTATCCAGCAGGGAAGTTTGCCATCAGTCTGTTGTTTTGCGCGGAACTCTTCCAGAAACCTTAGGGATTCAAGAAGTTGTTCCATTAAATTGTAAAACGGAGAAAGTTTGTGTTAGAGCAGATAAGTTTTTTGGGAAAGGAGAATGCGAAGAATTTGAAAATGTAAAAGATAAAATTAATTACGCTGATGTTAAGAGTACAGAAGATATTGAAAAGTTAATTTCTGATCAGATTGTCGACTGTTGGAGTATGACCGGGAAAGGCGAGCTCTCCTTGTTTTCTGAAGGGTGGGCTGCAAGTTATGGTCTTCCTGGAAGCAGTATTCATTCAAGCTGTGTAATCTGTTCGAGGGTAGTTTTTGATAAAAAAACTCTTGAAGAAAAAGGCATCGATGCTTCAAAAAGAGATGTGCTTGGTTATATGAAAACCCATAAGATTCCTAATGGAGATGAATCTTATTACGGTTATCTTTTAGGCGGGAAGGCAGGCATATCAGATGATGTTGAAATTGATAAAATTGAAATAACCAATCCTGACACAGGTGAAAAAGTTAATTTAGATGTGAATGAATTGACCAAACCAACACCTAGCACAGGAACCGAAGAGCTTGCCGTTTTGTTTATGCAAATCTCTGCCTCTTCCGGAGAGGAAGTTTTTTCCAAGACTTTAAAAGCCTTCGGCATGGCGGGCACCGCTACTGTTGCCGTTTCGCCAGTAAAGTCAGTTAGCCGTGCAATTTCTGTAGCGCGGAAATGTGTTGGTCCGCAGGTTAAAGTTTGTTTAGCTATAGGAGCTGTTGTTGGAATCGCTGCTCTCGGGCAGCAATATGTTGCTTCAGAAAACAGGGAAATAGCCGCAGCACATTGCGGAGATACTTTTGTGGGTGATAAGATAGGTCAAGGATGCAGCATTGTAAGAACAGTAGAATACAACCTTGAAGATCTTAAACAATATTGCGGAGTAATTGAAAGTATTCCTTAGTCAGCTTTTAATATTTATAATAGTTAGCTTTAATTCGGTTCTTTTTAGTCTTGGTTTTCTTAGTTAAATTTATAATCTTCTTTTGTTTTTTTGATTCATGGCTAGTTTGTCGGCTAAAAAAGAGAGTATCAATTTATTCTTTAGGAATAAAAAATCAGAAGGAGTTTTTTATCCTATTATTATTTTTGTCATACTTAACCTTATGTTTTTTTCGATTTTATTATTATTTGTGCATAGGTCTTCTACAGGAGCTTTGATATATGAACAATTTTATGCAAAACAGGTCGCATTGCTGGTTGATAAGGCAGATCCTTCATCAATAATTACACTGAATTTTGAAGACGGAATAAAAATCTCAGAGAAAAATAAGGCAACGCCAGAGATAACTTTTAATGATAATACTGTAACTGTTAAACTTTCTGGTAAAAAGGGCTATTCCTTTAAATATTTCTCCGACCACAAAGTAAGCTCTTATTTCGATTTTGAACAAAATAATTTAGTTATAGTTGTTGAATAAACAAAATGGTAAGAACATTCATTAGAAACAAGGGAGGCAGTGAGAAAGTATTCTCGTTATGGTGGTTTTTCGTTCTTGCCATTGTTGGATTAGGAATTGTTGTCGGCGTTTTAATCTTTTATTCCATGGATTTTGATGTCAGGGAAATAGAAGCAGCAAGTTTATACAATAATTTGGCAAACTGCGTAATTAAACAGGGATATTTAGCCGATAATTTTTTTGATAAAAATTTTGATATTTTTGAGAAATGTGGTCTGAACAAAGAGACAATTCTTTCTGGAGATTTTTATTTTAAAATTAGCATTTTTGATGGCGACAGAAATCTGGTAAAAGAAATTAGCGATGGAACTAGAACTTTTGAAGCAGATTGTAAGATAGAGGGAAAACTGATAGCAAAAGAGTTTCCGAAATGCATCGGAAAAGAAGAAAGGGTAATTTATTATCAGGATAATGAGAAAAAAAACGCAGCAATTCATATTTTAGCAGCATCAAATCAAAAAGGTAAAAAACTTTCAATTTAAAATGAAATTAAAAAAAGGGGCGATTGGAGCAACAATAACTTGGATGGTGGCATTTGTTATTATTTTTTTAATCATGGTTTTGTTTATTACTTTTACCGGTATTTTAGCTGGAAAGAAATTTGCTCCGATAGTGGGGGAGGGCAGAAGTGAAATAAGAGTTCCTGAAAGTATGGACAACCTTAACACACAAAGAAAACTTTTGTATCTTTTTAATGCTCCCTTAGATGATGGGAGTACAATTAAGGAACTAATTGTTAATTGGAATTTGACTGGCAATCCGGAGATTAAAGACAAAATAATAAAAAATGTTAAAAGTATTTTGGAAGAACAGAAAGAAAACTGTTATTCTCTTAAAGTCAATGATATTTTTTTGTACAAGAGTGATAAAATAAGTTTAGGAGAAGGGTCTGAACCCTCCGAAGCTTATATTTTTTTAAATAACCAAAAAATAAATATAAAATTGTATTTTAAAAGATGCTGATTAAAAATAAAAAGGGAGATTTTTCCGTCGTGCTGCTAGTTTTTTTAGTATTACTAGTTGTTTTGGGCTCTTTATTCATTTTTAGCACAAGGTCTCAGAAGGTAGTTACTGAACTTTCTGGTTTAGATATTATGAACAGTGTTCAATTGGAAAAAAATTTGGCGCAGTTTTATGTAATGGAAGCAGCTGAGACTTCTTTAGCTGAATCGTATAAAGAAATGACTTTGCACGGGCAATACATCAAAAACCCCACATTTGATTTAGAACTGAATGTTAAGTTTGGTATGCTTAGCGATACTTTGAACGAAGATTTGGGTACCGTGTTCAATGAGAAATTTAAAAAAAATTTTGAGAATTATTATTTTAATGAAGAGTATTTGAAAAATTTAGAAGATAGTGTGATGGCAAATAAGTTTAATCCCTCATTCGATGGAGAAAAATTAAAGATTGACATTTCTGGCTTGATGATTAAGGAATTTTCCGAAAAAATCAATGTTTTTTATTCTCCAGAGATTTTTGCTGAAACCAGCTTAAGTAAAATAGGTTTAGATAATTTTAGTAGAATCTATGAAGCTAAGGAAGGTTGCAAAATCCAAAAAAGTGCTGAGTTTATAAAAACTTGTTTTGAAAATCGTTTAATTGGATTTAATGTTGAAGTTGTAAATAAAAACAGTTCCAAAGATGAGCCGCTTTTTTTCGTAACTTTAACAAGCAAAAAAGAATTCCTAGTTGATGGAAAACTTGAAAGCATAAAACTTAGTTTTATTTTAATCTAATTGCATCTAATTGCTGCTGCTTCACAACTTATCAGAACTTAATTAAAAAAGTTTATAAATTAAAAAACCATGGTTAATTTATGATTAAAAGAGGAATTAAAAAAGGCCAAACAGAAGTTGGTCTTGGAACAGTATTACTGCTTGTTCTTGGATTTGTTGCTTTAGTTATTGTGATTGTTGGATTTACAAAAGGATTTGGCTTTTTTACCCGAATTTTTGAAGTATCAAAAGTAGATACGGAGCTTATTTCACAGAAGTGTAACAGCCTGCTTTCTTTAGGGGTTTCAGGATATTGTGGGGATGAGGTAGAGATAGGGGTGGATAGTTTTGTCAATTGTGATTATGCGGCTAAAAATCTTGGTGTTAAGGTTACAAATCCTCCAGATTCTGCCTGTGGCTCTCTTGGCACTGCTGAGAAATCAATATGTACGAGATTAAGAATAAAAGATGGCGATAACTTTAATGAAGAAAAAGTTAAGGTAAATGAGCAAACCTGTAAATACTGGTTTGAAAGGTCTTAAAAGTTAAACTATTATAATAAATTTAATTCTGCTTTTGTGAATAAAAAACACTAAAATAATAATGTCTGTAAACTAGAAAGTATGATTTAATACTATGAATAAGGGGAATCCAATTTTCAAGTTTTTTTTTAGCTACTGTCTTTTTGTACTAATTGTTTTTATTTATTGTCGTCTTAAATTTTGAAAAGCATTAAACCTGTTTTTGATTGGCTTATCAAAAATGAGAAGTATCATCCCTAAGATTATTATGCCAGTACGGATGTTTGTTGAGACCACAGGGTTTAATTGAAATTTTTGTGCTAGGATAAAAGCAAGTCCAAAGAAGAAAATCCAGAATACCTTTCGGAATACACCACCAAGGGTAGACAAATAAATAAAAAAGAAAGCAATGATAAATGGAATTAACATTAGTATTATGACCCCCCATGTAGTATACACTTTTGAAAGAAAATCCACTTGTTGGAATGTCATATAGTAAACAGCCAATAGAGAAATGCTTAAGGAAATCACTATGTATATGGCTTTCTTTTCAAAAAATCTTTTAATTATCTGAGAAGTAAAGAGAAAGATTAGTAAAAACAAGAGAAATACAATCCAAAATTCGTTTGATAAGTAAAAAACCATTTTACTCTTTTGAGAGTTCTTTTATGTAGTCTTCCAACCTCTTTTTCTCTTCTTTGTAGTCTGCCCAGCTTATTCTTCTTTTTTCAAAGTGCTCTTCTACCTCATCAAGTTCCTTTTTTGCTTCTCTAATTCTTCTTTTGTTCCCTTCTCTCTCATGTTTTTTTAACTCTCCCATTCCAAAGTAGGAATGTACAGATTTGTCAAAAATTACAATAAGCAACGCAGCTAAGATGGTTAGGCCATAGATTTGGTTTGCGGTTTGTCCTATCTGACTAGACTTCGAACCCCACAAAACCAAAAGAATAATAATAAACATTGCCCAGAAAAACTTCCTTCCAGCTGGTCCAACGTTTGAGTTGTGGATAAAGTAAAAGAAAATTAACAAAGGAACTATTGTAGAAATTGCAATCCCGAGAGTTCCGTATGGAATTAATATACCCTGAATTAAATCAGTGTCACTTATGAACCTTATTGCAAGAATGGACACTATTGTGGCTATTAGAAGGCTTATTTTTCCATTACCTTCTCCGATAGGTGTTTTGTCCAAGACGTATTTGCAGATTATTATCAAAAGGAAAAGCAGCAGAATCTTGGCAAAGAAAAATTCTGAGGTTGCATAATTTCCTATCAACACCTCGAAGAAAGGAGAGAGTATGCTTAGGACACTGTCAATAGTCCTCATTACAATGTCTTTTACTGAACTAAAGCCGTAAATTTGGGCGCTTATGAAAGGCAAAGAAAACAAAGCCGTTAGCAATAGCAAAGAAAATGTTTTACCTTTTTTCATGTATCGGAAATGACTTTGTAGTTTAAAAATATTCCTTTGATTTTTGGCAAGGTAATCTTTGATAATATGTCTTAATTGGTAGAAATCTTTATAAATCTCTTTTACGCTTATTAAACATGAAAAAGGCCGGTGGAAAGAAACTTCTCATTGGAATTTTATTTGTAGGCCTTCTTTTTTTGTCATTAAGTCTTGTTGCAGCGCAGCAACAGGAAGGAATTTTAAAAAGTTTGTATGATGCCTTTTTTAGTGGAGTCTTTAGTGGAACCGGAGATTTTTTTAACAGTTATAATGTAGCCAAAATTTTGTTAATATTGCTGGTTGTAATGCTGGTTTATTCTGTATCTGATTTTATTCCGGTTGTGAGCGATAAAGAATGGGTAAAATGGGCAGTCTCTGCAATAGTTGGTGTTTTATCCTTTTTGCTTGTTGACAAACAAACCATTGAAGGAATTTTAACAACATATACTGCTCTTGGAGTAGTTCTTACTTCAATTGTTCCTCTGATAATTTTGCTTGCCTTCCATTATAAGATTGTAACTAATGTAAATTATAGAAAAGCTTCTCCACTTCTCACTCTTGTTCTTGGAAAGTTTTTATTTTTACTTTTTGCCCTTTGGGTGCTTTTTAGATGGTATAGCGTGAGTGCTTTAGGTACTCCATATGTTCAGGCTTACTTGGGCGCCGCACTTTTTGCATTTTTGTGGGTATTCATTGGAGACGTATTACTCAAGAAATTGTCCAAAAAAGCTAGAAAAGCAGGCGCAAGTGCCAGTATGGATGAGGCTAATGCCGACCATGTGGCTAGGCTATTAATTGAGATAGATGATCTTAGTAGAGCAATGAAAGGTGCTAGTGCATCTGAAAAGGCAAGATTGAAAGAAAGAATTGAGGAGTTAAAGAAACTTGCTGAAGAAGTTGCAAGTAGATAAATATTAATTTTATAAACTTGTTCTTATTTATAATTCTATGAAGAAAGAGTGGGGTTTTTTATTTATTTTGTTTCTGTTTTTAATGACTACTCCTATTTTTGTTAGTGGCCAAGCAAGTACGGCTCTTACAGATACAACAGACAAGCTGGCGACAGGAGTTGATAAGGCCACTTTAAAATGGGATTACTTAGGAGCAGAATGGAAGACAATACTGTTAAAAAATTCAATAGTATCTAAGATTGATGGTTTTTTCAAAGTCATTTCCCCAGTATTTACTATTTTATTCGCAATGCCTTATGAAATGTCTTTGGTTTTACTTTGCATTATTATTTTATGGCTGATTTTTTGGAATGTGTTTCATAATATACTAAAATCTTCAGGGATTATTGAGAAAAAGGCATCACTTATTATCTCTTTGTTATTGGTGGTTGGTTTGGCTCAATTAGGGTTTTTTTCAAGTGCCGTAATTTTTGTGGGCAGGTTTGCGTTTTCCCCAGAGAGCAAATGGGCAAGAATTATCTTAGTTATAGGAATTTTTTTCATTGTGTTTTTATTCCAGCGTCTATCTCAAGTTTTTAGCAAATATATAAAAGCCAGAAGAGAAGCTAATGAAAAAGATCTAGAAAAGTTAAACAGGACTATTTTAGGAAAACTAGTGAATAATATTATGGAATTTTCTAAGTGATTACCTTTTATTAATGTCTTACTTACCCCCCAACTTTTTTAATTCGGTTCCCGCAGTCATCCCAAGATTTTCCGCATTTTCTATTTCAATTTTCTTTTTCATTGTTTTTGTTATTTTGTTTATACCATAGAAAAACGCAAATGTAATTAGGATGGCAAAGACAACTGCCAAGGGTCTCCATTTTTCCAGAACATTGAAAACATTTGCAAATTTAAAAAGAAAGATTACAAGTTCATTTATTGCGCCAGAAATTCCTATAAGAAGCGTTATTACTATTGCTCCTAGCCAGGATTTGCTTCCTTCAAAAAAAGGTGTTATTACTAAGATGCTTTGGAGAAGAATTATGAGTCCTATGAAAATACAAACCATTACCATTATTTTTTCAGTCGTTAAGGTTTCTTCTGGTTTCATATTGAATAAAAGCCTTATTGTTTTTCCTTGTGGAATCGTTAGATTCTTGGACAAAAATTCATTAGACTTTTCTTGAACATCTCCAAGACTTCCCATTTTTTTCTGTTCTTCAACAATCGTATCTTGTGTTTGGGCTAAAATTAGCTGAGAAAAGAATAAAGATAGGAAGATTAATAAAAATACACTTTTTTTCATAAAGGTATACAGAAAGATTATTTAAATTAGTTTCTATAAAATCATTATTGATTGTTCTCTTTTTTGTCAAACACCAAAATTATTTAAAGAATATTTTTTTTAATTAACCATGTCAGATTATGCTTCCTCTGAGCGAAGAAATAAGGGTAAAGATAAGAGAAAAGAGAGGAAGAAACATCCTTATAGGAAAGGCGGGAAGCAAAGGACAAAATAAGTTAGCCACAATCACGAGCATTTTATAAATATAATTTGCTAGTTCTTTTCATGTACGAGATAGTTTTCTTATTTACTCTTGCATTGGTTTGGATAGTTTTTGCAGTTGTCCAAGATCTAAGAAAAAGAGAGATAGCGAACTGGCTTAACTTCTCCCTTATTGTTTTTGCTTTAGGCTTTAGATTTTTCTATTCATTATTTTCTTCCGATAGTTTTGGGTTTTTCTACCAAGGTTTATTAGGTTTGATTATTTTTCTTTTATTGGGAAATTTGCTTTATTATGGTAAGGTGTTTGCTGGTGGAGACGCTAAATTAATGATTGCTTTAGGAACTGTTTTACCTTTTTCTGAGAGCTTTCTTGCTAATCTTGAGTTTTTTTCTGTTTTCTTTATTCTGTTTCTTTTTGTTGGGGCAGCATATAGTCTTTTAGGTAGTGTGGTTCTTAGCCTGAATAATTTCCAGAATTTTAGGAAAGAGTTTTCCCATCAAATTAGAAAAAATAAGAAGTTTGTGCTCCCAGCCCTTCTTTTTGCCATTCTGCTAATGGCCTTTGGATTTCTGGAGAGCCTTTTTTTCTTTATAGGTATTTTGGTTTTTTTACTTCCTTACCTTTATGTGTATGCTAAAGCGGTAGATGAATCTTGTATGATAAAAAAAGTAAAAACAAGTGAGCTTACAGAGGGGGACTGGCTTTACAAGGATGTCCGTGTTGGACGAAAGACCATAAAAACTTCATGGGATGGTCTGAGAAAAGAAGAGATAAATTTACTAAAGAAAAAACATGAGTTTGTTTTAATCAGACAGGGAATTCCTTTCTCACCCGCCTTTTTGATTAGTTTTATAGTTTTAATTTACTTTTGGAAAATTGGCTTATGGAATTCTTTTTGGTAGCCAGATTCTTTCTTGTTCCTTTGGCGAGATTTTTATTTTCTTTGGGCGGCTTTCCACAATAGCCCGTTTCTTTTTTTCTGTTAAAAGACTTTCCAATTCAATTAGTCCTTCAGGAGTCGCTGGATGGCGTTCTGAACTGGCCGTTTTATCATTAAATTGAGGTATGATACTTATTGTTTCATGACCGAACAAATTTGATTTAGCCGTTAGAATGCTTTTTGGCTTAAGCTTTTTCTTTATTATGCCAGAAATATTTTTTATTAGCTTTTTAATGCCACTTTCATTTTCTTTCCCTTGAATTAAAGCATGTTCTTTTGGGATTATTAACGTATGGCCACGAGAAACAGGATTTATTTCAAGAACTGCAATTGCACTTTCATTTCCATCAATTTTATGAGACTCGATTTCACCCGAAACAATTGAGCAGAAAACACATTTTTGAGATCCTTCCTGATTTGCCGTGTTATTTACTGCAAGATTGTTTTTAACAAGAAAAGCTTCAAGCTCTTGAGAATTCATCGATTCTATTCTTTTTTTGGCGAACTCTTTTTTATCCAATGGGAAGCTAGATTCTATTTGTGCAATTATTTGCTTTTTAATAGTTTTTGCCTGTTCTTCTGTTATCATTTTATTAATAAAAAATTAGGATTAATATAGTTAACGATGGTTTTACTTTAGAAGTTTGAAAGACGAGCGGAACGAAGTAAGGCCAGCATATATTTTTAAATTGTTTTTCTTTTGATATAAAATAGGCAAATTTTTAGGTTTTATTATGGTTCTTGCTGGTTTAGCAATTGCCGCTATACCTTTTCTTAACGAATCTATAGAAAATTCACAAATATATCTCTTTGCTGGAGTAGGACTAGCTATTCTTGGAGCAATATATTCTATGTTTTCAAAAAGCTTAGGACAACCTTATTATGGGCTTATCGTTAACCAATAGCTCTTCTTATATCAATAACTTCTACAGAACTAACATCCTTAATTTCACTTAAACTTTTTTCTAGCGTTTCCAATTCTTGCTCTTCTGGCCAGCCAAACATTACAATTAACGCCTTTAAGCCAAAAGCTATTGGCTCAACCGTAAACTTTGGATTTTTCACGTTGTTTAATTCTAAGGTACGTCCAACATCTTTTTCAACATTCTCCAGATTTGTTTCAGGAGAAGCTGGCATAAGTTTTATTTTTACTGCTACGATGCTCATGTAAAAAATTAACTAAAATAGTTTATAAATTGTTATGTTTTTTTGGACCGCAAAAAATTCTAAAAGGGTTACAAAGCTATTTTTGGACCAGCAGAATACTTAAAAACATTGGCTCTTTTTGATTTCAATGCAAGGAAATTATGAAAGGATTTTAGAGAAAATTTCAAAAGCCTCTGGAATAGACAAAAGTGAAATTGAAAACATGGTTGAAGCTCGGCGTTCGAAGCTTTCCGGTTTAATTAGCAGAGAAGGGGCTGCTCAAGTGATTGCCTCTGAGTTAGGAGTTTCTTTTGAAAATGAGAAACTGAAAATAGACGAACTTCTTCCTGGAATGAGAAATGTAACTGTCACAGGGCAGGTTATTACGCTTTTTCCCGTGAGGAGCTTTAAAACAAAAAGGGGTGATGAGAGCAAGGTTGCAAACATGTGGATTGCAGACGATTCTTCAAATATCAAAGTGGTTTTATGGGATACAAATCATGTTCAATTAATTGAAAAAGGTGAGATAAAAGAGGGAACAGTTGTCAATATTAAAAATGCTATGATGCGTGATAGTGAGCTTCATCTTGGAAATTTTTCTGAAATAAAGCCAACAAATGAGACGGCGTTTTCAAACGTCGTTACAGAAAAGGTTTTACGTGAAAAAAGCATTTTTGATTTTAAGAAGGGGGATAATGTTTCCACTAGAGCCTTTGTTGTTCAGGCTTTTGAGCCGAGATTTTTTAATGTCTGTCCTGAATGCGGGAAAAAAGTCACAAGCGAAGGCGAGTTTTTTGTGTGTATACAACACGAAAAAGTTATGCCTGAAAAAAGAGCTGTTTCAAGCATTGTTCTTGACGATGGAACAGAGTCGATAAGGGCAGTTTTATTTCATGAGATTCTCAACAAATTGGGAATTATTGATTTTCAAGATCCAGAAAGCCTTTCACGGCAAAAGGAAGCTATTCTTGGCAAGGAAATGATCTTTTCCGGGAATGTAAGAAATAATTCTTTTTTTAACACCCCGGAGTTTATTGTAAATGATGTTAAAGAAGTTAATATTGATGAGTTGATAATTAGCTTGGAAAGCAAAGCCTGACACTAGTTCTCTAAGATATATCTGTTATTGAAATAATCTTTATAAAGAAGTCTTAGTTTGAGGCTTCATGGTTAAAAGCAAAAATGAGGATGANAATATTTCTGACNCTGTTGATGAAGTGAAAAAAGAATTTAAGATTACAGATCTTCCAGGAATAGGCCCCGCAGTATCTGCTAAGCTTGAAGCCGCCGGAATTCTTGATCTTATGACAATTGCTGTTATGACGCCTTCTGATTTAGGAGACAGTGCTGGAGTAAGTCCTGCTGTTGCAAGAAAAGCAATTCAGGCTGCGAGAAAGATGCTTGACTTGGGTTTTGTGGATGGAACAGAATATGCTAAAAGAAGAGAGAACATAGTTTACATAAGAACAGGGAGTAAGAATTTTGATGGTTTACTCGGCGGAAGAGGTGTTGAAAGCAGATCTATCACAGAAGCCTTTGGTGCTTACGGAAGCGGAAAAACTCAAGTGGGATTGACTTTGGCAGTTAATGCTCAACTTCCATTAGATATGGGTGGTGCAAACGGAAAAGCTGTTTTCATAGATACTGAAGGAACTTTCAGACCTTCAAGAATAAAACAGATTGCCGAAAAACTTGGTTTAAATCCAGAGAAGGTTCTTAAAAATATTTTTGTCGCAAGGGCGTTTAACTCTGACCATCAGATTCTTTTACTTGATAAAATTTCAGAGATGATTAAAGCAGGAGAGCCAATAAAATTAATGATTATTGATTCTCTGACAGCGCATTTTAGGGCGGAGTTTTCTGGACGGGGTCAGCTAGCAGACAGACAGCAGAAACTAAACAGATATATTCATCAATTAATGAAGCTTGCTGAGACATATAATCTTGCAGTATATGTTACAAATCAGGTTATGGCTAATCCTGCTCAGATGTTTGGGGATCCAACGACGCCAATTGGGGGCCATATTTTGGGGCACGCCTCGACATACAGAGTTTATTTAAGAAGAGGGAAGCAGGGAAGCAGAGTTGCAAAGTTAATAGACTCGCCAAATCTTCCTGACAATGAAATAGTATTCAATGTTTCTGACGCAGGTGTTGTTGATGAAGTTGAATAAAATGACAGAGAAAAAATTTACTTTAGAAGGAATGTCTGATGCTGACTTTGGGGAATGGAAAAAATAACATTTAGATAAAAAAACAATTGCAAGAGAGACTTTAGTAGCCATGGGGATTGTACTTGGTTTAGGAGCAATGGACAGAGATGCATTTTACATTGATTGCAGTGAAATGCATGTCCATTCGTATACATGTTTGAGCTTTAAAGATAAACCTTCCGCGATTTATTTAAGATTAATCGAGGAGTTGAAAGATATCAAAGGCTT
>C687J35174_10004151_pt1 | contig 19616 bp, 18 predicted proteins | sample RifCSPhighO2_01_FD_35174 | JGI IMG/M metagenome (IMG submission 35174) | reverse complement strand
TGGGTCAAGACCATCTGGGGCGTGGACCTCGTGGAGGAGAGCTTCCGCATCGCGTTGGGCATCCCTGTTCGGGCGGAGAAGCGCAGGGATCCCGCCTGCCACCTGGTGGGGCAGTACATCATCCCGGAGAACAGCGGCATCATCTCAACCATCCAGGGAGCGTCTGACCTGGGGAAGCAGCCCGGCATCCACAGCGTCTACCTCGCCAAGCGCGTCGGAGACACCATCCTCGTCCCGCCCGAGGGCTTCGAGACCGTGGGGTGGGTGGTAGCCCAGGGGGAGAGCGAGACCGAGGCCGAGCGCAACCTCTTCAACGCCGTGTCGGCGCTGAAGGTGGAGGTCATCCAGTTCAAGCCCACGAGCAGCATCGGGAAGACGGTGCGGCCGAACAAGTGGAGCGCAGCGTCCCTGAACCGGCGCGAGATCCTCTCCGGGGCGCGCATCGAGCGCCTCAGGACCTTCACTCGGGAGGACGTGAAGAAGCTGAACGTGGGTATCCTCTGCAATGTCTACGACACCGGCGCAAATGGCACCGCGAGCGAGGTGGAGGCGGACCTCATGTCAGTGGGTCTGAACATCCAGAAGGCCCTGGAATCCCGGGGCCACAAGGTGACCTTCTTTGACATGAACGAGGACCCCATCCCCTTCATGAAGCTCTACCGCTCCAAGGTGGACATCCTCTTCAATGTCTGCGAGCGCATCAACGACTCCTCCCTCCTGGAATCCCACGGCGCCGCCCTGCTGGACATCCTGAAATACCCGTACACTGGCTCGAATCCCCTGACGCTGGCGCTCTCGATAGACAAGATACGAGTCAAGCAGCTGCTGGACTTCCACAACATCCCCACGCCGAAGTGGGACTACGCGTACAGCATGGACGACGACATAGATGAGGAGCTGCGCTACCCCCTCATCGTGAAGCCGGCAGACACGGACAACTCCATCGGCATCACGAACGAGTCCGTGGTGACGGACAAGGAGCAGCTCCGGGGCCAGCTCCAGAAAGTCATCGTGGACAACGGCAGGCCGGCGCTGGTGGAGGAGTACATCGACGGCGACGAGTACGACGTGAGCATCATGGGGAGCGAGGACGACGTGAAGGTCCTGCCGCTCTCGCGGAGCATCTTCGACGACCTGCCCCCGGGCTTCTGGCACATCTTCCCCTACGACGCGAAGTGGCATGATGGCACGGTCTACGACAAGATACGCAGCGAGCGGCCGCCGAAGATACTCAACAGGCTGGCGCGGCTCATCACGGAGATTGCCCTGGATACGTACAACATCCTCGACTGCCACGACTACGGACGTGTGGAGATACGCGTGGACAAGGAAGGGAATCCTTTCGTGCTGGAGCTGAACCCGAACCCGAGCATCAACCGGAATGACTGCGTCCCGGCGTGCGCGGAGCTGGTGGGGATGAGCTACGAGGACTTCATCGAGGAGATACTGTTCTCTGCCATCAAGCGCTACAAGGACAGGCCACCCTACTACCACTTGCAGAGCACCCAGGCGTTCTTCTGAGCTCGGGTGGGGACCGGCGGCCGCAATGGCGTCCGTTCTCCGCGCTGTCTCGCTGCTCTCGGTGCGAGCAAACGCTTAAGAGCGGCCGGGCGTTCCCTCCGCCGGGGGAGATGGCAACTTCGCTGGACTATCAAGGACTGAGCTACCAGCAGCTGCTCTGGAGCCTCATCGCGAAGGCCTGCTCCGCTGGCCTGAAGGCCGAGTTCTACGGAGTGCTGCGCTATCCGGAGGGGGAGTTCCCGCTGCTGAAGCTCTCCTCCATGGAGCACGAGAGGCTCGTGGTCGTCTCGGCGAACATCCACGGGGACGAGGTCGCCGGCGCGCTCACCTTCGAGCACCTCGGGGATATCTTCTCCTACGCGGATGCCCGGAAGGTGAGCCTCATTGCCTACCCCTGCACCAATCCCACAGGCTTCGACCGCCGCATCCGCTACAACATCCGGAACGAGATGGGGAACAACGATTTCCTGCGGTACATCCTCCCTGACGGCAGCGCGGTGGACGACATCGGCGAGGGGCGGGATTTCGTCGAGTGGAAGTGGTCCTCGGACGCATCACTGGGCCAGAAGCTCCCTCTGGAGACGCAGCTGCTGCATGAGGAGCTGAAGAGGCTGCCCTTCGGGTGCATCAAGGGTGCTGCGGACCTGCACCAGGACTGCTTCCTGGACTTCTGCGCCACGCACTATGGCAGCTATGCGTATGTCCTGGACAAGAAGGAGGAGTTGGCGCCCATCGCGCGGCAGGCTGAGGGCATCGTGCCGCTCCTGCGGAACACCCAGATCACCTCTGGCTACGGCACGGTCGTCGACGAGAACGGGCAGGTCATTGCCAACTCCTCCATCGGGCCGTGGACGGACGGGCATGGCTTTGTGAAGCGCCACGACGGCTCGCTGCAGGACCTCTTCCATCGGCTGGGCGTTCCGTACACCGTCACCGTGGAAACGACGGGGAATGTCCCGCTGGAGAAGTCTGTCGCGGTCAATCTCGCCTGGGTCCGGGGCATCATCGACCTCGCGGCGCGGGCGTAGGCNCTGCTGNTGAGCCGAAATCCTTCCGGAATCGGAACAGCAACCGTTATGAAGGCCGTGTCCTAGCTTCATGACTGAAGCTTTTTACCGGCTGCGCGTCGGCCAATACCGTGTCATTCTGGACATTGCTGATGCGGAACTCATCATCTACGTCATCGAGCTTTGCCACAGCCGGGACATCTACGCCTGAGTCCAGCGCTCGCCGTCCCACGCGTACGGGACGCCGTCGAACGCGATTCTTCCGCCTTCTCTGAGGTCCTTGATGAGGTCCCAGTGGATTGCGCTCTTGTTGAGGCCGCCGTTCTCGTCATAGGCGCGGCCCAGCGCGAAGTGCGCGCTGCCGCCGATTTTCTCGTCGAAAAGGATGCGCTTGGTGCTGCGCTGGATGCCCGGGTTCGTGCCGATGCCGAGCTCTCCCAGCGTCCGCGAGCCGCTGTCCGTGTCGAGCATGGCGATGAGGAACTCCTCGTTCTTCGCTGCGCTGGCGTCGATGACTTTCCCGGCTGAGAACTTCAGGGTGACATCAGCGACCTCGCGCGCCTGGTAGACCTGCGGGAACTCCGAGAAGCGGATGATGCCGTCGACCGCGTCCTCCAGGGGCGCGGTGAAGACCTCGCCGCTCGGCATGTTGTGNGTGCCNGCTGAGTTTATTGCATTCCGGCCGGAGACTCCGAGGGTGAGGTCGGTGTCCTTGCCCAGGATGCGCACTTCGCTGGAGCGGTTGAGCAGGTCCGCGAGAGACTGCTGCGTGGCCTCGAGCTCCTTCCATGCGCGCATCGGGTCCTCGCGCTCGAGGAACATCGAGGCGTAGACGAAGCGCTCGAACTCCGGGAGGGACATCTCCGCATCCTGGGCGTAGGCGTCGGTGGGGTAGAGCGTCGAGGTCCAGCGGACTTTTTCGCTTCCGTCCGGATTCCTGCCCATGATGCGCTCGCTCACGGGTTGGAGAACCTTGCTTCTTGCGGAGACGCGGCCGGGGTCGACGCCCGAGAGCGATTTCGTGTTGGTCTCCGAGGCGACGTGGACGAGGACGTCTGCATGCTCCGCGTCGAACATCTCGAAGACAGAGCGCGCCATGACGTCGTCGCTCGCATGCTCGTAGTAGAGCGGCCCTTGCCAGCCGAAAGCAATGCGCAGGACGGGCTCCGCCCCTCGGCGCAGCACCGCGGCGTACAGTTCGCGGAGCAGCGGTTCCGCCACCGGCGTTCCGCGGATGAGCACGCGGTCTCCGGAGGCTACCGGCGCGCTGTAGTCGATAAGAAGCGACGCGTACCTCTCCATCAGGTCCATAACACTCACCCCGCGCAGGGGGGTGGCTGGGCGCTTAAAAGCGTTTGCCGGGCTTGGCGTCGGTCGGGCTAACCTCGAACCCTACCTGCTCGAGTCCGCCTGGCGCTCAATCTCGAGCTTGCGCGCGATGGCCAGGGAGTTGGCGTTCGACTGGAACGCGGAGAGAATCTCGTCAGCGAGCGCGTGCTCCGCGCTAACCTTCTTGTCGAAGCACCGCGTGTACGTGCCCTGGACGAAGAAGCGCAGCGCCACGTCGACGCGCCGCTGGGGAGCGCACTCGACTGCCTTCGGGTATCTCGCGCCGCCGTACTCAATCGAGATGATCTCCTCGCGCGGAGCGGCGTTCTCAATCGCCTTGACAAAGACTTCGAGGGGGTTCTTCTTGGTGCGTTGCTCGATGATGGTAAAGGCAGACTCGACAAGCTTGAGGGTATGGACCTTCTTCCCGGTGTTGTGGCCCGAGGAGCGGTTGTGCTTCTTTCCCTTGTGGCCAGGGACCATGAGCTTGCCTACCAGCCGCTCCACGATGAACGTCTTGGACCTGTGGAATCGCAATTTCGCATTTCTGCCGCCGGTGCTCGCGACCACGGAGGTCGCAAGGGAGATATAGTCCTTCAGCCCGGGGTCGGTGACCTTGATGCCTTCTGCGCTCCAGCGGTTGAATGACAGCACCATGTTCCCTGGGAGCAATCCCGGTGGCTTTTTAAAGGTTTCTCTGAGAAAGGTTTTAATACTGTCAGGACGCCCGGGAAGCCATGCCAGAGCCCGGCGACCGCGTCCGCGTGCGCACCCCGAAGGAGACGGTGGAAGGCCTGCTCATGCCCACTCCCGAGTACCAGGCGGACATCCTGGTGCTCAAGCTTGACAGCGGCTACAATGTCGGTATCGATAGGAAGACTCTTTCTTCGGTCGAGTTGGTGAGCAGTCAGCGAGATGCCCACGCGGCAACGCGGCCGAGAGAGCAGAAGAAAAATCTTCCTCTCATCACCGTGCTGCACACCGGGGGCACCATCGCGAGCAAGGTGGACTACAAGACCGGAGGGGTCGTCGCACGATTCTCCCCCGAGGAGCTCCTGGGCCTCTTCCCTGAGCTGGGGGACATCGCCCAGGTCCGTTCGAGACTGGTGCGCAACATGTGGAGCGAGGACATGCGCTTCCCGCATTACAACCTCCTCGCGGAAGAGGTCGCGAAAGAGGCGAGGGCCAGGGGCGTCATCATCACTCACGGGACAGACACCTTGCACTACTCGGCCGCCGCTCTTGCCTTCGCCCTGGAGAACATCAACATCCCCGTGCTCCTCGTGGGCGCCCAGCGGAGCTCCGATAGGGGAAGCAGCGACGCAGGGATGAATCTTCTGAGCGCCGCGCGGTTCATCGCGGCGAACACCGGCTTCCATGGCGTCGCGCCCTGCATGCACGCATCGCGGAGCGATGACGACTGCTGGATACTGCCGCCCTGCCGGACGAGGAAGATGCACACCTCGCGCAGGGACGCATTCCGTCCGGTGAACGCGGGGCCGCTCGCGCGCGTGCGCCATGGCGAAGTCACCATCCTCGACCGGAGCAGCCATCACTTCAGCCAGCCCGGCCCGTTCCGCCTTCGCCCCTTCCAGGATGTCAAGGTCGGCCTCCTGAAGGCCCATACCAACATGTTCGCCTCCGAGTGGCTCGCATACAAGGGCTTCCACGGACTCGTGGTCGAGGCCACCGGCCTCGGCCAGGCTCCGGTCAACGAGATTGACGCGGAGACGAAAGAGCACGCGAAGATACGCGCCGCGCTCAAGGAGCTTCTCGCGGAAACCGTTGTCGCGTTCGCCCCCCAGACCATCTATGGACGCCTGAACATGGATGTCTACCAGCCTGCGAGGGAGCTGCAGGACCTTGGCGTCCTTGGGCACCTGTGCGACATGACGCCCGAGACCGCGTTCATCAAACTCGCGTGGCTGCTGAGCAACGAGCCAAAGCGTGTCAGAGAGCTTTACGCGAAGGACCTGCGCGGAGAGCTCAGGGAGCGCAGCGAGCCCGAGCGCTTCCTGGTGTGAGATGGCATCGACCAGAGCGACAAAGACTGCGCCACCTCGGCCGGATTTTTCGGGCAGTCTCCGGTGCGGCCTGGAGATTCACCAGCAGCTTGACACGGAAAAGCTCTTCTGCTCCTGCCCGAGCAGCCTCAGGGACGACCAGCCGGACATCCTCGTCGAGAGAGAGCTGCGCGCGTCAGCGGGAGAGGAAGGCGGAGTGGATATCGCCGCCGCTGCCGAGCAGGCGAAGCGCAAGAGCTACCTCTACCAGGCCTACAGCGACACCACCTGTCTCGTGGAACTCGATGAAGAGCCGCCCCATCCGCTCAACCGCGACGCCCTGGGCGTCGCCCTCCAGGTCTCGCGGATGCTCGGCATGGTCCCCGTCGCGAGCATCCAGGTCATGCGCAAGACCGTCGTCGACGGCAGCAACACCAGCGGCTTCCAGCGCACCGCGCTCGTCGCGAGGAACGGCGTCCTGAAGACCGCGCACGGCGATGTGACCATCCCGACCCTGTGCATCGAGGAGGACGCCGCGAAAATCGTCGCGCGGGAGGCGCAGCGGGATGTGTACAATCTCTCCAGATTGGGCATCCCGCTCATCGAGATTGCCACCGGGCCGGACATCACCTCGCCGGAGATGGCCCGCGAGGTCGCGCTCCAGCTGGGGATGCTTCTCCGCTCGACCGGCAGGGCGAAGCGCGGTCTCGGCACCATCCGCCAGGACCTCAATGTCTCCATTCCCCAAGGGGCGCGCATCGAGATCAAGGGCGCGCAGGAGCTGGACCTGCTCCCGAAGCTTGTCGAGATGGAAGCGCTTCGGCAGCGGAACTTGCTTGACATCGCGGCCGGGCTGCGCGACGCGAAAGCCGGCAAGCCCGTGGATGTCAGNAGCGTCCTCAAGAAGAGCGCGAGCAAGGTCATCCGGGCCGCGCTCGACTCCGGCGGAGCGGCGCTCGCCTGTCGCATGGAGGGCTTCGCCGGCATGCTCGGAAAGGAGGTCCAGCCGGGCAGACGTCTCGGCACGGAACTTGCGGACCATGCGAAGGTCATGGGTGTCAAGGGGCTGTTCCACAGCGATGAGTTGCCTGCGTATGGCATCACTGTCGAAGAAGTCGCCGCATTGAGGAAGGCGCTCGGGTGCAAGGAGCACGATGGCTTCATCCTCATCGCGGACGCGAAGGAGCGCGCGGAGCGGGCGATGGCCGCGGCGCTCGGCCGCGCCGAACAGGCACGCAGTGAGGTGCCGCGCGAAGTCCGCAAGGCGAACGAGGACGCGACAACGAGCTTCCTGCGGCCCATGCCAGGCTCCTCACGGATGTATCCGGAGACCGATGTGCGCAGCATCCGCGTCACCGCGGAGATGCTCTCTTCTCCCCTTCCTGAGCTGCTCTCATCGAAGGAAGAGCGCTTCGCGAAGCAGCTTCCGCGGGACCTCGCGCACCAGCTGGTCTGGGGAGAGCGCTTGCCGCTGTACGAGCGGGCGGCGCGGCGCTGGCCGGAGCTGAAGCCGGTCTTCGTCGCGGAGACGCTCGTCTCTGCGCCGAAAGAGATACGGAAACGCCACGGTTTCGACCTCGACGCGTCCGATGCGGATTTCGAGNTGCTGTTCGATGCGGTGAGCCATGGCACCATCGCCCAGGAGGCGGTCTTCGAGCTCCTCGTGCAGAAGGCGCAGGGCAAGCCTCTGGACATCGCATCCTTCTCGCTGCTGTCCGACAAGGAACTGCAGCTTAGGCTCAGGGCGATAGTCGCCGCGAATCCGAAAGCGCCGCTCAACGCCCTGATGGGCATCGCGATGAAGGAGCTGCGCGGCAAGGCGGACGGCAAGAGGATTGCGGCGCTGCTCCAGGAGTTCAGCGGGTAGGCCGCGCTGCGGAGAATATCCGGCAGCGAGGCCTTGCGGAACTCCTGCGGCATCGCGGCCCGTTCTGCGAGGCCCCATAATGCATAAGAAGCCAGCTTCGTTCCCTTGGGCCATGGGGACCCTCTTCGACATCTGCCGTTCAGAATTCGAGCGTCTCAGGCCGCTGTACGAGGAGCAGTGCGGCGTGGACCTCTCCGAGGTGCGGTTCCTCAATCCAAGGGAATTCGCCAGCCAGAGCATCCGGAATGAGAATATCCTGCCGCTCAAGGGGGTGAAGGCCCTCACGTCTGCGTACTGCACCGCGAGCTACCCCGCATGGTACGACGCAGGCCTGCCCGCCATCACGGTCAATGAGCGCGTGCTGCAGAAGCGTGACATGCCTCCAGCGTACGCCGTCGCGCACGAGCTCGGCCATGCGACCCAGGAGGCGAGGGCTCACCTGGACCCAAATTTCTACGGGAGTCTCTGGACCGAGGCAGCGAAGCGCGGCCTTCAGGAAGTCCGCGGCCTGCGTGACGCTCTTGACCTGGTGACGGAGGCGGGAGAATTCTTCGGGGAGGTCACCAAGGTACAGCAGATTCTCCTGGAGGGCGGCGCCATCGCGCTCCAGAGCGATTATCTCACCGGGCTCGACACGGCGCTCGCGGAGCACACCGCAGACGTGCGCGAAGCCCTGCTGGACAGCGCTGCCACCGGGATGCTGAACGGCCTCACTGCCAAGTTCTCTGCGCCGTGGGATAAGATTCGCGGCTATGCCTTCTTCCATGCAGTGATGCAGGACACGGGAAAGGAAGGCATCTGGCTGCCCTTCCGGAAACCCGCTCTCTCGATGGAGGAGATAGGGAATCCCGCGGCGTATCTGGGGCGGGCCTGACTATTTGTCGTCCGGGTCCGAGAGGTCCATCCAGTCCGGCTCTTCCTCTGCTGGCGCAGCCTCCTCGGGTTCCGGGTCAGGAGCAACCGGCTGCGTGAAGACGGAGGGCACCTGCGCCGGGGGAGCCTGCGGTGCCTGGTAGCCAGGCAACCGCTCGCGGATGAGGCCGATGAGCGTCGGGAAGCCGCCCTTCTTCGAGGGGTCGTTCCTGTTCTTGATGTCCGCGTAGAGGCCGAGCAGCCCGTCCGCGCTCATGTAGGACATGGCTGCGAGATAGGCGTAGAACGCGGGCCTCCACTTTCGCGCCGCGCGTCCGAGGCCGAAGGTGCTGCCGGAGCGCGCCAGGCGCTCCAGGGTCATCCCAGCCTGGTACTCCTTTTGCTTCCCCTCGCTCTGCGCGCGCTGGAACAGCGCGAGGTTCTCCTCCTCGGTGCCCCCGAGGCTTTTCGCGTAGGATTCTGCGATGAATTCGAGGTCCAGCCCGGTGGCCTTCTCGAAACGCTCAGTAAGCTCCTTGAGGTAGTCGGTCATGTTTCCCCCCTCCGGTGCAGGGGGGGCGGGAAACGCAATATAAACCTATCCGCATGGCCGCAGAACGGCTGTTCCGTCAACGAGCCAGGAGCGCCCCGGCNAGCAGCCCGAGCGAGGAGCCNAGGAGCCACCCGACAAAGCCGGTCTCGAACCCGGAGATGCCGTAGCCGATGAGGAAGCCGAAGACTCCCACCTGAAAGCTTGTCAGCGCGGTGAGAATCGTGCCGCGCTCAAAAGAGGGCCTGCGGATGGAAGGCAGCACTCGCAGCGTTGGCATCCCGAGCATCCCGTCGTAGTACGTCTGCACCACTTCGTTCACCCCCTCTGTTCAGGGGTCCCTGCTCTGTCCTACCCTTCTGCATCCGTTGCCTCCGGTTATAAACGGGGGAAACGTCTATTTAAACATTAGGCTCCTGTTTCTGTACAGGCGTGCCACGCGTCAGCACCTGTGCGGGATAGCCTATACTGGCCTACCGCTCAACTCTCAGGAGTCGGTCGTGATGCGGATAAGATATGGTATCCCGGCGAAACCACCGGTACTCGCGCGGCATTGCGGCCGAACGCATCTCCCGCCTACGCCTTCGGGGGTTCTGGAGGAGCTGCCCGCGCGACGCCAAGCGCCTTCGACGAGGCGATCTGCCACAGCCCTTTCTCGTTCCTGTCCACNAGGACGAANTGCCCCTCCGCAAGGTCCTCAGCAAGGGACTGGGCGAAGAAGTAGCTGTCCGTCAGAGGGCAGAAGCACAGTGCGATGGTCAGCGGCGCGGTGAAGCCAGGNGGTGGGTAGTGGAGCTTGGTCTTCACNTAGACCCTCGCGTGGAACGGCCCGTCGGGAAGCTTCCCGATGGACAGGTCGAGGTCCTTCGCGGTGATCTCCGGGATGGGCTTCAGGTGGAAGCTCCTGCCGGAGTCCTTGCTCGCGTGCAGGAGGGTGAGGCAGTTGTACACGTGCAGCCCTCCGACAGAGAGGGCCATCGCGTAGTGCGGGTACTGGAGATTCTCGACCGCGATTTCCGATTCTCCCTTCGCCTGGCGGAGCAGCTCCACGACCTGGCCGAGCCCTGACGCTGCCAGGGCATGGCCGCACATCACCCCGCCAGAGAGGTTGGTGGGCAGCTTCCCCCCGGGAGCGAGCGCGCCCTGGAGGATGAGGTCCGAGACTCCGGTGACAGGAAGCAGCGCGGTGTCCTGCAGGCCATAGTACAGCACCGCGAAGAAAGCGTCGTGCATCTCCGCATAGGAGACCCTGACCTGGGTGAGGTCCACCATCTCCTTGAGCTGCTCCATGGCCATGAGCGTCGCGCGGCTCCGGTGGAAGCTCTCCCTCGCGGTCAGGGCAAGGGTGTCGGTGCCCTGGCCGTATCCGGCGACCTTGACCTTGACCTCGTCGGCCGGCGCATGCCTGGACGCCACGAGCGCCGCATAGCCGGAACTCCGCGGCGCGACGTCATACAGACGGAGCGGGGTGCTCACCGAGACGTTCTTGTCGCTGGCGAGATACTCCTCGACCGTGAATGCCTTGCGCAGCTGCGTCCGCGGATTGCGGCTCCCGTTCGTGTGCGCGAAGGCGCTGTAGTGCTTCATCGCCGGCGAGACCAAGGGATCCCTGCACANCGCAATCTCCGTCATGAGCGCGCCNAGCGCGGGCATGGTCAGCCCGTACTTCGCCTCCTCGGGATGGATGAGCGCGCGCAGCACCTCGATGCTGCGTTCCGAGGGAACGGTCCGCATCTGCTCAGCGGCGACGAGGCCGATGGTCGAGTAACGCTCCCCGAACGCGACGGACTGGATGCCCTCGTGCAGCAGCGCGGCGCCCGCAGAAGATGCCGCGAGATTCGCGTCTTCTGCGTATGGGGCGGGCTTGTGCGAATAGAACACCGGGATGCTCAGTCCCTTCGTGCGGAGGTACGCGGAGACCGCCTTGCACGCCTCGTCGGCGGAGACCCCGTTCAGTTCCCTGCCGTGCGCGCTGGTGAGTACGATGGCCTCGAGTCTCTTGCCCGGGTAGCTCTTCGAGAATTCTGCGAGCAGGGCCTCGGTTCCCTTGACGAAAAGGTCCTGAAGCGGCTCCTCGCTGTCCCCGACCTGGCGCACCCCGCACGACAGGTAGACGTCNGCCATCGTNCGGGAGATGTCCCCTGCTTTTATATGGGTTTCTGCCGGGACGTCCAGAATGTCCGCGGTTCTCGGCCGCACTGGCGCGCGCTGTCCGCATGGTCTCGCGGTATGCCGGATATTCCCCGCAATGCTGCCGGGTCCCTCAACCTGCCGGCCGGAAATCCAGAGAAAGGCCCTTCACCGCTTCGGAGAGCGCGGCGCAGCTCTGACGGATGACCTCCCTCTCGTCCAGGGCGAGGTACGCCTCAAGGTTGTCCTGGAAGGATGCCGAGAGCCTCGCGTGCGCCTCGGTATACTTGGCCGCGATGTCCTCGGTCCCGTCGAGCGCAATCGAGGTGATTCCCGCCGGGCTGGCGATGCGGAACTCGCCATGCACAAGCGGATTCGCGTCTGCGAAATGCCGGAAGCTCACGAGGTCCCGCGCGCTGGGCAGGGCCAGCTCCGCTCCGAGGTAGCGATACGCGGCCTTCCGCAGGCCGGCCAGCGTCTCTGACGACGCGTCCCCGTACCACTCCTGGAGCCTCCAGCTGTCCTCGACGCTTCCCATATAGAGGGTGCGCATCACCTCGGGCTGGATGTGGTAATGCACATAGTCCTGCCCGATGTCCGCGATGAGATTCAGGAAGCCCTGCGTCGCTGTTCCGCGCTCCTCGTCGACGAACACGATGCGCTGCACCGGGGGATAGAGCCACAGCGCCTCCGGCAAGTAGAGCCAGAGCGATTCGAGCTCTTCCGAGGAGGCGAGCGCGCAAAGCTGTCTCTCGCCGTCTTCCTGGCCGAGCCGGACCGCGTGCGCCGTCTTATCCGAGGAAAGAGCGCCATCCCGAACGGGAAAGCTCAGCGGCTGCCGAGGGCCGTAGCCGCCCTGGACAAGCGCATGCCTGACGAGAAGCTCCAGGTCCCCCACGGGAGGCGGGAACGCAAAAGGCGATATAAAGCTACCGCGCGAGCAGCGGCTCTCTCTCTGCGGCCTCGCGGACGGGGTGCTCGATGTCCCACTGGGCGAGGTAGAACGCCACGGTCTTCTTCAGCCCCTCCTCGAACGAGGTAGGCGGTCTCCAGCCGAGGAGTTCCTGGCAGAGGGAGCCGTCCCCGCGGAGGCACTTGACGTGGCCCCAGCGGTCGTCCACGTGGTCAACGTGCACCACCGCGCTGCGTTCGTTCTGCAGGATGCGCTTCACGAGTGTGCAGACGTCAAGGACGGTGTAGTTGACGCCGGTGGCGATGTTGACAGCGGTGCCGTCCGGCAGTTTCGGCGCGAGCCAGAGCGCCTCGCACGTATCGCGCACGAAGACCCAGTCGCGCCTCGCGAGGCCGTCCGCATAGACAGGCATGGACTTCCCGTCGAGGGCTCGGCGGATGAGCTTTGGGATGAGCTTCTCCTCGGTCTGGTAAGGGCCGTACTGGTTGAACGGCCGGAGCATCTTCACCGGCAGCCCGTAGGTCTGCCAGTAGGAATAGCACAGGCGCTCCGCTGCCACCTTCGAGGCCGCGTACGGAGAGTGCGGGGCGAGGGGATGCTCCTCGGACATGGGCCGCGGCTCCCACTGGCTGGTGCCGTAGACCTCGGAACTGCTCATGTACACCACGGTCATCGGATTCTTCCCGCCGGCCCGTTGCGCGTTCTCCTCGCGCGCGGCCTCCAGCACGTTGAACGTGCCGTTGACGTTGCTGTCCCAGAAGGGCCAGGGCTCCTTGATGCTCTGGTCGATGTTGGTCAGCGCGCCGAGGTGGTAGACGACATCATAGTTCTTCCCCAGGATGGCAGCCTTCACTGCAGCTGGGTCGCGAAGGTCCTGGCCGTACTTCCGGTCGAAGAGCGTGACCTCGGCAGGGGTCTGGGAAAGGAACTGGAAGAAGTTCGTCGCGATGAAGCCGCTCCCGCCGGTGACAAGTACTCTCATTCCCCAAGCTCGTGAAGCAGGGACCCCTTTAAAAGACTTGCGATGGGACGGGTTTGGCAGAAAACTCCGTGTCTCGGCCGTCGTGCCGTAGGAGTTGCGGATGGCATCGCCGGCATGTAGGATATCCCTCGCAACGCGGCCGTCTCCGGCCTACGGAGATGATAGAATGCACGCCCCGGCGCTGCATNNCCGGTCCGCGTCGCAGGGCATCACGCGCGTCTTCCGCTCGTCNCCGTTGCAGAACTGCTCCTCCACCTCGCGCGCAGAGCGGCAGACATCCGGGTAGGTATCTTCGTCCGATTTCGGGGGGCAGAAGGGGCAGTCGCGCAATTCCACCCTCGCCGCGGTGCGGGGGCTCTGTCCGGAGTCGCTGTCCCAGCAGAGCGGTTCGGTGTTCAGCTTGGCCTGCCGCGCCTCCTCGGTCGAGAGATAGAAGTCGGTGATGTCCCCGCGAGGCACGCAGGCCCCGAGGTAGCACATCTCCTGCGCAGGGCAGGGCAGCGCGAGCGTGACCACAGGACCGTCAGCAGAGTCGCAGAGGAAATCGTACACCTTTCCCTCATAGCACTCGTCCTGGTAGATGGTGTAGTTGCAGCTCTCGCACTGCTTGTAGTACACCCGGTCGCGCGCGTCTCCCGGGAAGGCGCTGAGGGTGGTGCGCTGCCAGACGCAGCGCTGCCCGCTCTCTTTCGCCACATCGTAGTACACCGAGGCGCTCATCTGCTCGCGCTCCCGCTGGACCTTCGCTGCTGCTCCTGGCTCAGAGGTGCATCTCCCCGCCTCGCAATGGGTGAAGCCGACCTCCTGGCAGTTCACCGAGCGCTCCCTCCGCACCGCGTCGCAGACCTGCTCCTTCAGGATGGCCGATGTCTCGCAGCTGTCCGCGGTTGCCTGCAGCGCGCAGGTCGGGCACTCCCGCACCTGCGCCTCTCCCGGGCGCTCGTAGCGTTCTCCCCCGTCACTGTCCTCGCAGACGACATGCTGCGCGAGCCACTCGCGCTGCATCTCCAGCACCTCGCCTGGCGCCTCGGCGCAGCGGCCGAAGGCGCACGCGCATTGCACCTCCTGGCTCGTCGGGTAGAGCTTTCCGGAGACCGAGCTTCCACAGCTGTACTCCTTCAGCGTGAAATCCGAAAGGCAATAGTCCTCCCGGCGCTCCTCGGCGCAGGAGGAGCAGTTCCTCGCGAAGACCGTGCCGCGCTCCTCGGGCTGGCCGAGGTCGCTGTCGAAGCACTCGGCGCCCTGGCTGCGCAGCGCGAGGATGTGCTCCGCCTCGGTGAATCCCTGCACGCTCGTCGAGCGGGAGGTGTTCCTGCTGCACGCCCCCTCGGCGCAGATGCGCCGCAGGGACGAGCAGTCGATGCCCTCCTCGACCAGGACTCCGGAGACACAGGTCCGCTCGACGAGGGTGAACAGGCCTGCACAGGAATCAGACAGGAGCTCGACCTCGCACGTGGAGCAGTTCCTCGCGAAGACCTCCTCTCGAACCAGCGCGTTGCCTGTCGTCCGGCCGGCACAGGTTCTCGGAGCAGTCTCCTCCACCTCGGCAGGCGGCTTCTCCTCCTCCGGCGCGAGGAGCACGACGCGGGGAGGATGGCTGAACCGCGCGCGCAGGCGCAGGAGCGCGATGCCCATCCGTTTGAACAATCCCGTCTCGTAGCGGAGCGTGCCGTCGGCGAGCGCCTCGCGCAGCCCCTTCTCCCCCCTCGCGAGGGAGAGCAGCGCCTTTCGGGTGACATGGACGCGCATGGTGCTGTCCTGCAGCTCGGAATGGACCACCTTCCCGATGCGCACGCCGTCCATCACGATGCCCAGGGTCTCTTCAGGACGCTGGCGCTCGAGGTGCTGTTCGCTCTCGTACACCGAGAGGGTGATGCGCTCGTCGTGGAGGGCGCTCTGCAACTCGGCCGGAAGGGAGTCCATCCCGTTCCACGCTGCGACGATGTCGTCGAAATCATCGGCGCGCGCGAGGGGAAGCGCGAGAAGCAGCATGAGGAGCAGCGGCAGTCTCATCGCAGCACCCTCGCGGTCTCTCTCGCGATTTCCCGCTCCTCGTCCGTGGGGATGACCAGCGCGGCGATGCGGGAGCTGCTCCGGGTGATGACCGCGCGGTTCGCGGGGTTCGCGCGAGGGCAGAGCCGCAAGCCCTGGTGCCGGAATCCGGAGAGGACGCGTCTCCGGACCTCAGGAGCGTTCTGCCCGATGCCCGCGGTGAACACGATAGCGTCCGCTCCATTGAGCAGCGCCATGTACGCGCCGATGTGCTTCGCGACCGCGCGGCAGTAGATGTTGAGCGCGAGTCTCGCTTTCCGCTCGCCGCGTTTCGCGCGCGAGAGGATGTCGCGCATGTCCCTCGTGCCGGCGAGGGCCTTGAGGCCGCTCTCGCGGTTGAGCAGTTTCTCCACCTCCGCCGGGGAGAGGCGCTCGCGCTGCGCGATGAGCAGGGGGATGGCAGGGTCGAGGCTGCCGCAGCGCGTCCCCATGACCAGGCCTTCGAGCGGGGTGTACCCCATGGTGTTGTCCACCGAGCGGCCGTTGCGGACCGCGGTGAGGGAGCTGCCGTTGCCCAGATGGCAGGTGATGAGCTTCAGCTGCGAGAGCGGCCTGCGAAGGATGCGCGCGGCCTCCCTCGCGACGTACTGGTGCGAGATGCCGTGGAAGCCGAAGCGGCGGATGTCCCGGAAGCGCTCGGGCAGCGCATAGCGCCAGGCCTCTTCCGGCATGGCNGCGTGGAACGCCGTGTCGAACACCGCGACCTGCGGCCTGCGGAGCTTCCCGCAGGCGAGGATGCCCGCGAGGTTGTGCGGGTTGTGCAGCGGTGCGAGACGGATGCTCCTGCGTATCGCGGCGATGCTCGCGCCGTCGAGCAGGGTGCTCTGCGTGAACGACCCGCCGTGCACCACCCGGTGGCCGACCGCGTCAATCTCTTCCACGGACCTCACCACGTCCTGCGCGATGATGAGCCGCATCAGGTGCGAGATTCCCTCGCGATGGGTCCGGACGGGCAGCTTCAGCGCGATGGCCCGGTCTCCGGGAAGGGAGATGCTGAGCGAGGAGCCGGGGATGCCTATCCGGTCCACCAGCCCGCGGCACCGCTCTGCGCTTCCGCGGAAGACCGCGAACTTCACCGTGGAGCTGCCGCAGTTGATGACCAGGATGGTCCGCACGCTGCCGTTCTGGGAGAGAGGGGCTTTAAAGCTTTCTCCCGGTCGCTGAAACCCTTAGGTTCTTCGGCCGTAATGCCGCACGATATCCGCGCTGCTCCGCCGGAATGACGGAATGTGGCAGCAATGCGGCCCAAGGTCGCCAAGCACACATGGTGTCAATACTGCGCTGTCCCGTAGAAGTCCTTCTCCAGGGTCTCCCACTCGCGCTTCACGCTCTCGGCGATGCGGGCAATCTGCTCCCCGCTCAGGTGCCGGAAGCGCTTCTGCCTGCGCATCCAGGGCGTGATGTCCCCGAAGCGGGGCCGCATGGTCACCTTCAGCTTCCCCTCGCGGATCTCGAAGAGCGGCCAGATGCCGAGGTCCACCAGCTCGCGGCCGATGGTCTTCGCGTCCTCCGGGTCGTGCCCCCATCCCGTGGGGCAGGCGGTGAGCACCTCGATGTACCGGAATCCCCTGATGTCGCGCGCAGCCTCGACTTTCTTCAGGAAGTCCATCTCGTACCCAACGGATGCCGTCGCGACGTACGGGATGCCGTGCGCGGCCATGATGCGGGGCATGTTCTTCCTGTTCGCGTCGTTGCCCCAGGGCGCGGCGCTTCCCGGTGGGGTGGTGAGGGTCATGCTTCCCAAGGGCGTCGCGGAGCTCGCCTGGAATCCGGTGTTGCCGTAGGAGGAGTTGTTGTAGCAGATGTAGATGATGTCCTCGTTCCGCTGGGCTGCCCCGCTGAGGGACTGGAAGCCGATGTCGTACGTCGCGCCGTCCCCTGCCTGGCACACGACGTGCGCCTGCTTCCCGGAGGCGCGGAGGCCGGCCTTGACGCCGCTTGCGACCGCCGAGGCGTTCTCTATCGCGCCATGCACCCAGGGCACTCCGTAGGGCGTGAAGGGATAGACCGCGCTGAGGGTCATGCAGCCCGCCGGGTTGACGAGCACGGTGTCCTTGCCGAGGACCTTGAGCGCGAGCCGGAAGGCGAGAATCGCCTGGCAGCCGGCGCAGGCCGCGCTCCCGCCGGTGACCAGCTCCTCCTCGGGAAGGGTCTTGAGGCTCACCATCTACATCACCCACTTCACGGTGTCCGTCTTCGAGCGCATCGCGTTCTCGGCGATGTCCCGCACGTCGCTCACGCTCACGGGCTTGCCCCCGAGGCCCGCGATGTAGTCGCACACTACTCCGCGGTATTTCCGCAATGCGCGGCTGACCTCGGTGTAGAGGATGCCCCCGGACCCCGGCGAGAGGTTCTGGTCCACCACCGCGACGCACTTCGTCCCGCGGAGGGCCTCCGCGACCTCGTCGTACGGAAAGGGCCGGATGAGACGCAGCCTGACCATCCCGACTGCCCTGCCTTCCTTGCGCATCTCCTCGACGGCCGCCTTCATGATGGAGGCATTGGCGCCGATGCCCACGATGGCGCATTCAGCGTTTTCCATGCGGAAGGATTCCACCGAGCTGTACTTCCTTCCCGTGAGCTTGGCGAACTCGCGGTGCGCCCTGTCCACCACCGTCAGGGCGTTGCGCTGCGCGCGATGGACCTGCTGCCTGAACAGGGTGTACTCGGACATGACCGGGATGCCCAGGGTCTTCGGATGCTCCGTGTCGAGGGTCACTTCCTGGCGCAACTCCGGGAGGAAGCTCCGCACCTCCTTGACCGAGGGGATGTCCACGGGTTCCCGGGTGAAGGAGTGGGTGAAGCCGTCCATGTTGACCATCGCCGGGAGGAGCACCCGCTCGTCCTCCGCGACGCGGTAGGCGATGATGACGCTGTCCAGTATCTCCTGGTTGCTCTCGCAGATGAAGGTGACGAATCCTGTGTCGCGCGTCATGAGGACGTCGTTGTGGTCGCACCACAGGGTGATGGGCGCGCTGAGCCCCCGCGAGACATTCGCCACAACCATCGGCAGCCGCAGCCCGGAGGCGATGGGGAGCATCTCGAACATGAGCATCAGCCCCTGGGAGCTGCTCCCGGTGAAGGTCCGCTGCCCGGTGAGCTGGCTCCCTATCGCCGAGGACAGCACCGAGTGCTCGCTTTCCAGGGTGTGGAACTCGCCCTGGTAGACTCCCGCTGATTTCCATTCCGCGAAGGCNTCCATGATGCCTGTCTGGGGAGTGATGGGGAAGAACGGCGCGCAGCGCACCTCCGAGAGCAGCGCGCCGTATGCCGCGCTCTTGTTGCCGGTCAGCAGCTCTCGCTCTCCTTCATGCGGGATGGCCATGGGTGTCACGCTCGTGGGTGATGGCATCGGGCTGGCAGACCTCTTCGCAGAGCAGGCAGCCCTTGCAGATGTCGTAGTTGATGTGGGGATAGCCGTCCTTGTCCAGGGTGATGGCGCTCTCCGGGCAGCTCACCCAGCACATGCGGCACGCGATGCATTTCTCCTGATGGACCTCGGGCATGAACGTGCGCCAGTCGCCCGTGATGCGCTTCTGTCCCGGAACAGCGAAGGGCACTCCTTTGCTTCCGGTGAACTGCAGGTCCTCGTCCTCGACAATCATCGTCGCGCCTCGTATCCCTTCTGCGCAGCGAGCTTGTTCCGCTCCACCATCTCCGGAGCGAGGTCCGCCATCTCTATCGCGATGGACTGCAGGAGATGCTCCAGCTTCAGCTCGGGCAGCAGCGAGAGCGACGCCCCTGCGATGACCGTGTTCGGGATGGGTTTCTTGAGTATCTCGAGAGCCATGCCGGTCGCGTCCAGGCACGCTGCGCCTTTCATCGGCTGCGATGCGTTCACGAGGATCGCGGTGTCCGGCTTCTTCCCGGCAAGGCAGGCCTCCATGGGGATGGTGGTGTCGAGGATGATGATGACGTCAGGGTTGGGGATGGCCCCCCGCATGAGAATCCGGCTGGAGTCGAAGCGCACGAAACTCACCACCGGCGCCCCCCTGCGTTCGGCTCCGTAGATGGGGAAGTCCTGCACCCAGAATCCCGCAAGGTAAGCCGCGCGCCCGATAATCTGCGCCACGGTCTTCACTCCCTGGCCCCCGCGGCCGTGGATGCGTATCTCCCTCATCGCAAAAACCGGGAGGGAAGAGCTCTTTTAAACATCGTGTATAAACAGTATGGCCGTGCCCAGGGGATTGAAGACCCTGGAATCCGGCCGGAATGCCGCGCGAGTTCCGGGCTGTCTCACGGGAATGCCGGATATTCTCAGCAATGCGGCCGACCGGTTCCTCAATCTCCCCGGCTTCTCACAGGAAGGGCAGGTAGGTCAGGACATTCAGGATGGTGAGCGGGACGCCGACTTTCGCGAACTCCAAGAAGGAGATGCTTTCGCCCCGCCGCTCCGCGTTCTGGATGATG
>C687J35174_10004150_pt1 | contig 19618 bp, 25 predicted proteins | sample RifCSPhighO2_01_FD_35174 | JGI IMG/M metagenome (IMG submission 35174) | reverse complement strand
TCATTGTAATTAATAAATACTTTAAAATATTTAATCTTTTATTTTAATTGTAAAGTAAGTTAGATATGTAACTCATAAAACGCGACGTAAGATTTTTGGATTTCTCGGAAATTTTCCTGATTTACTGAAAGATTTTCAGAATTCGCAATTCATCTCAGGCTTAAAAATCCTGAGTTTTCTTGTTCAGAAATGATTATAAAGAAACTAGTTAATTATTTCTCTGACTTTTAAATATCTTTTTAACAAATCAAAACCTACTTTTCCTAAAAACCTTTCATATTCCCATGGTTTTGCAACTGCTCCTGAATCTGCTGACTTTTTTGAAAGAAAATACAAACTAGNAGCATCTATTTCACTTGGTATCTCATCAAAAATTTCAAAAACCTCTCTTTCTCCTCTTTTCCTGNAAATAAATCTTCTAATAATATTTACAAGTCTAGTTACGTTTTTGTAATTATGATCATTTAGCTTTCTTAATAAATCTAAATCCATTCTTTGTGAAGAATCAGGAATTTCAACTATTATCTCTTGAATAAAAATATCTTCTAAAGATTTCCTAGCTTGTGGTTGATTGTCATCCCCATCAAAGAAAGCAGCTAAAACCTTGGCTGCCTCATCTGGAGAGCAATTTAAAACTCCCCGATCTAAAACCCNGCTTAATAGTTTCCCTGTATCTCCGACTTTATATTTCATAAGAAAAAAACTTTTCTGACTATTTTTAAGTCTATCTATATTAATTTTAAATTAAAAATCTTACCATAATTCAAGAAATTTAAATATTTGCTTTGCACTTTTAGCTAAAGGCTCTAATTTCTTTAATTCGTCTATAGAAAAAAATTTCACTTCGCTTACATCATCATTAGTTTTAATCTCAAAATTATCATTTTTTAACTTTCCCAAGAAAAAGAAAACATATCTATGATAATCCTCTTTTGTATTTATTATTTGCTTCCATGTTATAAATTTAATAATTTCAATATCCAAATTTGTTTCTTCTTTAAATTCTCTTGTTCCAGCTTGTTCTAAAGTTTCTCCCCATTCAACTTTGCCACCAGGAATAACCCAAAAACCCGAGTAATTTTTTTTGTTTCTTTTGCCTAGTAAATATTTTCCATTATGTTCTACCAATATCGCACTCCCGGCTCTCGGTACCTTGAATTCTCCCCTATCCATAAAATAAATAAAGCAAGTTTTTATATTTAAACAATTATATATTTGAGAATACGAATTTTTTTATATTTATTTTAGCTTTTCTTTTATGTCAACATTTGCTTATATTTCAGCAGGTAATCCAGCTGATATNGGTAAACTAATAATTGATTCTGGATATGATAAGAGGGAGACCTTATTATTATGTTCTGTAAGTTTAATCTTAAGTTCTGATCCTCAAAAAAAGATTTAAATGTTTAATGTTTTTCTAATTTTTTCTAAGGTTTTGCATTTCGACAATAAATCTCTTGTTTTGGCTGCATTTTCAATCCCTTTTGTAAAACTGATTGCATGAGTTTTTATTTGATTGAAATTAAGATCAGGCTTTTCAGCAATAATCAGATATTCTTTAAACTGCTCAATAGGATTTTTATTATCGTATTCTCCTTTTTTTAAATAATCATTTATCTGTTTAAAGATAAATGGATTTCCAATAGCTCCCCTAGCTATCATAATATAATCAACATTGCTTTCTTCCATTTTTTCTTTAAAAATTTCAGGAGAGAATACATCGCCATTNCCNATAACTGGAATATTAACAGCTTCTTTTACTTTAGAAATTATTTCCCAGTTAGCCTTTCCGCTATACCCTTGCTGTTGTGTTCTTCCGTGAACAGCAATTGCAGCAGCTCCTGAATTTTCTGCTTCTTTTGCAATTTCAACTGCATTTATTTTTTTATTATTGATTCCAGTTCTTATTTTCAATGTAATGGGTTTTTTTATGGATGAAGCTAGTTTGTTTATGAATTTCCCAATTTTATTCTTGTCATTTAACATAGCGCTTCCAGCCCCAGTTTTGATAACTTTCCAAGCAGGACACCCGCAATTTACATCAATTATATCAAAATCATTTTCAACTAATTTAGCAGCTTCAATAACTTCATTAATATCATTTCCATATAATTGTATTCCAACTGGATGTTCTTCTAAATCAGTCTCTATCATCTTCAAAGCAGTATCATTTTTCCTTACAATCCCGGCGCTGCTTACAAATTCAGTATAAGTTAATCCAGCACCATATTTTTTAGCTAATTTTCTAAATATTACATCAGTTATACCAGCCATTGGGCTGAGTATTGCCTTGCTTTTTAATTTTGGAAATTTTCTCATTTTAGAAATATATTCTCGAATTTAGATTAATATTTAAATTAATATTATTTAATAAATTTTATGGAAAAATGGAAGAAAACATTGAAAGCATACACTTTTACAGGAATGAATGATCTAATATTAACTTCTTTTTATGGTATTAGTCCTTCTGATGGAGAGGAAGATTTTGGTTTGGAATTGGAAAATGTTAAAGATGAAATGTTAAGTGGTGCTAACTATAATCCAAGCACTGATACTTTAGAGGATTTGAAACAACCAAAAGAATTACTAAAATACAGAGCAATTATTATAGAATCAGAAGGTTTGCCTGAAGATACAAAAAAATGGTTAGTTAGATTGCTTCGAAAAATAGAAGAATTAAAATGATTATTTTAAAACTAATTTTAAAGCTGAAATAGCCACTTCTATTTGTTTGTTATCTGGCTCTCTTGTTGTAATTTTCTGCAGCCATAACCCGGGTTTTGTTAATAACCTGATTAAGAAAAAATCCCCAAATTTAGCACTTAATTTTAGAAATTCATAAGACAAAGAAGCTATTACTGGTATTAATAAAATTCTCGATAATATCTTATTAATAAAATTCTCGCTAATTATAAAAGAAAATACAATAATGCTTAAAATTAATACAATAAACAAGAAATTAGTTCCGCATCTTACATGTGCAGTAGAATATTCTTTGCAATTTTTAACAGTTAATTTTTTCTTGTGTTCATAGCAATGAACTGCCATGTGTTCAGCACCATGATATTGGAAAACTCTTTTTATATCTTTCATAAAAGAAATTCCAATTACATATAAGACAAAAACTAAAACTCTCAATAAACCGTCAATAATATTAAACAAAATTCCCCCACTTACAAAAATTTTAGTTAAATATAATGGTAATAAAACAAAAAACGCAATTGCAAAAATAAATGAAAATAAGATGCTGAAAAATATCTCTTTTTTACTTACTTCCTCTCCTTCATCAGCAGCCTCATTTGCAGAATAAATCAAAGCCTTAGTTCCTATATATAAAGTTTCAATCAAAACAAATATTCCCCTTAAAAAAGGAATTTTCCTAAATTTATTAAAAAAATTAAAAACTTGTTTTTCTGTTTTTATTTTTCCATTCTTCTTCCTCACAGCAATCCCTATTTGATTCTTGTTCCTCATAAGAACGCCTTCAATTAATGCTTGCCCTCCAATCGCTTCCATTATAAAAAAGAAAAAGAAATAAGTTATAAAACTTCTTATTAGCAATAAGCATCAGAACAGCATTTACAACATCCCTTTACTAATAAACCTAAACCAAATAATAATACTAATAAAGGCCATAATATATCTGTTGCTTTATCACTTAATCTTTCTAAATTATTTAATAGGAATACTAAACCTAATAAAACTAAAAATAATCCCTTGCCAAATTTTTTACCTTTGTGGCATGGACAAGAACACATACCACCACTCATTTTCCTTTTTGTAACCATAAATCTAACCTCCTTTTTCTAAAAGATATATATTTATTTTACTATATAAATATGATGAAAAAATTAACAATATTTAATTTAAAGAATCTGGATTTTCTAGTGCATTTTTTATTTTGTTTGCAAATTTTGCTCCTTCTGCCCCATCAATAATCCTATGGTCAAAAGCTAATGAAAAAGGCATTATTTTTCTTATTTGAATCTTTCCATCAATTGCTAAAACAGAATCTTGAATTCTTCCTAATGCCAATATTGCACATTCTGGATAATTTATAATTGGAGCAGCAAAAGTTCCACCCAGACTGCCGATATTTGTAATTGTAAATGTTCCTCCTTTTAAGTCACTTAAATCAATTTTTCTTTCTCTTGCTAAATTACTTAAACTGGAAATCTCTCTTGCTAAATCAGAAATTTTCTTTTTGTCTGCTCCTTTAATAACAGGAACCATTAATCCTTCTTGAGTATCAACTGCAATTCCAATATTATAATATTTCTTTAAAACTATATCTTGGTTTTCTTCATCTAATGTAGAATTTAAGTAAGGGTGTTCTTTCAAGGCACTTATAACTGCTTTAATAATAAAAGGCAAATAAGTTAATTTTATTTTTTCTTTTTCTAATTTTTTCTTTTCTTTTTCTCTGATTTCTGATAAATGTGTAACATCAGCAACATCCATATGTATTACGTGCGGTATTTTTGAATAAGATGTAAACATATGTTCAGCTATTGTTTTTCTAATTCCCTTTAGTGAAACTCTGTCAACATAGCCGTAAAAATCATATTTTTTGGTTATTTTAATTCCTGGTTTTGTACTAGAAACTTGGGTTAATTCAAGAGATTTTTTTCCTTTACTAAAATTTATAACATCATCATCCAAAATCATTCCATTTTTCCCAGATCCTTTCATTAATTTAATATCAACACCTAATTTACTAGCTAAAGCTCTTGTTTTAGGAGTAGCTAATAAATTATCATTTTTGACAAAGCTTTTTTCTAAAAAGCTTTGTCTTATAGCAATTTTTTCTGTTTCTTTTTTTTCAGTAATTTCTTCATCTAATTGTCCAACAACAGCCCCCTTATCTTTTTTAGAGCCTTCTTTTTCTTCAATTAAAACAAGAACTTCTCCTACTTTTACAGTATCTCCATCTTTAAAATTCAATTTTAATATTTTGCCTGCTCTTGGGCTTGGAATTTCAACAACAGCTTTGTCAGTCTGCATTTCAACCAAAAGCTGATCTTCTTTTACAATATCACCTAATTTAACTAACCATTTAACTATCTCACCTTCATAAATTCCTTCTCCAATGTCTGGAAATTTAAATTCAAATACCATTTTCATCCCTTTCAATTTGAACAACTGATTCTTGCCAAAGACTTGGTGTATTATAAGGAAGAAATTGTTGAAGAGAAGGTACTAAATTTTGCCCATTTAAGAAAAAGTAACAAACCCCTCTTGATTTATATCTGTCTTCTCGAGCAACATTCTTAGTTAAATCTGAAGCAATTGCATTTATTTTATCAATCTCAGAATCTTTTAAATTATCTCTAATATATTTAGCAGAATACTTTCCTGCAAAATGAGTTACAAAAGCAGTTTTCAAATCTTTTTTTGCAATATTTGGGTTATGACTAGTAACATCCCCCAGAATATCCTTGATTTCGTCTTCAAATTGCTGAAGTTTTTGACCATTTACTTTTAATACATCTGTCATAACATCAAGATTTTTTAAAGAATATCTAACAGATCCATGTACAGCAATAGCTTTACTAGTAATAACTTGCCCAGAATTCCCAATTGTTCTAAACTTATCTCCGTTTCTTATCACTATATTATCTGGTTGATAAAACTCAACTGGAACATTATAATCAGTAAGCATTTCTACAACCATGTTACAGAACCATTTTCTTAGTAAAGTAAGGTCTTTTGGAAACATATCTGGTTTCGCAATAACTGAAAATACAAAATAATTGTTGTCTAAAAAAACAGCTTGTCCGCCAGATCTTCTTCTTACAACTTGAACATTATGTTTTTTACAAGCTTTTTCATCAACATCTAAAAAATAGCTTTGAGAATTTCCTAATGATACTGTTGGTTTCCATTCAGTCATTACTATAGCTGGTTTGCTTTCATTATTGCCTACACTTTCTAAAAGAGCAACATCTATAGCTGTATTAAAAGAACCTTCTCTTTCTCCAGTATCAATTATTCGCCATTCCAAATTCATGATTTCCTCAGCTAAAATTTATCACCTTTTTAATTCCATTAATAATCCTCCCAATACTTGGAATATGGTAATCTTCTAATTTAGGTAAAGGAACAACAACATCAAAACCAGTAACTCTTTCAATAGGCGCTTCTAAACTAGTTAATACATTCTCATTTATCAAAGCACTGATTTCAGCACCAACCCCAAACATTTTTGGAGCTTCATGCACAATTAAAACTCTTCCAGTTTTTTTTACACTTTCAATAATAGTTTCCTCATCCAAAGGACTTAATGTTCTTAAATCAATAATTTCACAGCTTATGTCATTTATTTTATCGCAAGCTTCTTTTACCTTATGAATGATTGCGCCATAAGAAATTATTGTAATATCATTTCCTTTTTGTAAAATCTTGGCTTTTCCAATTGGGATTGTATATTCTTTTTCAGGAACTTCTTCTTTAATAGATCTGTAAATCTTCTTAGGTTCAAAAAATATAACAGGATCTTCATCCATGATTGCACTGGCTAACAATCCTTTGGCATCATAGGGAGTAGAAGGAATAACAACTTTCAATCCAGGAATATGACTAAATAAAACTTCAGGGCAGTCTGAATGATGTTCTAAAGCCCTGATTCCACCGCCATGTGGACATCTTATAACTAAAGGAACATTAAATCTTCCTCTTGATCTGTTTCTAATTCTTGCTAGATGAGTTATAATTTGGTCAAAAGCAGGCATAATAAAACCCTCAAATTGAATCTCACAAACAGGCCTTAATCCATAAACAGCCATTCCAATTGAAGTTCCAACAATTCCAGACTCGCACAAAGGGGTGTCAAAAACTCTTTTCTCCCCAAATATTTTCTGTAATCCATCTGTTACTCTAAACACCCCACCGTCTTTTCCAACATCTTCTCCTAAAATTATTACATTTTTGTCTCTCTTCATCTCCTGCTTTAATCCTAAATTTATTGCTTCAACTAAATTTAATTTAGCCATTTATTTCACTCAGCTCTTTTTTCTGCCTCTCAGTCATATTTTTATAAACAAATTTGAACATATCATCAACTTTAGGTTTAGGCATTGATTCTGCTTTTTTTACAGCATCTTCAACATTTTTTGTCAATTTTGCAATCAATTTTGTTTCATATTTCCTTGTCCATAATTTTTTCTTTTTCATAAAATTCCATAATTTAACTATAGGATCTTTTTTCTTCCACTCTTCAACTTCTTTCACATCTCTATATTTTTTAGCATCATCAGAAGTTGTATGATCATTTATTCTATATGTATGACATTCAATTAAAGTAGGTCCTTTTCCTTTTCTTGCATTGTCTAAAGCATCTTTAGTTGCTTTATATACTGCTAAAATATCATTTCCATCAACTTGTATCCCATTAAAACCATAAGCAATTGCTTTTTGCGCTAAGGTCTCAGAAGCAGTTTGTTTTTCTCTAGGAACAGAAATTGCCCACTGGTTGTTCTGACAGATAAAAACAACAGGTGCTTTGTAAACTCCAGCCATATTCAATCCTTCATGAAAATCTCCCTCAGAAGTTGCACCATCTCCAAAATAAACTAGACTGCATATTTTATGCTTTTTTATTTTAGCAGCCATTGCAACACCTACAGCATGCAATATTTGAGTTCCAACAGGAATTGAAATTGGAAAATTATTTACATTTTTAGGGATATTCATTCCTCTTTCATCTCCACCCCAATACATAAATAATTCATTCATTGGTTGTCCTCTCAAAATTAAGGCGCCATTTTCTCTAAAGCAAGGAAATAACCAGTCTTTTTTTTTCAAAGCATAAGCACTTCCAATAATAGAAGCTTCTTGTCCATCCATAGAAGCATAAGTACCCAGTCTTCCTTGTCTCTGTAAATTTAATGCCTTTCTGTCGAAAATTCTTGTAAGAATCATTGCTTCGTATAATTTTTTTATATCTTTGTTGCTTAACTTGGGCATTAATTTTTTGTCATAATTTCCTTTAAGACCAAGAATTTCTAGTCTATTCACCTCAAATTTTTTTAAATTTTTAAACATTTTATTCTATCCAGTCTAGTAGTTCCTTATATTCAGGAGTTCCACAAATCCATTTTCCGTTTTTTTCATTAAAGAAAAAAGGCACCCCCCCACATTTACCATTGTCTAATTTTTCCAGAATAGCTGCATTTTTTGCATCATGCCATACTTCTAATGCAACTAATTTTACTTTCTTTTCTTTTTCCAGTCTAGCTACTAACGGCAGAGATTCAAGACAATGCACACATTCTTTTCCAGTAAAAAATAAAAGTCTTCCTTCTTTTTTAGCCATAAAATCACTAATGAAAAAGAATTATTAATATTATATAAATTTATCCAACTTATGTAAATTATTGATCATGTTGCTATTATGAGAAAAACATGGAATTTAATACCTAAAATCTTATCATGTGTGAAAACAATAGAATCTCGTTGGTATAAAACAAAATATCCCCCATGGAATAAAATACAAAAGAATGAAAAAATTTACTTTAAAGATTCAGGTTCTCCAGTTTCAATAAAAGCAGAAGTTGAAAAAGTATTGCAATTTGAAAATTTAATTGCAGAAAAAGTAAAAGAAATCTTAAATAACTATGGACAAAATGACGGAATAGAAGATAATGAACTTGAAAAATATTTTGATTTATTCAAGAATAAAAAATATTGTTTATTGATTTTCTTAAGAAATCCAGAGAAAATAAATCCATTCAACATAAGCAAAAAAGGGTTTGGTTTAATGGCTTCTTGGATTTATATTGAGGATATAAATAAAATTAAGTTTCAATAGAAATCTTTTCTCTTCTTCTTATTCTGACAAATCTCTCTCTACTGTTTCCCTTTTGTTTTGTAATAATTTTTGGTCTTACATTCATTTGAACTTCTTTTCTTTTATCATCAATTATGCTTCTTAAGCAGTTTTTAATTTCACCCAAAACTTTGTTGTCTAAATTAGTGCCCATATGATCTTTAGGAACTTGATAAATTAAGCTTGGCGAATAATTTCTTGCACATTCACTAAAAAGAAATTTTGCTGCCTCTTCGCCATTTGAGAGTTTATATAATCTGTCTATATTTAATCTTCCTGATAAAGTGGTTTGTAAACTGCCGACTCTTGGAGAATAGATTACTATCTTTCCTTTGTCTTTATACATGAAGTAATCTCTGTTTTGCATAAAATTTATTTAAAATATTTCTTTTTAAAGTTTCTCTTGATAAAAAATAATTTAGAATATAGCTATTTCACTTAAAGAAGATTTATATATCTTTAACAAGTAAAAAAAGAGTGGCTCAAAAAAAGAGTGAACTCTTTATAAAATTAAATTCTATCTTTTACTGCGCCATAAATTAATGGCAAGGCAATTGTAACATCACATATCACATCAACAAAATCAGCTTCTTTCTTCATTTTTCCCCAGGAAATTCCTTCTTTTAATGGAGCCCCAGAACTTCCTCCAGGTTCAGCCCTATCCATTGTTATTTGAATTCCAAAATCAGCTTTATTAGGAACAACTTGCAAAGCTTGCTGAATATAATTTTTTGGAACTCCCCCGCCCAAATAAACAACGCCGTTTTTTTTAGATGTCCATGCAATTTCTATGATATCTTTTAAATCATCAAAAGCTTTTACATCCATCTCTTTTCCTTGAACAAGTCTTCCCCAGATAATTAATCCAATTCCAGAATCAGCTAAACTAGGACAAAATATCGGGATATTGTTTTTAAAACATGCATTTAATATTGTTCCTTCAGGGCTTAACTCCCCTAATCTGCTCAGAAATTCTCTTATATTTTTGCATTTGCTTAAAACAGAATAATGTTTGTCAAAAAAATCTTCTAAATCTTCATAAACCTCATTTTTCATATAGCTGTTATACATCCTGTAAATTCCTTTTTTGTTTAATTCAGCATCATCAACATTGCTTTCTCCCTGGTAATGCTTGTGCCCCAATCCTTCAATTAAATCATGGGTTAAATTAGCTCCTGTTGTAACAAAAACATCAATTAGTTTATTTTTAATAATGTCAATAATTATATTCCTCATACCGCCAGGAACCATTGCTCCAGCCATCCCTAAATATATTTTGCAGTCTTTGTCTTTTATCATTTTCTCAAGAACATTAGCTGCTTTAGCAATAGCGCCAGCACCCATTACTCCGGAATTTTCCATTTGTTTGACTAATTCATTTACAGAAATTCCTTTTTTAATTTCAATATGTTTTATAGCTTTCATTTTAGAATTAAAATAAATACTCTGATTCAGAACCAATTACTTCTTCAATTAATTCCTGAATTTTATTTTCTTGTATTTTGTAATTTTTTCCTTCCATTGTTAAAATTCCTCTGTCAACAAACCTCTTAATTATTCTTGGGTTGTTCACTATTTCTTCTAATTTCTTTGCATCAATTTTTTCTTTTCCATTATCAAATTTGCTAAATAATCTTCCAACTTCTTTTATTTCTTTTTCCTTAAAAAATTCTCCACTATAGACCATCAATATTTCAATATGGGAGTAATCCATAATTTAAAATCTAAAATATCAATTTATAAAAGTTACTACTTTCNGGTGTTTTAATATGATTTATATACTCTTTGATTATTTTTTAATTATGATATTGAAGAAAATCGGGGTATTGTCATTAGCAAANGTTTATAGTGCTTTAATGNCCCTAATGGGTTTGATTTTCGGGTTGTTTTTTACATTAATTAATTTTAGTCTGCCAACACTTTCAGAAGTGCCTGGACCATATAATTTAATTGGAGTATGGGCAATAATATTTTTACCTATTTTTTATGGCATTCTTGGTTTTGTTGCAGGCGGGACAACAGCTTGGATTTATAATTTGGTTGCCAAATATATTGGTGGGCTTGAATTAGATTTTGATAAAAACTAATTTTTGATTTGAAAAAACTACATTTCTTCAATAGTTTCTATACCTAACAAATATAATCCTTTAGAAATGGTTTTCTTAAAAGCTTTAACTATGCATAAAAGGAATTCTTCTTTTTCAGATCCAATAACTTGGTAATTATGGTAAAATTCATTAAATGACTGTGCCAAATCAAAAAGATAATTTGATATTAAATAGGGATTCATATGTTCTCCAGCTTTAGTTAATATTTCATTAAAATTAGATATTTTCTTAATCAGTAAAAATTCTTTCTCAATAATTTCTTTCTTTGGGATTTTTGCTTTCTTTTTAGATTTCTTCAAAATTGAATTGGCNCTTACATAAGAATAAAGTAAATAAGGCCCAGTGTCACCATCAAAAGAAACTGACTTTTCTTGATCAAACACAATGGCTTTTTTCATGTCTTGTGACAGCATTGAATATTTAATTGCAGCCATGGATATTTTCTTTGCTCTTTTTTCTAATTCTTTTTCATTAATCTTTTCCCACTTTTTTCTAATTTCTTTTTTTGCGTATTCTATCATTTCATTGACAGTATTGTCATAAAGAATGACTTTTCCTTCTCTTGATGACATTTTGCCTGTTGGCAAAATAACTAGTTCATATGAAAGATGCCTCTCTTTTTCAGCTAACTTCTTGTTAAATAATTCAATTGTTTTGAATAATTGTTTAAAATAAAGATTTTGTTCACTGCCAACAATATGCAGTATTAAATCAGGTTTGTGCTCTTTTTCTTGCAGTTCAGCTAGGGCAAGATCCTTTGTTGAGTACAAAGCAGTTTCGTCGCTCTTTAAAATTAAGTATATTCCAAGCCCGTATTTCTCCAAATCTATTATTGCTGCTCCTTGATCTAATTTAGCATAGTTTTCCTTCAGAAGATTTTTGGCAATTTTTATTCCATCTTTTTCAACCTCACTTTCAAAATAAAACCTGTTAAACCTGACATTAAAATCGGGATAAACTGTTTTTTCAAAATAATCTATGCTCCATTTTCTTGATTCTTTCCATATTTTAACTAATTTCTTGTCGCCAGCATATAATTTTTGGTTTATTAGATTGATTTCTTCTGCTATTTTTTCATCTTTAGCTAAATTGCTTGCAGCAGCATAAACTAATCCCAGCCATTTTCCTTTATTTTCTTTGGGTTCTTTTAATCCAATTTTGTTTAAATTTAATAATCCATAAATTGTTTTTGCAACATGCATACCTATGTCGCCCTGATAATTGGCCCTGATTACTTTATTTCCATTTTCTTCCAAAATTCTGCAAATTGATTCGCCTAAACAAATATTTCTTGTATGTCCAATATGGAATGCTTTGTGGGTATTGGCATGGCAGTATTCTACTAAGATTTTCTTTCCCTTCTTCTGCTTTTTTTCTTTTAATGCTTCTTTCAGGCTGTTTTCAGAAAACAATTTTTTGTCTATAAAAAAATTCAAGTAAGGTCCTTTAGCTTCAACTTTCTCTAAAAATTGGGCTTTGATTTTTTTGCTTAATTCTAAAGCAATCTCGTTCGGATTTTTTTTAAAGATTCTGGCTAAAGAAAAACAAGGAAAAGCATAGTCTCCTAAATTAAATTCAGGGGGAATCTCTAAATTTATTTCTTCTTTTACTTCTTTTTTTAAAAGTTTAATTATTTCTTCCTTAAAATCCATAATTTAAAATTAATAAATTGATATTTAAATTTATTCTCATATCATCAAAGCCCACTTAATAGGAACATTTAAAAACTAGGATTTTGGCGAAATAAATATGTTAAAGCTAAAATTAAGGAGAAAGAAGAAAGCAACCTGGCTTAAAGATAAAGAAACTGGGAAAAAATTCAAGAAATCAGATTTTAATTTAAAAATAATTGGTAAAAGCCAGGATAAAAATAGATCTAATAACCCTCTTTATTTTATGACTTTTCAATTTGTTGATCTTGTCCGGCCATATCTTAGGAATGATGCTGAATCTGGAGATGAAAAAGAAATTTATCCTTTATTTAGCAGAATTGTTTCTAAAAATATATTTTCTAGGTTGTCTATAGGTGATCCTGCTACAGCTTCATTATATATGTCCCATAGAGGTAGAAATTGGTATTTTTCTTTTTCTAGTTTGAAAAATATGAGGGATTACAAAAGAGGAATAGAACTAAAATTATAATTTATAAATACTGAATTCTATATTTTTAATATGGTTGCTAGAGATTGGAGACAAGTAAAAAGAAAATACTGGAATGTAGTTGATGAAATATTAAGAAAATCAGATATAATCTTAAATATTTTAGATTCTAGATTTTATAATGAAACAAGGAACAAAAAAATTGAGGAAAAAATAAGAGCCTATAGAAAAAAGTTTATTTTCATTCTAAACAAATCTGATTTAGTTTCAATGAATAAATTACAGAAAGCTTTTAATGAATTAAGTAAATTTGCAAAAGTTGTTCCAGTGTCATGCAGGGAAAGACGCGGTAAAATAAGATTAATAAAAGCAATAACTCATTCAGTGAAAAAAAGACCGATGACAATAGGCGTTGTTGGTTATCCAAATACTGGGAAATCTTCAGTAATAAATTATTTAACNGGAAAAAAAGCAGCGCGAACAAGCCCAGTTGCAGGATTGACTAGGGGGGTGCAATGGATAAAATTAAGTAAAAATTTTAAATTAATAGATACTCCTGGTGTAATTCCTTTGGANGAAAAAGAAGAAGCAGATTTGGCAATTAAATCAACATTAACTTCGATTCAAGATCCTGAAATAGTTGCTATAAAAATTCTCTCTTTAATATTGGCTAAAAATAAAAAGATATTGGAAAAAAAATATTCAATAAAACCAAAACAAAAACCAGAAGAAATTTTAGAACAAATAGCAGAAGCCAAAAAGAAATTAAAGAAACATGGAGAACTAGATACAGAAACTACATCAAGGTTAATTATAAATGATTGGCAAAAAGGCAAATTAAAATATTAAGAAGAANGTTGCACAGAGCCTAAAAACCATAAAAATAAAAAAAATTATTTAATTCTTGCAACTACTTTATTTAATGTTTCCATGTCTTTCCATGTAGAGTTAAACATAGTCTCTAAAGCAGTTGTAAAATAAGGNGTGTTTACCCATATACCCAAGTCATAACTTGGATGAACTTCTTCATCATCTAAAGCCATGAACATAAGTTCTTTTGCATCAACCAAAACAAATCTTGCTTTTATTCCGTCATTGTTTCTTATTTCTGCTATTTTGGAAATTTCCTGAACTGCATTTAAATTTTCTTTTGTGATTGGGACTGCAATTCTGATGCTGACTCCCTTCTTTGCTAATTTTTCTAGTTCTGGTTTTAGCGCCTCTATTTTTCTAATTACTCCTTTAGATGTTGTCATAAAAGTGATGCTCTTCTTTGCATTCTTTATCATTGTCTCTAAATGGGTATACAAGTTGTGTCTTCCTCTTATTGCTCCAGATAAATCAGTTGCTTCAACAAATTCAATTCCTTGCTTGAACAATAAATTAAGTTCATTAAGAACATCTCCATCTCTTAATTCTTCTAATTTCTTTACTTTGATCTCAGATTCTTGTTTTACTAATTTCTTTACTCTATGAACAACTTCCTGAGGTTCAACAGCCAAATATTTTATTGGCTTTCCTAATTTCATAACAACAAATCCTTTTTTTTCTAAACTTTCCAAAACATCATATGATCTTGATCTAGGAACATTACCAATATCACTTAATTCACCTGCTGTGGAAACACCACGAGAAAGAAGAGCCGTCCAAATCCTGACTTCATAAAGATTGAGCCCAAAATATTGTCTTAATTTACTTAAAAAATCATCTTTGACAATCATTATAAAACCCTCCCAGGTTATCACCCTCTTTTTTTGAATTTTAACTACTAATTTAGTATATCACCCTTTATTCACTAAACTATACAATTACTAATAAATTGTAACCACAACTACTATATAAAGATTATTATGATAAAAAAATATTTTTTATTCGGAAAAAAAGAATTTTTTTTCCTAAATTATTTTTTTTCCTCTTTGATAATTGTATATTTTCTCTACATCTTTAATAGAATTTATTTCATTTAATGGCTTNTCTGTCCTTAGCTGTAATACTCTTGGAAATCTTAATGAATATCCTGAACTGCTTGTTGTACTTTTTTGTATTTCTTCATAACCAACCTCAATTATTATCTTTGGCTTTACAAAAACTTGCCTCCTTTCTTCTTTTATAATTAAAGGTTTTAATAATTTTGTCATCTTTTCATAAGTTAATCCATCACCTTTTTCTTTTAACCCTGTGCTTACATCACCAATTGTCAAAAATTTGTCATGATCTTTGCATGCTACAGTAAAACTAGTCAGCCATCCTGCTCTTTTTCCNTCACCATAAAAACATTTTGTAATTACTAAATCTAAAGGCTCAAGAACATTTTTTAATTTGCACCACCCATTTACATATCTTCCGGGAGTATAAATTGAATTAATATTTTTCAGCATTAATCCTTCGTTTCCAGCTTTCAAAGATTCCTTAAAAAAATCAGAAATTTCATTAACCTTGTCGCTTACTAATTTTTTAGTCAGTACAACTTCTCCTTTCTTCTCCTTTACATTTTTTTCTAAAATTTTTCTTCTTTCAATCAAGGGAAGATTCATTAAACTTTTTTCATCAAAATAAAGAACATCAAAAATATTTAATTCAACAGGAAATTCCTTTGCCATTTGTTCAATGTCATATTTTCTTTTTATTCTCTGGGAGATATTTTGGAAAGGCAAGTAATTTCCAGTTTTTTTATTCAGACCTACAGCTTCGCAGTCAATAATAAATTTCTCTCCCCTAACATATTTTTTAACAAATTCCACAACATCTGGAAATTGCTTTGTCACTTCTTCCATTCTTCTTGTAAATAATCTTATTTCATCTTTGTTTCTGTGTACTTGAATCCTAAAGCCATCCATTTTATATTCTGCCTGTATTTTTTCTCCTAAAGCCTTAAATCCTTCTTCAGCATCAGAAATCAGAACAGATAACATTAATTTGGCTGGTCTTCCAGGTTTAATTTCAATTTCTTTTAATTTATTTCGTTTGGCTAATTTGGCAACTTCCCCATAATCAACAGTTATATTAAAAGCTTCTTCAACTTCTTTAGTATCTTGTTCAAACGCCTTGCTTATAGCATCTCTGATTATTCCTTCCTTTACTCCAACTCTTAAATCTTCTAAAATTGTCCTTACAATATATCTTGCTTCTTTTTCATTGGAGTTGCTTAATAATTCAGCCACTAACTGGACTTTCTTATTTACTGTCCCTTTGCCCACTAATTCTGCTAATTTTCTTATAGTATCAAAAACCTTTTTTGTATCTAGTTTCCTTGTTAATAATGTAGTCTGTTTTTTCCTGCCAATTAATTCCTCAACAACAATGCCTAAGTCACCTTTTTTCTTCCATAATTTTTCAACATCTTCTGCATTTACACCAGTTACAGAACTTATTGCCTTTAATATTAATCTTGAGCTAAACCCGATGTTTCTTGAATCCCACTCTGGAAAAACAGTTCCCTGAACTAAGTATACTATTAAATCTAATTCATCTAAATNGCATTCCTTAAATAATTTGGCAAGAATATCAGTTTTTTCAAGCTTTTTAGTTGTCCCTTCTAATTTTTCATAATATTTAACAAGCTCATTATAGTTCATACAAAAAGATTATAAATTTAAATAATTTAAAGTTATCTAATGAATTTGGATGAAGTAATAAAAAAAAGAGCTAGTATAAGAAAATATCTTGAAAAACCAGTAACTCTTGACAAAATTGCTTTGTTATTAGAAGCTGCAAGAACAGCTCCTAATTCTGGAAATCTGCAGGATTTCAGGTTTGTTGTTATAAATAATAAAGNCATTAAAAATCAGATTACTGAGACATCATTAAGGCAGTTCTGGATGAATTCTGCTCCTGTGTTTATTGTTGTTTGTTCAGATCTGAACAAGTTAGAAACTTATTATAAAGAGAGGTCAAAAGAATACGGATTGCAAAATGCCTCTGCTGCAGCAATGTTGATCTCATTAAAAGCAGTTGATTTAGGTTTAAGTACTTGTTGGGTAAATGTTTTTGATAAAAATGCAATATCAAGAATCTTAAGGTTAAAAGATAAAGTAATTCCCCACATAGTATTAACATTAGGATATGAAGAAAATAATCAATCCAAGAAAAAATTCTCCAAAATACCTTTAAGCAAGATAACTTTTTTCAATAGTTACGGAACTAATATAATAAATGTTAAGGTTTGGGCTAAAGAAAAATATTTGGATAAAATAAAAAAATTATTTACTAAAAAATAATTTAATTTTTATCAAAATACAATGGACTAGCAAAGCCTTCTTTTGGTTTCTTCTCTAATTTTATAAAAACTTTCTTCTCTTGCTTTCCAACTACTATTTGGTTCACATAATCAATGTAATTTTCTTTTACTAGTTTTATTGTATGCACCCCATCACTTAAATCAGAAATTAATTTGGGTGTAATTCCTTTATGAACTCCATCAATAAAAACTTCGGCATTAACAGGATCAGATTCAAAATAAATTCTTCCAAAGCTTGATTCTAATTCAAAAAATACATCTTTTCTCTGATCTTTTTCTATATCAACATATTCATTTAAATCATAATAACCTGCTTTTTTTAAAGTAATATCATAAGTTCCCGGAATTGTAGATATTGTAATTGGTGTTTTTCCAACATAGTTTCCCCCTAAAAAGACATCAGCATTATTTGGATCTGATAAAACTATTAATTCAACGTCTGTTTTTTCTTCTACAATATGAAATTTTCCAGTAATAATTATCTTATTGCTTAAAAAACCCGCACCTAAAATTAAAAGAATCATTAAAAATAATTTAAATTCCTTACTCAAATTATCACCTCTCCTAACTAAAACTAAATTTGTTTTTTATAAATACTTTTTGGTATTTATAATACTACTTTATAATAGTAAGTGTAAAAAGATTTATAAACTTAAAATTTACCTAATTTAGAATGTCAAATTACAAATTATCAAAAGATGAATTAGAATATCTAAATAATTATAGGAATAAAGATGGTTCACCATTAACAGAAGCTCAAAGAGAAGCTATGATAGATATTATGACTATNATAGATATTATGACTAGAGAAAGATTCTTGGGAATAGAAGGAAGAAAACTTCCTAAATTAGGGCAAGAAAAACCTAAACCAATAAAAAAACCGATAGCTGAAGAAGCTATTTATCAGGGAAGAAAACTAGGTTTTCAAGTTGATACAGAAGTNCCTATAGAAACCCAGCCAGATTTATCTTCATATAATCCTGAACAAGTATTTATTTTCAAATATGATGATTTTGGAAGAGCATTAATAGCAAAAGTTAATGAAAGATTTAGAAATACAAAAGCGCAAGTTCCAACTAATTTAAGACCTAATGAAGAAGTTCCGAATATGCATATTTTAAAAAGATCAGCTTTGGTAACAGTAATATCAGAAAATCCAGAATTAAGAAATTTAAATGTGTATCCAGTTTCCCCATTAGAATCAGAATTATTATTACAAGGAAGAAGACTGCCAAAACCAGCAGGAGATTTTTGGGAAGATTTAGGTTATTTATTATACGATCATTCAGAAAAAGGAATAAATCCAAAAGAAGCTAAAGCATTATATAAAAGTATAAAAGAACACAAACAAGATTTAGATTTAAGTGATTCAGATTTAGAAGAAAGATTATTAATAATTAATGCTGGCTTGGATGTTGATTTGGATTTTCCTAAGGGAGTAAAGCCAAAAATTATTCCGGGAGCAACTAGTGTTCTTGTTCATTCAACATTAAGACAAACAGGAAAAGATCATAAATTTAGTTATGGACTGGAAAACGGCCTTCCTCAGAGATTGGGAAGAGGAAATAGAACCTTATGGATGCCATCTCAAAATGAAGATATTGGATTAAGAGTGCTTTACCGTAACAGGTACTTGGATCTGGATGCCAGGTACGAGTACCTTGATAACTCGATTGAGAACGGTCGTGTCACGTTCGCGAAAAAATCTGCATAAGAAACCAAGGTAAACCTTTTCGCGAAAAGCGTTAACGGAAAAATAATAGAAAAAAGTTTAAACAAAACTAATTTAAATAACACTATTTTCTTAATTTAGTCCCAACTTGTTGATCAACAACTTGGACTGACATGCTTAGCTGTAAATTTCAATTTATTTTGATTTATTGTATAAAATTCAACAATAATAGTTAGTAGCGTTAAAAGTAAAAATCTTTTGCAAATACTAAAATTGCGGTGTATCAAAATATAGTTAAACTAGCCTTTAGTGCTTTGCCGTAACAGGAACTTGAATCTGAATGTCAGGAACGAGAACCTTGATAACTCGAAATTTTCAAATGAAAACGAGACTGAGAACGGTCGAATCAGTCTAAGTAGTTGGGATTTATGAAAATATACAAAAATTTATATCCAAAACTTTGTTCATACAATAATTTAAAATTAGCTAAACTTTTGGAAGAAGCAGAAAAATAAGTAAATTTATTTCTTTTTTAAAATTTCAATATCAGTTTTTAAGATTCCAACATTATCTTTCAATTCTGAAATATCATCTCTTACTTCAATTCTAAAATCCTTAAACTCTTTGTCTAAATGATTAAAGTTAGTATTTAAAACTGATAAATTTATTCCTAA
>C687J35174_10004144_pt1 | contig 19632 bp, 20 predicted proteins | sample RifCSPhighO2_01_FD_35174 | JGI IMG/M metagenome (IMG submission 35174) | reverse complement strand
AAATCGGGAGTATCGGATGAATATGAAGTTGAAGCGAAAATCTGTGCAATTTGGTTTTTTTTGCTGTTACTAATTAAAAAAGCGGCACTTCCGGAAGCGGCTGAATATTCCAATACATCGTGAGGTTTTGCCTGAGCGCTGTCGCTGCCAACGATAAGACCTGTTTTTATTTGTCCAGATAAGACCAGCGAGGATACGGCAATCATGGCAGTTGTTCCCGCTTTACAGGCAAATTCAAGATCAGCAGCCAAATAATCATGACCGACATTTAAAAATTCTCCCAAAATTGTTGAAGTAGGATTAACAGCATAAGGATGGCTTTCCGATCCGACAAAAATTGCATCAATTTCGGAGGGAGACATATCGGCTGATTTAACTGCCCGTATTGCCGCTTCATATGCCAAGGTTACGGAATCTTCATCAAAGGCGGTGACTGATTTTTCCGTTATTCCCAAGGAAGATATGACATCGGAAGGTTTTTTTCCCCAGACAGGAGCTATATCTTCTATTTTAAGACGGTTGAAAGGAATATAAATTCCGTATGAAATGATTCCGACCGACATTATAATAATATTATTATTCCATTCCCCTGGCAAAACGCTTATGGGAACGGGCCAGATCTCCTGATGAGAGCGCAGCTAACAGCGAAAGCTCTCCTGCCAGAACGGCAGCACCTACAATTTCAGCAAGCATATCAGCTTTTTCTCCTTTGGTGCCTCCGCTGACGTTTAACATCTGCAGTAATGCCTGTTGAGCCGGCAACCAGGTTCCACCACCGACAGTTCCTATCGGCAAATCAGGCAGATAGATACTGAAATTCAAATCATTGCCAATAATTTCAGTCGTGGTTATTCCCAAACATCCTTCTGAGACATGAGCGGCATCCTGTCCAAGAGCTATAAAAAGCGCGGCAATAATATTGGCATATTGGGCATTATAGGCGAGCGATCCGCTAATCGCACTTCCTAAAAGGCATTTACTTTGAACCAAACTGTTCAATTTAACAGCATTTGTTTTTAAAATACTTTCAAGTACTTTTTGAGTTAACAGAACCTGGGCCCAAACCATGCGGCCACGACCTTCATGAAAATTAAGAAAAGCCGGTTTTTTATCGATATCAAAATTACCGGCCAAGGACAGACATTTAATACCGGTCTTTTTTTCTACTTCATGGCACAACTCATCTGCGGCAAAAGTAGCCATGTTCATACCCATCGCTTCATCAGTATCAAATGAAAAACGAACGAAAACATTATTTCCGACTATTCTGACATTAATATCAGTTAACTTTAAATGAGACGAAGTGGCAGCGGCAACTTTTTTAAGTTTTTCAATGTTAACGCTTAAATATTTTTTGAGATAATGGCTCTTTTTAAGTCCGTCGGTTTTAAATATAGACCCCCTGGTAATGCCGACATTATGACAAAAAGTTTGTACTCCCCCGCTTTGGTTAACAGCTTTGCAACCGCGATTAACCGAGGCAACTAAAGCACCTTCGGTCGTAGCCAAAGGGATATAATAATTTCCAGCTGTGAATTGTCCTGAAATTTTAACCGGACCGGCAATACCTACGGGAATCTGCACACCGCCGATCATATTCTCGCAGTTTTTTCCTGCCGCACCCTCGAAATTTTCCGGATAAAAAGACAATGGACGAAGATTAATTTTAAATTTTTTTTCCAAAGACAATCTTTTCCCCGTTACAGAATTTATTTGCCGAAGTTTCATAGTCAAATAAAAGGAATTTTGTATACACCCAGACGGTACATTAATAAGGCGTAAACAAATATGACCGGTGTAAAAAGTAACGTCAGTAATATAATCCGGGACAAATCAAGACGCAAAGCAAAGCGTAAAGTTAGATAATACAGCATAAGTTTCCATAACAGAAGTGTTGTGGAGACAACCAGGTAAAGCAGACTGTAGGTTTTACCGAAAATTGAGAAAGTCCGGGGCGGCGGTAAAACTATATACATTACAGAAGTATAAAAAAACCAAAAAAGTGTCGGGAAAAGACTATAAGACCAGAGTACAACTAATCTCCCGGGATAAAAATTTACAGTAGAATAAATTTTATGCCCAAGATAAAAAAGAAAAATCATCAGAAAAAATCCGCTTGTGGAGGCCAAGAAAAGAGAGTTAAACTTAAAAGTCAATAAAAACGGGTTTTTATATCCTGCCTTTAAAAGCGAAGCAAATAAAAAATATAACAGTACGAAAACATAAATATAAAAAACCTGCCTGATATCGGTACCGGAAAACGAAATACGGCGGTAAGTATTATAGGGATTTAATATAACAGCCAGGAAATTTCGCAGAAATAAAATAAACGGCTTTAAAAGGCCCATCTGTCTAGAAACTGGCTTGAAGGACGGATGCCAAACTCACCAGTAATACTCCGAAAAATATATAAGCGATAAAAATTAAGAATAGNGAAAAAGGCAAAATGGCTACCACGGGAAAAAATTTCAAACGGGAAACAAGCAATTTATAAAGGGGTGTAAACGGCCCGACGGTCTGGGGAGGAACTACAGATACCTCATGCATTTTTAATACCAATTGACGGTAAAAGCGGTCATTTTTCATAGCCACCAAAATTTACAGCGAAAGCTTTCCGCGCCCGGAAGAGCTGGCTTTCGGCACTTTTAAAACTAACTGAGAGCAATTTGGCAATTTCCAGAACTGAATACCCTTGAACATACTTCAATTTCAGAATCAGACTGTATGAGGGAGATAATTTTTCCAGTGTTTCTTTTATTTTTTCTTTAAGAATCTGCACATTCAATGCTTCTTCAGGTCCGAAAAGTTCAACGAGGAGAGGTTCAATATCAACAAATTGCGAAAAAACAATTTTTTTAATTTTTTTCCGGCGATAAAAATCAATAATCTTATGATTGGCGATACTGCAAATAAAGGTAAACAAGGCAGATTTGAAGGAAAAATCCCGAAGGGCGTCCAGAGTCGCCATAAAAGTATCCTGAAGGATCTCTTCGGCATCTTCGGGATTGGCTATTTTTTTACCTATATATGAATTCAGGGGTGAATAAAAATGGTTATAAAAGAAATTAAGGGCCCGTTCGTTACCGTTTATGATCCGTCTCACCAAAAGTGTTTCATTGATTTTTTTCCCTTTCATAAAGTATGAGTCGGAACTGTCCTGGTTTTCATGCATTCTGATATTATAAATACAGCCAATAATTCTTACAAGTTAAGCCCGGAGAAACAGAAACTCCCCGAGGAAATTGACAAGCAAGCCTTTCCATGTCTAAACTGAATATAATGCTTTTGGCCCAGGTAGATATTAAAAACGAATTCCAACCGGCAAAAAATACAGATTTTCAAACTTTAGGCGGAGTCATATCCGCTTTTTTACCTAAAATCCTTCTGGTGGCCGGCATAATATTTTTTATAATGACTGTTCTGGCCGGAGTCGGAATGATTGCCGGAGCCGGAAGCAGTGATGCCCAGTCAAAGGAAAAAGCCCGGTCATTTCTGACTTATTCAATTATCGGACTGGTCATCATTTTTACATCCTATTGGATCGTTCAGATAATAAGTTTTACGACGTTTAATTCATTAAAAAATTTACTAAAATAATTTAAGAGTAAAAATTATGGATCCGATCGGTAAAGTAAACCCGATTGTTAATGTTCCGGGAATAACTACTTCAGGACAGTTAACCGGCATAATACTTCTTCTTAACGCTGTGTTAAGATTAATCTTTATCATTGCCGGATTATTTGCTTTTTTTAACATACTAATGGCGGGAATAAGTTTTATCAGTGCCGGCGGGGATCCGAAAAAAGTCCAACACGCCTGGGAGAAAATCTGGCAATCATTTCTGGGTCTTGTTATTATCGTAACATCTTTTATATTGGCAGCGGTTATCGGCATCATTTTGTTTAAAGATCCGTCAGCACTACTAAATCCAAGATTAACGCCGGTAAAATGATTTAATAAAAGAATATGGCCGGATTTTTTCACTTAATCAGACCAGTATTTGCCCAGGGACTCGGCTGCGGAGGAGGATTGGGTCCAATTGCTGCGGCATTGTGCAACATAAATCCAGGTGATACTTCAAAAGTAGGTACCAGATTAAATATCGCCATAAGCGGTATCATCGGTTTTTTAACCATTATCGCCGCTTTATGGTTTGTAATTCAGTTTATTATTGCAGGATTTAACTGGATAAATGCCGGCGGAGATAAAAGCGCAGCACAAGCAGCACAACAGAAAATTACCAATGCAATAGTCGGACTTTTGATTGTAGTTTTGGCCTGGGTGATTGCCGGACTATTGGGAGTCCTTCTGGGCATTGATATACTAAATCCCGGAGCAATGTTACAAAAATTAATTATATAAAAAACATATGTTTTTACTTCAGGCGCCAATTACTAATCCGGTTATAAAGGGACTTACCGGCAAATTACCTAAGGACGCACCGGGAATTCTGGCAACATTTATTGCCGGGCTTATCGGACTTTTGCTGGTTATCGGAACTCTCTGGGCTTTTTTCCAGTTTATAATCGGAGCCTTTAACTGGATTTCATCATCAGGAGACAAGGGAAAACTGGAATCAGCCCAACAAAGAATTCTTCAGGCGGTTATCGGACTGATTGTCGTATTTGCCGCTTGGGCGATATTTATTGTACTTTTGAGGTTTCTTGGGGTGACCGGCGCCGGCGCCGGCGGGCAGATCCAGCTGAAACTGCCGACTCTTTTTTAAAACCTGCCCAAATTTTTATTGCTTTTTCGTAAGAGGCAGGAGTACCGATGTCCATAAAGCGGCCTTCAAAGGGAAATCCGGATAAAACCCTGGTTTTGGCCAAACGGGGAAAAATGTCTTCCAATTGAGCCTGTCCTTTTTTAGGGAGATAGTTAAATATTTGCCTGTCAAATACATACAACCCGCAACTAATTAATTGTGATTTCTGGGTTCCGTATCGCGGTTTTTCAATAAAATTAGTAATTTTGTTTCCATGAAGAATCACTTCACCAAAACTTGAAGGATCAACCACACTGGTAACGGCAATTGTGGCCAAAGCATCATTTTCACGATGATAAGTAAAAATATCCGTCAGATTTATATCGATCAGAATATCACCGTGAATAACCAGAAAAGTTGATTCGTGCAGAAATTTCTCAGCCAGGACTAAGGCACCTCCCGTTCCGGCTGATTCAGATTCCCGAACATAAGTTATATTTACTCCAAATTTTTGACCATTGCCAAAATACTCTTTAATTTTTTCTCCAAGATGACCGATTGAGAAAATTACATTTCTGATATTATTTTGAGTTAAAAGTTGGATTATATGTTCAAGGATCGGTTTACCACCTACCGGAAAAAGACCTTTGGGCATTTCGAAAGTAAACGGCCTCATATTAATCCCCCTGCCTCCGGCCAGAATTACAGCAGTATTAATTTTCGGAGTAAGACTTTGTGAAATAAGTGTCTCAATAGCATGAGACCGGTTGCGGATATTGGTGCCGTCAATTAATTCATCAACTTTTCCTAACAGCGACTTTCTCAAGGTAATAGTAAGCCGTTCGCGATCCATTTTAAATGTTAAGTATGACGATCAGCCACTTTACTGGCTCCATATGAGGCAGGTTTGGTTTTAACATTAAACCCATAACTTCTAATCATACCGACAACTTCATTAATCATGTCTTTAGTATCGCCAAAACTGCCGATATCAACATGGATTTCCACATCGTATTTACTGATACCGTCATTTTTGAACAAATTTAAAAATTCTTCAGCACATGACAAGGATAAGGCGGCTTCCTGATATATTCTTGATCTTAAAACATATTTTTTGGTGTCCAAATGCCTTTTCCAAAAATAGATTCCACCGAAACCGATCCGATGAATAACAATCGCCGTAACAAAATCTACTCCGTGACCGTTTTTTGTCTGGGAATCGGATCCTATTACCAACCGATATTTATACTCAGGAGCACTTTCAATAAAATTAAGCGCGTATTTTCTCAGATTTAAAAGTGTAACCGATCCATAGGTCGGACTGTTATATGTACCATTACTAAGTTGTGAATCGCTGTTTTTCATTAAATACCGCGTTAAATGAATTTGCTCTGATTTTAACATAAAAATTAGAATATTTATAAAAAGCGGCTTGACAAGCATTTTTTTATCATCTAACATATTTTGGCTTTATGGCTTCAAGCAGATTCATTTTAGCTCTATTGGGATTAATTTTTATCGTAATCGTACTTCTATCCAGCAGTAAAATATTGGAGTCTATAAGAAGCAGAACAGGACTACTCACTCAAAACAATCAGGTTGAGGACAGCACTCAGGCGCCTGCACGGACTCCAACCACAGTCCCGACCGGAAGAGATGCATCTGAAAATAAGACAAGCCCCCCGCCGGAAAGCAAAGAGACTCCAAGCACCGGTCCAACAGAAATAATTTATTTGTTATTAGGAGGAGGACTGATTACAGGATATTTTATTAATATTAAAACAAAAAGAATCAGGGCAGATTAATAGAATCCAAATCTTGCCTAAGCGGGGTTAAGTCAGTCTTATTCAGATCATCTTCAATCAGATCTAAATTATCCGATTCATTAATTTCATTTAAACTACTTAAATATTCATCCTGAGGTGCCGGAGTTTGAGAAGGCTCTTTTAAACTTTGGACAGTTTCTTTCAGATCTGTTGTAACTTGAGGTTTTAAAACTTCTTCCCGCTGTTGTTTTATTAATGTCGTAACCAATAATGCGGTTATTACAAAAAACACGATTGAAACGAAAGCAAACAAAATGTAAAACCAAAGCGGAAGAGATTCATTTTTTACCTCGTTTTTCACTGTGACAACATCAGGAGGAACCGGAGGAGGTTTTGTTGGGATTTCATTAGCAATACCGGCTGAAACCGGGATTGAGGATGCGGTTGATGATTTTTGGGAAGAATCCTCCAGTGCAGTTTGAGGGGGGTTATTATCGGGTGGATTGGGAACAGAGGAAGCAATAGGCGGAACGGAAGATCCCCCTTTGGGAGTTGGCGGGACAACACCGGTATTTAAACCGTTATTATTGAGACTATCAGTTTGGTTTTTATCAGATCCGTCCATAAAATAATTTAATTTAATATTGCTGATTCACTGGAATTTTGATCTTCAGACAGGTTTGTAAGTTTATACTTTTTAAAATCCCTGACTAAAGTTATCTGCCCTTCCTTAATATTTTCCAATTTATCAATAAGCAAATTCAGTCGGTTTTTCAAATCCAGCAAATCTGATCTTTCGCCATCAGTTTTTATTGTTTCCCAGAGAGAGGGAAACGTCTGTAATTCCCCTTTTGCCTCATTCAATTCATCGGCTATTCCGGTCATGCGGTCATTAAATCTTCGTAATACCGTTGAAGTAGTGTCCAACCTTAACAGCCTTTTTCCAAGTATTAAATTAATTTTATCCAACCTCAAAATAAGCGCGTTTAATCTTTTGGTCAATCGGACAAAACGATTTTCAGCTGTTATAAGATCGGAAGATAAAAGCTGTAATTTGTTTCTGGGAGAGGAAGACGAAGCAGATTTATCAACAGATGTCTGGGCGTATAAAGCATTAGGCAGTATGGCAAATATAATCAATAAAAATACAAATATTCTCATGGGCAGACGATTGTTTTATTTTATTGTGAAGGAAAAACCGAATTTCGTCAAGGCACTTACCCCGGCTTGCCAAACAGAATCATTTAAGTTAACCTTTGTTTGATAAAAATGAAACCATCAAAAACAATAAAAATCAAATATTTCCCGCATATTCCCCGAATTTTTCCCGCATTCTTTAAACAAAATCATTTAAAGATTTCTCTGTGTATTCTTATCGTACTCGCAATTATTATTAATTTTAACCAAGCAATAATAACTTCGAAAGATACCGAAAAAAATATTCTNAAGGAAATAATTCACCACCCTTTTCAATACAGCCGGCATAAAGAGCTGGCCGATTACTACGAAATTAGAAATATAAATGAAGCTACCCGTGAACTAAACCTTTTAGAAAATTACACTAATAATGAATTTGAGGCCATGAAAATATTAGGTTTAGAATTTAATGCCAACAGTAATGAATCCACGAAAGAACTTACATTTTGGCAAAATTTCATCAGAAAATATCCTGATTATCATTATGCCTTAATAAAATTATCACAATTATATTTTAAACTTGACAGAAATACTGAAGGAAATGCGATGATGACCAAATACAGGCAGGAAACGGGTAAATTGAATTAAGAAAGGGACTGTTACTTATTTTCCTGGGGAGATTTGTTGTTTTCTTGCGCGGTTTTAACAGCAGGAGCTTCTTCAACCGGCGCTTGTTCACTTTCAGCCGCTTTTTCTGCAGCTGTTTTTTCTTCCTGGGCTTTCTGTTCAATCAAATTTTGGGCTTCTTTAGAAACAAGCGGAGCGATTTTTACAACTTCCAGCTCAGAATCGTTTATTATTCTAATATTAGGCGATATTTTAAGATCCTTAATTTTAACCGCTTCATCAACAGTTTTTAAACCTTTAATATCAACAGTAATTCTTTCAGGCAAATCCTGGGGAAGCGCTTCTACTTCCAATTCATTCAAAATGGTTAATAATACACCTGTCTTGTCTTTAACAGCCGGTGATTCACCAACCAATTCCAAAGGAATATTGGCAGTAACTTTCTCTTTAAGATCAACATTATAAAAATCAGCATGAAGAGGAGCACCGGTAACGGGATGATAAGAAATATTATGAATTAAAACAGGCATTTTTTTCCCGTCCAGATGAAGTTCAACAATTCCTGACCCGCCGGCATTTTTAAAGATATCAAGGAAATCAGTACTTTTGACTGAAACAGCATGGGATTTTATTTTCTTACCGTAGATATTAGCCGGCAGAATTCCCCCACCCCTTAATTTTTTTACCTTTCTGCCAAAAACAATCCGGTTAGCAGCTTGAAGTATATATTTAGTCATAAATTCTTATCAAGAATGTTATTTTATGGTTATTTAGACCGGATGTCAAATCAGATGAACCCTGTTAAAAATATTCAATTATTCCTATAATAAATTAATGAAAATATTCAGATTCGCAACAGTATTCTCAGTAATTTTTTTAAACGGATTTTTTCTATTATCAACTTTTTTACCAAAAATCAATGCCCGTCAATCGATTAGTGCCTTCCCCTTATCAGACAACAAAAACCAATCCGCTGTTAAATACCAATTAATCAAGCCGATAAGAGATGAAGAAATTAGGGCTGAAACCAATTTGAACTTACTGTTACTGGGACTTGACAGCCGAAAAAACGAAAGCAATCCCAGATGCGATGCCATTCATATATTCAGTTATTCGCCTTCAACTGATTATCTGACCATTACTTCTATTCCCAGAGGAACAAGAGTTGAAATAAATAACGTATCAACTCAAAGCGCTTACCTTGCTAACAGCTGTCATATTAAAGGTATTGAAGCAACAATAGAGGAAATTGAAAAGATATCGGGGCTTAATATTGATGCTTATGTTACAGTCGGATTTTCACAGGTTCTGGGAATACTGAGACAGATGAAACTGCCAACAACTCCAACTCTTCAATATTTAAGAAACAGAAAATACGGAATCGGCGATTACCAGAGAAGCCATAATCAAGCGATATTTTTGAAGGATATGCTGATTGAACATAACCAGATATTAGCGGATATGCCTGACCGTTTAAAAAAGTGGCTTTATTCAATAATCAAAACAAATTTAAGCTATCAGACTGCAGATCAAATATTTTCCGAATTATATAAAAAGAACGTATTATCCAATCCCGATAAAATAATTCTAATAACCAAACCGGAAAAATCAAAATATACCAAAGAACTCCATTATGATCAAAATCCGGAAAATGAATCAGATTGGCAGGATGACAGTGAATTTATTGAATATCAAAATGATTTAGAAAATTATTTAAAACGAGTGATTGCAGGAGCAATAGCCGATCTTACCGGCAACCGGAAATTAAATGCTTTAAAAAAAGTTGAAACTATTTATAGACAAAAATTGTGGATGCAGATTGAAGATGAAGAAACTCGAGATAATTTGCATTTCGATTTATTCAGAATCTATTTTCAGTCAGCTGATGATCCGAATTTTATAAAAGCATTAAAAGATGATTATATTGAAGAAATGGATTTGTTTGATAAAACAAAATTTATAAAACAAGCCGAGGGATTAAAAACGGATCAGATTTAAATCATTATTCCAGAGGCAAACGTAGCTGAAAAATCCTGTCAACAGAAGTATCAGTCGAGAGAGTCAAGACGCTATTATCTTTATTTTGTGAAATAAAATTATAAGGTGAAATCCTCAGTTTTGATGAAGCAAAACTCAAATCAAGAGATGAAATTTTATCTCCCGGCTGTTTCTGAAAATAAAACTGATAATACAGGTTATTAGTTTTCAATAAGTCCGATAAAAGATAGGAAAATTTTAACTCTAATTCCGAATTTTCAGGAATCTTCAATAAAATTCCATAAATGGTTTTGTCTTTCTGATAGGAAGACACCTCATAAAGATTATTATTTATTATTTGGTTATTAATAGCGGAATTTATCATTTGTGAATTTCGGGGCAGAATCAGGCGGAGATAATTTTTATATTCTCCTCCCTGAAGAAGTCCGTTTTGGCTCTGATTACGAAACTTCAGAGTAAGATCAGTGATAATCTGGCCGTTAATATTAATTTTTTTATCAACTTTAATTGATTTTGTTATAAAATAATTGGCTTTATTAACACCAAAATTAGCTTCATTGATATATAAATAATCAGGGAAACAAGAATCATTAATATTTATACAACCAATATCGTAAACACGTCCTGCCCAGGCTAATTTTTCCATATCCAGCTGAAAAGATGGATCGTTAAAAAAGAAGATAATATTTTTTTCATCAAGAGCTTTTTTGAATACCCTTAATACTTCCAAATAAGACACGTCCCCTGATACCAATTTTTGCTCAAGTTGTCCGGACACTGAATTCAAATAGTTCCTTTTGGCGTTTGAACCAGCAAAAAAATTTTCATTTATATAAAGTTGAGCTTTAATAAAAAAATTATCATTGGTTATCACTTCATTATTAAAATCGGGTAATATTACACCACCAACCGCTTTAATTAAGTCCTGAACCAAAAATAAATTCATGCCGATCACACCATCGACTTTCCGGTTTATTGATTTTTCAAGAAACCACTGCGCCTGAAGTGCTGATGCAGCAAAATCAGGGTCAAAGTTACTGTCCCTTAAAAACCAATTGGGCTGCTGAAAATGAATTCTGAAGACTTCCGGAGGATCAACATGACCTTTAAGTTGACCGTCAATACTGTAAACATCCAATATTTCAAAATTTTCGATATTTCCCCGGTTAAGAGTTAAAAAGCCAACAGAACCGATAAATCCACCGGTTGGGCGCAACTCCATATTATTCTGAAACAAGATCAAATAATTTTTTTTATCCGTATAAAGAATTTTTTTCAATTGAGGAAAAATTTGAACCAATGAATCAGATTCAGTTATGAATGAACCTAAAAATGTGTCAATCGAATCAAGCGGAATACCCGGAAAATTTATAAATTTAATTTTTTGCCTTAAATTTTTAGCTGATGAAGACAATTTTAATATTTTATCAGTAACTGAATCAAAATCACCTTCGGATAAAAAGGCTGCTGATGAAGATTGAGCAGCAGCCCTATTATTCAAATTCCGGGCTTCAGACAACAAAAATTGAGAAGTTTTAAGAAATTCTTCAGATGAATCCAGAAGCTGTCCGGTATTTACAATAAAAGTTAAATTTTTTAAAGGAGACAGCGGACCAGCTGCAATGCCATAGATGATTTTTACTAATTTCAGTTTCTCATTAATTTTTTCTAAATTTTTAGAAACCGATGAATAATCAGAGGTTAAAAAGCTATCTTGAGTATCAAAAATAATATCCAGAGCGGATTTGGCCTGCCAATATAGAAATCCCGTTATTGAAAAAAAGAAAATAAGGATAAAAATAAAAAAATAAATTATATTCCCACTTAATTTTTTTTCAACATATGATTCTTTTAAATTTAAATCGGTTTGAGCAGGATCTTCTTTTTTAATCAAAGAAGTTTTTTCCGATATGACTTTTTTATGTGTTCCGAATGAAGGTTTTAAGCGGATATCAGAAACATTTTTATCACTTTCAGTAAAAGTTATTTTTAGAATTTCATCAGTAATCTTTTGAAAATACCAAGGATTTAAATTTTCAACCCGAAGAATTTTAACACCGCTTAATCCGGTAATTGATGAAATATTTTCGCCGGTATAATCAATAAAAAGGAATTTACCGTAAGGCTTTAAAAATTTGATATGGGAATCTTTAACAATATCAACTTTACCGAATTGAAAGATATAGTTAAATTTACCGCTTTTGGGATATTCACCCGCTTCAACAACTTCACAACCTCCCTGTTGAAGCTTCCGTGAAAGAGCTACGGTTATTTCTGAGCTGCCTACAATTAAAGCCAAAGGACCGGCAGATATTTCAATTTTTTCAGTTTTTATCTTGGCCATAGGGCAGTTCTTCGAAACTTTACCGGATTATTCATCCAAAGCAAGATTAACCAACTGGTCAGCCTGCCGGTTTTTTTCCCGAGGAATAAGATTGTAGACTATACTTACCGGAATTTCCTGCTCTAATTCCCTGATCCGATAAATGTGTTCCCTAAGCCGGGAATTTTTTACCTTAAACAGACCGTTTACCTGATTGACAATAAGACTGGAATCTATAAAAATCTTAATAGTTTTAACTGATTTTAAAGACAAATTACCCGAATTTTCCGCCAGATATTCCAAAGCGGTTATCAAAGCCTGATATTCGGCTTCATTGTTGGTAGTTATGCCTATATTTCGCGATATCCGTTTAATAATTTTGTCCTTTTCGGTTTTTATTACTACCCCTACGGCTGCCGGACCGGGATTTCCTCTGGCACCGCCGTCAGTATTTATTATCAAATTTTCAGACATAGCAGATATATATTATAAATATACCGAAACCTACACCAGGTAATACCATTCTTTTTAATTTTATCATTTAATTTTTACCAATTTATAAAATAATGACTAAATATTCTTTTCATATTGCTTGACAATAATACCATAGCCAAATACGCTAAGAATATGAACGGTGAAAAATTAAAACAACCGACAGATCCGCTTCAGCAAAGGTATGATGCCTTAATATATGCAAAATTAAAACTGCAATCAGTAACTATTGATCTTGGCCTTCCACCTAAAGCAATAGTTGATAAATTTAACGAAGAACATCATGGAATTTATTTAAGGCGAACTTCTCAATTCCTAAGCCAGATTGAAACTGCCCAGAAGTTTTTAAGAGAAATTAAAGCCGTAGGTCTTACTCCTGAAACTCCACTTGAAGAAATACGGAAGACAGATGAACGCTTCCGAACTGATGCCATAAAGCTTGGTATGGCCAGAGTTGACAAATCATCATTAGTGCAAATTTCTGATTATATCAGGCAATTCAGAGAAAGCGCGGAATCCATCGGTATACATAACGCCATAGAACTTCCTGTAACCGATTTGGAAAACGCAATCCGGCAAGCCGGATCTTTAATTGAAATTGGTGACGTTCAAAAAACACCTATCAGACTGATCACCAAACGGATCAGATCAATAATTGATGATGCCAAATCCATTGGTGTACCCACTGAAGACTTAAAAACAGCTTATGAAGTATGTAAAGATTTCCGAAAAAAATTAGACCAGGCCAAAATTTCAGGATTATCAGATCAACCTTTATCGCTTTTAACCAAAAGAGTCAGCAGTGAAGCAGAGCTCATCGGCATACCAGCCTCAAAATCAAACCAAGAAAAAATTGCGTCTTTAATAAACTTCAGAAATAAGGCCGATGAAGCAATGATCATCAGAGCAGGCAGTGACCCAATTACCAATATTATTGAAAACGCCAAAAAACAAGCAACCGCTGCAAATATTCCCGGAGCAGATACTGCAGAACCCGTTAAATTATTAAATACCATTGCCAATTTAAGAAATTTAGCCGGCCAGGCTAGTATTATCGGAGCAAAAACAGCACAACTGGCTGATCTTGCCAATAATATACGCAGAGATGCCAGAACAAACGGATTAGAAAAATCTGATACCGAACTGCTTCTGAAATTAGCCGGAAAATTACTTCAAATCAGAGAACTGGCAGTAAGAGCAAATATTGACGGAGCAAGACTTAAAGATTTCGAATCTTTAGCAATAGCGATTAGAAAAGAGGGTCTTTTACTGGGTTTTGACGATCCCATTAATGCCGCAACCGACCTAATCCTTAAAACAAGTTTACGTGTCCGAACCGATGCGGCAATTTCAGGATATGAAGGTCCGGAAACTGCAAATTTGGTTTCAGTTGTTGTTTGGAATACCGATATCAGGGCAAAAACAGGCACATTGAATATCGTTAATGCGGACAATATTCCGATGAAAGACTTAGCCAACCGGGTCAAAACTGAAGCTGCGATTGCCGGAATTGGTGATTTGGAGGTAAAAAACCTGCCAGAAATTGTTGATGAATTGGTACAATTAAAAACTAACGCTATAAATGCCCATATTTTCAATTCCCAGAGAATGACCGTCACCGATCTGGTGAGATGTATCCGCCAGGAAGCTGCAGATTTGGAAATTTCAAAAAATCCGGGTGACCCGCTTAATCACTTGATCGATGAAATTGATTTTTTGCGAACAACTGCCGATAAAGCTTTTATCGCGGGGGCATATTCTGAGACGGCAATAAACCTTAAAAACAACATCCGAAATGAAGGAATGGGTTTAGGATTAAATGTTGAAAATTTAGGCTTGTTAACCACCTCTTCAACCATTTATTTTTTAAGGACAGACGCACTGTCTGCCGGAATTATTAAAATGCCGGATATTCCCGCGTCTGAGCTGGCCACTCAAATCAGAAACAAGAGTGAGGAAATCGGAATCGCTGATCCAAACATACCGCTTGAAGAGATTGTAAATAAGATTTCTTCAGTTCAAAATGACAGTCTTATTATCGGGATACCCGTTAATGAATCATTAACTCAAAAAAACAACAGGCTGCAATCTTATCTCCAAAAAGCTTCAGAGATCGGCGTTGCCGATACGGGACAGCCGTTTTTTCAAAGAGTCAATCAAATTATTTTCGAAGGACATAAAATCGGATTAAGTCCTGATATTACTTCCGAAGAGATTGTAAATGAGATTTGGAAATGGATAAAAGACGCTCAAACATCTAAAATATCCTCAAAAAATACGATCGATGAAATAATAGCAGATATTAAATCAGCAGCACTTCAGATAAATATTGTTGATCCCGATGCGGAAACTCCGATAATTCTTTTAAACAAAGAAAAACAGGTTTCAGATGAAGCTGCAATTATTGATATTCCGGAAGCCACTGCTCTTGACCAAAAATACAGTCTCGTAAATGATTTCAAAAACCGATCCCAAACCGCAGGCATATCTTCTGCAGTTAATAAATCCGTTGATGAAATTAACCAGGAGTTAATAAATCTGGGATCTCAAATCGGAATTGAAAATCCGGAAAAAGAACCTCCGGCCAATATTCTTGCACGAGCAGAACAAATAATAAGTGATGCCGCAGATTTAGGAATTCCCTCCGGAACAACATTAGACCAAAAATACCGGCAAGTGATAAATATAAGAAACGGCGCTCAACAATTAGAACTTCCGGATTCCCATAAAGCCCCAATTTCAGATGTGATTGACAAATTAAAAGATCTGGCAAGAAACCAAGGAGTACTTAATGCTGACAGTTTACCTGCGGAAGAACTTTTGCTATCAATCGGCTCACGAACGGATAAAGGAGAATTTACTGCCCGACTGGTTACTGAACTGGGACCGGGAAGTGTCTTAGTTTCCGCGGAAAAAATCAATAATTGGGATAATGTACAACCGATATCTATGGAGCATAATTTAATATTAATTATCGGAGGAGAACTTGATTACACTCTGGGTGAACGTATACAAATTGACGGATTATTAAGTGATGAATCAGCAAGTATTGTTGAAGCTAACCGGATTATTAATCAAATAAAAAATATAAACGAAGAAATCAATAAATCAGAGGTAAAAAGAAATAATTTATTCCGTGATAAACAAATTACCCGGGACCAAATCAGACAATTTGAAATTTTAATTAACATCAGAAATTTTATCCAGAGCGGGAGGTCAGATATAGAAGTACTTAACCGGGATTTGACATCGCTTGGTTGGAAAATCCGTAGCACTGACGAATTGAGGCAAAAATATAATCAGACCACCAATTCAACACCTAATTTTGGATCTTATTACAGAATTATGGTCAGCCAAGATGATGCAACCGGCCATCATCCGGGTCTTATTGAACTTAATCAGGAAAAATTAAAATTACAAGAAAATTATCAGATCCTCAGAGAAAAACAACCAGAAGACAATGACACAATTTCTTTAAAACAACAACTGATATCAATAAATCAGATTGACGATTTATTGCAGCATTTAAATAACCCGGACGGAATAAAACAATTAATTGAACTCATTAAAAGTAAAAAAATTATTACGGACAAAACCACACCCGTACCTGAAACATTAAGACGGGGATTTGAATCGATAGTCTATGAAATTGAACGGGGAGGCCGGGAACTTTTACCTTTAGACCGAATAAACGCCAATGAAAGGTATTTAATCAGAATAGCCAGAATATTGGCAGGAATTAGCGGCAGTATTAAAGGAAAAATTATTCTTCCTTAATTTGTCTTCTTTACTGTTTGTTTTCCGGTATTTTTTTTAATTAATTTCTGAAGCGACAGTCTGATATCTTCAATCGATTCCGCTTCCTTATTTTCAGCAATGTCCCTTAAAAAACGCATATAAACCTGCTCTTTAATCCGGGGATATAATTGGTTATCCATTTCTCCTTTACCTTTTTCAATTTCCAGAAGAGCCAATTCGAATTCATATTGAGACTGTACCATTAACAATTCATGAACCATCAACCATAATGTTTCGTCCAGAGATATTTTCTGTTGCGGTGAATAACCGGCTAATTTTACCAGAGTTTCCTGACGGATTTTATCATCGATCGGCAAATACTTTAATAAATTTTGGGTGGTTACTGTCATAATAATATTTATAAGTTTAAACCCTTGTCCCTAATTTCGTAAATCATTTTTGCAATAGCACCATGGACATCAATAAAGCCTATTTTCCTGGCTTTTAATACCGCCAAAACCTGTTTAAGCGGATCACCAGCGTTAAAAGAGACGTCAAAAGTTTCGGCCAGAATATTGGCTAGTGTATCCTGAGGAAGAACTTCCATAGCTCTTTTGCGATATTCCTCCTTTTTCATATTTCCGGGAGGATTATCCGTATTAAAGATCAGATCAATATAAGCAATATAGGCAGCAGGAATTTCATTGCCGGTCTGTCTTTTAACGACAGGATCAGGTTCCGAATCCGTAAAATCTGTTATCTGTTTTTCATTTAAAATACCCTGAGCACCGGGATATTTTTTCAAAGCCTGTAATACGGCATCAAATTGCTCCAATTTAACTTTATTGGCCGGTGCTAATCCGGTTTCCAGCTGTTCTTCCAAATCATCAAGCCGGCTTTCCAGACCGGATATCCTGGTTTCTCTTAAAGATGTAATTCTATGCTCATAAATTGCTTTTTTTTGATGCAAACCCGGTTCACTATCAAATAAAGCAATAATTTCATCCAGCCTGGCTTTTTTTTTAATATAACCTCTATCGACATCAATTGGTTTTAACCTTCTTTCAAACTCGGCTTTTTGATGTTCCCAATTACTTTTGTGTCTTTGTTCTTCCTTGGCATCTCGGGCCTGCTCAAATCTTATCTGAAAATTTATTTGCGCCTGTTCCTGTTCAGCAATTATCGGAGAACGCTCGGCTTCCAATTGATTAACTTCCGGCTGAAGTCTTTCCCTTTCAGCCTGATTTACATCACGATTTTCTTCAATATAATTTAAAGAGGCATCAGCTTCATCAAGCTGGCCAATATATTTCTTTAATTGGGATTGGGCTTTGGTCAGATCTTCCTTCACTTCATTTATTTTTTCAATTATTCTTTCTTTGGATCTTGCCTGAATTTCAGGCTTTTCCAGACCGGTTCTTCTTTCTTCTATCTTGCCAACGGCATCAGAAAGACCGGAAATTTCACCGGAATTAATTTCAGTTAATCTTACCCTGGTCCATTTGGCAACAACATTCCGATGCGCTTCGAAAGCAAGCTCTAACTTGTCCTGAGGAGTTAAATTTTCCCGTTCAAAAAAGCTTAATATTTTTAACTGTTCCAAATAATCCAGGTTCCAATATGAAGAAATGTTTTGGGCAATATCCTTAGAATTTAATTTTCTGCTTTCAGTCTGATCCAAATTCAGTCTTTCCCAGGGAGTAGCGGCATTTAATTCACGGGGCGAAATTCCGATAGCCCGGTAAAAGATGAGTTGATTTNTGGCGGCATTAAGAATATATTCCGATACATTTTCTTTATTGATTCCTGACTGGCACCATTCAATATATTCCCGATGCACTTGGGGCAAACGGCTGATATCCAAATCGGCCATCGGTGTGAGGTCAAGGCTGCCTTCGCTTCCATGAAAAATGCCCAAAGAACCGGTTAATTTTTGGAGGACGGCGTTTAACTCATTTTTAAGATGGGGAAGCCCACTTTCCAGACTTAATAACCTTAAAGTTTCAGGGGCAGTTTTTCCGACAACACCCTTTTTAGTTAAATCCAGCGATTGGCCAAGAGCCAGAAGCCGGAATAAAACTTCCTGGGTCACCATTCTGTCGGCAGCTATGATACCGGCTTCTGTTTCAAGCAGTTTTTCCGCACCGACGGTTTGATCTTCCAAACCGCCGGCTTGATCAAATGATTCCAAAAAATCCCATTGTTCCCGGGAAAGTTTATGGCTTTTTTTGAATTGCCTGAACCGCTCGGCAATTTCAATTACCGTAGGAACATATGATTTGGAAACATAACCGGTTTGTTCCACTACACCTGAAGCTCCCTCAATCATTTTTTCGAGACGCCATTTACGGATTCCTTCTGACGAAGTGGATGATGTGTCCTCAGCGGGCTGACCTTCTTTGCCTGAAGGAGCCTGGACAGGAGCCTGTTTGAGCGGAGTAGCGACCGGAGTTGCCATATCTATATTTCACTCTAACACAGTAGTAATGTCATCTTCAATAATAGGAGTAATTGCTTGTAAAGTCATTTAATATTCCTATAAAATAAACTTATGGCAGTCCCAGCATCAGTAATTGAAACAAAACCACCACAAAAACCTGATTTACGAATAACACCTGAAGCGGTAAAACCGCTATCCGGCCTGGCAAGTCAATATACTGCAGCTTTTGAGATATTAACCCAAAACAAAAAAATTCTTAAACAAACATCTCAACCGTTTGAAAACGACCAAAGATTAAAATCGGTTCCTCAGGAGAAAAAAAGTGAAATAACCCAATACCTTGCCTCTACTGACGCTGAAATTTCACAGGCTATTGAGGCAATGCAGCAATTTGAACAAGCCGTAA
>C687J35174_10004141_pt1 | contig 19649 bp, 17 predicted proteins | sample RifCSPhighO2_01_FD_35174 | JGI IMG/M metagenome (IMG submission 35174) | reverse complement strand
TTTTTCATCATCATGAGGTATTTTAAATGAGTGTAAGACTTCGTGAAAAGCAATAATAAATGATTCCTCATCATTGTTTGCTGTGCTTATCCAAGCACCATGAACTGATGCTCCGCCCTGCCCAATATATATCTTATCATTGTAAGTTTCATATTTATTCCTGAAGATAAAATATAAATCACTTTCTTCTCTCACAAAAGATTTCATTTCTTTAATTTTCATTCTTAAGTTTATAGGTTTTTCCAAACTTGTGTTATAAAACCTCAAAACTTTAATACTTATTCCGGATTCTGCATATATANTCCTATTGATTCTATCTAAAAGATACTGGGCATAATTTTGTGAGACATTCTCAAGGCCTATATTTGCAGTAAATACCCTTTCTGTACATCTTGATATTGTATTTTCTATTGTTGCATCCAAACTTCCATCTAAAAAAACAGAATCTGAAACCANTAAATTTTTTTTGTTATATATTTTAAATATTTTTCTTCCTTCTTCGTTTACAGGCCAAAAATAATAATCATAGTCTGTAGGGCTGTTTATTGTGAATATATCTTTTGTTCGTGTTAAAGATAATCTGAGATTTTTATCTATTAAACTGTAATTTATTGCATCTAGATGGATAAGTAATCTATTAAAATCGCTGTCTGAACCGTAAAAACATATTTTTAAATCTCTATATAAATTTTTATTTCTCAACTTTCTATTTAATATCCCTTTTAATTCATGATCCAAATCTGTAATTATTTCCCCTGCTTTATTTGTAAAGTCATAATATCTTCTTCCCCCATAATCAAAATCCCATGAAAAAGAAAATAAATCCGGATTGAATAAACCTAATCTATTGCATATACCGTCTATATCTGAGAAAATTTTTTCCAATTCATTTCTATCTTCTTGTTGTTTTTTCATAAGATTTATTGTACGGTTTAATATTATACTTTTTTGTTCAGCAATCTTTGGCTTTATTGTTCTTTCAATATTCAGGTTTCCCTGATAATAATTAATAAACATAGATGCAAGTATAGTTGTTATGCCTAAAGAAGACCATAAACATAATTTTTTATATTGTGTTTTCATCCTTGTCTATAAGAATGATAAGTTTTTAAATTTTTAGATAGTTCTAAATTTATTTTTGTTCTTAATTGTTAAGAGNGTTAAGAAGATTCAGATAATTTGTAAAAAATCTTAAATGTTAATGGTATTGTTATCANGTGAGCATCTTTGTGCATTAGAGTCAACTTTTATCTAAATTATCTGCAAAAAGACTCATTCTTAAGAATAAATATGCGCCAGCCGGGATTTGAACCCGGGTCGGAGCCTATTTACTTAAACTTTTTCTAAAAGCTTATTGGCAAGGCCCCATAATAACCCCTATACTACTGGCGCTTTATCAGTGGGCCTGGCTGGATTTGAACCAGCGACCTTCTCCGTGTAAAGGAGATGTCATCTGTGGACTGTTAAAAGCAAGCCACTAGACTACAGGCCCGTTTAAAAAGATAATCTTTTACAGCTTTTAAGTATTTTGGTAAGATTTATTAATAAACAAGTTTTTACAGAATGAAGAAAAGAGGCTAAAATGTTCAGGAAAAGATACCCACCCAATGCTTACCATCATGCTCCGAAAGGTTATTACCTATATCCGTACAAAAGACACAATTCTGGAATAATCTTCCTTTTTATTTTTCTTATTATATCCTATGTTTTACAGCTGAAGGGTTATCTGCCTAACCAAGAAATAGTGCCTTTCTGGTTCTTGGCATTGATGATAATAGCTGTATTTTTCTTGTTCAAGAGGAAAGAGGGTCATTATTAAGAATGGGTATAACTAAAGTACTTAAAGCGCTGAGCAGATTCTTTGGCAGATTCCTTTTGTTCTTAAGTGTAACATTGTTCATACTCTCTTTTTTTGCAGCATCTTTGTTAAATAATACTGATAATTTAAAAAATTCACTGATTAATGAACTAACTAGTGATGATACATTAACCCAGCTGACTAATATTGATGTGAAAGAAGTTAGAAAATTTTGCGAAACAGACCCTGAAAATGATCAATGCAGGCAGCTAGAAGCTATTAAAACCCAATCCGGCAATAATCCGGGAATTAATGATATACTGAACAAAATAAAAAGCTATTCCAAATACATACTTACAATACGAATAGTGAGTTTCATATTATTTGTAACTGGCTTTTTCTTTATTTTTTTAGGATCTGAGTTTTCTCTTGTTTTAAGCATTGAAAGAAGCTCATTGTCTGTTTCTATTGCAAGTTTAACAGCTGCTGTCTATTACAAATTGCTGCCTAAACTATTAACTCTTGTATTCAATTCCAAGGATATACAACAAAGATTAAAAGATTTTCCTCCTGCCCTTGTTGAAAAGGTTAAAAACATACTAATTGACTGGTTTGGTTTACAGATTAATAGCGCTGTCAAGGCTGCTATTATCTTAACCATAATATTCGGATTGATTTTTATTGTAGTAAAAATATATGAAAAGAAAAGAAGGGAAAAGAATTAATTTGTGATTCTAGATTTTACTGTCCGCATCCTCCGACTTTTTCTCCGCAATTTGTGCAGCTATAACAATTTGGAGCTGTTGGTATCATTATATTTCCGCAATTTTTACAAGTGACTCCTCTGTTATTACCCTGTTTATTTTTTATTCCTTTATCTGCATCTAACTCTTTATCCGTAAATCCACCATATTCATCGTCATTTAATATTTGATTCACATCCCATGCATCGACTTTTGCTCTTTTGTATGTTCTAAATGCCCCATTCTTTGCTCCCCATAATTCATTCTTATTCATATTTTTGACTGATTCTGCGTATTCTGTCATGCCTTTGTATTCAAGCAACAAGAATTTTCCTGCAAAATCTAATGGAGATAAGGCTGTTTTTATATGTGGGTGACCTGACACTAAACCATTTGGTTCAAACTTTTGGCCTATCCATCCTGCCACAACATCTTCAAGATCTACACCTCTCTTCAGCGACTTTGAAGCTAATATACCGTGTGTTTCTAATAATGCCTTAAGCGTGGATCCAGCAGTATATGAAAGGAAGACTATTTGTCCTGGTCTTCCATCAGGATAATCGCTAACTATAACATGCAATGGTTGGCCATCTATTTCTACTTCTGTTTCGAATGCTGGTCTTCTAGAAATAAGCTCTTCTTTTTCACCACGCTTTAATACATGATGATTCTTATCTCCAAAATTTAATGCACTTATTGGTTTGCTGTTATTTCTGAATATTGATAAAGCTTTTAATTTCTCTTCATAACCAAGCATAAATCCGTCATATATGTCTTTTACAGTTGATGATTCTGGCAGATTATTTGTTTTTGAAATCGCACCTGAAACAAATGGTTGTGTTGCACCCAACATTTTTATGTGTCCTTCAAAGCTTATACTACCTGTTCCGCTTTCATTCCCATAGGCTGTATCAAATATCGAATAATGTTCTGGGGTTAAATGGGGAGCTCCTCTTACTGTGTTATACNTGTCTACATATTTAGAAACATCTTCTATCTGCTCNATAGTATAACCTAAATTTTTTAAGGTGTTTGGGACTTCACTGTTGCATAAATACAATGAACCGCCACCCGCCAAATCTTTTTTTATCTTTAAAGAAATTGCTGGTTCAATTCCTGTTGTATCGCAGCCCATTAAGAAAGATATTGTTCCTGTTGGTGCTATCACTGTTGCCTGAGCATTTCTGAATCCGTGTTCATTACCTTCTTTGATAACATTCTCCCACGATTTATAAGCAGCTTTCTTTAAATTATCATCAACATATTTCCAGATTACATCATCTAAACTTTTTTTATGTATCTCCATTACATCCATCATTGGTTTTTTATTAAATTCAAAATGTGTGAATGTTCCTAATTTCTCTGCAATCTCTGCTGAAGCAGAGTATACAGTTCCAGTTGTCAAAGCTGTTATTGCTGCGACAAATGCCCTTCCTTCATCTGAATCATATGCTATACCATTTCTCATCAAAAATGCCCCTATATTTGCATAACCTGTTCCAATTGTTCTATATTCCGGACTTATCATTGCTATCTCTTTAACAGGATATGATGCTGCATCATTTTGTATATCCTGAGCTATTGCGATCAATCTTATTGCTTTTTGATATGATTCAGCATCAAATTTACCTTTTTCATCTGTAAATGCCAACACATTCGCAGATGCGAGATTACATGCTGAATCATTTAGAAATAAATACTCTGAACAAGGATTAGAAGAATTCTGTCTGCCTGAATTTTTGCATGTATGCATTAATTGAATTATTGATTCATATTGTACACCTGGGTCACCGACACGCCAGCTTCCAACAGATATCTCCTGTAATAATCTTCTTGCTGAAATTCTTTTGATTGTTTTACTGTCTGTTATTCTTTTTAGATCTATCTGTCCATCATTTTTTACCTGCTCAAAAAAATGGTCATCTAATCTTACAGATATGTTAGTATTCTGATAGGCAACTGTTGTAAAAGCCTCTCCATCCATTGTTCCGCTAAAACCGTTCTGCATTAGAATCAGAGCTTTTTTGTCCTCGTTCATTTTACTTATTACAAACTTTTCAATATCTGGATGCTCATACCTCATTGTTGTCATTCTTGCAGCTCTTCTGCTTTTTCCTCCTGATTTTATTGTTCCTGCAACTGCATCATAAACTTTAAAGAAACTCATGGGTCCTGAAGCTTTTCCGCCACCTGACAAAGGGCTGCCTTCTTCCCTTAAGGCGCCTATATTTTGGCCTATTCCTGAACCTGATGAGAATATTCCTATCTCATTTATTACATGTGTTGCTATACTTTCCAGATTATCTGTAGGTCCATTTATGAAACAGGCATGGCATTGAGGTCTTACATTATTCCCTTTGTCAATCTTTATTACTCTTCCATCTACAGGATTTCGCCAATAATTTATTCCCCGGCTGCCTTCAATACCATATTCACTAAAAATTCCCGCATTAAACTGAACTGGAGAGTTAAAAGCAAATTTTCTATGAAGCTGCAGCCATTTTAGCTCATCTGCAAATGCTTNTTTATCTNCTTCTGTTCTAAAATATCCTAATTTTCCACCCCATTCAACAAAATAATTTGTAACCCTGGTTATTAAATGCTCAATTGAGTTTTCATACTCTGATCCTATCCTATCTTTTAATCTCTGTTTCCATTCTGGTTTATCTGGCTTGTAAAAATATTTTTGAGCAACTATGCTGGCTGAAGTGCTGTCCCAGGATTTTGGGAATACAGCATTATTCATCTCAAATATTATATTACCTTCAACATCTTTTATTTCCACATTTTTTTGATCGTATTCTGTTGTATCAAAAGGATTTATTTTACCATCAGTAAAGTATCTGTCTATTGTTAATCCTTCTTTTTTTTCCGGTTCTTTGTGGTATACTCTTCCTATATCTAGCCTATCAAGATAGTTTTGTCCTCTAAAATTATAGACTCTTATTTCACGATTTTGAACAGCTTGTTTTAATTTGTCTAGAGGAAGATAATCATCATTTTGGGATTCGATTAGATTATAAGCACTATCAACAGCTATATGCCTTTCTCTATCATATGATTTTAGATTCATAATTGAGTATAACATAGGTTTTGACTCTTTAATTAAACCTAAATCATTTTCTAGTATGGAAGCCAGACTGTTTCTTCTGTTTGATCTTTTTTTTGTTTTATTTATACCAGAATATTCTTCACTCATTTTTACCTCCTTTTTCTATTTTTATTTTTTAATTAATTCCTTCAGTTCTTTCTGGAAATCTGTAATATCAGCAAATGACCTGTAAACTGAGGCAAACCTTATGTAAGCTACTTTGTCAAGTTTCTTTAGACGGTTCATTACCTTCTCGCCAATGATTGAGCTTTGAATCTCTTTACCTTTTAATTTTCTTATTTCTGCTTCAATCTTGTCAACTGTTACATCTATTTGCTCAATGCTTACTGGTCTTTTTTCACAAGCTTTTAGTATGCCTTTCTTGATTTTTTCCTTTTCAAAAGCTTCTCTTCTTCCGTCTTTCTTTATTATCGCAAGATCCAGGTCTTCAATCCTTTCATATGTTGTAAATCTCTTGCTGCATTTTAAACATTCGCGCCTTCTTCTTGTTGCATTAATTTCTGTATCTCTTTTGTCCATCACCTTAGATTCTTCATTAAAACAATATGGGCATTTGATTTTATCGCTCCTAAGTAAACACAACCTGTTGTGTTTTTTGTCGTTATAAACAACAATATCTTGTGTTTTCATAAATGCTAAAAACAAACTAGTATTTAAATATTATTGATGTATAAAATAGATTTTGATTGATTAAATTTGATTTTGATTGATTAAGCTTAAATATGTAATTTCCCTCTTAATGATTGATGATAATAAGAAATGCAAGAAAACATGACATGGATATGATTTACAGATTGTATGAAGAATTCGAGAAAGAGCAAATTAAATTGTTAGATAAGAAATTTAAAATCCTGAGGAGAAAGAAAGAGCCTGTTGTTGTATTGAGCAAGAAGTTCCTCTTAAGCAGGATACTAAAAAAGAGAAGTGCTTTTTTAGTTGCAGAGGAAAACAAAGAAATTATAGGATATATCTATGGAAGCATAAAGAGACATCATTTCCATTTTGACAGACCGAAAACAGGATCATTTGGATATCTAATCGTTGATTGCAGATATAGATATAAGGGAATTGCCTCAGGACTGTACACTGCGCTAAAAAAATGGTTTAAAAAGAATAACTGCAGATTCATAGAATTACAGGTTCTTGCAAGGAATCCGGCTGTTTCTATATACAAAAAATGGGGATTTGAACCCACAAATTACATAATGAGGAAAAAGATATAACCAAGGGAAAATTTTATATTGTATTTATTCTATAGTGGTTACAAATGGAAAGATTTATAAATAGAAAATATCTTCATTTATAGAGGTTAAACATGTCACAATTAGATCATAGAAACGCAATGTATTTCACTTTAGAAAGATATAACACTGATGATTATGTCAAGATAAACATAGCTATAGATAATATAACGCCCTGCTCTAATCATATATTTTATTTGACAGCAGGTAAGTTTATGGAAATGAAGAATAGTGGTGAAATTCCTTCCAGCATGTTTGAGNATGGCACAATCTATCTTGGATNTTCCAGTGCTAAAATTAAAATTGAGCCGATGAATACCTTGGAAGAGCGCGCTCAGGCTTATTTTAGAAAATGGGTGCCTGTATTGCACAGTATTTATGAAAATTTATATGAAAAAGAAGTTGAGCTAAATAAGGAGCTTGGAAGAATAAATAAGAAGGCAATCAGAGATTCTAGCCTTTTTGTATGGAAAAGCAGGATTAAAGAAACTGATGAAGAAAAACAAAATTTTAGAAAGTTTATGAAAGATGCATTAAAACTATTGCCGGGAACAGATAATGTTAATTTTTCTGTTTTAACACCTGAACAAGCTTATGACAATGATTGCTGCGGGCTTTATGAACNTAAACCAAAGCATATAGTTAATGTGCCTTTAACAAATTACTACACTGGAGAAAAAAGATNTATAGATGATTGCTTAATGATATTAGGACATGAAGCTGCTCATTCACAAGGATATGGCAATGAAANAAATAGCGAAGATAAATGTAACCATGACCTATCTTTCAGGTTTCAAGAGAGCTATAATTACAGAACATTGAAAAACAACAATACTTTGGTAGCAGATGATGAAAAATACAGAAAGAAACTTAGTAAAAAACCTAAATTGTTGTGGCTCTTCAACCGTAAACAAAAAAATACAAAAGTTTAAATAATCAGCCAAGAAATTTAATGCAAAAAAATGGAAGATAAAAAACAATACAAAGGAATCAAGGATCAGAAAAACAATGTTCCTAATAAAGAGATTCCACCTGAATTAAAAGAGAAATTTGAGCAGATAAAGAAGAAACTAGACACTTTTAAGGAAAGAATCCTGAAAAATTTTGAAGATTATATTATCGGTATTGCTTTACTGCCTCCGAAGAAGTTTATTGAACAGAGATTCTCCAGAAAAGATTTCAATGCAAACGAGCAAAAAGAAATTGAGAGTAACACTAAAAAAGAGAATCCTAATGAGATTAACATCTTTGTTTTAGTCGATGACTCTGACAGCAAAAAGATGAGCAAATTTGAGTTAAGGGATAAACTATCAAAAATTATAGAAAAAACAGCAAAGGAAGTTGACGAGAATCTATTGACTGACGTNATGATTTTATCAGAGTTAAAGGAGAACTGTTATGATGGAAAATATGATGTCCTGCAATTAATTGCCATGTCAGCTCCAGTCTATGATCCAAAAGAAATGCTTGGCGCAATAAAGATTTCTGAGGTTCATAAATCAATGGTGCTGAAGAAATTTGACAAGTATATTGTAAGTTATGTTGCTGCAGGTTCTTTATTTAGAGGGGACAAGAAAAGCAATGACATTGATGTTTACATCGTTGTAGATGACACTGATGTCAAGAGAATGTCCAGATTTGAGTTAAAGGACAAGCTAAGGGCTATTATAATAAGCCAGGGATTTGAGGCCAAGAGCCTTACTGGNGTAAATAAGGATTTTCATATACAAACATATATTTTGACTGATTTCTGGGATTCTGTAAAAGATGCCAATCCAGTTATATTCACATTTTTGAGGGATGGTGTTCCTTTATATGACAGGGGCGTGTTTACACCATGGAGATTATTACTGAAGATGGGTAGGATAAAACCTAGCCCTGAAGCCATTGACCTGCAGATGGATATTGGAGACAAATTATTGGAAAGGGTTAAAGGAAAGCTGATAAGTGTCGTGGCTGAGGACCTGTATTATGCTGTATTAAATCCTGCACAAGCTATACTAATGGCTTATGGAGTTAACCCACCTACACCTTTAGAGACAATAAGCCTATTAAGGGAGATTTTTGTAAAAAAAGAGAAATTATTAGAGGAAAAATATGTCAAGATTCTTGAGGATATAAGAGATTATTATAAGAAAATCGAGCATCAGAAGATTAAAGAGATTGAGGGTAAAGAAGTTGACAGATTATTGAAAGATACAAAAGATTTTCTTGAGAGAATAAAAAAATTATTCAAAGAGATCGAGAAAAAGAAGGAAAATGAGAGTATAAAAGATATACATAATGCCTGCGTTGCAATAACAAAAGACATGTTTTCAATCTTTAACATTGAAAATAATGAGAACATAGAATCTGAGCTGAAGAAACTGAGTGAAAAAGGAGAGATACCTATAAAATATTATGAAATATTCAAAAGAGTAAACAATCTGAAAAAGCAAAAACTAAGCAAGATAGAAGGTGAAAAAATAAAGAGAGAGGCAAGGGAATATATCAAAGTCATGATGGAACTGGTGCAAAGAAGACAGAACTTCAATCTGGAAGGGGCAAAATTAAGGATNAAATATGCTGGCAATAAANTTGGAGAAATATATTTATTCAAAGACAGTATATACATAATAAAAGACATTTCTGACAAAGAAAACATTGAATCAGGAAAGCTGATTGATGGCACTATCCTGGACCTGAAGAAAAGCAGCCTAAAAGAACTTGAGGAACATGCCATAAAGAATCCTGACCATAAAAGAGTAACTATCAATAATCTACTGTATAATAACATGAGGGATTTATTTGGTCCTGATCTTGAGATTATTGTTTAGTGCTTATTAAATTCAATAATATTTACCTTTTCTTCTGANAGCTTTATCCTAATTGTCTTATTTGTCTTGATAATATTCCTGTCATTGTCTGCAGACAGAAGAGCATAATTCCTTAGTATATTTACCTCTATCAAATCTTTGTTGTTAAGTATCAAGGGATTTATCTTTTCTGTTGTGTTGTTAAAGGCAATGCCAATTCCATTTTTGAAGGTCTTTCTTGTGATGCTTTTGAAATATGCATTGCTTCCTAAAGGGGTAGATATAACAAGACCATCTCCTATTATCAAATCCTTATATGTTTTGTTGTTTATCTTGAGACTGAACCTTAGGGCTTCTCCAGGATATTCATTTTTTATGATAATATCATTGACTGCCTTTATTTTTTTATTCTTGTTTGATGCTTCTAGTTTTTCCAGTTTCCTTATCTTGTAATGTTTATCTTTCAATAAATCCAGAATAAATCTTACATTGTCTGTGTTACATATCTTGCATGTCTGGCTCTTCTTTACAACTACTTTTGGAACTCCAGGATATAAACGTTCAGAAATGAAAAATGTCCCGTCACCACCATAACTTATTATGCAATCAGGATTTCTTCTTGTTATTTCTATACCTGAACTTTTTATATCATCTTTTATTTCATAGCTTGAAGCTTTATCTCTTGAGATTAAGGCTANTTTAAGCATTGAGGTAAATGTAATACTACCTTATATAAATATTTCCCAATTATATCTTTAAGTATAGATATATTTAAATATTGTACAAGCAGAAAACGTTGCAGCATCAAAGGAGGGTTATATATATAAATAAGAATTAAATAAGGGATTATAGCTGTAGAAAAATTATATAAACAATAGGTAAACAATAGGTTTTAAGACCGGGAGCAAGAAATGGCAAGAGTTAAAAATACATATAAAACAGCGAGAAGAAGAATAGAAGAAGAGGACGATACAGAAGATACAGAAGAATAAAAAAACAATCTTTTTTTATTCTTCTCTTAAAATATAAAAGGAGGATTGAAATTGACNCGTAATGTTATGGTTGTGTGTAAAAGCTGCAATAACAAAGTCCCTATGGGAGAATTAAAGGCTGGTGATGATGGAAAATGGATTTGCAACACTTGTTATGGTGGCAAAGATGCCAAAAATGTTCTTAATAAAGCAAGTGATTTAAAAGGATTTGATTTAGGAAAAAGAGAGGTCAGGATGCAAGGAAGAAAAGAATTGAAGTTCTTCTGTAAATTATGTGGATACAGGTTCATAAGAAAGGGTGTGGAAGTTAAAACACCAGAAGTATGTCCTTACTGCAGTAAGAAAGGAAGTGTACAGGCCGATTATANTGCACAAGCAATAATTACAGAATCTGATAAATTATANGAGTTTTAACATTATAAAAATCTTTAAAAACTTTTTTTAATTTAGTTGTATAATGAGTNTTATGGATATCAAGAATGAAAATCTCGAAAGAAGAAAGAATGATAACTCTGAAACAATATTACGCTTTTATGAAGGTTTTGTTGTTAGCAGGTTTTATTCAATAAGGCCTTATTTAAGCAGGAATATGAGATNGGAAAATGCAATCCTGCCTGATATTTATGTGCTTAAGCCTGNCAAAAACTCTTGTGTCAGTGTAAGCGCAGAAGGGATAGATGCAATCACCCCTGCTGAAATCTACAAATTTATTTTTGAACCTACATGGAATAAATCTTTTATTGAAGATAATAATTTAAGACGTTATTTTGATCCTGTTGCATTTTTTTCCAATTCATTTATTCCAGATGGCAAATATCTAAACCAGGAGATTGGTGATTTTGTTGTTTATTGCTATGATAATACCGGGCTGTTTGATCTTTCTATTAGAAAACCTGGAAGAATTCCTGAAAGTGGTATAGAATATAGTGATTTAATATTGTATGGTAATGAAACAGACTTATATGACATACTAAAGAAATCGTGCAATGATATTCCCAAGAATAGTTATAGCAGCAAAATTAATGTGGTAATAAAAAGAAAAAATTATTCATTCAACCCATGTTGTAAGGATATATGTGAATTTGCAATGAGTGTTATTACTAGACTAAATTTGTTTTAAGCAAAACTTTTTAAACATATCTTTAAGACTAAAATCATGACAATGGAAGCTTTGGTTATAAATTATAGGAGAGGAAGGCATAGACAGCATACTAATCAATTGATACTTGAATTAGATGGTTATAACAAGGAAAAAGCCAAAGATCTTATTGGAAGAAAAGTAATCTGGACCTCACCTGGAAAGTTAAAGAGAGTCATTACAGGCCAGATCAAGAATGTACATGGAAACAGAGGCTGTGTAAGAGCTAGCTTTGAGCGTGGACTGCCTGGGCAAATCATCGGCAAGAAAATTATTGTTGAATAAACTCTTTCTGCATTTTTTCTGCATTTCTTTCTATAAAAACAAGAATTGGCCTAATCTTAAGCATAAAAAGATTTTATAATATTAAACATAAGAAAATTCTATGATAATACAGCAAAATAATATTGTTAATATGATATATCAAACAACAGATGCTCTTTGCACAACCTCTGACAATGCCGGATGGATATGCACTGTTTTGATTATATCATCTACCGTTCCTGAGCCTGATTTCATTGCTATAAGAACTTCATGTATTAATGTTGAGGCATCTGTTCCCATGATGTGGCAGCCCAGAATCTTTCTTGTTTTCTTGTCAACCAAAAATTTGACAAATCCATCTTTATCTTCTATTGCCATACCCATGCCTGTATGTATATATCTATGTTTTCCAACAATGTATTCTATCTTTTTTTCTTTCAGGCTCTGCTCTGTATGACCAACACCTGCTATTTCAGGATTTGTAAAGATTGCGTGCGGCATTGCAGTGTAGTCAACTTTCTTTTTGTTTTTAGAATTTATTATATTATTAACAGCATATTCTGCTTCCAGATTTGCACTATGCTTGAACATAAAATTACCTGCTATATCCCCTAAAGCAAATATTCCGTCTGNGGTAGTTTCTAGGTACTCGTTTGTTATAACAAAACCCTTTTCATCAGTTTTAACATTTGTCTTTTCTAGATTGAGGATATCTGAATTTGGCACAACTCCTAAGACAACAAGGAGATTGTCTGATTTTATTGTCTTTTTCTTATTTCTTGTTTTTATCACTGTAAAGAATTTTCCATTTTTTTTATAAATCCTGACAATTTCAGAATCCAGAAAAACATTATATTTCTTTTTCACTATTTCTGTGTATTTTTTTGCTATTTCATCATCCTCTTTTGTTAACAACCATGAGCTTCTCTGGATCAGATTTATTTTTGTTCCTAATGTACCATAAAAATATGAAAGCTCAGCAGCTATATATCCACCACCAAGAATGGTCATTACCCTCGGCTGCTTTTTTAACCTTAAGGCATCTGTGCTTGTCAGATAATCTATCTTATCAAGACCTTCAATATTGGGTATGCTTGGCCTTGATCCTGCTGCAATCAAGATCTTATCTGCCTTCAGTATTTCATCATTAACTTTTATTGTTTTAAATCCAATAAATTTAGCCTCTCCCTTATACAGCACAGGGTTATCTGACATTTTGTATGAAGATTCTATCCCTTGGGATTCTTTATCGACAAGAGAAGTTGCTCTTTTTATTATTGAACTGAAATCAATACCTGTTATTCTGGCTTTTACACCGAATATGCCTGCTGTTTTCACTGTGTCAATGACATTGGCTGAATGAATCAGCATCTTGGATGGAATGCAGCCACGGTTAAGGCATGTCCCTCCCATTTTTTCCTTTTCGATAATTGCTACTTTCAATCCTGAATTAGCTGCGGCTACAGCCACATCCAGGCCAGAACCAGAACCTATCACAATAAGATCAAACTGTCTCATGAAAGTATTAAGAATAATCAATATTTAAACTTTAGGTTTATGTATTGCAATAAATATTAATTATTGAATAAAAACAATATCTTTTTATACTGATTTCATTTTTTGGATTATATGGCGATTAAGTTCAGAGAGTTTAAGAAACTAGATTCAAAAAGATGCTCAGAGATCATCAAGGATGCATTGGAAAAAGAAGAATTCTGTGACAAGCCTAAAATCCTGAAAGAATACAATGCAGAAGGCTTGTTGAAGAAATCAAAAGAGATTCATTATTTTGTTATAATCAAAAAATCTATTTTTCTAAGGATTGAGGTCGTTGTCGGCCTTGGTGGTATCAAGGATTCTGGAGAGCTGAAAACTGTTTATATTGACCCTCAGTTCCAGGAAAAAGGCTTTGGTAGGGAATTAATGAAATTTTTAGAGAAAAAAGCTAGAGAGATGAAATTAAAGAAGCTGTTCTTATGGTCAGCCCAAAAGCAGATTGACTTTTATAAAGGATTGGGTTATGAGCTAAGACATAAAAACAAGGATGACACATATATGGAAAAAGAGCTAAAATAACAATTATTTTTTAATTATTTTTTATCTTTTTGTTCTTGATGTGAACTACCATAACATTTTAGCTAAAATGTTTTTCATTTTAAGATTATGGATTCTGAGTTCATAGACGCTTCTTGCTGAACGAATTGTTCAGTATTGGAAGCTTTCTCCATCGAGGCAAGTTCCTTGCCTCTAACCAATATGACTTTAGCTGAATTATAGTCTCTTGGCATTTCTTTAGAACATTTCAGTTCTGAAAGTAAATTATTATAGGTTTGTCTGCAAGTTTCTAGTGCTATTTCTAACTTTTCCTGCTCTATTTTCTTTGGACATAATCTAAATTTATATGTTGTTGTCATTTTATATATTACATGGTAAAATTTATTTATAAGCCCTGTGCGAATGTCTTGCATGTGTAACATTTGAGTAGGATATATAGATGAGAGAACATATTTATTCTGGTTTTTAGTGGCAATTCATCCCTAACCTAAATCATAGATTTGAAGGTAAGGACTTCTTGGAGATTGAAGCTAAAAATCTTGTTGTTTTTGAATATAAGTTATTATTTCAGAGTATGCAGGATATTCCTTTTTTATTATTTCTTTAAAATTCCTGAATATTTCTTTTGCCGTTTCCCAGTCAGCTTTTTCGCATGCCAATACATATTGTTCTTCTGGATAAGGCTGCAAAGGCAGTCTATTGAGCATCATCTCTGCTTCTCGAAGCTTATCTTTTTCTATAAGTTCTTTAATATAATTTTGGAATATTGGAATACTGTACTCTNGTGATTTGAGCATTATCCACTTAAATTCCTGCTGTGCTACAGATGAACTCTCCATTCTCTTTAATAATTTTTTACATCCTTTCACTACGGCATCTTGTTTTAGTTCAGGATCAACTTCTGTAAATAAATATATTTGCACTGCCGCTTCCATAAATCCTTTACTTACAANTCCATTGTATGATTTTTGGATCGTTTCTTCCTTGAATTGAGGATCTATTTTTGTTTTATTCCTTAATATGTTTAATTCTTGTATATTTCCTGAAATTAGTAGCGTGTCATATATCTTCTGCATGTATCTTGAATAAGGAACCTTAAGAATTTTCTCAGCCCTTTTAATGTATTCTACTGTTGATGAACTTATATAGTTAATGTAAAATGAGGAAATATATTTTTTGGGTAAAGAGTTTAATATGCCCAGAGAATCTTGCCCGAAGATTTTTACTGCTCTTTCCAAATTCCCTACAATAAGTTCTATGTTTCTTCTTGAGGCACATGATGGCTTAATATTTTTTCCATCTCCCAATAGCCTTGTGAAGAATAATTCTACTTTTTCTGAATCTGGGCTAATCTTTACATCTTCTTGTAAAAACGTAAAAAGTTTATCATGGAAATGGTGATCTAACCATCTGCTGTACACACGCTTAGCCAGATTTTTGTCCCAATTAGGTTTTATATTGAGAGCTTTCATTAGCTGTTTCATGTCTTCAGGCTGCAGATATTGTCTGCATTCTTTTTCTCCAGCCTGAACTGATAACCACTTGTTTGCCAATTCATCTGTTTTATCCTGTGAGAGACCTGGGTTTCCGAATTCCTCCAGCAGTGATTCAAGATAATAGGCATCAAGTGTTCCATTGTACAGGATTTCGTGCAGATAATTATCCCATAACCCTTTTATTTGTTCTTCTGATGGTCTTAAGCAACGTGATAACCAAACAACATCCCTGTCTCTCTTTTGATTAATAAGTACAGAACAAAGATCATAATGTTCATCTTGTGTAAATAAGGTGCCGGCTCTTTCTTCTAAACAAGACATTACCTTCTCAATACCTATGATGTTTTTTTTATTTTTATGATTTATTAAAAGATCCGAGATATATTTTTTTGCTGTATCCAAATTTTGAGCAAGAAAATCTAACTGGCTGCTATTTAAGTCAGGTATTGAATAAAAACAAATATTTCCATTCATATACTTCCTAGGATTAATGTATCTCTGTACTAAAAATTCCAGAGGCTGATTATTCATTTTTCCCTCTTAAAATACAAACAGCTTCCTCATATGAACATGGTATTACCCTCATGCTTTCTAATGCTGCTAGAACGTTATATTTCCCATCAATATCATATAAATGTGAATTCCACCGTGAATAAACAAAGTATAACTCCCCGTACTTGTCATATTTGGATATTTCTTCAAGGAAAGGCTCACTATTATGGAAATCTGAAGCCAATCTTATAGTATATCTTATGCTGAAATGATTAAGAATTTTTGTAACTATATCTCCTCCAGCATATAGTACACTCTTCTTTTTATTTTCCATATTGATTTCTATGTTATCGGAAGAATAACACAAGGTTACATTATAGGCAGAATCTGTTCCTTTTGGCATGAAACATAATTTTATAACAAAGTTTAAATATAATTTCACTTTCTTTAACTCTAAATGGTTAAAATAATACCGGAATTTTCCAGGTTTAACCTGTCAAAGAGGGAAATAGAAATATTGTCATATTTATATGAATCTTTATCATCGGATGCGAGGCAGATATCCAAAGCTATAAGCATTTCAGAACAGAAGATATATCCTTACCTCAAGAATCTTGTGGAAAGAGGATTCTTAACCTCTGAAAGTACATATCCAGCCATATATAAGATTGCACACCCAAATGCATTCAAAACTGAGTTAGACAAAGCAAAGCTAGAAATTGAACAGACAAAATACTTTCTTAGGAATCTGGCTGAGAGGCAGAGAAAATTATATGGTAGAGAAAACCCATTTTTTGACATTGCAACAAAGCTAAACCAAAATATAAAACTACAGCTAAATGTATTTGATATGGCCAATACAGAATTCCTGCAAGTCCTGAACATCTACCATAGGCATTCAGAAAACAGAAAACAGAAAAATTTATTTGAAAAGGGAATAATAAGAATGATTAACAGGGGAGTTGTATACAAGACAATATATCCTTTAAACAAGCCCATCCCTGAACTGCTTAAAGATTACACGAAGAAGTTTGAGATTAAAAGACTAGACACAACATTCCAAAGATGTGATGTTATAGATAAGCGCTTTGTATTAATCAAAATCCTGGATGAGCATGATATTCTGAATTTTATAGGCTCCATATTTATTGATGATGAAAACCTTGCCATGAATCTTAGATATACCTTTTTTCAATTATGGAATAAAGCTGCAAAGCAATAATTTACTGATGTATAAAGCAGAATATCATCTTGTCTTTTAACTTTTTGTCCAATCTAAAAAAACCAATTCTTTCAAACTGTATTGTCTGATTAACCCTTAATTTTTTGACTGACGGCTCTGCAAAGCCTTTTCTTGTTTCTGCGTTATCCATTATAAGTTCTATCTTTACTAAATCATTAGATACAGGAAGCCAGTGAATTATTTTTTTACCTCTCTCTTTGTATACGTCATGAGAATCTGAATCATAAGAAAATTCTAATCCATTAAATGTAAAATTAAGACAATCCATTAACCTATATAGTTTTTTTGGTTCTAATGAAATAAAATCTGTTTTAGATATGTAAAATCTATCGTTTGTTTTTAATATCCTGTTGCCTTTTTTCGGGTGATTTGGATGCAATCCTATTCTTACTATTTTCACTGGAGCATTTTTTATCTCTATCTGCTCAGGATCGATGACAGCGAAGTACCTGTTTGATTTATCATCTATGAATTTCTTATTCAATGCATATAGGTTTTCCAATGCTATCTTGCTATCTGACCTGTTAATTCCAACTTCTTTTATAAACTCAATTATGGTTTCTTTTTGTATACCTTTTCTTCTTAAAGCCATTATAGTGCCTAATCTAGGATCATCCCAGCCAGTAAGTTTTCCTTCTTTTATAAGCTGATTTGTCTGTGTTGTGCTTTTTATTCCCTCAAAAAGTAATTTTCCAGAATACATTGTTTCAGGATATAACCAGTTAAAATAATCATATATGTATTTTTGTCTTATGTCTGATATCTCTAGGTCTATGCCTCTTAAGATATGTGTAACCTTAAGTTCATGATCATCTATTGCAGAGGCAAAATTCAACAATGGCCAGATACGCGCCTTTTTGTTCAAGGGATGGAGTGATTTCTCTACTATCCTGAAGGCCGGCCAATCACGCACTGCAGGATTAGCATGCATTATATTTGTTTTTATTCTTAAAACTGCCTGACCTTCTTTGTATTTTCTGGACATAAATTTCCATCTTTCTAATTGATCTGAAGAAGAGAGGTTACGGCAAGGGCATTCAATTGATTTTGCTAATAATTTTCTGAATTCTTCAACATTACAAGTGCATATGTAAGCATTCCCCTGTTTTAATAATAGTTCAGCATATTTATAATAAATTTTAAATCTTTTAGATTGAATTACAGCCTTGTTTATTTTAACTCCCAGCCATTTTAAATCGTTTTTAATCCATGAATAAGCTTCTTTGATTGGTGTTTTAACCCTTGGATCAGTATCATCAAACCTTAATATGAAAGAGCCCTTGTATTTATTAGCCAACAACCAGTTCCATAAAGCTTGCCGGCAATGACCTAATGATAAAGGACCATTTGGATTTGGGGCAAACCTCATTACAACTTTGCCTTTTTTTGCATTCTTCAGGTCCGGTATTTTTCTTTTTTCCTCTTTATGTTTTTTGGATTTAACAATGCCGAGCTTGCTTAATTCTTTATTCTGTTCTTCAACAGGCATCAGATTTACTTTCTTTACTATTTCCTGAATCTTCTTCATTAATGCATCAATGTCTGACTTTAGCTCTGGTTTTTCCTGCAATATCTTTCCGAGAATAGCCCCTGGATTTGCTTTTCCATTATATTTAACAGCATTTTCCAAAACATATTGAAAAATTAAAATATCCATGACCTTGTGTATGGAAGATGGTTTAAATATGTTTTTGTTTATATGTATTTATACAACTTAATTATATCTTATATGTGAATTCAAGACCTGAACAAGTAACCGGTCTTATCTTTTTAAAATTGTGATTTACATAACAAGCAAAGAAATTACAGATATCTTTAGATTAATAAGCAAACAACTTGAATATACATCAGTGGATTAGGAACAAGATCATAAACTGATTGGAAGATAGGAAAAGCCTGAATTATCAGAAAATCTTTAATGGAGGGGTCTTTGAATATTTTTCAATTATACTTTCTATGATCAAGCTAGTTGATATGCCTTCCAGGTCATCAACAAGTATTATTTTGCCGCCATATTTTTCAACCATAGTGCCATCAGAGCCATCATAACCTTCCTTTGATTTTATGTGAAAGTCTGGTCTTATTGATTCAAGAAATTTTAATGATTTTTTTTCGTAGAATATTGTTACGTAATCAACAAAAGAAATAGAAGCAAGCATTATAGATCTATATTCCTGGCTTAATATCGGCCTCAGATCTGTTTTGTACTGTTTCACTGAAGAATCAGAATTAATACCAACGATTAGCTTATCACCGTAAGAGCTGGCATCTGCAAGGCTC
>C687J35174_10004135_pt1 | contig 19664 bp, 21 predicted proteins | sample RifCSPhighO2_01_FD_35174 | JGI IMG/M metagenome (IMG submission 35174) | reverse complement strand
CAGAAAATACATAGCCAGAAACCCAAAAAATAGCAAGAAAATATCAATTACAGCCAGCCTTGATTGCGTAAGGATAGCGTTATCAAACAGAACCAAAAACCCCCCAAGAAAGGCCACCTTCTTTGATAGGCCCAGTTTTAATATGAGGAAATAAATTAATAAAACGAAAAGGACCCCAAACAAAGCAGGGGCGAAACGAAGGGCAAACATCTCTGCGCCTCCAACCATTTGTCCTATGTTTTTAAGGTCCAATCCTCCATTAAAGCCGAAAACTCCGGCAAAACCGGCAATTATTAATTTACCTAATGGCGGGTGGTTGCAGAAATAATATTGATGCGTGAAATAATCGCTGGCGAATTGCTCATAATAAACCTCATCAAAAACAACTTCCGCGGGGTAGCTTAAAAATAAAAAATGGGTTAAAAGTGCAAGTATTAGTAGGATAATGGCTTGCCAGTTGTTTTTTAAAAATTTATTCATGTTTTTTGGAGAATATGCTGTAATAATATAATCTTACTACGTGGACAAAATAATGAAAGACTATTTTGCTATCTAGCTTTGTTTTTCCATACGCTCTATTCTTAAAGACAAATGGATGTTCAACCGCTTTCTTGTATCTGCCCTTTACTAATATTTCAAGAAGTATTTTATACCCTAGGGGATTAAGCGGGACATTTTCTATGGTATTTCTGTTTATTATAAAAAAACCGGACATAGGATCTTTTATATTTGTCAGCGGCCGGACCAAGCATTTTGCGCAAAAAGATATAAATTTTCTAAAAGCTGGCCATTTTTCTATTTTGCCTCCGCCGATCAATCGGGAGGCAACAATAACATCTGCGCTATCTCTTTTTAGATGGTCTATCATCTTGATAATTTCTTCAGGAGGGTGGCTTAAATCAGCGTCCATAACACAGAGCAGGTCTCCTTTTGCAATTTTAAACCCGTCCAAGACAGCGGTTGCTAATCCCAATTTCCTATCTCGGTGTATGATTTTCAAAGGATATTTTATAGACAATTCTCTCGCTATCTCACCGGTTCCGTCCGGAGAATTGTCATCTACAATAATAATCTCGTATTTCAGGCTAGATAAATTATAATCCAAAAGATATACCAATTTTCGTATGTTCTCTGCTTCATTATATGTTGGGACTACAATCGATAGGCGCATTTTTAATTTGATAAACACTCCTTAACGCGCCATGAGCTAAAAAGCCCACTGTCCAGCCAAAAAGCGTGTCATAAAGAATATTTGGGCTATTAAAAAAAAGAAAATAATTGGATAAAAATATAACGCGCGACGCGCGAGGATTGCAAGATAAATAAATATTGGGAAAACAACAACGACAAAGCGCGGGACACTAATCCAAAAAGAGGAACAAAGTATAATAATCAAACTCAGAACAGAAAAAACTGAATATGATGCCCGCGCTTTTTTTAGCGAAAACAGAATAATAATTAAAGCAAAGACCGCAAAAAGTATTTGGGGGAACTCCCAGCTAATCCAATCATCGAATGGCCGCCAAGAAAAACCTTTTACGGCACCCATGAAACCATTGATTGGTGAAGAAAAATATTCCCCCCAGTGATCTCTTTGAAATATCATGAACTGGAAGGGATTATGAAAGTACATATAGTTTATAAGAAGATATACAAGAGAACCAAGCGGTATTAATGACGTGTAAAGTATATCCCCTTTTATTTTTTTCCCGGAGCGCTCGCCATTCGTCTCTTTTTTACCAATCAAGTATTCGATTATTAGAGCCGGAAATAACAAAATACCATTAATTCTTGTTAGCGACGCGAGCATGCCCAACAGGGAGGCTGTAAGCCACTTTCCATTCACCGCATAGTAAAAACTTGAAACAACCAAGAGAAGGAAAAGACCCTCTGTGTAGCCAACGTGGAGAAAATAGGCCGTGGGGAAGGCGCTTAGAAGAAGAATTGTTCTTAATGATATTTCATGAGAAAAGTCCTTTTTCACTAATTTATATAAGAAAAAAACGGCCAATGTATAAGATATATTAGAAACAATTAGCGAGCTCAGCATATAGTTTCGCACAAAAAAATGGAAGATTCTTACAAAAAAAGGGTAAAGAGGGAAAAAGACAATAAAGAGCATTGCCTCAGTTTTACCGCAACCCAAGTTGCAGTAGCCGTGTTCTGCTATATAGAGATAATGGGCACTATCCCACCCGCCAAATGCAGTAATGCTGAGAGGCAGATGCTTTTTATATATAAAAAATCCCAAAAAAGCCACTAAAAAAGTAGCAAAAGTAGCGAAGAGAGAAATAATAAAAATTTTTAAATATATGTTATCCCAAAATTTTCTCATAACTAAAAATTTTATGGTATTTTTATCGCTTGCGCTTCAACCTTATCTGTATCAATATCTACGCGTATATAGTTGTGAAAGTTATGTTGCGGGTCATTTCCCACAGGAGACCCGCCGGCTCCTCCCGTTGTAATATATCTTACGCCATTAACCGTCCAGTCGTAATATGCGTGTATATGGCCGAAAAAAACAATATCAGGCTTGTATTTTTCCATTAGTGCGCTTGCAAGTAAGGCCTTTACGTCGCCACTTGGGAAAACAACCAAATCATGATTAATATTTTGCCGAGGGTCATAGAACGGAATGTGCATAAAAACAAATTTATGTAGGTAATCTTTCTGCAGTTGTGTTTCCAGCCAGGATACTTGTTCTGCGCTCACCATGTCTATGCTGGCGTCCCCCGCAACAATAAACAATGAATTCCCGTAGCTGAATGAATAATAAAAATCGCCGAATGTGCTTAGGTAATTTTTCCCTCCATCCACTTCTATGTCGTGATTTCCGACCGCGGTTAAAATCGGGGTTTTTTCATCTTTAATGATGTCGTAGAAAAATTGAGGTCCATTGGGAACTCCCCCAACCACTAAGTCTCCCACGGCGATAGCAAATGAGTAGTTGTTACTATCGATATCTTCTAAAATACTTTCCAATGTTTCCGTGTTACTCCCGTTATCGCGGTTAACATGGCTATCTGACAAAACAGCAAAGCTGAATTTATCTGTTGGCGGAACCGAACGAATTGCATCTATCTGTTTTTCTATGTAACTTTTAGATATGGCAGGGAGGGATGGCTTGGGCGTCTCTATGGTATTTTTAGAGATAGTTGGTGATAGTATTCGGGGAGTTTTGATCGTCGGAGGAACTGAAGAAAAAATATTGAATGAAACAATTCCAAAAACACATAAAATCGCGCCAATGGCCGATAACAAAACCATTCTTTTTAAAAGCTGTCCACTTGATTTAAACATATTTTTTAATTTATATTACAACTGCTTATTTATCCTATTTTACATCATACAAAACAAAATACAATTATGGTAAAATACGGAAATTAAACATAAATATGCTTCTAACTATAATTTGTTTAGTGATTGTTTTTTTATTAGGACGCCTTGCCTGCAGATTTTTTATCGGTAGTAATGTCTCTGCGACAGATCTCTTTTTGGTTTCCATAATTGTCGGGCTAGTTATTATGAGTTTTTTTGTGTTCATTCTAGCCATTATTATCGGTAATTTAAGCGCGGCGGTTTATTCATTTACTGTCGTTGGAGCAATAATTTCCATAGTTCCGTTACGGGATTTTATAATAAGGGCAGGGAAACTTAAAGGCCACGCTATCGCCGGCACGATTTCGTGCCTTAAAAAAATAAAGTGGTTTGCCGTATTATTTATTGGTCTGATGTTTATTCTTTTTATTGACCTATTCAAAAAAACATTATCGTTTGATAAGTGGGGTTATTGGGCAGCTAACGAGGGGATTGGTGATATTCCTTTCCATATGAACTCGGTAAGTTATTTTATCTATAACAATCCGTTTGCCCTGGAAAATCCAATCTATTCCGGTACAAGTATGGCGTATCATTTTATGGTGGATTTTTTGAGCGCCTGTTTTTATGTTCTTAATAAAAACTATATTTTTTCCTTTCATCTGCCCACAATTATTCTTGGTCTTGTGTCAATAATTCTTTTGTACTCGATTATTTCAAAAATAATCAAACAAACCTATATAAGAATTTGCGCTTTCCTAATTTTTTTCCTTGGATCAGGAGTCGGTTTTTTGAGAATTTTTAACGACAATAATATTCCTTCCCAAAAGGGGATTTCTGAATTCTTCAATTATATTTTGCACCTCCCGTATTCATTGGGTCAGTTTTTTGTTACCCAGTATCCGGATCAAAACATTCTTTGGGGGACATTTTTAACAACCAGCTTTATGCATCAAAGAGCTTTTATTTTTGGCCTGCCCGTTGTTTTAACCTGCATTACAATTATTTATTCGCTTTCTAAGAATTCTACTGACATAAAAGGGTTTTATCTGCTTGGATTTCTTGCCGGCGTACTTCCTCTAGTTCAAATTTATTCGTTTATAGCTGTTTTTATTATAGTATTCGCCTTTTTGATAGCTTCTCTCATAGTTAAAAAGAAAGACTTAGTTTTTGGCACCTTAAAGAGTCTAGCTCTCTCGATTATTGTTGCGCTGCCTTCATTTATATTTTTATTTTCCGTTGAAAAAAGCGCTGGTATTAGATTGCGCTTGGGCTGGATGATGGGTTCCTTTACCGGAGTAAATCTAAATCCCCAATGGAAAATTCATATATTTGAGTGGCTTGATTTTATCTGGCTTAATTCGGGGTTGCTCCTGCCGCTTTTATTTGCAGCAATTTTATATATTTTTTTGGCAAAAAAAATACGTAAAGAAAAAGATATTTTTATTTTATCTTTAGTTTTTAGTTCTCTTTTGCTTTGGCTCCTTCTTAACACCGTTCAGCTTCAAACGTGGGACTTCGATAACTATAAAATATATGCCTATTTTATATTATTGGGAGCTATGCTCGCCGGCTTTTTTTTCGACAAGTTATCCCTAAAATGGAAGATAATTCCAGTTATTATATTAACCTCCTTTCTAACCGCAAGCGGGGTGGTTATTGTACTGTCTCATTCGTCTATTGCAGATCCGAAACCCGCCGGGATATATAACGAAAACGATATGGCTATAGCCGAGTGGATTATAAAAGAAACCCTGCCAAGCGACAGAATTTTAACAGCTCCAGATAATATTAATCCGGTAAGCTCTCTTGCCGGAAGGCCTGTCATTTTAGGCCATTTTATGTGGGTGTGGCCCCACGGTTTAGATTGGGGGGAAAGGTATGGCGAAATACAAAAAATGTACCAGAGTCCTGGTACGTCAGCCGGCCTTTTTAAAAAATATGATATTACTTATGTATATATGAAAGACAAAGAAAGGGGAGAGCTCAAAGCTGACGAGAAATTTTTTGACGAAAATTTCCCCGTGGTTTTTACTTTAAACAATGTTAAGATTTATAAAATAGATATAAGGCAAGAGAACGAAGAATATTATTTTTCAGAAAATATTTGGTAGCCGTCTTGGTCGTATAGTTTATAAAAGTTTTCTTCAAAAAAGCGGATATTAGCCGAAAATTCGTTTTTTTCTTGCTCTCCGACTAAAACGTATTTTATATTATACTTCTCTATTAGTTCTTTTGCGTTTTCACCTCCGCTAAAAATAATCTTCATATCGTTAAATCTTTGGTCATAATTAATTGCGTGTGCCCAAAGCCAGCCCGTAAAACCAACAAATCTTTTACGGCCGGAGAGAATAAGAGGTGAAAGGTGGCTCGTTGAAGAGAGAAAGACTGCGTCTGGCGGGGTATTTTGCTTTATAAAAACAGCTGCTTTCTGCGCTTCAGGGCTAAATAGTCCAAAGCCCTCATTTGAGAATTGCACGGCCTTTAGAACATCTACTCCACCGGAAGAAATTATCAAAACAAACAAAATTCCAGCCGAAATTTTTAGCACTAAACTTTTGTTTTTAAATAAAATAACAAGAAAGTAAGCAACCAAAAATGATGAAACTAAGTACCAAAGGTGGAAAAATTTGCTATTATCATAATCCCATGGGGAGAATATAACATAGTTCGGGATAATAAAAATCGCCAGGAATGGGAGATACCAAAGTTTTAATTTAGATGGTATTTTTTTATACAACAACGCTCCAATAATGATCGGCAAGAAAAAGCCAAGATTTTTAAACCAATACCACAAAAAATTATCAGAGCCCGCAAGCCATCCATTTGTAAAACGGATAGAGTTTGTGTAGGAACTATCCGAGCTACCGTTGAGAGAGAGGAATGCTTGTAGAAAGGCGAGAAAGACAATTACAAAGAAAATAATCCATGCAATATAATCAAATTTTATCTTTTTGCGTAATTTTTGAATGAATAAAATCAACAGATAAAACGGTAGGGCAATCATTAACGCGATAAATGTTTGGGCGTGGAGCAGGGGCAGAGAGGATGCGAGAATCGCGCTGGTGATAATAGATCGTCTGTCATCTATGTGCCAAAGAAGTATTACGGAAAGAAAAATTGGCAAACCGAACAAAATTCCTCTTTGGGGCATAAGGGAGGAGGTAATAACGTTCATAAGGTTTATATTTTGGTCTGCAAGGTGAGTTAAAACGCCAAAGGCAGGACTGAAATAATTTATGCTGTCCGAAAATATTTCCAGGCCATGTGTTTGGAAAAACCAGTAAAAACCCAGCCCTCCCGATAAAAAGAAGATAATCGGCGTCAAAACCGCCACCCACGCTTCTTTTGTAATTTTCCAAGGAACATAAAATAATAAAGAGACGGTGAGTAGGCCAAGAATAATAATCGGAGTCAGAAAACCGGCGGTTAAGTCAGCTCCGCTGTCTACCATGGCTGCGCTTGAAAAATAGGTCGAAAAAGGGTAATTGCTCGGCGTTCCGGCATAATCAGGGTTTTGCGGAGGAAAGTTGTCTCCAAAGGCAAATGAAGCGATATACATTAAATGGAATGGCGTATCTCCGAAAGCATTTACGAATCCCGTGGAGTACCAGCCGTTCTTGTCAGTGAAAAGAACCCTTGAAGTCAAAAACATATATGATAGCGCCAGTAAAAGAAAAATAATTACTATGATTTTTTTTCCGGCGCTCCATTCTCTGAAAGAACACTTCAGCTTGCTAGCTTTTGAAAACCAAAAGACCCTATCAAGCCAACCAAAAATTAAAATAACGGCAAGGGAAATAAGATATGAAAAAAGAACAGCTGTTTTGAAAGGAACTATCCACGAAAGAAAAAATGGCACAAAACAACTTAAGACCAAGCCCCAAAGACTGCCGAGTATGATATTTTCAGGCGTTTGATGGCGCGGTAAAATTCTTTGCCAGCTCAAAACGCCGGCGATTATAAAAAAGGGAAGATAAAATATCCAGTATGCCATATTAAAAAGTCCAGTTTCCCAAAGAATAAAGAATCAAAAATAGCATATAAAAAGATGTCGAAAAAACCAGTAGCAAGGTGGATAAAAGTTGTTTCTTTTCAGTTAAAAAAGCTAAAACAATAAAAATGGGAAAAATAGAAAGTGTATAGCGGGGCAAGCTCATCAGGTAAGAAGTGGAGGTTATAAGAAAAAGAGTTAAAAATCCAAAGACAGAGTACGATGGTCTCAATTTACGTATTCCAACAATTAATATCAATAAAACCAAAAATATGAAAAATAATTCTGCTCCAGAAACTATTAATTTTTGCCACCCCGATTGCCCAAGAAAGGCTCTTGCCGTGTGCCAGATTCCGATCCATGGCCACGAGAATCTTTTAAACCAATGCTCGCTCGTTAGTGATAGAAAAGCGAAGGGGCTTCCATAAATAAATACATTTAAGTGTAAGTAATAAAAAAAACCAAGGGGAATTGTCAAAAACCATAAAATGTCTTTTTTTATATTACCCAGACAAAATTTTTTTTGATGCATATATTCAAGCAAAAGCGCCGGTATGACTACTATGCCGACCAAGCGGGTTGCTGTGGTAAATGCTGCCAGAATACATGCGGTGCTCCACCTTTCTTTGCGGGCGTAGTAGAAAGATGCAAGCAAAAGGGCTAGAAAGATACCTTCAGAATAGGGAAGATGTAAAAAATAAGCTGTTGGGAAAAGGGAAAATAAAAGAACCGCCCAAAAAGCGGTTTTTTTGGAAAAGTCAATTAAAACCAACTTAAATAGATAGACTATCGAGACAATATAACACAAATTAGAAACAAAAATCGCACTCCAAAAATAATTTTTGAATACAGTAGAAGTAATTCTAATAGCTATAGGATATAACGGGAAAAAAACGATATTAAAATAGCTTTCTCCTGTGCTATTTAAAGGGTTATTGTACCAGTTTTCAGCAACATCTATGTAGTGGCGGGCATCCCAACGCAACCATATGTCCCGCAGAAAGGGGAGACTGTCATGGAGAACGCCAACGGAAAAAAACGATATAAAGTAAGACAAAAAAATAAAAAAACCCGCGATTCCCAGTAAAGAAAAAAAATCGTAAATTTCTTGTTTGTAAACTTTTTTCCAAAGAGAAAAGATATTTATGACAGCCCGTCCTATAACCCTTAAACTTCCGCCGGTTTGTTTGCCCTTTTCTCTTGGTAAGTGGCTTACCGGAAGTTGTAAAAATTTATAGCCGGATTTTTTGGCATGGGAGAATATTTCAAGGTTTATTAATGCTCCATCAGAAGAAAGAGGCATTCCCTTAATTACATTGCTTTTAAAAAGCTTAAACGCGCAATCTATGTCTTTTACTTTTATTCCGAATAAAATCCTACTGGCAACGGAAAAAAGCCAAGCATAAAAAAGGCGGAACCAAGGGTCTCTCCTTTTTTTTCTAAAACCGGCTACAAAATCATAATCTTTAATTTTTTCTAAAAAAGTGGAGATTTCTTTAATATCAAACTGGCGATCTGAATCAGTAAAAAAAATTAGGTCGCCTCTGGCTTTTTTAAATCCTGAGCGCAGAGCGGCTCCGTAGCCCAAATTATGCGAATGTTCTATGACAGAAATATTTTTATTTGATGCGTATTTTTTAAGAACTTCGCAAGTACCATCAGTTGAACCGTCATTTACCGCCAGTATCTCAAAGGCAATCCCTCTTTTTTCAAAGAATTCTAAAAAATCATCAAGGAGCGGCTTGATATTTTCTTTTTCATTATATATCGGTAAAACTATAGATAACATTTTCTAATTATCTACCAAAAAAATGATAGAATCAAGTTTTTACATAAAGCCTAAAAACACTTTTTGATATCCAAGTAAAAACCACTCAACTTCTCTGCGTTGGGTGGTTTTTTAGGTAATGCTATATATTACTAATAATGGTACGGCTATGGTGTCGGTGTCGGAGTTGGGGTTGGGGTGGGTGTTGGTGTCGGAGTTGGAGTTGGTGTCGGTGTCGGAGTTGGAGTTGGAGTTGGCGTTGGCGTTGGCGTTGGCACGGTTTGTACAGCAGCAATCTCGGTGCAGCTGTGTGATGTCAATATATTCTGATCACAAGTACCAGAGATTTGTATTTTTTTACCCATACTGTCCATACACCAGAAAAACTCATCATTGTGTACCAACTGCGCGCAAGAAGCCCAATTAGTGGTTCCTAAAGATGTTTCAAAATATAGAGTGCTTCCCGCCTTTTGAACGCCGGCCGATATTTTGTTGTAGTCACCATTTACGTCATTTTTAAAGCTGTCGAGTGATCCGTGCTCGTAATAATATTTAACGGCCGCGGCGCTGATAGAACTCATGTTTGCCTTTACGGCCGAATCTTTTGACTTGGATATATATCTATCTACGGAAACTAAAATAATTAAACCCAAAAGGGCTATGATTGCTATTACAACTATAAGTTCTATTAAAGTAAATCCTTTTAAAAATGTTTTCTGGGCGCGTTTTTGCGAGATTGTCTCCGAAGGAATTTTGTTTTGATTGCACATAAAAATATTAATAAATATTTGTGTATTATATTTTATTTACATACCGCTTACCATACTGGCAAGATAATCTCCTGCCCAGTTCCACGAAAATAAAATTAAGGCAATTAAAACAATTGTTAGGAGCGCGGTAATGGTAATACCAACTTGTGTAGAAATATTTTGGTTTAGATTCATATTATTTTTTTACTTATATTAATAGATTATACACTAATTCGAAAAGCGGGGATACTTATGCAAATTCATCAGCCTAAAATCCCCACGATTTTATCATAGAATAGGCAACCAGTATAAACAAAAATACATACAGTACAACCAAGTGCCATGCGGGATAAGATAGAAAATCAATTACAGATAAGATTGCATTTCCTATGACCATATTTTTACTCGAGAATAATTCTTTATCAACTAATTCTGTTATTATACACCATACATATTTAATTTAAAACTCAACAAAAAAGTTATTCACACTCCAAACATTATAGTGATTCAAAAATAATGATATAATAGAATAATATTATTGAATCTAAAAACATGGATAAAGCATCAACAATACTTTTGATATTAATAGCTATGGTTATTTGTGTAGCTATCGGAGTTTTCGGAGTTTTGAAATATCAAGAAACCCATCCCGTGGCCACCGAACCAGGAGACCAACAACCAACCCAACTAAGCGAGCAAGACCAGCAAGAATTGGGCAGATTAAGGCTGCTCAAATCAAGTTTGGTAAATTCTATAGTGCTTTTTGGGCAGGTTGAAAGCATATCTGGGAACACAATAAAGTTGGGATCCGGGCAAGACAGTTTGCCGATGGTTGTTGACCCTTCGGCAAATGTTTATTTTGTAAATGCCTCGGGAGCCAATGCGGGCGAATCGACCCCGGCGCAATTTTCTGACATAAAAGTGGGCGATGGCGTGCAAGCAGAAGCCAATCTTTCGCCGGATGGCCAGCTCAGCAGTTTTTATATAGCGATAATAAAACAATAAAAAAAATGAAGAATAAGCAAAATAACTTAGGTGCGCCAAACTATTCGGCAAAAATACTGGTTTTTCTTGCCTTTTCGGCGTGTATTTTTGTTTTAGCCGGAATTCCTTCAGCTTTTGCTAGCCAGCGCTTGTCTTGCGTTACTTCCACTGGTACCTGTGTCCCAAGTAACAACGGAAGTTTTTTTAGTCTTTCAGACTGTCAGAAAGCCTGTTTCCCTACCCAAAAATTTTCGTGTGATGCTTTGAAGCATCAATGCCAGATTGATACCAGTGGTAAATTTTCCACTCAGAAGATATGCGATATCGGCTGCGTTATCCCAAAATTTTATTGTAGCCTAGAAACATACAGGTGTTCCCAGAACACTTTTGTTCCTGCTAACAGCGGTGGCCCTTTTGGCAATTCAACCGCTTGTAGCACCTATTGCGATGCATTTGAACCGGAGGCCGAAAGATATTCGTGTAATAAAGAAAACAAATGCGTACCCGATAAGAATGGCGGTTATATAGGAGATCCCGCTTGTTTTGGAAGATGCTCTCCCTTTGAGCCGGCGCCCATGCCAATTCCGCCGACACCAACACCCACCCCAACCCCAACTCCGACTCCCGCATTTAACGCCTCGTTAAATCCCTCGGCTGTTACTTTAAACGTAGGAGATAATAGACAGCTAAATGCTTCTTGGACAGACGGCTGGACTCCATTTTCAATTGGATACACGTCAAGTGATACTAGTGTCGCCACAGTTAATTCTAACGGCGTTGTTACAGCTGTTTCTACAGGTTCGGCAACTATTATGGTCATGATCACCACATCATCCAGAAGCGCATTTGCAAATTCGACCGTAACGGTGATTAAGCCGACGCCATCGCCGGCGTCACCCCCGCCGAGCGGATATGTTTCGGTATCTTATTGTATAGGCGATGCTGGATGGGCATATGGAGCAGGATATTACAGAACCGAGGGAAATTGTGCATTTTCCTGTACCCAGGGACATTGCGTCAGTACGAATGTCTCTGCGAGCGAGGCGCACTATCGTTGCGATCCCGCGAGAAAAGGATGTGTAAGTATTTCCAACCCACCAATGACAGATATTAATTCTTGCCTTAATAGTTGCCCCTGATAATAAGAACGTTTTGTTGCACAAAAAAGGGAGTTAATCCTCCTTTTTTTGTTAAAAAATTTTTGCTATTGTCCTAAATCTTTGGGAAAGTTTCCCCAGATAAAGCTGATGAAATTTTTTATTTGGTTTATATAAAATCCCATAGGCGCGAAAATCCAATCGATATTCCATGATTTAGTGTCTAACGATATTCCAAAGGGGGATAGAGGGTTAAAATTATAGAACCTCTGTAGCAAATATATTGCGATTAAAAATATCAAAACACCCAAAACAGCCCTTATTATAGGGCTTAAAATAAATTTTACAAAAAAGAAAAGAACAACGGCTCCAATGATTATTGCTATGAGAGATTGATTATCCATGTTTACTACATAATTTTAGCACAAAAAGAAGGCATCGTACAACGTTAATCAATATGCCAAAATCTTCTTTGCGCTATGTCCTTGCCATCCGACCCTATTACTTTTAATTCCAGAAAATCTTTTAAATCGCTTATAAAAAGACCGAACCCAAAAAATATCGTCCACATTCCCAAGCTATTTTCCAAATAAAAAGTGCCGAAGGCAATTAAAATTAATCCATATATCCAGTGATGGGGAGCCCAGGAAGGATCTTTCAACCAAAAATTGAGATAATAATCGCCGAACCTTCCAATAAGATAGCCAAAAAAAGTAAAAAGCAGAAAAGTTAATACCGTTAATGTTGCCATAGAATAATTCTATCAGATTGCAGCTTTTTTTAAAAGGTAAAATAAAAAAACAACCCGCGATATTTCTCAACGAAATTTTTGCGGGTTTTGGTCAGGTTAGAATTCCACCTGAAAGGTGTCTGAATGTTTTGAATCAAAGTGGGTGATTCTGTACTCCAGGATAAGTGCGTCTTCGACGACTTCCGTCTTGTGCCAAACCGCCGGCCCAATCTCAACCGAATCTCCGGCGCGAAGCACCTTCTCGGTAATCTTGCCGTAAATCTTGAATATGATTTTCACAACCCCCCTGGCGATGAACAGACGTTCAGGATCCTTTGATGGATCTTTCCCTTTGTGCATGTGGGAGCTTTCGCTCCCTGCGTTTCTTTCACAAATAGTTATCTGTCGGCCTTCGGGGAGCTTCCACTGCCAGGCTCTTCCCCTGGCATCTTCTGGGTTGGCGGGTGGTATGGTTTTCACAGAAAACCGTTGATGGTTTTGCTCAGCCACATAGACCTCCTTTATTATGTCAAATAGCGGGGTTTAAGAATAATTTAAATTAGCACTTTTGCTATCAATTGTAAACAGAATTCCTTATATAAAAAAAGCGCGCTTGGGTGTGCCAAACGCGCCGGTTGTTCTGAGCTTTCACCCTTGTTGGCGCCTACGCCGCACGACGGTCTTTTTGACCGCGCTTGAGTGCCTTAAACATGCACTCAATCCCCATCTCGACGACGAATGGCCGGTCGTAATACCCGGCGTCTTTCTTGTTGCACGCCTCAGTTACCTTGAGGCGGCTTTCCTTGTCTGTCCGTCCTTTTCGCTTCCTCGTCAAGTTAATCTCCTCTTGAGCTATGGGTTTAGCACATTGCTGCGAAGGAAAAGATGATGAAAAGCACCATCTTTACCTTCCTGTTGAGCCACGTTTCGAATTTCCTCCAATTCACCTTATCTTCCTCCTAGTTCTTCTATTGTGTGTAATCCCTCGAAGAGCGGCATGCCGAGTTCGGCGATCCGCTCGTATCTTCGGAGATTCTTCTCCTTTTGGATTTTATCGCACCGCTCTTCTTTTTCCGATTTCTCTCCGTATCTGCTTGGACGAAACGCTCTCAACGTCCGTGTTGTTGATCCTGTCGACATCATTGCTCCTTCGTTGAATGAAGAGGTGGGAAGTAATTGGCAAAGACCTGTCTGTTTATTATAGTACACAAAAATCACCCTGTCAATAGTGAGTGGCGTAGTCTATTTCTTGAGGAATTTGAGGTAATAGGCTTCCTTGCCGTAGATGGTTATGTAATCGGGGTCAGGAGGGGAAATTTGAATGCCGTAAACTTCAACTTTTTTTCCTAAATAGTTATCCATGCCCAGGTCGTTAATTAATTTGCCACGGACAATATTTTCCGGGTTTCCCGGGCCTCCGACAGTCATACCGTTATGCCAAATAACTACTTTGCCCGCAACTGTAATCGAACAGGCTCGGTCCAGAACACAGCCCTTATCAACTTCAGAAATCACGCCGGAAAACAAAACCTCGCCCGCGGAAAGCTTGATTTGATTATCATTTTTCATATTTGTGTTTCTAATAATTGTATTTTCGATATTATTGTTTTTCATAAAAATAAACACAAAATCAACAAGAGCAATTGCCAAAACAATAATTAAGATCGATATTAAATTTTTTTTATTCATAATTATTTAATTAAATAGTAAGCAATAATTACTATTCCTAAAATAATTCTGTAATAGCCGAAGATTCTGAAGTTGTTTGTTTTTATGTAGTTTATTAAAAATTTTATTACAGCCAGCGCTACAAAAAAAGATACGGTAAAACCAATTGCTAAAACTAAAAATTGCCCAATATTAAAAAATGCTCCATATTTTATTAAACTGTATGCTGAGGCAGCCACCATTGTTGGGATAGCTAAAAAGAAAGAAAACTCTGTGGCAACCAGCCTCGACGCTCCAAAAATCATAGCCCCAATTATTGTGGCTGCCGATCTTGATGTTCCGGGAATCATTGCCAAACACTGCACAAGTCCAATCAGCAAAGCTGCTTTAAAGCTTAAATTTTCTATAGATGTTATTTTTGGCTCTCTGTATTTTTTTTCAATAAATAAAATAATAAGTCCCCCGGCAAGCAAGGCAATAGCCACGGTCCAAGGATTAAATAATTTCTCTTCTATAATGTTCGCAAATAAATATCCCAGGAAAAGCGCCGGCAATACGCCAACAATTGTTTTATACCAAATACTTAAGGATTTTTTTTGTTCCTCCGGATTCTTGGAAAAAGGCCAAAGTTTTTTTCTGAAATACACCAAAACCGCAAAGATTGCGCCAAGCTGAATAACAATATCAAAAAGGAAAGTGAACTCTTTGTTGAACGATATAAATTGGTTTACGAGGATAAGGTGTCCGGTAGAAGAAATTGGCAGAAATTCTGTGATTCCCTCTATAATTCCCAAAACTGCCGCGCTTATATATTGCATCATAACGTCATATTATTATAAATATCCCCCTTTTACTACTTGCCGGGCACAAATAATTTAACCCCATAAATAATTGCTCCTAAGACAGATTCGGGTGTAATAAAACTGCTCGATTTATTTAGCTCGTCTTCGGGGCGAACTTGGCATTCTTCCCCCTGGCAAGGCACAGAATTTTTGCATTTTTCAGGATTTTCGTCGCAATAACCCGCACACTCTTCCGGCCCCTTGCATCCAGCATGACCAGCCTGTTGGGGCATCATGTTTCCGCCCGGGTTTATAATTCCGGAACCCGGTTGAAATTTTTTGCATTCGTCAGGATTTTCATCGCAGTATTTTTTACACTTATCTTTGTTTGCGCATCCGCCAGGACCAATATTTCTTGTCCCTCTTATTTTTTTTGCCTCCTTAATTGTTACTAGTCCGGCTTTTTCAGCAAAGCTTATGCATTCATCAACGTGATTTTCTTCCTGGCAGTAGGCTGCGCATTCTTCTTTATTTTTGCATTTTGGAAGCCTTGCTCCTCCATTAATAGCAGTTAACATTTTTTGGGCGTTGATTCTCTCCTGATCCGACATTAAATCTGCCTGTATTGAAAAATTTGTACAAGCCTTTGCGTTTTCCTCTTGGGTGCAATATTTATCGCATTCTTTTTTGCCCCTGCACGGCGGGGGAGTGATGCCATTTTTAAGTGCTCGGAAAATCTTCTGGGCGTTTTCCAGGCTTTTTCCTTCGAGGAGCTCAGCTGATTGGCCAAAGGCGATACACTCCTGCATATGATCTGTATTATCGCAGTAAGCGTCACACTCTGCTGTGTTTTTGCAATTAGGAAGCCCTATTCCCCTTAATAGAGCCGCTTGAACCCTTTTTGATTTTTGTAGTTTTTGAGCGGGAGTTAAATCATATTTTTCAGCAAAAGATATGCATTCTTCTATGTTGTTAATATCGTCGCAGTATTTCTTACATGAATCTCTTGTTGTACACCCTCCTGGACCGTTTTTTACAGCGGCCATAAACTTTTTGGCCTCATTAACTTCTGACTGAGACATAAGGTTATTTTTTAAAGCAAAAGCTAAACAGGTATTACTACTTTCAGATTTATCGCAGAAAAGTTTACAGCCTGCTCTATCTTTGCATTTTCCGAGCTCTGCAATCGGATATTGTATGTCATCTATTTTTTGAGCCAAAACGGCGCCCGCAGAAAGAATTATTCCGACAGCAAGCAGCGCGCTAAAAATATAAAATATGTTTTTTGTTTTCATAGATTTATTCAAAAGGATTAGTTTTTATATCCTGAATGGGGTTTGCATCATCCAAGGGATTGATATCGGGTTTATTTTCAAGAGCGTTCGGCTGTATAGCAGGTAAAACCCCTTCAATGTCAGGCGTGGAGGACGATGTGAATGCAGGTGTTGGAGTATTAATTTCTTGGCTAGGGCTTGTTTCCTGAATTTTTATTTGATCGAAATATACCAGCAACCCCAAACTTACGATGATCAGTAAAATAATCAATATAACAATCGCTATTTTGTCCATAATTAAAATATTAAAATATTAATTATTTTATTATAGCAGAATAAGTGGTTTTTAGAAAATGCAACAAAAAAAAACCGCCCTTGAGCGGTTTTTTGTGGAGTATTATGTAGCGTTGCCAAGAATAGAAATTATTTTGGAAAATATCCCATTTGGAACATAAAGCTTTTTCATCTTTACCCTAACACCCATGCCCACCTTTTTTCCAATTACATCTTCAATTTTATTATTTCTTGCGATAATACTGCGAGCGTAAGATCGTGGATTTTATTTTACCGCCAGAACGGCGTTCCTGGCGATGATGGGAGGCCTCTTTTTTGGCGGCCAGCGCTTTAAGCAAGCAGAGATAAGATGAAAGCACATTTTTGTGATTATGCTGTTTGATTACGGCGTTCTTTAGCGCTTGCGGTAAGGGTTTGCCCGCAATTTTTTTAATTTTTATAGCCGCGTTTATGGCGCTATTAAAGTTTATGATCCAGTTAGCTGCTCCGCATTTTTTGAATTCATTCACATATCCGACGTTGGGCGATATCGCAATAGGAGTTCCGCTTGATACCGCCTCCAGTACAACAGTGGGAGATACGTCAAATAAAGACGGCAAAATTAACAGGTTCATAGATCTACAAAAATCATATATTCCCACTCTGTCGAGCGAGCGTATTACTTTCACGTTTTTTTCATAATCCCTCTTTTTTATTTCTGGGTAACGGGTTTTTGCGATTTTTGTCACGGCGTAAAATTGCCATGGCAAGTTTACGCGTTTTGCCGCTTTGGCCAAAGATAGGAGCGCCTTGTGATTTTTTATTTTGTCCCACCTGCCTATGGTGCCTATCTTGAAAACGTTTTCAGATCCTATGCCAACGGTTTTTTTCTGGTTTTTGGGAGTATCGGCGAAAGAGGAAAAGTCAAACGGAAGGGGGATGATTAGGGAATTGCCGTCCTGGCGTTTTGCGACGTGTTTTTGATAATAATCTCTGCTCCACGTGTTAAGAAAAATTTCAACGGCGGAAAGGCGCGTAGAATCTTTTTCCATTTTTTCCATAATTTTGCGTCCGGCGGCGGAATAATTGTGTTTATGCAACCGCAGTTCTTTTGTCCATATGCCCGCGTGTTGAATGACGACAGGAACGCCGGTTTGCTCGGACGCCTTGAGGATGATCCAATTCAGAAAGCCAAAGCCGTTTAACAAAACCACGTCAGGCCGCTCTTTTTTTATAAGCGTCGCTATGCGCGCTATTGGTTCTTGCAGTATTTTTGACGGATCGTCTATTTTTTTCGCGCGGGTGATAAGGCGAAAATATTTTTTAGGTAAATAAAGTTTAAAGTAATCTCTTTGAGGAAGCGAGAATGATTTTTCCAGCCGTACTTTTTTCACGTTGTTTCCGTAAAACATTACGCCGATCCATTTGTGGGTTGTGGCAGAAACAATGTGCGTATAAAAAAGCCGGGCAAAGTTTGCGGGACCGCCTTGTGAGACTTCCTCTGAATTTGGCATATTAGTTGGGAATCCATTTGAAAGAATAATCATAGTTCCTTTTGCTTAATATTTTTCTGAAAGACCGCTATTAATAAAAAACTCAAAGCAAGTGTTGTTTGAGTTAGATTTTCTTTTAATTATATGTTCTTATTATATCACTTTTAGATGGCTTGTCAAGTGAAAATGGGTAAAATGGAGCTAACCTAGATTAAACAAACGATATGAAAAACTAGCCTACAACTATATTATCGGAAAAATATGGAAATTTCAAGGGCAGAATCAATTGAGCAGTATTGTCCTACGAAGCTCGTTTCCGTTTTTTAATATGCCGCCAAGCGTACAATCCGGCAGCCAAGAGAAAAAGAATTAAGATTACCGACCCGAAACTGCTTATGATTTTACGCACCGCTTCCCAGTTGTTTTGTAGTTTTATTCCAAGAAAAACGAGAACGATATTCCAAACCAAAGATCCAAGAAAAGAAAAGACAACAAACTTTTTAAAATTCATTTTAGCTACGCCGGCAGGAAAAGAAATAGCAGTCCTGATGAGAGGAAAAAGCCGGCTGAAAAAAACCGTGGCTTCTCCATATTTTGCAAACCACTTATCAGCCTTATCTAAGTCTTGTTTTCCAATAAGTATATATCTTCCATATTTTTCAAGAAGGGGGCGTCCGCCTTTTAAAGAAATAAAGTAAACCAAAAGAGAACCTGTTAGGTTTGCAAAAGTTCCCACAATAACTGCCAGCCAAAAATTCATTTGTCCAGTTGCTACAAGGAATCCGGAAAACGGCATAACAATAGTTGAAGGAGCAGGAGCTCCGCAAGACTCAGCAACCATAAGCAAAAAAAGGCCAACATATCCTGTGGCGCTGATAATTTGGATGATTGTATTTGTTATAAAGTCAAAAAGTTGAATAACCATATTTGAGTAATTATAATCCAAACCAATAAGAATTAAAACTTATTATATGTAAAAAAAAGCGAGCATTGCCCGCATTTATGTTTTATGTATATTTTTCAGATCTCGGCGAATGCCGCCTCGATGGCTTTCAGAAAATCCTCTTGGGTTATGTGAGGACCGAGAGGCCTGGCGCCCACCTGAATGCCTCCTGGTCTTTTAGTAACCTTTCGATGCATGTCAGATCGTGAATTTGGAAGGGGATAGTCATGCTGGGAGCGCCCCCGTCTGTCCCAAGGACAGAATGAGCGATGCTCGTTGCAGGGTTAATGTAAATGAGCTGGGTCTTCAGTTTAGGTCATGTAGGGAGTAAGGGTGGCAATTGCCAAAAAGATGACCCCGAAAAGGATGAGAATGAGCAAAAACCCTCTTTCCAACTTATCGGCTGGAAGAAACTTTATTTTCATCGTCTTGCTCCTTTGGAAAGAACAATTTATCTATACATGTTGATATTATCATCAATTGCAATTTTGTCAAGAGATTGCACTGGCCTATGGTACACTTTACAGTATGAAACAATAAAAACATGTTGCAAAATGAATCGGTTAGAGGTTGGATGGAGTTAGTAAA
>C687J35174_10004123_pt1 | contig 19698 bp, 15 predicted proteins | sample RifCSPhighO2_01_FD_35174 | JGI IMG/M metagenome (IMG submission 35174) | reverse complement strand
ATCGGCGACAGGGTCCGTATCAAAGGTAAAGAAAACGAAGGCGTTTACATAATTCGGGATTTTGTGCCGGAAACAGGCCACGCAATTTTAAATATGGGAGCGGGTATTATGGAAGAGAAAACCGTGCCCGTGGAAGGGTTGGTCAGTTATAACGACTAAATTAAGAATTAATTTTTTAAAAATGAAAAACTACCCCAAAGACCTAAACTTATTGAAAAAGTCTAAAGTTCTGTTTTTAATCTTGGCGTTATTTATTAATATAAGTTTTGTTCCTGCCCATGTTTCTGCCCAAGCGCAAGCAGGAGCCGTATTTCCGTGGGGGCCAGCTGGTATTGCAATTGGTTCTGCTATTACTGTAACAACTCTCTGGATGAAATCTCAGGCACACCATGAGGCCAACACCTTTGTTCGTGATTTTCAGAATCCCTTTGCCAACGCTCAAGGTACCGGCTATATAAATAAGATAGTCGACCCGTTTAATGTCGCTTTTTCCTCCGACCAACTATCGCTCTCTGATGCACGTGAGGCATATAATGAAGTAATCAGACTTTGGACGGAATTTTTGATTAAGGGCGATGCGTTCGGAACAAAAGGCAAAGATGAGGCAAAAGTTTGGCAACAGGCCCAACTGACACTTTATCCGTTGATGAATAGAGTTTTGTCAGATATGAACGGAGTGATTCTAACCCTGATAAACCAAAGCACTATTTCTCCACCAACCCCGACACCAACACCTACTCCCACCCCAACACCAACTCCTACACCAACTCCTACACCGACACCTACTCCCGCTCCAACACCAGCTAAATTTTCTGCTGGAAACCGTGTTCGGGTTGATACGGCTACCCTTAACGTGCGTTCAACATTTGATATTGTCTATGGAAAAATTTCTGGTACCCAAAGTCGAGATACTCTCGGAACTGTTCGCGGTGGTCCAATTTCCGGAAGCGGATATACTTGGTGGGATATTGATTATGACAATAGCGTGGTAGATGGCTGGTCTGCTGAGGACTTTCTGGTTAAAGTTGAGTCACCTACACCTACACCTACTCCCACACCAACACCCACTCCTACTCCGACACCAACACCTACACCAACACCCACTCCTACACCTTCCCCACTAGGATTTCAATCATGTGAACTTAAAGCCAACGGTTCAACAAGTAACCTTACTATTACTGCCGGACAAAGTGTGAATTGGTCAGTATCTTCTAACCCTAGCGGCTACACATATTTTTGGCATGTTAATAATGGCGCTGATGTGCTCGGAGAGGGCAATACCAATGACTCTCGCACCTATACTTATGATACGGCCAGTGTCTATGATGTTTATTTCCATGCTGTAAAAGATGGCAATCACTCGGCCTGCCCTGGTGGCAAGAGTAATACCATCCGCTTAACCGTAGTTGCTTCCACCCCGACACCGACACCTACACCAACTCCTACACCGACACCTACACCCAGCGATATATATCCCACCATTGAACTTAATAAAACAAACTTGAATTTCACGGCTGTGGTAGGTAGTGCTTCTGCTACACCAGCGCAAGATACTTTCACTATTACCAATGTTGGAGCAGGAGTCCTTAATTGGAATATACCGGGTCATTACTATCCTTCATACATGTATTCTCCTATGCCTTTGTGGCTTTCCGTGAGCCCCTCAGGTGGAAGCTATCTTTATTCCGGCTGGTCCTCTACTGTCAATGTTACGGCTAAACCTACTTATACCAGAACGGTTTCCAGGTTTAACTCAGATATTCAGGATTGGGAAGATGTACAGGAAGATGTCACTCTTCCCGCGGGAACCTATACCTACACTATTGGAATTGATCCTAAGGATACGGCCGTATCTTGGGGGACAATTAATGTTACTTTGAAGGTAACTTCAAGCGTATCCTCAGCCAATAACAACTTGGCAAGCGTAATTTACTCGATGATGGAAACATTGAATGCCATCTCAAAACAGTTGGATTTGTTAAAATAACGTTAAATAACCATATAAATATGTTCAAAAAGTTTTTATTGGCATTGGCTTTAGTTGCCTCTTTTAACATTGCGCCACTTTCTGCTTTGGCGGATCACAATACTGCGCATACAATACAGCAGATACAAGAAAAAATTAATCTGCTTTTGATCCAAATTCAAAATTTACAAAGCGCTAGTGGCGGTGGTTCTAGCGGAGGTGTGCCGGTTCCAGTTCCACCGATTGCAACTTCTGTTCCGCCAACCCCACCACCGAGTGTTCCGTTTTGCCATACTTTCAATACAAACTTAAGAATTGGAGATTCTGGATCCGAGATTTCCGACCTACAAGAAGCTTTGCGGAGAGACGGTGTTGGTATTGAAAAATACTGGACCAGCGGAGAGTTTGATGAAGTTACTGCCTCATCGGTCAGTGATTTTCAAGAAAAATATCGCAGTGAAATTTTAACCCCCAATGGTCTTTCGCGTGGCACTGGATTTGTCGGAGTAAGCACAAGAGCAAAATTGAATCGACTTTACGGATGCAAAATTGGAAGTGGCGGCGGGGGAGGCGGTGGTCCGGGGATGCCACCAAAGCCAATACCAAATCCTCAATCTCCAGTCATCAGTGGAGTGAGTGGTCCACAATCATTGAAAGCAAATGAACAGGGAACTTGGACTGTGAAAGCTTCTAGCTCAACCGGCGGGAATCTTTCTTATTCAGTTGTTTGGGGAGATGAAATTTATTATAAAGATTTTTCCGCCCCGGCCTTAATTCCTCCTATTACTAACCAGCAGTCAGCAACTTTTACTCACAGCTATTCACAAGCTGGAAATTATACACCGACATTTACTGTAACTAACAATAGTGGCCAAACCGCGCAAACAAGTTTGAGTGTGAATGTGGGAGGAGTAGTTAATACCTCTTCTATTAGTGTGCTTTCACCAAACGGAGGAGAAACATGGGCAAGAGGTACAATGCAAACGATCAAATGGCAAGATAATAGAACTATTAATTGTCAAGTTGGATCAGTATGTGCTTATCCCACTTATGACATAAAATTAATACAATATATTCAGCCTTGTACAGGAAATGTCTGTACAACACAGTATCCATCTACATACATTATCGCGAATTTCGTCTTTGGCTCTTCGTATAATTGGTTCACGGGAGATATGTGGGAAAAAGGCATTAGTCCTGCTGATGGTTCATACACAATTCAAATTTGTCAAACTGGTTCCACTTCCTGTGATTCTAGCGACAGTTATTTTAAAATTACATCTATTCAAAATAATAACTCACCTAAAATAATTGGTATCCCTGACATACCGATCACAGTCCAAGTTGGAAAGGAGGTAAATTTTTCCTGGACTGCCACAGATGCGGATGGAGATAATCTTTCATGGTCGGTGGATTGGGGAGATGCTAGTGGATTAAAAGGCGATTGCATTATAAATTCCAGCCGAAATTTAACTAACCAAAATTTTTCCGCGAGTCACACATGGGTAAAAGCCAGCGTATTTACTGTAACGGCAACAGTAAGCGACTGCAGGGGTGGCATCGACAACTACTCTTTTGTTATTAATATTATTGGTTCGGATACTCCTCCTATTTCCATAGTTACTGGAGATGTTAATAATGATGGCGCGGTTACTGTTGGCGACGCTCTCAAAATCCAACTTCATGCCGATGGCACCACGCTTCTTACTGGTCAGTCCCTGATTAACGGAGATGTTACTGGAGAGGGAACTGTAAATGGTATTGACGCTTTGATTGTTGCTCAATATGCCGGAGGTCTTATCCAAAAATTTCCCAAAGAAGACGGGACGACCCTATTACTCGGCGATGCTAATTTAAATGGGGCAGTAAATATTGGCGATGCGCTAGTGATTACTAACCACATTATTGGAACCACAAAACTTATTGGCCGCGCGCTCGATAACGCTGATGTTGATGGAAATGGAAAAATAACGGATGTAGATTCCAGTTTAGTTGCGCAGTGTTCTGGAGGAACTGTCACTAGTTTTCCACGAGGAGCATGTAGTGTTGTCCCACCCACACCATTGCCTCCGCCATTACCTGTGACTGATTATCGTTACCTTCAGATTAAATCTTCCAGCAATTCTTGGGTTGCATGGCATGAAATACAAGTTTACGATAGCGCGAGCAATTTGCTCAAGCCGGTAAGCTGCAGCGCCAGCGGCAACTACCTGTCCTCGTGCGAGGATGTGTATGTAGGCAAGGGAGGGTATTGGAATGCCGGCGATTATAACGGAGTTATTACGTTAGATTTTGGTTCCAATAAAAATATTGCTCAAGTTAAACTTTTGCCGAGCAATAGTCCAAATCCTGCCACTGCCACGCACGAACTTCTAGTAAGGATAGACGGCGCGAATGATTTTGCCAATCTCAAAACATTCAGCGGCCAATTTTATGATCAACAGTGGATTACGTATCCAAGCACAACTTCAAAGACCACTAGTTCTAATTTAGCCAATATTCTAAATGCTCTCCTGCCAATCTTTGATTCGCTGAGCAAATCTCTCAAATAAAAGGTATTAAACCCCAGGGCAAGCCCTAACTCCGCAATGAACTCACTTCACTCGTCCATTGCCGTGGCAAGCCACAGGGTTTTAAACCTTATTTCTTCGCTCCTCTTACAGAGGCGGTACACCTTTCGCATTTTGAGTACAAAAGGCTCAAGGTCTTGCGAAGCTTCGCTTCTCACCTCGGCTCGAAAACGAGAAAGATTACTTTCTCGTTTCGCTCGCTCTACGTCGGCGATAAAAGCTTGGTCTGAACTGACATATTTGCCTTTCGTTTTCTCCTATGTTACTCTCTAGAGCATGGAAAATGATAGTAATACTATATACGAGGTTTCGTATTTACTGCTTCCGGTCATTGCGCAAGAGCATGTCCAGTCTATAGTTGAATCTCTAAAAGAGGCGGTTAAGTCAGTCAGTGGCGTTATAATTTCTGACGAGGACCCTATACTTATTGATTTGGCATACCCAATGGTAAAAGTTGTAGGCACAACTCGGCACAAGGCGGATTCCGGTTATTTTGGCTGGATCAAATTTGAAATGCGAGCAGAAAATATTGCAAATCTAAAGAAAAATCTAGATTCAAATGATGAAATCCTGCGATATCTTATTATAAAAACAGTACGTGAGAATACTCTGATTAATGGTAAAATGAAATTGAGGTCTGAAGAAAGAGCCAAAGTCGCTCCCGCCACCTTAGAGGATGAGGTAGCGATAGAAGATGTTCCGGCGCCTGAAAAAGAAGCAATACTGGAAGATTTGGATAAAAGCATTGATGACCTTGTGATAGTATAATGTTATAGATTTTAACTTTACAAACTTTATAACTTACACATATGTATCTAAACAAAGCAATGATAATAGGGAATCTCACTCGTGACCCGGAGATAAAATCTCTTCCGTCCGGAGTAAAAGTGGCAAGCTTCTCTGTGGCCACCAACAGAGTCTGGAAAGACAAAAACGGGGTTAAGCAGGAGAATGCGGATTTCCATAACATTGTGGTGTTCGGACGACAGGCGGAAATTGTCGGGCAATATATGAAAAAAGGCAGTTCCATCTTGGTTGAAGGGCGAATGCAGACAAGAAGTTGGGATGATGCTTCGGGAGTAAAGAAATACCGAACAGAAGTTGTCGCCGACAGAATCCAGTTCGGCCCGCGTCCGGCAGGTACAGGGGGCAATTACAATGCTCCGGCTCCGGAAGAGGATAAAAAAGCATTGGATACGATTGAGTATCCGGAGGAAGAGATTAACCCTGAAGATATACCTTTTTAACTTTACAAACTTTAAGAACTTTATAACTTTATGAACTCTAAGCAATGCTATTTTACCGAAAATAATATAAAACACATAGATTACAAGGATGTGGAGATTTTGAAGAAATTTCTAAATCCGCATGCACGCATTATTTCCCGCAAGAAAACAGGTGTAACGGCAAAGCATCAAAGAAACCTGGCTATGGCCGTTAAGCGAGCTCGTTTTATGGGGCTTCTCCCATTTGTTTCTAGATAATCAAACTTAGTTGATTTGTGAGTAACAACCCTCATATACATTAAATATTCACTATAGTGAATATTTAATGTATATGAGGGTTGTTATCTTTCGGGTGTCAGATTAAATAACTTTTTAAAAGTAATATCATTTTCAATCGAGTCAACTATAATATATAAGAGGTCCTTGCCAACATTAAAATCAATTTTTAATAAAGTCACCAAGTCTTCACAATCGTAGGGATAAATCCACACGCTGTCTTGGAGCCTTAGAAATCCAATGGTAGATAGTGTGCGACGAACTTTGTCTCGCAAAGGCCTTTTTGTTTCAGGTATATCAAATATGAGCATACGCCACCTCCCGTCCCATTTTTTAGGTTTGTCTATTTTCCAGTCATTTATTTCTAAGAGTTCCAATTCAGCCTCTCCTTTCTTGGTTAGTTCTAAAAAACCGTTTTTATATCGTAATAAACCGTTCTTGATTAAACGACCTTTTGACGCAAACATAATTTCCTTCTGTCTTTTTCCGGGAACTATTCCTAATGATCTCAAATATTGAATTGAATTTGGGGCGAGAGTAGCAACTGTTAAAAGACCAGCGACTTTCACTGTAGCAAGAATAGCTTTTTGTATATCTTTATTTCTTCTTCTTTTTCTGTATTTTTCTTCAATAATACCCATATATTAAAAATATATCATACACATTATATTTGTACTATAGGATATAAATAATGTATGTATATAATATTAATATCACCAATATCAATATTAATACTGATACTGATATTAATATTGGATTATATTTTAAAAACTATTGCCGGAAACGCGCTCGGCGTACTCGCCGGTTTCGGAGTTGATGCGGATTGTTTCGCCTTCTTTTATAAACATAGGGACGTTTAGTGTGGCGCCAGTTTCTACCGTGACTACTTTTGTTCCGCCTTGGGCGGTGTTGCCTTTGACTGCTGGGTGAGCTTCAGTCACACGTAAATCAATTTTGATAGGGATTTTCATTCCAATTATCTTGTCATTAAAAGATAGTGCTTGAACGATGGAATCCTTTTTTATAAATTTACTTTGAATGCCGATGAAGTCTTCATCAATTTTAAAACGCTTAGCAGGGTCCTCCGCTTCGCAGAACCAAAACTCTCCTTTGTTATTATATAAATACTTTACATCTCGTTCTTCAATTTCTGCTTCCTCTACTTTTTCCGAAACGTGAAAAGAACGTTCGGTTACTTTGCCCGTAATAAGATTTTTTAATTTTGTCGCATTGACCGGCTTTCTTTGTTGTTTGCGAAAGACATGCGCGTCAATAACCTCCCATGGTTCTCCATCAAGGACAATATACTTTCGCAAGGTTATCTCGCTGTAATCAAGCATAGACATAATGTCTAGAAATATAGTCTATCCAAGCCAATAAATCAACCCGGTAGTAGAAGTTGGCATTGTTCGCTAAGGTGAGTGATAAAAAGATGCCAACTTTACTATTAGGTTAGCTCTGTAGTGAGCTCTGCTCTACTACTGGGGCTACTTGACAATATATATAAGTAGGTGTTAGTTTAAATAAAAGATAAGGGGGGTAGAAAAATGAAAAATCTAGTAATTGTACTTGTCGACCACCACCTGACTTTTGGTCCGGTTGAAGAAGCTGAGGCTAAAAGGTGGTGTGATGAGTTCAATAAAGGAGGAATCCTTTCTGATCGTCGTAATGCTAGATACAGATTTCTGACATCTGGTGAACTTCCAAATGTCCAGGATTTGCAGAAACAGATAGAGAAATCAGAAAAACGATTTTTGTATGGGGGTGTTCTTTAAGCCGATGAAGCAAGAACCAGCTTCATCGGTTTTTGCATTCTGAAATTTTAAATTTACCACTGAACAAATTTTTGTTGACACAAAATCTTTTTAGGGACTTTCGGAATGCGTGAAGACATGAAAACGAGAAAATTTCTAGCAGGAAATATTTCGTGCCCTAAAAAGATTTTGGGGAGAAAGAAAATTTATGGTCGTGACTACTCACCGGATTCTGAACTCGATTCACCTCCACTTGCTACTACAGAGCCGCCGTTTTTAGAAAGTGCAACACGGATTTCTTTTAATATACTGTCAGCAATTTTTTTGTTTGCTTTGTCTTTCAGAAACTGACGTGTCGCGTCGTACCCACGGCCAAGTTTTTCATTTCCATAATTATAAGATGTTCCGGATTTGGAAATGATTCCCATTTTTTCACCGAGAGCGATAAGTTCACCTTCACGGGATATGCCTTCGTTGTACATTAGGTCAAATTCGGTTTGCTTAAATGGCGCGGCTACTTTATTTTTGACAACTTTGACTCGGATGCGACCACCCATAATTTCTTCACCTTTTTTTATCTGGGCGATACGACGAATATCTATGCGGATGCTGGTGTAAAATTTTAGAGCTTTACCACCAGGAGTAGTTTCAGGATTTCCAAACATTACGCCTATCTGCATACGTATTTGATTTATAAAGATAACAATAGTTTTTGACTTTGCCACTATTGCTGTCAGTTTGCGAAGAGCCTGTGACATAAGCCGAGCCTGCTTGCCGACATGATGGGCACCCATGTCGCCCTCTATTTCATCACGAGGTGTTAGGGCAGCCACAGAGTCAATGACAATGACATCTATTTTGCCGGAACGAACGAGAGATTCAACGATTTCCAGCGCCTGCTCACCGTTATCCGGTTGAGAAATAAGCAGTTGGTCAATTTTCACTCCAAGTCGTTTGGAATATTCCGGGTCCATAGCGTGTTCGGCGTCAATGAATGCGCAGATGCCGCCTTTTTTCTGGGCTTCGGCGATAACGTGAAGCGAGAGAGTAGTTTTACCAGATGATTCTGGTCCGAATATTTCAATAATTCTTCCGCGAGGAAGTCCTCCAACACCGAGTGCGGCATCCAGCCCGATGGAACCAGTTGATATGGCGTTTATGTCCACGTGCGGTTTTTCGCCGAGCATCATTATGGCATCATCACCGAACTTAGTTTTGATTTCTCGTAAAGTATTTTCTATATTGACTGTGCCCAACTCCGCTCTCGGTTCCTTTGGTGTTTTTTTCTTTTGCATGGTTGATTTTTAATGAGCGGAGCGATTATAAAAATCACTACCGAGCACCACTTTTTTATTATTTATCTAATTTATAATTATTATTTCTGAGAGACTAATTTTTTGTAAACACCCCATGTCTATTAAAAGTGGTGCTTCGGTTAATAAATTATAGTCGCTTTGCTCGTGAATTTATTAATACTCTTTTAATATGATTTCCAGTTTTTTCTCTGTATACTTTTTGAATTTATCCGTAGCATCGAGCCTAATTATATTATAGCCGGGAGATAGGAGCAATTTCTCCTTGAAATAGCCGTCCTTATCGGTAAAAATTTTTCTACCGTTTAAGTTGAGATAAGCGGTATTTTGGGCTCTGCCGTCAACTTCAATCATAGTTTGATTGTACACGGCGCCATTTTGAGGAGTATAAACCTCTATAATCGGGCCTGAAATTAATTTTTGAGCTTGGAATAGGGAATACACAACAACAATCACGGCAAATAGCGAGTACAAGCCGATTTTTAGTGTAGAGATGGCGTTGTGGTTCATGACATTAGTCAGTTTACCAAGATACTTTTTCAGAGCTACCCTCAAATGTTCCTGCGAACATTCTCGGCTTTCCTCGGCCTGAATCTGTCAAGTTACTCACTTGACAGAACCATGCTTCAGGCCTGCGGGGGCTCTGAAAAAGTATCTTGAGTAACCTGACTTTCACCGAGCACCTCCCTTGGCTTTGCTCCGGAGCCGGGGCCGATAACTCTGCGTTCTTCCAGCATGTCTATCAGCCGTGCCGCGCGGGCGTAACCCACACCGAGCTTTCTTTGCAAGTATGATGTTGATGCTTTGCCGGCTTGCATGACAGTTTGTCGCGCTTCCTCATACAAATCATCGTCATCTTCCACCCCTTTCTCGTCCAGTGTCGCCTCAAAGATGCTGTTTTTTACATTTTCGCCTGTCAGGTTTATTTCGCTCGGCACTCCATTTTCGTAACTGTTCACAAGATATTTAACCACCGCCTTTGTTTCATTTTCGGAAATGTATGCCGACTGGATGCGCTGAGGCTGGGACATTTCTCCGGAGAGATACAGCATGTCTCCTGCTCCTAAAAGTTTTTCCGCCCCGCTCATATCTAGAATTGTGCGCGAATCAATTTGGGAAGCTACCTGCAAAGCTATTCTACAAGGGATGTTTGCTTTGATGAGTCCGGTAATAACATTAACACTCGGTCTTTGTGTGGAAAGTATGAGATGGATTCCAACTGCTCGGGACATTTGAGCGAGGCGTACAATAGCGGACTCCAGTTCTCTTGGATAGGCACTCATGATGTCCGCTAGTTCATCTATGACTATTATTATGTATGGCATAGTCTCAATCTGCTTCTCGCTGTCATCACGTTTTTTGTTTTTTACCCTTTTTAGTTCAGGTTCCAAAACATTTTTATGGTAAGAAGCGATGTTTTGAAGCGATTCCGCCTGCAGGATATCATAACGCCTATCCATTTCCTTTGCCGCCCATTTCAACGCCAGAATAGTTTTCTTTGCGTCAGTAATAACCGGAGTTAAAAGATGCGGAATATTATTGTATAAGGTCAGCTCAACCCGTTTCGGGTCTACCATTATGAATTTAAGGTTATCAGGAGAATTACGGTATAAAAGTGATGTAATAATGGCATGGATACTGACAGACTTTCCGGAACCTGTAGCGCCCGCAATAAGAAGATGCGGAGCTTTTGCCAGGTTTCCAAAATATGACGTCCCTGAAATGCCCTTACCGAGACATATCAGTAGAGGTTTGTCTGAGTTTTGAAATTCAGGAGAAGCTAAAATAGTGCCGAGGCCGACGGTGGTTTTAGTACTGTTCGGTATTTCAATGCCCACCAACGATTTTCCCGGTATCGGCGCTTCAATGCGGATAGGGTGAGCCGCCAAAGCCAGAGACAGGTCGTTTTGAAGTCCGACAATGCGGGAAAGTTTTACTCCTTCTGCCGGCTTTAAGGCATATCTGGTGATAGATGGCCCTATGGATATTTCATCCATCTCTACGTTTATGCCAAAGTTCGCCAAGGTTCTTTTTATAATGTTTGAGTTGGCTTTTATATCTCCGACTCCCGGTTTGCCTCTGTCTTCTTCAAGCAAAGATAGCGGCGGCGGAGTGAATTCTTTGCCGTTCCACAAAAGCGGACTTATGCCGAACTCAGCTGTCGTAGTTTCGCCTTGCGTCTTAATGGCAGATTTTTGGGCTGACAGAGGTCCTCCATAGTTTTCTTTTAGGGGCTCTTCCAGGGCATTTGCGTTGGTTATTATAAGGGCCGGCTCTTCCGCAACTTCCGCCTTATCGCCTGATATTTTTTTTCTGAAGAGTGAAGTTACAAAGCGGAAAAGAAGCCCGAATGACAACGGGGCGTCAAATATGATTAGCAAAGAAATCAAAATAAAGGCGATAAGGATGATGACACTTGCGGTCGTGTCAAACAACTTAAGCAGAGGGCCGGAAATAAATTCGCCCACTATGCCTCCCCTGCCTGGCAATATGATTTGTATCAAAGCCAAAGAAGAGAGAAAAAAGAGCATTCCGCCGATACTGTGAGTCAAGGCCAGTTTTTTGTGGAGACTTTTGAAAAATGAAACACAGAGAATAAAAAACAGTATAGGCAGAATATAGAAGCCTATTCCGAAAAGAATATCATGCAGAAAATAATAAGACATTTCTCCCACTCTGCCCCCTCTTTTAAAGGCGGACAATATAAAAAATACTCCCAGAACGAAAAAAGCTACCGCAAAAATAGCCCGCACGGTTTCTTCCTGGAGGTGACTTTTTGAAATAGCGAAATCTCCGGAGTCTTTTTTCTTTCCTGCCTTGCCGGCAGGCAGGTCTTTTTTCCAATCCCTCTTTTCTTCTTTCGCCATCCATTCATTTTATCAGAAATATTTATAATCCCAAAACTGCTCTACACATGTTTTTGGGGCACGGATAAAAGGTATTAAACCCCAGGGCAAGCCCTAACTCCGCAATGAACTCGCTTCACTCGTCCATTGCCGTGGCAAGCCACGGGGTTTTAAACCTTTTTTCGCTACTCTTACAGAGGCGGTACACCTTTCGCATTTTGAGTACAAAACGCTCAAGGTCTTGCGAAGCTTCGCTTCTCACCTCGGCTCGGTAATGAGAAAGATTACTTTCTCGTTTCGCTCACTCTACGTCGGCGATAAATCATTGGTACCATTTTCCTAAAAAAAACATATGCAGAAGGAGCTTGTTAAAAATAGTTGCACTGGCGTCTTTTAGAGTATATTATAAGGACATAGTAATTGGAATTTATAAAGGACATTTTGTCTTAATATAAGACAGTATTTTTATAAAAGTCAAAAGTATATCATAAAGGACAAAAGTATGGGTCTGCAAAAGCCACAAAATCTTACTATATCAGATAAAAATCTAGATATATACTCGTTTTTTGAAAAAGATGAGGGTTTTACTTTTGTCTATAAAAAGACAGAAAAGTTGGTATCAGCCATATATATGGTTACCAATCTTTTTTCTGAAAATGAGCCCATGAAGTGGATTTTGCGCAAAAAAGCCGGAACCCTTTTGTCTTTTATGTTTGACCGCAAGGACGTATTGTCTTCCAAGTATCTGGATTTTCTTTATAAGGTAAAAATTTTAGTTTTAGAGGTTATTTCTTTTTTAGAAGTTTCTTTTGCCTCCGACCTTATTTCTGAGATGAACTTTTCCATATTGAAACAAGAATTTTCCAGCTTGATAAATAATCTTGAAACCAACCAAAACTTGAGCAAGGGCGCGAGAGAAAAAAGCGTTTTGAAAGGATTTTTCAATAATGACCAATTAAATGAGGTTTCAGAGTATCACGATAATATGGCTATACAGAGCCAGAAAACATCAAGTATGTCTGGAGAAATGTTTCGTGCTGGTAACATTGATAATAAAAAAATTTCAGAAATTAGCGGGAATTCTAGGAAATCCGACAGACAAAATAGCATCATTAACATTCTTAAAAAAAACAAAGAAGCAACGATTAAAAACATCGCCGAAGCGGTAAAAGGCTGCAGTGAAAAAACCATACAAAGGGAACTTGTTTCCCTTATATCAAACGGGGTTGTGCAAAGAGTTGGTAAAAGGCGCTGGAGCAAGTATTCTCTGATAATCTAAGGTTGACCCTGTGATATCTGTGTTATGGACGCAGTACCGCAAAACGGTATATCACAGTTGACTTTTTGGCCTATTTTATGGAATAATGGCTTAGTGGATATTTGTAGTTTTTGAAGGCTACAGCCTGAGTTTTATGGCTAAAAAGTTAAAGTTATCCACATCAGATTTGGAAGTCTGAAAAAGAAAATATATAATACGTCTTATACATAGTGTTTCAAATGCTGTGTATGAAATGGTTTATATAAGTCCTTTGAAAACTGAATATGGATTTTAGAAAACATGCTAGAAAAGTTAGCCATGTTTCAGTTTTCGTTTTTACAGAGATTACCGCTTGTTCCACTCCATCGGCACGACAGATATTCAGTACAATTTTCGCTATCTATTTTTTCGTCTTGTGTCGAAATGTTCGGCTCTAACTCTGCCTACGGCGGACATGTAGAGATATGAACAAATATGAGATGAAAAAGTTAGATTAATTATTAAGGTTTCGGTTAATCGTTTCACAATAATTTTCTCTAAAATTATTAATAGTAAAAATAGAGAAAGTTATTTCATTAAAAACATATATATGATAACAAAATCACGAACTGCAAAGTTTGTCGCTGGTTTTGTAGGAGTCGCTACGGCGCTTTCGTTTGCTATAACGCCAATTACAGCAAGCGCGGCTACGATAGCGGAACTACAAGCAATGATTGCTGATTTGACAGCACAGCTTGCAGCATTGAGCGGTGGCACGACTACAACGTCCAGCTACACATTCAATACGAATTTAACAATGGGCAGCACAGGTACTGACGTTATGAATCTCCAAAAGGTTCTTAACATGAGTGCTGATACTCAAGTGGCTTCTTCAGGTGTTGGTTCATCAGGCAATGAAACATCATACTTTGGCGGCCTTACAAGGGCAGCTGTCGTAAAATTCCAAATCAAAAATGGAATTACACCATCAGTTGGTTACGTAGGTCCAATCACTCGAGCTAAACTTAACTCGATGGGTGGAGTTGCAGTAACACCTCCAACACCATCAACGCCACCGGGTACGCTTCCAACAGGAGGAGCTCTTTCAGTAACAGCCGGTTCACAGCCTGCTGCTTCTCTGGCTCCTACAAGCGCAGCTAGAGTTCCGTTTACACGCTTTGTCCTGACAGCAGGCTCTGCGGACGTAACCGTGAATTCAGTTACGGTTGAGCGAATAGGTTTGGCAAATGATGCCGCATTCTCTGGCGTTGTTCTTTTGAAGGACGATGGCACGCAAATCGGCATTGCAAAAACACTTAACTCAAACCATCAAGCATCGGTGGGCGAGCCTTTCATCGTTAAAGCCGGCACTTCACAGACACTCACCATTGCTGGCAACATGGGTTCAAGCATCGGTAGCTATACCGGACAGATAGGAGGATTCAATATTATTGCAATTAACACTTCTGCATCAGTTGCAGGTTCGCTTCCTATCTCAGGAACACAGCACACTGTAAACAGCAACCTTACAATAGGTTCCGTGACAATGGCTGTTTCCTCTTACGACCCCGCTTCTTCACAGACAAAAGAAATCGGCACAACCGGTTACAAATTCTCTGGTATTAGAGTTACAGCGGGTTCAGCGGAAAAAGTAACTTTGAAATCGGTAAGATGGAATCAAGCTGGTTCAGCATCGGCAAACGACCTTGCTAATGTCAAGGTTTATGTGGATGGAACTGCTTACGACACCACTCTTTCATCCGACGGCAAATACTATACTGCTATGTTCGGTAATGGCATATCGATTGATAAAGGTCTTGCAAAAGACATTTATATTCAAGGCGATATCATTGGTTCTGGTTCAGCGGCACGAACTATCAGGTTTGACCTCTATAAGACAACAGACCTATACCTAGTAGGTGAAACTTACGGATACGGCATCACACCTCCAGCGGGTTCAGGCACGGCTGCTGACGCAACGTCAGAGTTTACTGCTTCTACCCCTTATTTTGACGGTTCCAAGGTTACAGTTTCTGCAGGTTCAGTTACAGCAATAGCAAAAGCAACTTCTGTAGCCGCTCAAAACATCGCAGTAAACGTTCCTAACCAAGTTCTCGGAGGATTCCAGACAGATATCAAAGGTGAGCCTATCTCTATTCAGAGCTTGGCATTCACTATTGCCACAACAGGCACATGGACAAGCACAACTGGTATCACAAACATTTCTATCGTTGACCAAGACGGTACAGTGGTTGCAGGTCCAATTGATGAAGCTTCAACATGTACAACAGGTTGTACAATTACCTTTACTGATACGGTTACATTCCCTATCGGCGTAAGGACTTATACTCTCAAGGGTAAAATCCCAACAGGTGCGCCTGGCGGAGCTACAATCGTAGTTTCTGCTACGCCTTCATCCGGTTGGACAACAGTTACAGGGCAAACAACTGGTAACACTATCAGCTTGTCAGGTAACGGTGCATTCAGTATGAACACAATGACTGTAAAAGCAGCCGCTTTGACCGTCACCGTTCAATCATCTCCAGCAGCACAAAGCATTGTGTCTGGCGGTACGGTTACATTCGCCAACTACGAGCTTGATGCGTCGCAGTCTGGTGAAGACGTAAGAATGGGTAATTTCATTGGTTATTACAACGGAAGTTCACAAACATACGGTGCAGAAGAATCAAAGATGACATCATGTCAGCTCTTTGATGGAGCTACAGCTTTGAACACAGGTTCAAATGTAGCCAACCCTTCAACTTCTACAGCAACCTCAACACCACTTAGCCAGACATTTACATTTGACAGCCAGTACACGATTCCAAAGGGGGTCGTTAAGGTTCTTACATTGAAATGTAATGTTGCAACTTCTGCCGATGTAAATTCGCAGATGCAATGGGGTCTTATAAGCACAAGCGACCCAACAGTTACAGGAGTAACTTCAGGAGCTAGTGTTTCAGAATCTATCACATCCAATAACGGCCAGGTTATGACAATAGCTACAGGTTCGTTTACGGCAACTTTTGACTCTTCAACATACGCAATCGTTAATGCCGGTTCTACTGGTGTAAACCTTGGTACGTTCAAATTCACAGCTACAAATGAGAATGTTAACCTAACCAAGATTGGTTTGACCCTCTCAACAAGCACGGCAAATGACCTTACTAACGTCTACCTATACCGAGGAACAGACCTTCTTGGTACAGCAGCCTTTACGGGGACAAACACAGTAGCGACTTCAACGCTTACATCAACTTTGGGATGTACAACTGGGGCCTTAGGTCTCTGTCTTCCAAAGGACCAGGACATTCTTGTCACTATCAAAGCTGACCTAGCCGCTATAGGCTTAAGTCAGACAGGTACGGATGGCAGGCTCGTTCAAATTGATGTTACAAATGCTGAAGGTTCAGGACAGCAATCTGGTTCAACTTTGACCAAATCGGCAGTCACCGCAGGTGTAGCCGGAGTCAGGGTATTCAAAGCAGTTCCAACTGTCACCCAAGATACTACTTCTATAGGTGCAGGTATACTTGATGGAAAGCTTATAAGATTCAAGATAAGCGCTCCAGCAGGAGGTAACGGAATTGGTCTTTACCAGATGACGTTCACCCTTTCTACCTCGACATTTGCCTCTGGTGGTGGTGTGTCAACTGTCAAGCTCTTCGTTTACAACGATGCAAATTACTCATCACCATGGACTTCAACAACCATTGGTACGAGTACAGGCCAGTTTGGAGACACAAACGGTCAAGACTGTTCAGTATCGGCTAAGAGCTGTACTGGTCTCTTGACAAACTCTCCAACTATCGTCTTCCGAACAGCTACGACAACAAGCACAAGTTTGTACCAGCCTCTCATAGTCCCTGCAGGCGGTACCCTTTACTTTGAACTTAAGGGTACAGTTTCAGGAACACAAGCAGGCGCTTCGGTTTCGACCACACTGCTTGGAGACACTGCTTACATAGCTTCAGCGCACACAAACGTTGGAACAATAGGACCTACAGTTCCTATCACTTCTTCAACGACAGGTGCTCTAGCTGACTCAAACCACAACTTTATCTGGACGCCTAACGCTACTACGACAGCTGGAAATGCACAGCAAGTCGGCGGTAATGACTGGGCAAACGGTTACGGTATACTAAGTCTGCCTGCCGGCGGATTCAGCCAAAACCGTTCTATCTAACCACTTGTGTCCGGCTCCACGTAAGGAGCTGGAGGTTAACAAAAACACCCCTCACGGGGTGTTTTTGTTTGCTTAAAACCTTCAAATCTTCTCATCCTTTACGCATTTCTTTGCAGATTTTATCCAAATTCTGAAAGTTTGGAAATTGGTCACAATAGCTTATGTGTATAACTAATATGTTAATAATATTATATTAATTATATTATTAATATGTAATTATTATGTTAATGTAATTTTAAAAGTTAATTTTTTAAAAATTAAATGAATAAAAATAAATGGGTAACAATAGTAGTGGCAATTGTAATTGCTCTTGGTTCTTGGTATTTAGGTCGTAGTCAAGGATACAAATCGGCAGCTGCAGATATTAAAGCTCAGCAGGAAGAAGCTGGTAATAAAGCGGCTCAGGTAGCGTCTGATGAGGCCAATCCTTTTAAGGTGCAGAATCCTTTAGAGGGAGTTGAAGCTAATCCATTTGAAAAGGCTAAGAAAACTTTAAATCCATTTGATTAAAATTAATGAAATATAACCCCATGAACTTAATTAAAAGAAGTCTGCTGGGAATGTCCGTAGGACTGACACTTGCGTTCTCATTTGGTGTTGCTTATGCTCAAACCGCTGATATTCCGGCAGAACTTGTTTCACTGGCCAAAGATTTAGGTTGTCAAAGCAAAGCCGAATGTGCCGAAAAATTTAACACCAACATAGAGCAAGGCATTACTCTGGCTCAAAAGTATGATATTTATACTCCGGAACAAGAAAAAGTGGCTGGAGCTTTTAAAGCAGAAGTGCTGGAAAGACTACGTGGAGTAAGTCAAAATAATTTTGAGCAAGAAATTTTGGCTCTGGCTAACAAAATCTTAAAAGACAAACCAGCTTTAGCCAAAACAATGGGTGTTACACAGCAGGGAGTGGATGCAGCCCAAACAATTACCAATACTATCAAAGACGCCGGAGTAGATATTAGAACTTGTCAAAAGTCACCCGAGAATTTGTCACGAGAGGAACTAATTGCTTGTGTTAAGGCTGGTAATAATCTATCTGGCAAAGGAACATCGGTTGGAGATTATATTCCAAAGGAAAATATAAAAGCAGGAGAAGTTCAAAAAATGCTTGATCTTGAGAATTCCTTGCTTGCTGGAGAGTATCCAGGACTCGGCAAAATAGGCGTTGAAGAAGCGGGGCAAATTTGTCTAAAACCTGATTCAGAATCCATCACTGACTGTGATAAAATTGCCACGAGATTTTTCGGCGCCGAAGGAGTGCAAGACTTACAACGAGCCAGACAACAAACAACTCAAATCAAAGAATATTACACCAAGGGAATAGAGAAAATGGAGTTGGTAACACCGGACGGACAAAAGATTATTGGCAAAGGTGCCATTAAAAATGCATGCGACAGCGCCTTTGAAGACAACAATTTGGGTTTGGCCCGGGCCTGTGGAAATTTTGCAGTCAAGAATGGCTTTGCTACTCAAGCAGAGATTGAAAATGGATTAAAAGTTTTGGAAACTTTTTCTCAAAAAGGACAAGGTGTTAATTTTGACGACTGTCGTTTCAATCCAGAATCATGCAAGGAATTTTTACCTGATGAATTTCGCGGAGAGTTTGATTCTCAATCTAAAATTTTCCAGATAATGTCTGAGTCAATTGGTTTTGATCCATCCCGCTGTGAAAATACTTTTGACCCTGAAATTGGCAAGAGATGTATGGAGGGAGCTAGAAAGGCGCTAAGTCAGGTTGAAGAAATCGCCAAAAATTCTCCCTCAGCGCAAAGAATTGTTAATGAGATTAGGTCACACGTTACTGAAGGAGAACGAATGGCAGGAAAACGTGACGAGTTCCATCAACAAGATTTAAGGTCGGGAGGAATGACCGGACCTGGCGGATGTAAAGGGCCAGAGGAATGTTTCAAGTATTGTAATCAACCGACAAATTCCGCCGAGTGCATTGCTTTTGGAGCTAAAAGTCAGATTTTTGAGCAGGATACAGTAGTTCAGAGATTTAATGTCGTAAATGAAAAGTTTACACCTCAGGGTCAGCCGTATCCATATCCACTTCAAAATGACGACAATAATTTTCCAAACACTTTTTCAAATCAACCAGGTCAACCAAATCAGTCAAATCAGAGAGACCCAGGATTTAATCAATATCCTCAATACCCTTACCGTCCACAACAGCCAGCCGGTCCAAGTCCGGAATGTTTCGCGGCAATTTCCAGTGGTGATTTTGTCAAAGCAAAAGCAGTTTGTTCTTCCACAACGGAAAATTACCCAAAACCAATAGCCGAACCATTTCCTGTTTGTCCGGCCTATTCTATACCATCG
>C687J35174_10004120_pt1 | contig 19704 bp, 19 predicted proteins | sample RifCSPhighO2_01_FD_35174 | JGI IMG/M metagenome (IMG submission 35174) | reverse complement strand
GTTTCGCGACTTTTGCTCCGGCGCCTGCCGCGACGAACGCCGCCGCTGTCGAAATGTTAAACGTGCCACTTCCATCTCCACCAGTGCCGACGATGTCGATAGCACCCGGAGCATCGATTTTCAGCATGTGCGCTCGCATGCTCTCAAGGAGTCCCGTTATCTCGGAAGTTGCTTCACCTTTAATGCGGAGGGCCGTGAGTATCGCGCCGATCTGGGCAGGCGTCATTTCATCCGCGATGACGGCATCGAGGAATGATTGCGCCTCCTCTTTCGTGAGATCTTTCTTTGCAATCAGCGTATTCAATATCTGCGTTGTATCTGTCATACGTCAATGAAGTTTGCCAGTATCTCCTTCCCGCCTTGTGTAGCGAATGACTCCGGGTGGAATTGAATGCCCTCTATTGGATATTTTACGTGGCGCAGGCCCATTATTTCGCCTGAATCCCCCGCCTTCGCCGAGGCTTCGGCGGGCAGGTCCGCTAATGCCGTAATTAAAAGTTCCTTTGGCAATGACTTTTTATCGGCCACAAGCGAATGATACCGCATGACTTCTAGATCCTGCGGAAGGCCCTGAAAGACCCCTTTTCCATCATGAGTGATAATGCTCGTCTTGCCATGCTTGGGCTCCTTGGCGCGAATGACCTTCCCACCGAAATAGTGTGCGATTCCTTGCATGCCAAGGCACACACCAAGGACTGGCGTATTCTTCCCAAGCTCCATAATGACTTCGCTGCATACTCCGAAGTACTTCTTGTCAGCCGGATCGCCGGGCCCAGGAGAGATGATGATGCGGTCGTACGTTCGCTTTTTTATCTCGTCGAGAGATATTTCGTCGTTGCGCACCACGTCGAGCGTGAAAGTTCCTCGTGCCGAAAGTATCTCCCCCACGTATTGGTAGAGGTTGTATGTGAATGAATCGTAGTTGTCGATGATGAGGACTTTCATATTATTCGAGGACCTGCTTCATCGCTGCAAGCTTGTTTTGTATTTCTTGGTATTCCTTCTTCGCCTCCGAATCGTAGACAATACCGCCCGAAGTTTGCGCGTACGCGTCATTGCCATCGACAAACACCGAGCGCAGCGCAAGCGCAAACGTGCAGTCGCCGTTGAAACCGAAATGTCCCACGCCACCGCCATACGGGCCGCGCGCTTCCGGCTCATTTTTGTCTATGATCTTGATGGCTTCGATCTTCGGCGTACCCGTCACCGTGCCTGCGGGGAAATTGGCGGCGAGTGCGGAGAACATGTCTTCACCCGGACGGATCGTGCCCGTTATTTCACTCGAGATGTGCTGCACGTGACTGAACTTCTTCACACTCATGAGGTCTTTGACGCGCACCGTCCCGAACTCTGCGACCTTGCCGATGTCGTTCCTGTGGAGATCGACGAGCATTGTGTGCTCCGCGCGTTCCTTCGGATCATTCACAAGCTCGCGAGCAAGTTGTTGGTCCTCCTTCTCGTCCTTCCCGCGGCGTATGGTGCCAGCAAGCGGTCGCGTCGTCATTTCACCGTCTCGTAAACTGAACAAGAGTTCGGGCGACGCGCCAATGATCTTTTTTGTACCAAACTTTACGAAATACATAAAGGGGGAAGGATTCACCTCGCGGAGGCGCTCGTAGATATGCAGCGTGTCGCCCTCGACGTGATATTTACTTTTGAATCCGACCTCGCACTGGAACGTGTTACCAGCACGAATGAGCTCCTTCACATCTTCGACGATCTTCGAGTGTTCGCTCTCCGAGAGACCATCGGCCTCGAACGTTGCCCTGAACGACCCTTTAAGAAGCTCGCTGCCGTGGATCTCGCGTAAAAGTGCGCTTCTGTCAGTCTCATAGTAGAAATAGATCAACTCGTTCGTCAGTTTGTCGTGAATAAGGCCATCGGTGTAAACACCGAACATGAACAGCTCGAAGCTCTCGTGCGTTTTGATGTGGAGCGACGGTTCGAAATACATCAGCGCCTCGTACGAAAGATATCCAACGAGTCCGCCCGCGTATTCTTTTCCGATTGTTTTTGCCGGCATCATCTCCCGGAGCGCTAGATATGGATTCTCAACTTCGTATTCTTTTCCGTCGATAGTAAGAATCTTTCCTCGCCCAGAAATGATGTGCGCGGGTTCGAAGCCGAGTATTGAGTAGCGCGAGAATTTCCCATCCTCGCCGAGCGATTCGAATACAAAGCAGCTATCGAACCGCTGTTCTATTTTTTTGAACAATTCGAGAAAGTCCACGTCTTCCGCAAATTTGAGGTAGTTTGGTTTCTGTCCAAGTTGTATTTTCGGTAGTTCTTTCATAATTGGTTCGATGGATTCGATGAACTCACCGCAGGCACGCTCACCATAAATAAAACCGCCCTTACTGCACAATGTTAATTATGCTGTAAGGGCGATTTTTGTCGCGGTACCACCTTAATTTAGTCTCACCGACGCTCTTTTACGGTATCGGTTACCTCTATAACGGGAGAACCCGAGCCGACACTGACGCATCGACTGCCTTGTCCAAGGACGATCCGAGCCCATCCCCTTGCGGGGACTCGAATCAAAGGCTTTAACTAACAACTATTGTAGTGTATGATGACTTATATGTCAAGCGATGACGAACAAGTACGCGCAGGACTCGAAAGTCTGCGAGAAGATATCGACGTCATCGATCTGAAGATTGTGGAAGAGCTCGCCGAGAGCGTACGCGAGCGAAGAAAAATCGCCGAAAAGATCGGTGCATATAAAAAACAGCACGAGATTCCGGTCCGCGACCAGGGACGCGAGGGCAAGGTTATCTCGGACCGAAGGGAACGCGGGAGAAGTAAGGGTCTTCCAGGAGATATGATTGAACGACTCTTCAAGGATATAATCGCTGATGCGCGGGAGCACGAGTAAGCGCGTATGAAAAAAGTGGCGCGCAGATTAGAACGGTTCCCGGAATACGTCTTTTCCCGACTCAACAAAGTAATCGCTGAAGTCGAGAAAACTTCGGGACGGAAAGTAAAAAATTTTGGAATTGGCAGCCCAGACGTACCGCCGAGCGAGACCTACCTCGCGAAGCTCAACGAGTTCTTCCACGACAAGGACGCACACCTCTACCCCGGCTATAGCGGCACGCCTGAATTCAAACAAGCGGTTGCCGGGTGGTACAAAAAGCGCTTCGGCGTAGACATAGCGGCCGAAGAGATACTCCCGCTCCTCGGCGCAAAAGATGGCGTTGCGCATTTGCCGCTCGCACTTGCCGACGAGGGCGACGAAATATTGGTCCCCGACCCTGGATACCCCGGCTTCTCGGGTACCGCGCTTTTGATGGGAGCAAAGCCTGTTCCCTATGGTTCATTCGATGAACTGGAACAAAAAATCACGGATAAGACCGCATTTGTTTGGGTAAATTTTCCCTCGAACCCCACGGGCGCTGTTGCGACAAAGGAAGAACTCGCCAAGATCGTCGCGCTCGCCAAAAAGCGTGGCGTGTATATCGTGTACGACAACGCGTACTCGGAGATAACATTCGATGGATTCGTCGCACCAAGCATTCTTGAAATAGAGGGGGCGAAAGATGTCGCCGTCGAGCTCGGCTCATTCTCAAAAACATTCTCCTTTGCCGGATACCGTATGGGATGGATTGTTGGAAATAAGGACGTCGTTGACGCACTTGCCAAAGTGAAATCGCAGGCAGATTCGGGTATGTCGCTTCCCTTACAGCGGCTCGGAGCATTTGCGCTCTCGAATCAGGACAAAGTGTGGCACGAGAAAATGGTAGCGACATACAAAGAGCGCCGCGATGTCATAGCCGCGAAGCTTCGCGGCTTGGGCCTCACGTTCGATCCGCCAGCTGGCGGACCAAAGGGTTCGCTTTACCTCTGGGCAAAAATCCCCGACTCTGCAAAGCCCGCCCGACCGGACGACAGTGGTCGTTCGGGCGGGGACTCGGAAAGTTACGTGCTCGATCTTCTCAAAGAGAAGCACGTGTTCTTTGCCCCCGGCTCCGCGTTCGGCGCAAACGGCGACCGCTACGTCCGCGTCTCTATATGCGTAGACATTTCCGACATTGACAGCTATTTATAAACGATGGCTGTCGTGAAAATATCTGAATATCGGCGATGGGCGAAAGAACCGTAAATAGCACCAATTTTGATGCTATTTATTCTGGGATTACAACAAAATCTCAAGTCGGTATGATAATTTCGACAAAGAATATATTTGCGCCGAAATTATTCTTAACGTGCATGTATATGCGAACATTGACGAAAGAAGTGCTTCCGGTACTTTCAGACTATGGGCCTACCAATTAGGCAAAGTGCTCCTTGACAGAGCATCTCACCGTTCGCGAGAGCGAACATTCTCCACAATAGAGGAAAGGAAGCCGAATGAACGATAAGCCACCTGGATGGATGCGGGGATGGCAGCCAGAACGGCCGACCCTGTATACGAACAAATCAATAGCGATCGTTGGATCCGGTCCGGCGGGACTTTCCTGCGCGCAACAGCTCACCCGAGCTGGCCACGACGTTGTCGTATTCGAGAAGCGCGGGAAACTCGGAGGACTCATGCGGTATGGGGTCCCCGACTACAAGCTTGATAAGGTACACATTGATGAGCGGCTCTACCAGATGAACGCGGAAGGTACGATTTCTTTCTGCAGCGTTCACGTCGGTGTAAACAAACCGATTCAAGAGCTCATCGAAACGTATGACGCAGTAGTGCTCGCGTGCGGCGCAGAAAAACCGCGCGACCTGCAGGTCCCTGGTCGATGGCTCCATGGCGTTCATTTCGCGATGGAATTCCTTGCGCAACAAAATAAGCGCGTAAGCGGCGAGCAGCTCTTGGGCGAACTCCCAATCTTTGCCAAGGGTAAGCGCGTGCTCATTGTAGGAGCCGGATACACGGCCGCCGATTGCATGGGTACGGCAAAAAGACAAAGAGCACGATCGATCAAGAACTTTGCCATCACACCAGAGCTGCCAGAGACGCTGACCGAGGAGCAAAAATCTCTCACGTGGCCCCACGTACCAAAAATTCTACACGTCACCCCGAGCCACGAAGAAGTGGGGATACGCCCTGTATTCTCGACTGCGGTAACAGGTTTCACCGGCACTCGCGGTCACGTAAAGCGCGTTCACTGCGTTCGCGTTGACTCAAATTGGCGACCTGTCGCGGAAACCGAGTTCAGTGTCAAAGCTGATCTCGTCTTGATTGCAATCGGCTTTGCCGGACCTGTCTATGACGGGATACTTGCGACGCTCGGCGTTGAGATGAACGAGCGAGGTAACGTCAAAGCGGACGATCAGTCGTATCGGACCAACGTACCGAATGTGTTCGTTGCGGGAGACATGCGACGCGGCGCATCGCTCATCGTATGGGCAATCCGCGAAGGTCGGCAGTGCGCTCACGCAGTAGACAAATTCCTCATGGGAGAAACGACCTTGCCGCGTTAAGTGATGGTGCTACGAGAAATACCCCGGGCGGGGTGGCCGCACGGGCACTACAATCACCTTAAAACCAACGTTATGAAGAGGAGACTCGAATGAAATGTCTTTCCCAGCGCGCGAGCGCAAACGTGGTCATCGCGTATCTCCAAGGGATCGAGGCTGGCTGGGGACTCCGGCAGAAAGGATTCATTTGCTTTGAAGGTCTTGCGGCCTTCCAAAAAGTGCGTGAGAGTGCCGGAGACACTCCTGAAAAAGCTGCTATTGCGAGCGGCCTCAAATACGTGATCAGGGCTTCTTGGATCGGGCGCGGCTTTGATCCAGAAGAATTCGGACTGAGCGCAGACCTGTTGCTCGACGACCAAGATCAGCGAGCACTGCTCCTGCTCAACAACAGCTAGACGTACGTCGCCCACGCAGCCGAGCATCTCTATGCTCATCCCGCGAGCCGGACATCCTGAACTTCTCAAGCTCCTCGAGTAGCGAGATGCTCATTCAAAAGGTACCCCCGGGCGGGAAGCTGCCCGGGCCTCTTTTATACGTTCGTGACCTACTTCTCTGACAACTGTTCAGGATTATCGAGCGTAAAGCGATTGATTTTGTAGTCAATCAATCGTTTCGCCAGATCGAGATTTGTACCGACACCCCACGCCCCCACCTCGTATCCAGCGTTCTGAACCTGCATGACGGTGTTCTTATTTTGGATACGCGGTCCGCACAGAATAACAACATCAACCGAGGCGTCTTTTGCTTCTTGGATAATTTCGCCAAGTTCCTCGCCGCTATAAGGCGGAAGCGTGCCGCCGCTTGCCGCGACGAGCGCAGTAAGGTCTTCCGACCCTTCGCTTCCTTTTTCCTGCTTTGGCTTGACGATCCAGCCGACCCGCATTTTTGGGTCGATGACCTTGATCTTTTTGATAACCTCGATGTCGAATGTCGTTAGTACGCAACTATTGATGCCCTGCATTTTTTGCACGACGGTCTCGGTCGTTTTCGGATGATTGCCTTTAAGATGGATCTGGTGAGTTACTGTTGTGGTATTTATGGCGACAAGCATTTCTTCGAGAGTGCCGGGTACAACGTGGCCGAACCTCTCATTTCCCGCCTCAATCGTGCTCACATCGCTCCACGCGAGATCATTAATGTCGAGTCCGGCTTGTTTTAGAAGCTTGGGTTCAATGACGACGACCCGGGATGCGTCAGGGTCTTTGCAATAGACGATATCGTATTCGATAGCTTTTGCCCCGTATTCCAGGGCCCATTGTGCAGTGAGTAAGGTATTCGGCGGATAGCCAAGTGATTTCCCCCCGCAGCGATGGAACACTACAAGAGTTTCCTTACTCATAGCTTACCAGGTCGCGGCGATGAAGGTCGTGGAATTCTCTTTAAGGTCCTGGATGCCCGCCTCAAGGACTTTGAGACCGTAGATGTCAGCGGCAGCTTTCGACGCGATGACGGCAGTTGTGGCCGGCAGTTTGCCGCTTGCGAGGTCTTCGGCGGCTTTAGCGGTGTCTTCGTACTCTTTTATCTTCGCCTTCTTCCACACCCGCTTGAGGTAGCCCTTGCACTGCTTGAGCGCTTGTTCGTGCGAGGTAATGGTCCTTACGGCATCGCGCGTCACCCCTTTACGCACAATAAGATTCTGTTTGATATCAATATCAAACATCTTCTTAATCTTGAAGTTATGTCTTGCCATCCCCTGCACGGCTTCCGTCACCACGCCGCCAGTCGAATTTTCTATAGGAAAAACGCCAAGGTCAATGCCGCCTTTTTCAAGCTTCGCGAGCACGTCTTCTACCGATATAAGGTAGTCGAGCGAAAATGTCTTTGATCCCGCCTTCGCGGGGCCGGAGCCCGCTTCGGCGTGGCGAAGGCCCGTCTTTTTCGCATAGGCGCGTGCGGCCTCTTCGGAGAAGCTTCCCTTCGCTCCTGCGACGCCAACGCGGATTGATGCGGAATTGCCGTGGATCGGCGTGGACATGTCAAGAAAATCTCTCACCTCCGTTTCCCCGAACCCGAAGCGTTTTATGGCGTCTTGGCAGTAGGGGTTGTATCTGTAGACGTCTTTGAAAAGTTCTTGATCATGCTGTGCAGTCTCCACAGCATTCATCAACCATCCGAATGAGACGGTATCCATTGTCGTGCGCTTGATACCGGTTCGCAATACGATCTGGGCAATGAAATGAGTGAGGAATAACGTCTCGGCGACGTGCTTGTCGTGCTCTTCTGCGCTCATTTCGACGACGTCAAAACCACATTTCTTCAAAAAGTCTATGAGACGAGTATATTCGCCGGCATCAAGTGTGCCGTCGACCATGACGATCCTGAATCCCGCAACGTCGCCACCGCGCTTTTCGTAGCTTTCTGGTCCCCACACAGGGTGTGTCGAGATGTATGGCCTCCCTTTTGCCATTTTCTTCAAGAGAGCAGCCGTATGCACTTTGACCGTCGCTACGTCGATGATGACCGTGTCCTTTCTAGTGAGCGGAAGCACTTTCTTGAGTACTTCTTCGAAAGCGTGAATTGGTACAGCGAGAATTACGGCATCGCACTTGGCAACTTCGGCGAGGCTGAAGAATGTTTGTCCGTCTGCTTTCTTTTCCGGCGCGTATACTCTCACCTTCACCTCCGGCGCGAAGCGCCCCAGAAGCGTATGTGCGAGTGCGCCAAAGGCGCCGTAGCCAACAATTCCGACCGTTTTTATCTGCATCTGCAAAGACTACCGTTTCCTGCGCCACTTCTCAACTGCCCCTCAAGTTGGTAGCGAGAAGAACAAAAAAACTACTGTGGAGCCCGCTTAACCTCGATCAGGCCCATGTTTAATTGTACGTCCTGTCTGCGCGCATTGTCCGCAACGAGCTGACCCGCAAACCGATGTAACTCGCCAAAAACCACCACGACATTACTTTGGCCGTAGTAATTTCGCATGCTTGCTATGTTGCTTATGACATTTCTTTCCCTCAAATCGTATCCAATGCGAGTGAATTCCGCTCTCGCACGCGACACGTTTTGAGGCTCACTGTTCTTCATTTGAGTTATTGCAGCTATAAGTTCGTCTCTCTCCGAGCGCTGTCCCAAGGCAAGCCCCTCGAGATTGTGCAGGTGCTTCTTCCACTTCTGCCTTTCCCCTGAAGTAGCTTTCTCATCGCTCGCTTTCTGACGCGCATTTTCAATACCGCCGTTTGCCTCGAAGCGAACAATCTCCTCCTGAACAAGCCGCAGCTTTATTTCTAGAGCGCGGATTTGTTCCGCGTAAAGCGCGCTCTCATCACTTTTCAGAGCATTCAGAAGCGTGTTGAGCGCGTCGTGCGCTTGCGCAAGCAAGGCGGAGTCATCTGCTGGAAGAAGTTTTACTATCCCTTTCACGCCGAGATGGAGGGTGGCACTATCAAACTCCAGACTGCTCGCAGAAAAGTTAAGAGACGAGAGGCTTAGTCGTATGCGTGACATGTTCTCTCCACGCGCTTCAAGTTCCTGAATATGGCGCGTGAGCTTGGCTTGAGCCCTTACGAATTCCTGCTCGGTGATCGAATTTTTCATGAAACGATTTTGAGCGTTCTCGGTGATGAATCCAAGGAGTCGCGCCATCCTTTCCGATTTTTCCCGTGTCGCATTTTCGCCCGAATCGCTGAATTGATTGATTTCAGTTATTACCCCCCTTAAGATGTCCGTGGTCTTCTGGATCTCATCGGGAGCATCCGCGAGTCCCTCTGTGAAAACATATGGATGGCCGACTGCCCTGGAGATTTCCGGCAGCAACGTGAGTATCTCGGCTTGTGACGCGGCGGACTTCTCGGGCGAGACCAATAACTTTTCAAAGAAATCGGCCCTTGGGTATTTATGCGTCTGTCCGACATGAATCATATAGGGACCTCTGGGCCCAGCGCGCAGTGAGACTATCGCCCTGAGACCCATTTTTTCGATTTTGCTCACTAGATCCGGCCCCAATATGCGTTCGGTGATTTGCTTTGTCTCCTGTAAATCAATCGCTTCCTGAGTCCGCCCGTGCGAAGGCGTCCCCACAGCCACTAGAGCTCCCAATAAAGCCGCTCTTCCAAAAGATGCCAGCTTGAGATTGAGTCTATCTTTTACATCCTCCCTGCTGCTGCTACTTCGCTCCGAAGTATGGCGCTCCATTTGTTAAAGATAACATCGAAGGACTAAACTATCACTTCCTCCCCCCACGCCATCTCTCAACAGCCACGAGAAGCGGTGTAGCCAAGAATATCGACGAATAGGTACCTGCTGTGATTCCCACGAGTAGCGTGAGCGCAAAGTCGCGGGTGGATGCTGGACCGATGAAGTACAGTATGAGCAGCGTTATGAGAACGGTGAGCGAGGTATTTATCGAACGAACGAATGTTTGTCCGAGGCTTCTACCGGCGGTCTCCGCAAAATCCTCCTTGCGATTGCGCTCTTGATTGATGCGTAGATTTTCACGCACACGATCAAAGACGACGATGGTGTCGTGGATGGAGAAACCGAGGACCGTGAGAATGGCCGTCACGAATAGCGTGTCGATCTGGGCTCCGTGTAGGTATCCCAAGAGTGCGAAAAAGCCGACGGGGACGATAACGTCGTGGAGAAGCGTCACGAGCGCAATGAGTCCGTATATCCAGCTCGAGATCGGCTTTGACACATGGCGAAAAGCGAACGCGATGAAAAGTAGAATGCAGAGCAGCACGAGCACGAGTGAAATTATTGCTTTGTTACGAAGCTCCTTACCGATGGTCGGCCCTACTTCGGTTAGCTGTGTGATCTCCCCCCGATATCTATCGCCGCCTGAAAGCAACTCCGCTATTGAGCTGCGTTGTATTTCAGTCAGGTTTGCGGCTCGTAATATATAGTCGCGCTCATTCGCTTCTCGAAGCGAGTACCCTTCAAAACCTGCTGCATCAAGTGCTTCTTCGACGAGAGCTGGCGCCGGGCGCTCTTCCGGATATGCAACTTGGACAAGGGTGCCACCAGTAAATTCAAGGCTTGGCTTCAGACCGAAGACGAAAAGCGATACGAGCGCGACAAGCGTGATCAATGCCGTTACAGCGAAGAAAATATTTCTGTTTTTGACAATGAACATACCTACCCAAGGAAAGCCTGAATTAATATGGGGACGATGATGAGCAGGGCCGCGACAATACCGAAGATAAGTCCTTTTCGGCCTGTTCGCTTAATCTCGCCTTGTGTGATATTCCCTGCAATCAGCTCCCTTCGAGATGCGAAAATCAGAAATACCACTCCGCCTAATGCCAGCAATGGAGTCATCATTATTACCCACAGCCACGCGACGATTCCATACCAGCCGGACACGACAAGTAGAGCAACTAGCGCAAGAGTTGCAAGTGCGATTTGAGCCGACGTTTTCATATGATGAGATTAAACTTTTGTTCCGCTACCGAAGAAGAAGCGTGAGAATCCACTCTTTGCGTCTACACCGAGCGCCAAGAGGAACGTGCGCGAAACGGTGATCGCGGTGAGCATAGAGACGAGAACACCCAGCCCAAATACGAGTGCAAAGCCCTTGATGAGCGAGGTGCCGAACCAAAAGAGAATGACCGCCGTTATCATTGACGAGATGTTGGAGTCGCGGATAGAAGGCCATGCTCGGTGGAAACCCTCCTTAATTGCCTCTGCTGCTGTTTTACCGCTTGCCAGCTCCTCGCGTGTGCGTTCGAAAATGAGAATGTTGGCATCAACTGCCATACCAATAGAGAGTATGAATGCCGCGATGCCTGCTGCTGTGAGAGTGACCGGAATGAGCTGGAAAAGCGCGAGGACCACGAGACAGTAGAGCGCGAGCGCGACAGTCGCTAGAAATCCGGGTAGTCGGTACCAAGCGATCATGAATATCGCAACTGCAATTACACCCCAGAGACCCGACATTATGCCCCTCTGAACCGCCTCATCGCCCAGGGTCGCGGATACAGTCTGTGTCGAGATCAGTTCAATCGGTACGGGTAGTGCACCAAAATTCAGGTTGCGCGCGAGCTCTTTTGCTTCCTCTGGAAGGAATCCACCGGAAATGACTGCCGTACCGTCGGGGATGGCTTCACGTATTACTGGTATCGATATTGGAACGCCGTCTAGAAAAATACCGAAGTACCTGTTGACATTGTTTTTGGTAAGATCCCCGAAAATACGCGCGCCTTCAGAATTGAAATTGAGTACGACAACGGGCTCATTGGGAACCCCACCGATCGACTGATTGAATTGCAGTTGCGCGCTCTTAAGATCTTTACCTGTTATTGCTGCCGGTTCAAAAAGCGTGTTCACCGTGGAGCTCGAGATCTCTACATTGGGTGCATCGCCTTTCAGGAGGCGGAATTCGAGAACGGGTGTTTCCCCGATAAGGTCAATGGCTTTTTGCGTGTCGGTGACACCCGGTAGTTCAACTATGAGCCGTTCTTCCGGTTGTCCTGCCAAAGCTCCTGCGTGTTGCGTCTGCACGATCGGCTCTGAAACACCGAATAGATTCACGCGTCGCTCGATAGTATCTCGAAGGCTCGACATTGACTCGGCGACATCGGCTCCGACTATAGCGGATAGGTCGGCGCGATACACGAGCTGCGTACCGCCCGAAAGGTCGAGACCGAGCTTAAAAGGGCGCGAACCGCTCATTTGCGAGGAATAGACGTACCAGCCGACAGCAGCTCCGAGAAGGAGCACCGCGAGTGCGATGAGGCGCCGATTCAACATTGCGGCTTAGTATACGCATGAAATCGAGCGCCGCAACGAGCTTGTGCGTTGCTAGCCCGATAATCTCCTATGCTACAGTGAATGGGCCAATATGATGGAAAAGCTCGATGGCAAAGGGTATAGACATATCGATCAGACACTAAAACTGCAGACTCCTGAATATATTCGCCCTATTCCAACGGAAGCAGCAGCACCGAAAGAACTCAAGATTGAGCTTCAAGAGGTAGGCCCTTCGGTTCAAACACCACTGGAACAGGAAAGGCCAAAAAAGCCGGAAAAGATCCTCGCGAGCGTTATAGTGAATGCCTTTAACGAGGAAGCAGAGATAGGCCGACTCCTAGAGAGCCTCAAGAAGTCATGGTTCCCTGGAATGGAGATCATCATATCCGACGATGGAAGTACCGATAGTACCTCGGATATCGTTAAGAAACACATTAGCCAAAGCCAGGCAGAGAAACCTCATGATTGGCTTATTCTGGATAGCCACGAAAATCTGGGGTTTGCGGGAGCAAAAAATTCCGGGGCCGCACGTGCGCGGGGCGATTACCTCTTATTCTTTGACGCTGACGCACCGATACCGACCGGACTTCTACGAGAGGACGTTCGACAAATGGAGGACAAAAAATTGGACATTGCAACGCATACCCTCATGCCACAATACAAGTTGCAGAAATACAACACTGCTTTGAAAAATAAAATAACCCTGGACGCTATAAACCAGGTGCACGGTAAATCTGCAATCGCCGGATGCGGAGGGATACTTATCAAGAAAAGTGTATTCGAGAAAGTCGGCGGCTTTAGAAAGATGCCTATAGGAGAAGATACCGATATTTGGAGGCGTGTAATGCAAGTACCAGGTACTCATATGGGCATGATAGAGGGAGTTAAAATGCCGGTGAATATGCGGCGATTCGAAAAGCAAGGATATATGCGTACACTATGGAAATGGACTAGGGCATGGATCAGTTCTGTACTGTACGAAAAAGACCGCGAGCGTCGCGCTATCGGTTATGGTCCTTCCAGAAGAAATTTACCTATCTCGCAACAAGAGCAAGCAGATTTCTAAAGATCATCGCAACCGCGACTGGCCCGACGCCGCCGGGTACTGGTGTGAAGACGGACGCGGCTTCGGCGCACGCGGGATCGGCGTCGCCGGTTATTTTTTTATTCAATTCGCTCGTGCCCGCATCGATGAGTGCGACGCCTTTTTTCAGATGCTCGGGCTTAACAAAACCGGGATTGCCGGCACCCAAGACGACGATGTCGGCTTCTTTCAGGTCCTCGATAGAGCCTTCTTCGAGGGTAAACATAGAGACACTCGCGCCGAGGCTCTGAAGCAGCCAGCGGCTGGGAGCGCCCACCAAGCGCCCGGCACCCACTACCACGGTCCGCGCGCCCGCTATCGGGATATTGTTTCTCTTCAAAATCTCGACTGCAGCAAGGGCGACCGGTGCATGCACGAGTCTATCTTCTTCCGCGATCTTGGGATTGAGGGCGTCCACATCTTTCTCATTCGGCACTGCCGCAAGTATTTCACTGACATCGATGCCCGCAGGCAGCGGAAGCTGCACGATGACGGCGTGGGTGTTTGCGAGCGAACGATCGACTGCTTGTAGGATCTTCCCGGCATCGCTGTGCTCTGAGACATTTATACGCATCATTTCTATTCCAAGCCTCTCCGCTGCCTGCGTCTTGATACGCACGAACGATTCGATGATGGGGTTGGCACCGACAACGACGATACCGAGCTTGATCGTTCGCCTGATAGCAGCGAATTTCGGCACGAGCTCCGCATAAATTTCTTCCGCTATCACTTTGCCGTCCACGATCATATAAAAATATACTCACATACTTGAGTATGTGCGGGTGTCATATAAGTCCTGCTTCTTTTTTTAATTCTGCGATTCCGTCCTCGATCTTAACCTTCGGCTCCCATCCGAGAAGCTCTCGCGCTTTCCTATTATCGGCGAGCGCATCGCGCGGCTCGAGGCGCTCTGGTTCGTTGACCGTAGGTCCGCCAATTAAAGCCGCGATCTCGTTTACGCTCACGTTGCGCCCAGCACCGATGTTGAAGACTTCACCCTTCCCCGCCTTTACCGACTCAGCCGCGAGTAGATTCGCCTGCACGACATCGCTCACATGCGTAAAGTCCCGCGTATGCGTGCCATCGCCCCAGATCGTGATGGGCTTGCCCTCCTGCCTCTGCTTGAGGAATTTTGCGATAGCGAGGGCGTATGCGCCGTTTGGATCCATGCGACGACCGTAGACGTTGAAGTAGCGGAGCGTAACGGTCGAAAGTTCGTAGACCTCGCTCCACAAACGCGCGGTCTGTTCTGATATGGATTTTTGAAGGCCATACGGACTTTTTGGCTGTGGCTCCATGGTCTCCACGAGCGGCATCGTGGCCTGGTCACCATAGACGGAGCCGGAGGAAGCGGAGATGACACGCTCCACTTTGCCGAGGTGCGCGGCGCGGAGGACATTGACGAAGCCGGTCACGTTGACCGCGAACGTCTCGAGCGGATGCTCAATCGAGAATTGCACGCGCGGCAAAGCCGCCTCATGGAACACGTATTTCGCTCCCGCGATAATAGGCGTGATGGTATCGATGTCGCGAATATCGACATTGTGGTACTGCGCTTTCGGATTAGTCCGCTCGGGAAATGTGCCTGCCGCGTAGTTATCTATCACGTGCGTCTCAAATCCGCGCTCCATGAGCGCATCCACGAGATGCGAGCCGATGAACCCCGCCCCGCCCGTGATAATGACTTTTTGCATATTATGAGCCGCGAGCGGTAAGGACCACCTTGATAGTTTGAAGAATAATAAAAATATCGAGGAAAAGCGAGCGGTGTTTCAGGTAGTAGAGGTCGTACGAGAGCTTGCGCTTTGTTTCTGCGATATCGGTCATGTGGTGCGGATGCCGGTCGTGCTTCAACTGCGCCCAGCCGGTAAGGCCAGGGGTAACAAGATAACGCGCATTGTAGTATGGAATACGTGCGCTGTACTCGCGCGAGAGCGCAGGGAATTCGGGCCGCGGACCGACGATGGAGAGATCCCCTTTCAAAACGCTCCAAAGCTGCGGTAGCTCATCAATGCGCGAGCTACGCAAATATTTTCCCACGCGGGTGACGGATAATTTCGTCTTTCCGCTTTCGCCGTACTCGCCCCGATCGTTCCCGGTCATGGAGCGGAATTTCACGACGCGAATAGGTTTTTCAAAGCGGCCGACGCGTACTTGATCGATGAATACGGGACCGCCATCATCGAGTTTGATCGCAATCGCAACGAACGGAGACAGAACGAACGAAACGATGCCGAGCGTGAGCGCGATCGTGATGTCGGCCATCCGTTTCAAGAGGTCGTGGACACGAGAAGCGGAAAGGTGCTCGAGGATCCACTCGTACTTTATGAGGGATAGCGGGACGGAATCGAAGACTTCCTGGTAGAGCTCAACGATATCAATAATGGCAAACCGCCTTTTGTGGAATACCGTATCGTAGATAATGGGCCGCGCGGCGGCGAAGGCTTTGTCGGAGAAGTCGACCACAAGAAAGGTCATGTCGTCCTCCTGCGCGAGACTTAGCGCTCGCTGGATAACTTCCGGCACACCGGAGTGTTCCGTATCGATGACCTGCTTGAATTCGAACGAATAGCGCGGATCGGAGGCGACCTCGGATCTCGGATCGGAGGGCGAGCGCGTCGGGGCCGGAGCCTACAAGCAGGCCTTTCATTTTCTTACCCGCTAATAAAGGGGGTAGCCGTGGAAAAAGCACGACGCGCCAAAAATATATAAGACCGAATGAAACGAGCAGGTAAAGAACGAGAATGGTTTTGGGTGCGAGGCCGAACGCGGGCATGAGAAAGAAGAAAAGCGCGGCGAGGATGACGTTGATGACCTGGGTATACAAAATGGTCGCGGAAAGCTTGCTGCGAAAGAGGCTTGTGTGTTTTCCGTAGAGACCCGCAAGAAAAAAGACCGCCGCGGAGAGGGCAATAAGTATGGAAAACGGCGCGAGATGTTTCAGGAATATCTCGCTTGATGGCGGGGAAAGATACCGCAAAGCAAGAGCGATCCAGAGTGAGATAGCGAGGACCACAACGTCGCCCACGAGGAGAACGACGTATTCGCGCTTGGGCACGAGAGTCATGTGATATGATTATGGCACGAAAAAACCTATGAAACAAGCGACGGAACGGCGAGTTAAACTTCTTTTCGTCATCACCAAGGCGACCCACGGTGGAGCGCAAAAGTACGTCGGCGACCTCGCGACTGGTCTGCCACGCGACATGTTCGACGTAGTACTCGCGTACGGCGTCCGCGGAGAACTTGCGGAATCTCTAGAAAAGAGAGGTATTCGCACGGTGCGTATTGCTTCGCTCGGACGTGACGTCGCGCTCCTCTCCGACATCAAAAGTTTCTTCGACATGCGCGCACTCATAAAGCGTGTGCGCCCAGATGTCGTGCACCTCAACAGTTCGAAGGCCGCAGCGATAGGAGCACTCGCCTCGCGCTTTTGTGGCGTACCGAATATCATTTTTACGGCCCATGGATGGCCATTCAAAGAGGACCGCGGTACTCTCTCGCGAATGCTCATATACGTTGCTAGCTGGCTCACGGCCCTACTTGCGCATACGACCATCGTCGTGTCGAAAGCGGACCAGATCACCGGAAAGAAGATGCCTTTTGTGCGCAATAAGATCGTCCACATTCCGCTTGGCAGCGAGCGCGTAGAGATCCTGCCGCCGCCCGAAGGATTCAAAAAAATGTTCGGCGCGCAGAAACCGCCGATCATTTCGCAGACAACGCTGCGCATTGTGACAATAGCGGAATTGACGAGGAACAAAGGCATTCGGTACGGGATCGACGCGATTAAAAAGCTGACAGAGCGCGGGCGCGATGCTATCTATATCGTCGTAGGCGACGGCGAAGAGAGGGCTGCTCTCGCGACCTATGCTGGAGAGCGAGGCGTCGCCGATCGCGTCTTTTTTCCTGGCTTCGTGCCCAACGCTGCCCAATATCTTTCGGGTTTCGACGTGTTCCTCCTTCCATCGCGCAAGGAAGGAATGCCGTATGTTCTTCTCGAAGCAGCCGATGCCGGACTTCCCATAGTTGCGACTTCCGCGATCGATCGAGCCTCAACGGAACACGTGCCGCGCATTCGGGTAGTCCCGATCGGTGATAGCAGCGCGATCGCCGACGCGATCATAGAATTCTCAAGCTTGCCGCGCGCGCCCTCGCGAGCAAAGGACGGCTCCCTTCTCGCTACAATGCTGGAGAGCACCCGAGCTCTGTACATGCGCTAGATACCACTAAGGAGCGCCGTTTCATCCCGCGCCTGCACCGCGGGACGTGCGTGCCGTTGCATGCCGATAAGGATACCGAGCGCCAGAAATTCGGTGAGCAAGTGAGAGCCACCATAACTCATGAATGGCAGTGTCGTCCCGGTGATCGGCAGAAGGCCAATGTTCATGCCTACATGCACGATGAACTGCGCCATAAAATATATCGCTACCCCCGCCGCGAAAAGAGAATCGAAGTTGTCGCCCGCACGCAGGGCGAAGGTGAGAATGCGTGAAATAAGAACCGCAAAAAGTCCGCAGAGTATAAGGACACCGATGAATCCCCACTCTTCAGCGTACGCAGCAAAAATAAAATCGGTTTGATATTCGGGTAGGAATTCGAGCTTGGACTGCGTTCCATATCCAATGCCCTTCCCAAAAAGTTGGCCCGAGCCGACCGCAACGGTGGATTGATACGCGTTGTAGCCTGCTCCCTGGATATCGGTAAGCGGATGAAGGAACGTAAGCACGCGCTGTTTTTGGTAGTCTTGCAAACCGTATTGCCAGAGGCCGCCGCATAGCAATGTCCCGGCGACGAAAAGGGTCGCGAGGTGTTTCCATGAAATGCCGGCCACCAAGACCATTCCAAGCCATATCGCAAAGATGATGATGGCGCTCCCGAAATCGGGCTGGAAGAACACGAGAGTGAAAACTACGAGCGCGTATGCCCCAGAGATGAGAATGTGCCGTTCATGGGCTATCTCCACATGCCTCCGGCTAAAATATTTAGCAAGGAGAATGATGAGAGCAACCTTTGCCGGATCCGATGGCTGGACGAAGAACAATCCGAGATCAAATCGACTCTGCGAACCCATGATGACCGAGCCAAGAATATAAATGAGCCCGAGGAGGATGCTGATCCCGACAAACATACCGATGACTATCGGGGTACGCCGCAAGAAACGGTATTCGGGCAAACATGCTATGAAAAATACCCCGAGCGAAAGACCGATCCATACTATCTGGCGTTCGAAGTACGCATTCTCCTCCGAGAACGAACGCATCGTAACGAGGCCGAGCAACGAGATAGCGAACGCCGACAGAAGCAGGAACCAGTCGATATGAGCAAAGGTTCGGAACCTGTCCTCCACTTTCGTAAGCGCTGACATGGTTACTTATCGAGCGTGGGGGGAAGAAGCGGGAGAATGTCGATACGGGACGCGAGACGAGGGAAGGGATCGGGCCAGGTAAAGACAAGGTCGCTCTTCTCGCGGGCGGAAATTCTCGAGAGCGTGGTTGCCGACGATGCGAATGCATTTCCCGCGGTATCAAAAACGACGGCGATGAATGTGGGGTCGAGGACGTGTGCGACCGATGTATTCTCTACCTGCGCCAAAAGCCGAGGCGCGGAATCCGTGTCAGTCGTGGCTTTGGCGCTTATCGCCAGAGCACCAGCCGCATCTTTCACGCGTTCCCAGCGAAGCGGGGATGTAAATTCAAAATACGTGCGCGCAACGATGCGGTTGCCCGTCGAGATGCCACCTTCGAACACGGGAGTAATGCCTCCGGGCATGATGTAGGTCTTGCCTTCGCGCTCCGCGACGAGGATATTCTTCTCGTCGTACAGACCAAAACGATATCGTACGCTACGAACGCCCGCATTTGTGTTGGGATTTTCTATATACGCGACCGCGCTGTAGAGACCTCCGCGGACGGGAAACGCGCGCGACCAAAGCGTGGCGTGCGGCTGGAGTGTCCGCTCGTCGAGAAGGAGGCACGGTCCTCCCTTGTCCACCGCAGTCTCACCCTGATTTTGTTTGCCATCGAAACACGCGGGGGGTTCGTATATCCATATCGCGAGCGGAATGCCGATGATGGCCGTAAAAAAGAGAAAGACACCCCCACCGTACGCGGTCCGCCGTTTGGATGCCCATGACATAGGAATAGTGTATAGCCAATAGTGAATAGTGAACAGTGTTGACACGCTCAAATGGAATGGATATGTCCCTTTGCACGTTGCTATGCCTATCATGGGCGGAATCGCGGTCGGCATCATATGGAGAATCACTCCCCCGCGACCACCAGAAGATGCAACGCAAAAACCCCCGACATGAGGCGTCGGGGGTTTCGCTTTTTTGAGCACTCTGTGCTGGCGCCGACCTACTCTCGCCTTTCGACTACCATCGGCGCAGGTGGGCTTAACTTCCGTGTTCGGAAAGAGAACGGGTGTGACCCCACCGCCGAAGCACCAGCACGGAGTGCTCAAGCCTGCTTGCGCAGGTATGAGCTCCGTTTTGTTGATCCGCCAACTGGCGGAAA
>C687J35174_10004117_pt1 | contig 19709 bp, 16 predicted proteins | sample RifCSPhighO2_01_FD_35174 | JGI IMG/M metagenome (IMG submission 35174) | reverse complement strand
GGTCATCGGCAGGCGGCCGCTTCTGTCGGATCATGCCAAGCCGTATGAGACCCAACGCGTCCCGTCCCCACATAACAACCAGCACGCTTGGGATTTCTCTGATGAGCGGTCGGTCATACATGGGTTTGCCATCTTTACCCATGATCAATCCAGGCTGAATATCGAAGTAGGGCGATTTGAGCCCGTCTCCCTCGACCCGTAGCCGATCATCTCGGAGGCGAAACACATCTCTCTCCGTCGTCGACAAATCGTTCAAGGACTTTGTTGCGGTCACCACAATCCTCCATCTTCTCGCTGTGAAAGTGCGAGCGCGATTATGTATTGAACTAATTGCCTTGTCAATATTCCTTCGCAAACCAAAACATTGTATGGATGAAAAAGCCCTTATATACTTCGTTGCACATGCTCGTCACCCACTGCCCCCTTTGCGGTTCTGGAAACCCTTCGCTCATCCTTGAGCTCGGATTCCATCCTCTCGCGGACACATTCTTGAAAAAAGAGCAGCTTACAGAGCCTGAAATGCATTATCCTTTACAGGTCCTTATGTGCAAAAGCTGCGGCCATGCGATGAACTCGTACGTCGTCCCCGCAGAGAAACGCTACCAGGAGAATGAGTACAGTTATGATTCGGGCAACTCGAAAGTCTCGATACAGCACTTCGGCGAGATGGCTGCGGACGTCATCGCACGCATTAATGTCACGAAAGGTGATCTCGTAGTTGATATAGGGAGCTCGGTCGGCACACTCCTTGAGGCGTTCCGCACGCAGGCTGGCGCGAATATCATCGGTGTCGAACCGGCGGCAAATATCGCTGCGCTTGCGGCTCAGAACGACATCCCGACTGTCCAGGACTTTTTCGGAGAGAAAGCTGTCCAGGAAATACTGAAAACAAGCAAAGCAAAGGCGATAACGATGACGAACGCCTTCAATCACATCGCTGGACTCGATGAATTCATGCAAAACATCGTGAAAGTCCTCGCACCAGACGGCGCATTTGTCATCGAAGTGCCATACCTTTTGCATCTCGTCGATAAACTCGCGTTCGATACCATCTATCTGGAGCATGTCTCGTACTTCGCAATCAAGCCGCTCACGCCTTTTTTCAAGAAATTCGGTCTCAGTATCACTGACATCATGGAAAACGATTATATGGGGGGGTCACTGCGGCTTACCGTACATCTCAACACTCAGGAAACCCCGCTTGTTGCTGAATACATCGCCAAAGAAGAAGCGGCCGGACTCTATGAGCCGAAGACCTACGAAACGATGTCCATGCGTATGAAGCAGTTCAAGTTCTCCCTCGTTCGGCAGCTTCTCGATGCACGCAGTAGCGGCGGCATCGCAATCGGCATCGGTGCCGCGACGAAAGGAAACACACTTCTGAATTACTGCGGCATAGATGCGACGATGCTTGATTTCATAACTGACGCTTCTCCCCTCAAGATCGGCAAATACACCCCCGGCTCGCACATCCCTATTGTGCCGGATGAGGCCATAACTCCTTCGGTGACCCATGCCGTCATCCTGCCTTGGAATATCGGTACCTTCTTGAAAGGAAAACTTTCGCCAAGATATCCGCAACTTGTCTTTATTGTGCCTAACGAGGAACCAAAATGAAAGCTTGCTTTTATTTTGTCCGAGCGACGGCACAACACAGGGTTTATACCTCGCGGCTTGCCGCGGTATAATGACCCTTTATCACGCCGCATATGGAATAATGAAGTTATGCAATTTGAACACAAACCCATAAATTTCGAAGACGCCCGCGGCACTATCACCGATATCTTCGTGGGCGTTCCGAAAGAACACTGCACTATCATTCATACGAAAAAAGGCGGCGTGCGCGGAAACCATTACCACAAACTCTCCCGTCAGCACGATTTCATTGTCAGTGGCAGTTTCAAAGTATACGGACAGAAAGTGGGAGAAACAGAAGTGACTGAAAAAGTAGTCGGCCCCAACGATTTCATCATATGGGAGCCCAACGAGGCTCACGAATTCGTCGCGCTTGAAGACAGTATCTTCATCACATTCGTCGACGGTCCTCGAGGAGGGGACGATTTCGAGAAAGATACTTTTCGCATCAGTCCCCCTCTCCACGAACAAGTCGGAACGGTCGCGTCATGAAAAGGATAGCCATCGTGACTCCCTACGGGGCTGAACCCCGTCTCGACAACTACGCCGAGTTCATCCTGGCTCAAAACCTCGTAGAAAAAGGCTACGAAGTACGTTTCTTTACATACCGCTCACAGAAAGCTGAATACGTAAAAGATGCCGTGTATAAGGGTGTATCAGTATTCCGCTGCCGCCAACGCTTCGGAATCTCGCCTCGCCTGTTCGTCTCGCTGATACTATTTCGGCCACACACCGTCCTCTGTTTCCATCCCAAAAGCCTTCTTAACTTCTCGGCGTATCTCGCGGCGCGTGCCATACGAACGCGCTTTATCGTTGAGATCGTCGGCATACTCCATGACCCTTTCATTGCCCGCGATATCGACGACCCGATAGATACGCTCATCAGTCCGCCCGTCCTTATCACATCCGTTCCAGCACTTCTAAAGCAGCTCCTCTCCGGAAATAGGAGTGCATGGAACAACTACGTGTGCCATGCGCCGACAGCGCACGCAGATACGATCATCGCTATCAACCGTCATGAGCAAGAGTACGTCAAATCCATCTATGGGCGCTCCGCCGCTCTCATCTACTGGTGCACTCCGCAAACCCGCGTACATGATCAACATGAACCCGCGATAGAAAGCGGCAAGCTTCCGGATGATTTTCTCTTCTTCATCGGTCAGGTAAAAAGACGCAAAGGATGGGACACGGTCATCGATGCGCTCGCATCTCTGAAACAGCGCGGCGTTATTAAGAATCTCGTTTTCGTAAGCCCTCATACCGATCTGCACGTCCCAATCGAATATGCGGCGGAACGAGGAGTCCGAGATCAGATTACATTCCTTTCCGCCGTGTCGAATGAAGAGAAGGAATGGCTCTATGCGCACTGTTCATACGTGCTGGTACCAAGCCGATACGAGGGTTTCGGTCTTCCAGTATTCGAAGCGTTTCTTGCAGAAAAGCCGATATGTGCAAGTGATATCCCGGTATTCGACGAATTCCTCGTCCACCGGAAAAACGCCATGATTTCGCACGTGGGGGATGGAAATGGTCTCGCGGATTCCATTCTCGCACTGGATGCAAGCTCAGCTCTAGTGCACACCCTTATCAAAGAAGGCACCCGAACTGCCGCACAGTTCGATTACGAACGCATGGTCAGTGAATATCTAGCCCTTATCGATGGTGATGTGGATTCCCTGCTCAGCTCCCCAGCGCAAGGAAGATTAGGCCGAGTACAATCAGACAAAAAAGTCCTACCTTGAGCAGGAATCCTTTTTCATGAAAGTAGAGTTTCCCTGACAGCATTGCGAAAAGTATTGCGGTCGCCCGGAGCCCCGTGGTTATAACCGCCGCAGGCGCGAATGAGTATGCGAACGAAGAAAGGGCCTCCGAGAGACCGCTCGAGGTCGTTTGCACGACAAATATGCGGCGGCGCAGGAACGCAAAGGGATTTTCGCGGCAAATTATGAAAGCACAAAGAAAGAAATACAGCATCAGTATGCTCATAATAATCGATTGCTCCGCCGCGACCGAATTAAAGTTCGTGATGTCATATTTGAAGAGCGAAAGTGTGATAGCAGCGTTGACTGCACTCGCGATAAGAAACCATCGTCCTTTCATATGCCGTCCTTCGGTAATCACGAGAAAGAGTACTGCTGCGAGTATGATGCCGATACCGAGCATCTGCATCCCGCTTACCGCGTACCCGAGTACGATATCCGCACCAAGGAGGAGCGGGATGGTCAGGGTCTTCACGAAGCCGAAATTGCCTCGATCCGCTGTTGTCACTGCAAGCACCGTGAGATGCGCCTGAAGTATTTCTAGACAGACACGGGGAAGAAATGTCGGGAGTGATGCGACCGTAAACACGAGATCGTGGAACAAAAAGCCGTATGCGATGAGAAACGACGTTCCGAAGAGAAGATTCAAAAATCCGAATGTGTAATAACTGACCACTCTGTCTTGCACTTCTTTTTTCCCGATCGAATCTGACACTTCCCGAAGCGCGCTACTTGCCCCTGCCAAAAGAACGCCGATCATAGATAGTATCGTACGACACAGGTGCCTACGCGTACAGCGAAACCGGCGTGGCCCGCGCGTCCTCAATCAGCGCCGGACTTGCCTCGCAATGAGATCAGCAAGATCCGTCAGACCTTCGCGTTTCTTGAGAGTGTTGTCTTTTTCAAGCGCCCAAATGTATGCGAGGTCGACTGATGCAGACTCTTTCAGAATCGCTGCGAAAAAGCGCGTGAGTTCGTCCTCATCGAATTTGAAGTCCGAAAGCTGAGAAGCGACAAGTGCAGGAAGCTCCGCGGGTACTTCAGAGTGCTTGACGAACGAAAGTGCATTGTAAAAGACTTCGCCGAAGGTTATGAGAGGTTTCTGGAGGAGCACCGCTTCAAAACCTGCAGTTCCGGTGATGGTTGTAACAAGTCGAGCGTGCGAGATGATATCCACCGCCCGCAGGCGGGGATCGACAAGCACAAGATTCGGGATCTTCTTGAGTTCTCGGTAAAAAGATCGCGGCCGAAAACCAACCATCAACGGATGCTCTTTAACGACAAGTTTGTAACCGACGGGCAGAGACTGCGCAACCTGCCGCAGTATCGGAAGCTGTTCGGAAGCAAATGGTGCCAAAAGATTTAACGCTATCTCCGGCTCCAGATGCAGAGGAAAGAATGCGAACGGTGTGTCTTCTTGAAACGGTGAATAGAGATCATTGTAGCCGATAAGAACGCGCCCTTTACGTTTAATCCGGTCAAAAACATACGCGATGGGGTTGATGGTCGTATAGTCTCGACGTCGTGGCGCGTCTCGTAGCCACTGCGTGCACATCCGCACGAACCATCTCACAGACTCTAGGAAACCACGAGGCCTCAGAAAGCCGAAATGTGCTGCCCTGTTCGCAAACGGCACTGCATCATACACGTGCGAATACGCGCGCGGTTTCGCTCGGAATGAACGGATAGCATCCCGCGCAGCACCCCATTCGGGAATTTCAGAGCTCGGAAGTCCGCGATAGCGCTCCGCCGTCCCTTCGACGAATGTCAACCTGTCATATCGTTCAGAGAGTGACGTGAGCGTCTCGATCCCAGGAAGAATGATGACCAACGTGCGTATTCCATGCGCGCGCGCCATGTGATAGAGAAGCACCGTGCCGATCGCACCCGGTTGGGTGGTAACAAGAAAATCAGGCTTTTCCTTGGCGAGAAAGGCGCTGATACGTTTCGCCTGCACCTGTAATATCCTCAGCATGTCCTCATGGGAATACGAAGGCGTATCATAGGGGTATTCCCGAACAAGCTGTCCGGAGCGCACTATCCGGTCAACGTTTAAATATCGCCACAGCGTAGGTTGCCCGTACTTCGTTTCGAGCTCTCGGAGATATTCCATGTCGAGCGTTTCGGTACGATGTTCTTCATGGATATCTTCGTCGAGAAGAAGCGCCGAATATTTCACATCATTCTGCTTTGTAAGAAACTCGAAACTGTCGCGTGTCTGTACATAGGCACAGGCCTCCCGGATGACGCCCTTTTCCATGAGGTGGCGCACAAGTTCGTGACCTATATACGCAAAACGGCGCTGTAACACGAAACATCCTTTCATATCGATTTCAGTCATACTGCCACGTCAGATAGCAAAAAACAATGCGCAGAATCAGTCGATTGGTACACAATACATACATCTGGCCGGTTGACGAGAAAGCATAATTCTTGCTACAGTGACCGCACTACAGAAATACAAATACTATTTATGGCAATGCAGACAGAATCGCGAGACGCAAAAAAGCTTCATGCCGAGCGCGCGCATTCGTATGCGTCTGTAGAAGAGCAGCATCGCAAGTATATCGACCCGAAATCAGAAAGGATCTGGTCTCATTTTGTCGAGAATAGGAGGTGCCCCGTCTGTGACAGTGAGAAAAGTCTTCATGTCCTGGACAAACGGGGCGGAACGTATGTCAAATGCAGCGAATGTACGATGGTTTATACGAACCCAGTTGCAACTGATGAGGCGTTGAAAAAATATTACGGTGAGCTTGATACGAAACAGGGTGAGATCGTCCAAAACGAAAGCCCCTTCTACAAGGAAATATATTCGATGGGTCTTGCCGCTATCGGGCGATTTAAAAAATCCGGCGCCCTCCTTGACATAGGATGTTCAACAGGTTTTTTTCTTGACATCGCGCGCGCGCAGAAATGGGATACCTACGGTGTCGAGCCTGGCGCGATAGAAGCGGAAGAGTGCCGGAAGAAAGGCCATACTCTTTTTGTGGATACGCTTGAAAATATTCAATTCGATCGGACATTCAGCGCAATTACACTCTGGGATGTGTTCGAACATATCCCGCACGGGAAACGGTGCTTGGACCTGCTCGGTAACATTATCGAACCCGGTGGTATCGTGTTCATGCAGATCCCGAATTCCGACGCGCTCGCTGCACGAATGATGCGCGAGCGCTGTAACATGTTCGATGGTCTAGAACACACCAATTTGTATAACCCGCAAACGATAAAGCTCATTACGGAGGCGCGCGGGTTCAAGATAGTGGAAATGAAATCGGTTATCTCGGAAATAGCAGTCATGAACAATTACTTGAGCTACGAAGATCCCTATTTTGGAGAGTCGCGATACGATACTGTAGCCGGCCTCTTGGGCCTCCTCGACGATGCGTTCATTCACACCAATCTTCTAGGTTACAAACTGCAGGTCGTGCTTCAGAGAAAATAGGAGATGGAACACGTTCGTGTCATCGCCCGTCTCGACGTCAAAGGACCCAATGTTGTGAAGGGCGTGCAATTCGAAGCGCTGCGCGTGATGGGAAAGCCGAACGAGATGGCGAAGGAATACTTTCTGCAGGGGGCTGATGAATTGATCTATCTCGATGTCGTCGCATCGCTCTATCGCAGAGAAAATTTGCTTCATATCGTGCGCGAGGCTTCCAAGAGCGTCTTTATTCCCTTCACCGCGGGCGGCGGCGTGCGGTCGCTTGAAGATATCCATGAACTCCTCCACGCGGGCGCTGAAAAGGTCGCGATCAATACTGCGGCCGTTGCGCGTCCCGGACTCATCACCGAAGCCGCAGAGCGATTTGGCAAGCAGTGCGTCGTCGTCTCTATCGAAGCAAAAAAGAAAGGCCCTGGAAAATGGGAAGTATTTACTGATAATGGCCGGCAGTCGACAGGACTCGACGCAATCGAGTGGGCGAAAAAAGCGGAAGAACTTGGTGCGGGAGAAATTCTTCTAACGTCGGTTGATCAAGAAGGCACCGAACGCGGGCTCGATATCGCTCTCATGAAAGCGGCCGCGGATGCCGTAAGCACCCCCGTAATCGCTTCGGGCGGTGCGTCGTCTGAAGCGGATATCGTTGCAACCGTTTCAAACTCACACGTGACCGCGATCGCCGTCGCATCGCTCCTGCATTATCAGAAGACAACCATCGCACGCATCAAAGATACGCTTCTTTCAGCAGGTATTCCGGTCCGAAAACCGACACCTGATGAGCGGAAACGCGAAACAACAAAAGTACTTGAGGCCGACGTATTTGATTACAACCGCTTTACGACAAGACAGATGCGTGATGCGAGCCTTAGTATCGACCCGAAACCGCCGCACGACGTGCTTGAAATCACTCCCCCAACCGATGCGGATGTCTCGATCGTCGATTACGGGATCAACAACATCCGTAGTGTCTTTCGTGCCATCGAGAAAGTAGGAAAGAGACCGACGATCGCTGACTCCGCGAAAACAATCAGAGACGCAAAGCGCCTCATACTCCCCGGTGTGGGTGCCTTTGCGCAGGGCATGAAAGCGCTGCAGGAGCGCGGCCTCATCGATGTGCTGATTGAGAAAGCGCACAGCGGAACTCCCATTTTGGGCATTTGTCTCGGTATGCAGCTTCTTTTCGATACAAGCGAAGAATTTGGGCACCACCGGGGCCTCGAACTTATCCCGGGGAAAGTAATTTCATTCCCCGATCCGAAAATTGCGCGAATTCCCGGCTACACGCTCCCCAATATGGGGTGGAATCCGATCACCATCCCAAAAGGCGGGACGTGGAATAATTCGATACTCGAAAAGGTGGCGCAAGGCGAAAGCGTCTACTTCGTGCATTCATTCTATCCGGTGCCGGAAAATCCTTCGGACGTGCTCGCGGAATCGGAACACGGCGGTGTGAGTTTTTGTGCCGTCGTTCGACAAGGGAACATCACCGCAACACAATTCCACACGGAAAAAAGCGGAAATGTTGGCATCGAAATGCTTCGCGCGTTTTGCGAGAATGACAGCTCGTGATAGCCTGTTTTCGATGGACATCAACTATAACTTCCCGAAGCTCTCCGTTGATGAAGAGAAGTACAATGCATATCCCTTTGAGACGAAAGATTCGCAGCTGAAAGATCTCCCGAAAGAAGTCCTGTTCTGTAAAAAGTGCGTCATCTCGAATCAGCGTCCGCGGACCGATTTTGACGAAAGCGGTATTTGCAACGCCTGTAAATATGCAGAGAAAAAATTCGCGATACCCGAAAATGGCGGCATTGATTGGAACACGCGAGAGCGTGAGCTGGAAACTCTCCTCAATACACATCGATCGAAAGATGGATCGTGGGATGTCGTCGTGCCAGGATCAGGCGGAAAAGATTCTGCACTCGTCACGCACCAACTGAAAGTGCGCTACGGCATGCACCCACTTGCGGTCACGTGGGCGCCGTTCATTTACACCGACATCGGCTGGCAGAATTACAACAACATGATCCAGAGCGGCTTCGACGGCCTCGTCGCGTGGCCAAACGGGATCTTGCACCGCAAGCTCGCACGTGTCGCGTTCGAGCTCAAGGGCGATCCGTGGGAACCGTTTGCATTCGGCCAGAAAGCGTTCGCGTTCCAAATCGCGCTTCGTTTTAAGATCCCTCTTATCTTTTACGGCGAGAACGGTGAAGTCGAATATGGGGGCTCGTTTAAGAACGCGGAAAAGCCCTACGAATCACCGGAAGATTGGGATGAGTTGTATTACAAAGGCGCGGGCATCGACAAACTCCTCGAAGAAGGCGTGAAGATGGGTATTTTCTCGGAAGAAGAGTTGAAAGACGCCTCGTTCGATTTCTATCGCGCACCTAAATTGGAAGATGTGAGCAAGCTCGGTCTCCAGATGCATTGGTGGTCATACTATAAATTATGGGTGCCGCAGGAACATTTCTACTACGCATCAAAACATACCGGCTTCGCACCAGCGCGCGAACGCACCGAAGGTACGTATACGAAGCATCTCTCGATCGACGATAGGCTCGACCCGTTCCATTGGCTCCTCGCGTACATCAAATTCGGCTACGGCCGTGCCACGCGCGAAGCCTGCAGTGAGATCCGCTGCGAACACATCACGCGCGAAGAAGGCGTTTCCCTTGTACACCGCTATGACCATGAGTTCCCTAAAAGATATTTCCAGCAATTCCTCGAATACCTCGGCATCACCGAAGAGCACTTCTGGAAGATTTCTGACCAATATCGCCTCCCGCACATCTGGCGCAAAGACGGCGCGGCGTGGAAGCTTAATACCGTTGTCTCGAACAACGAACCCAAGGGACAGGCTCCGAGCGAAGCACAAACTCCGTATAGTGGCTCTTCGGAACAAACGTCTGTAAAAAGATAGACAAAGCTCAATTTCTGTGGCAATATACGCGGATGAAAAAATCTCGCGTACTTGTCGTTATCCCCGCACGAGGCGGCTCAAAACGCATTCCGAATAAGAACATTCGACCGTTTGTGAATAAGCCCCTCATCGCCTACACCATCGAACAAGCGCTCGCGCTCCCCTTTGCCGATCGCGTAATTGTCGATACTGATTCCCCGCACATCGCGAAAGTAGCGAAAGAGAGCGGAGCAGAAGTTCCCTTTCTTCGCTCCGCACGCCTAGCGAGCGATACGAGTCAGGTCGTCGATAGTACACTCCATTTATTAGAGCGCTTGGCGAGTGACGGCTACAAGCCCGATTACATTCTTCTTTTACAAACGACCTCCCCGCTGCGCGAACATGAAGACATTAAAAAAAGCTGGGCCCTTATGCAAAAGACGAAGGCCGATACTGTCGTTTGCGTGTGCCCCACGCATCCGCAGCTGTATTACCTCGGCAAAAAAGGAGAGCTCGAACTCATCAATCGTTCGAAAAGATATTCTACCAACACCCAAGCGTGGCGCGACGCATATATTCTCAATGGCTCGTTCGCATACATCGTGAATGTAAAAGCTCTGAAGCGCGAAAAACGCATCATCACAAAAAAAACAAAAGCCGTCGTCTGCCCCAAGTGGCGCTCCATCGATCTTGATACGCCGGAAGAGTGGGTTATCGCAGAGATGCTAGTCAAGAACCGCGACATCATCGCGAAGCGAATCGAAAATTTCAAATAGTATGACCATTGGCGTTATCGGACTAGGATCTATCGGAGAGCGCCACGTGCGCAATATTCAAAAACTTTACCCGAACACGTGTATCGACATTCTCACCAAACGGACTATTTGGCGCGATGCTTCAAAAAATACCCATCTTATTGCTTCGCCTGCACGATTTTACACGACAAAGCATGATGTCTATTTCATAACCAACGAAACGGGAAAACACGGCACGACAATTTTGCGATGCATACAGCAAAAACCGAAAGGGATTTTTGTTGAAAAACCCTTGACGCATTCGCTGCACGATATCGCGCGTATCAAAAAAGCACTCTCAAAAACAGATACCGTATTTTTTGTCGCGTATTGCTTGCAATTCTTTAAACCACTCCTGACCATCAAAGAAACAATCGAGGGCGGCGGCATCGGGAAAATACTTTCAATGCGAGTCTCCGTCGGAAAAAACTTGCGCACATGGAAAGCGGGTGATTATCGAAAACGCTACTCAACCGATTCCAAGCGTGGTGGCGGTGTCATCCTCGACCTTGTCCACGAACTGAATTATCCTGCATGGCTTCTCAAGGAACCTCTGCAATTTATTACGGGCTTTTCAGGAAGGGTTTCACTCCCGATAAAAGCGGAAGATATAAGCGAAGGCATTTTCCGCACCAAAAAAGGCGTGGTTGTCTCGGTGCATCAAGACTACCTTCAGACACCAGGCAGGCGGTATTGCGAAATCATCGGCACCAAAGGCACTCTTATCTGGGAAGATGACGCAGGAACGATCTCGATACGTACCGCCTCGCGCACTTGGACGCATAAGGTACGCGAAGAGAGGAACGAAATGTACAAACGAGAGCTCGTATGGTTTATTACCCAGGTGCGGGCGCGAAATGGATACTCAAACTTTGACGAAGCTGCGAAAGACGTGGAAAATGCACTCGCGCTAAAAAATATATGAAATCCTCTTTCGACCTTACGAATAAAGTAATTGTGATCGTTGGTGGCGCAGGACTCATTGGTTCGGAATTGTCACGTCTTTGTGCATCCCACGGAGCAAACGTCGTTATCGTCGAGATCAATAAGAAAAAGGCCGAGTCGCTCGTGGCGGTCATCCAAAAAGCCGGCGGGAAGGCTTTTGCTGAAGTCTGTGACACAACCAATGAGAAATCAGTAAAGGCACTGGTCGCCCGTGTCACAAAACGCTTCAAGAGAGTGGACGGACTCGTCAATACCGCGCATTTCTCCACAGGAAAGCCAGGGAAAGTACCGACTGATGTTTCGTACACCGATTTCATCGATTACCTCAATGACCATATCGGTGGTCCGTTTCTTGCGACGCGCGAATTTGCAAAACACATGATCAGGCAGAAAAGCGGCTCGATCGTCTTTATGGGCTCCATTTACGGCGTGAAAGCGCCGCGCTTTGAAATTTATAAAGGCACACCGATGACGGTGCGCGCAGAATATGAAATTGCAAAAGCTGGTCTCATCCACCTCACGAAATATCTCGCAAAGGCATGGGGACCGCGTGGTATCCGCGTCAATGCAATTTCTCCCGGCGGCGTTTTTGACAATCAAAATCAGAAATTCGTAAAAGCCTACAATCAACATGCGATCCTGGGAAATCGTATGGCGAACCCGGACGACATCGCGCCGACGCTTGTCTACTTGATGTCGGACGCATCGAAATACATTACTGGCCAAAATATCGTAATCGATGGAGGCTGGACTTTGTAATATGAAAACGCTACGCATCGGTTCAAAAAAAATCGGTACGGGACATCCCGTGTTCATCATTGCCGAAGCAGGAGTCAATCATAACGGCCGCCTTGATCTCGCGCTGAAGCTCGTGGATGCGGCAAAAGCGACGGGTGCGGACGCCGTGAAATTTCAAAATTTCAAACCAGAAGAAGTAGTGACGTCGAAAGCTCGGATGGCAAACTACCAAAAGCGCAATACAGGAAAGGATGAATCCCAGCTCGACATGATCCGGAAATTCGCGCTCATGCCAGACGATTTCAAAAAAATCGCGAACTACTGCAAAAAGCGCAGGATCATATTTCTTTCAACGCCACATGGCAGTTTCGACAGCGTCGATCTGCTTCAGAAGCTACACGTTCCCGCATTCAAATTCGGCTCGGCAGACCTCACGAACCTGCCGGTACTTGTGTATACCGCGAGATTCAAAAAGCCGATGATTATTTCAACGGGCATGGCGAACATGGCAGAAATCGGCGAAGCGGTTCAAACGATTCGAAAGGCCGGGAATAACAAAATCGTGGTGCTGCAATGTACGACTGACTACCCGACCGCGCCCGATGAAGTGAATGTCCGTGCGATGCAGACGATCGCGAAGCGGTTCAAGACTGCAGTCGGGTTTTCAGACCACACAAAAGGCTCGCAAGCAGCCGTGATGGCTATAACGCTGGGGGCCGCAGTAATTGAAAAACATCTTACGCTCGATAGAAATATGGAGGGACCGGATCATAAAGCATCCGCTGACCCGCAAGAATTCATAGAGTACGTGAAAGCCCTTCGTGCAGTCGAAGTCATTCTCGGTATAGCACAAAAAGGCCCCACGAAATCCGAAAAACAGTATATGTCGATCGTACGAAAGAGCCTCGTCGCGCGGCATGCAATCAAAAAAGGTGAGATATTCACAAAGAACAATCTCGCGATCAAGAGGCCAGGAACAGGCCTCCATCCGCGCCTCTATTTCAAACTACTCGGAAAGAAATTAAAGCGAGACTTGGCCGTTGATGAAATGCTTTCGAAAAGAGATCTATGAGGAAGAAAAAAGTTCTCGTTGTCACCGGCACACGCGCGGAATACGGACTTCTCTACCCGGTCATAAAGGAAATCCGAAAAAGCCGAAGTCTGCAACTACGACTTCTTGTTACCGGCATGCATACGCAGAAGAAATTTGGATCTACGATAAATGAGATACGTAGGGACGGAATATCCATCTCAAGTGTCGTACGAATAAAGGAAAAAATAAGCATGCTTGAAGCGCTTGCGGAAGAAATCAAAGGGATCGAAAAATACTGCTTCAAAGAGAAACCGGATCTGATCCTCATCAGCGCAGATCGCGGCGAAGCATTCGCGGCAGCTATCGTCGCAGGGCACCTCGGCATTCCCGTTGCGCATCTTTCGGGGGGTGATGTCACCGGTCCCGTGGTAGATGATCTGATCCGCAACGCGATTACGAAATTTTCCCACGTGCATTTTCCCCTTACACAGAGGAGCGCGCGGCGGATCAAAAAGATGGGCGAAAAGCAATCACGTATTTTTCCTTTTGGAACGACCGCGTTAGACGATATTTCCGAAAAAGGCCTTCTCACTCGCGCGCAACTCGCAAAGCAATTGAAAATCGATGCACGGAAACCATGGATACTATTCGTGCAGCATCCAGTTGCCCTCGATATCACCCCCCTCCAGAAACAAATCAACGAATCACTTGCGTCTCTCGAGATCCTTAGTTCGGAGCGAATCGTCATTTACCCGAATTCAGATAATGGCTCAGAACAATTCGTCCGCGCGCTCGAGCAGTTTGCAAAAAAGACGAGGGCCGTCATTGCACGATCGTTTCCTCGTGCTGTATTTTTAAGCATACTTAAGAACGTTGATGTAATGGTCGGAAATTCGAGCTCGGGCATTGTCGAAGCTGGGTTTTTCAAGACACCCGTTGTCGATGTCGGCAACCGTGAACGAGGGCGCGAGCGTGGAATTAACGTCATCAGTGCCCCATACGAACGGCACGTCATAACAAAAGCGATTACCAAGGCGCTTTCGCCTGCATTCAAAAGAAAACTCCGCACAATGAAGCATCCATATGGTTCCGGAGATACGAGCGGTAGCATCGTTCGCGTGCTCGAAAAAATCGATTTTGATGTTCTCAAGAACAAATAATCGTATGAAATCAATCTTTTTCCAAGATAACCAGACACACTCGACCTACAGCGACGGAACATGTACGCTGAAGGAAATCTTCGAGTACAACAATCTCCACGACAAGCTCGACCTCACGATCAGCGACCATGTACGAAAGGAAACGAAGTGGTATCCGAAGTTCGTTGCGGAAATCAAGACATTGCGCAAACAGTATCCTGATTTCACCGTACACATCGGCTGCGAAGTGAAGATCCTTGACGACGGAACGTTGAATACGACGCGTAAAATATTGGACGCGGCTGAAATCGTGATCGGCAGTGTGCACCACTTCGACAGAATTAAAGAGATGCCCGCAGGAGAACTTCTCGAACGTGAATTCGAACTTACGAAGCTCCTCGCACAAAACACTGACATTGATGTCCTTGGGCATCCATTTTCAATGGCAGTACGCTTTCACAACGCGGATGTGCCGCGGCACTATATCGAAGAAGTCTATGGCCTCTGCGTCAAAAACGGCATCAAATTCGAGTACAATCACAAGAATTCTCCCGAGAGTGTACGCGCATTCGTACGCGAGAAGGTCGCCGCAGGAGACATCAAGCATCTCTCGTTCGGAAGCGACATGCATACAGATTTACGCGAAATCGGGCAGTCGAGCTTTGCAGTGCAGCCTCTCGTTACCGTTCTTCTTACCGGAGCCGGTACCGCAATCACGCAGGGCGTTCTCAAAGGACTTCGTCGCTCTCCTGTCCGCATGCGCATCATTGCCGCTGACATGAGCCCACTCGCCGCGGGACTATATGCGGTCGACAAAGCGTACTTAGTTCCTCCGTCGAACAATAAACGATTCATTCCGCAACTTATAAAGATCTGCAAAAAGGAACGTGTTGATATCATTTTCCCGGGCCTCGATCCGGAACTTGAGATTCTCTCAAAAAATGCAAAGAGGATTAAGGAGGCTTCGGGCACAACAGTCGCCATCAGCAATCTTCGCGCCGTCCGAATTGCAGACGATAAATGGAAAACGGTACAGTTTTTGAAGGAAAACCGATTTCCGTATGCGAAATCATGCCTTACAAAAGATGTGCAGGAATTTCTCGAAACTGCAAGATTTCCGCTCATTGTAAAACCACGCATCGGCGCGAGATCGATTGGCTTGCACGTTGTAAAAAACAAGGTGGAGCTTGATGCCGCTATTACAGAAACTCCCGACGCCATCATCCAGGAATACCTTTCGTCGGACAACGACGAATACACGTGCAGCGCGTTCGTGTATAAAGGGAAATGTTATGGCGTCATCTGCGGGCAGAGATGGCTGCGCAATGGAGACACTTACAAAGCGCATTTTAAAAAATATCCCGAACTCGAGGTATTTATTGCAAAAGTTGCAATTAAGCTCAATGTTTCTGGTCCGTGCAATTTCCAACTACGGCAGACAGTGCGCGGCCCTGTGATTTTCGAAATCAATTGCCGATTCTCCGGCACCACGGGCGCGATCAATCATCTCGGATTCAACGTCGCAAATGCGCTCCTACAGATCATCGGCCTCAAACGCACACCGTGGCAACTCTCATTCAAACCCGCCTACGTGTTCCGTTACTGGAATGAATTATTCGTAAAAGAAGAGGACGTGGAGAAACTCGGCAAAGTTGGTGTGCTCGAGAAACCAGGGTCGGAAACGAATGTCATCTAGTATGAATTACAAATATCCTGTCGCGCGGCCATACATCACGAAAGACGAGGAGAAAAATGTGATACGAGTACTTCGCTCGGGTACTTTAAGTATCGGTCCCTATATCGAAGAGCTTGAGAAGAAATTCGCAAAAATGCTCGGTGTAAAATACGCATGCGCGGTCTCTAGCGGAACTGCGGGACTGCATCTCGCGCTCATTGCCGCAGGGATCGGGAAGGGTGACGAGGTGATCACTTCTCCCTTTTCATTTGTTGCATCAGCAAATGCGATTCTGTATGTCGGTGCTAAACCTGTATTCGTCGATATTGATCCAGAAACCTACAACATGGATCCGGCAAATATCGCATCCGCAATCACCCCCAAAACCCGAGCGATCCTGGTGGTGCATATTTTCGGCCAATCATGCGATATGCGTACTATCTTGAAGATCGCCAAAAAGCATAGGTTGAAGATCATTGAGGACGCGTGTGAATCTGTTGACGCTACTCATGATGGTAAGAAAGTCGGAACTTTCGGGCAATCCGGCATCTTCGCGTTTTATGCGAATAAACAGATGACAACCGGCGAAGGCGGTATGCTCGTCACGAACGACAAGCGTGTGTATGAACTGGCGAAGAGCCTGCGCAACCAAGGCCGCGCGCCGAACATGCAGTGGCTTGACCATGATCGCCTCGGCTACAACTACCGGATGGATGAGATGAGTGCTGCTGTCGGCGTTGCGCAACTTAAGAAATTATCAATGAGCATCCGCGAGCGACAGAAAATCGCAAAGTGGTACGACAAATATCTCGCACCGTACAAGGAATGGATCGTGACACCGAAAGTCGCTCCCGGCAACACGCATACCTATTTCGTCTATGTCGTGCAGATCGTAAAATCCGGTTTGAAGCGGGATAAAGTCATCGACCGCCTCGCCCGAAAAAGAATCGCCTCGAAACCGTATCTGCCTTCTATTCATCTCTTTTCCTTCTATAAAAAGCTCCTAGGGACTCGACGAGGAGACTTCCCGGTCTCAGAATCCGTGAGCAGACGCTCGCTAGCCCTCCCGATCTACGTCGGATTGACTGAAAAGGACATACAGAGCATAGTACGGACTCTCATTTCCGTCCTATGACCAAAGAACTGCTGAAGGGCAAGACCGTGATCGTGACCGGCGGTACCGGCTCCATCGGCTCTGAAATCGTACGCCAGCTCCTTGAAACGGAGGCTGCCCAGATCCGTATCTATAGCCGTGACGAACATAAACAGCACGAACTTCAGCATGAACTCCCTGCCGACGATCGCCTCCGTTTCCTCATCGGGGACATCCGCGACAAGGACCGCATGGATTTCGCCTTCCAGAACGTCGATATCTGTTTTCACACTGCCGCGCTCAAACACGTCCCTTTCTGCGAATACAACCCGTTCGAAGCGATCAAAACCAACATTCTTGGCACACAAAACGTGATCGATCTGGCCATCAAACATGATCTCGAGAAGGTCATCGCTATCTCAACCGATAAAGCGGTGAATCCGACCTCCGTCCTCGGTACGAGCAAGCTCATGATGGAAAAGCTTGTCACCGCTGCCTATTTCATCACCGGCGGCAAGCGAACGCGTTTCGCGAGCGTACGGTTCGGCAATGTCTTGAGTTCGCGCGGTTCCGTCATGCCGATCTGGCTCCGTCAGATCAAAAATGACCAGCCGATCACGATCACCGACAAGCGTGCGACGCGCTTCTTCATGGAGATCCCCGAAGCGGTCGATCTCGTCTTTTCCGCGATGGAGATCATGCAGGGCGGCGAGATCTTCGTCCTCAAGATGAAACGAAAGCTCAAGATCGTCGATTTCGCCAAGGACATCCTCAAGAAACATGCCCCCGGAAAAAAAATAGCTCTCAAATTCATCGGCCTGCGCCCGGGAGAAAAGCTCCATGAAGAACTCCTCACCAAAGACGAGAGTATGAATGCGCTTGAAATGAAAGGTATGTTCGTCATCCTGCCCCAGCACGCTCCTCCTGGAGAGAGACTGCCGCGAAGGATCTATAAAGGCGCCCGGAAGACGAAAGTGCAGGCCTTTCGTTCGAATCAATAAGGTACAATTCTCCTGTCTGCGTAGCAGACCTGCTTCAGGAAGATATGTCTGACTCCCTTAAAAAACCAGCGATCTTCCTAACATTGCTTTATTCATTCGCATGGGGACCGATGCTTTTCATGCGTGGCGCGTATTGGGATGGATGGGTCTTTTTTTCCCAATTCACCAACAAAGACTATGCGTGGGTGTATTTCGTATTTGCCCCGCCGCGCAATTACTTTCACTACTATACATTCCGATTCCTCGATCTCTTTCCGGACCCGACGCTTGCAGCCCGATGCATCGTCTTCGTCTCATGGCTTCTCTCGGGACTTCTTCTCCTGCGCATCCTGCGTCGTTTCTTGAGTTGGGATACGCGCACAGCGACGCTGTGCGTCGCGTACTATCTTCTCTTCCCCGTATTCATAGTCAGGTTCGAGTTCATCCACGTCTACTATTCCGCTATCACGTTCTTCTTCACGCTTGCCGCATATCTTTTTCTGGACTCCGCGCCTCGATCATGGATATGGACAATCCTTCGTGAAATAAGCGCCGTAGCATTATTTACCCTTGCATTCTTGTTCAACTCTTTCGTCTTTTTCTTCTTCGGCTTCCTTGGCGTCCATCTGTATCTGTTCTCCCAAAAATATCCTGGACTTTCTCTCTACGAGGTAACTTTGAAATGGGTAAAGCGCTTTTTCTACCTGCTGTTGTTCCCTTTCGTGTTTATGGGAATCAAGATGGTTTTCTTCGCCCCATATGGTCCGAGTGTGGGTTATAACAAAATACTCCTGCTTCATCCGAGTTTCAGTGTCCTCACACGGATGATCGAAGGATTCTGGGAAGGTTTCTGGTCAGGGTTCCTCTGGCCCTTTGCTGCTGCGCTGCAGTTTCTCGAACGGAAGTATTTCGCGCTCGCACTCATACTCGCGGCAGCGATCGTGCTCTATATATTCCGACGGTATCCTATTTCTCGTGATGACACGTCTGCGCCAGCTCATACTGCAAACGAACCTTTCTATGTTCGCTTCTGGCAGCATCATCCCGCCGTAAGCATGATCGTCGGCGGTCTTTTCTTCCTTTTTCTCGGCCTCTTCCCCTATGTCGTCGTCGGCAAATCTCCCCATATCTACGGATACGGCTTCGGACTCCGCCATTCGCTTCTCATGCCGCTCGGAAGTGCCCTTATGCTTTTCGGTTTGGTAAGCCTCATCGTTCGGGAACAAATGCAGTTTGCAGCACATGTAGCACTCCTTTCCCTAAGTATCGCGTTTCTCTGGTTCAACTTCTTTCTTCTTGATACGGATTGGTACAAACAGCAGGCCATCATCGCCAAGCTTCCGGAAATCGTGAGAGAAATCCCCCCGCCTGCGACATTCGTCTTCATGGATGGAACAACAGGCTACAACTGGCTCAATAGGATGGGGTCTCGCCAGGACTTCACCGGATACCTTCAGTTGGTTTCTGGCAAGCGCGATTATTATGGGGTGAATGCATATGATTACGCACACAATCCTCAGCCGGAAGAACTCGCGGTAACCTCAACGATACACCTCCGAATCGTATCGGAACGTAA